>Ga0326511_10004931_pt1 | contig 10582 bp, 8 predicted proteins | sample 0_2496_0518_D_FD_203701 | JGI IMG/M metagenome (GOLD analysis project Ga0326511, IMG submission 203701) | Bovine rumen microbial communities from UC Davis, California, United States - 0_2496_0518 | ecosystem: Host-associated > Mammals > Digestive system > Stomach > Rumen | place: USA: California... | reverse complement strand
CGGCATGGAGACCTGCCCCACCTGCCACGGACAAGGTGTCATCACCCACACCACACAGAGCATCTTCGGCATGATGCAGCAACAAAGCATCTGTCCCACTTGTGGCGGCGAAGGCCAGGTGATCAAAGACAAGTGCAAGCATTGTGGTGGCACAGGCATCGAGAAAGGCGAGGAAGTTGTTGAAATCAGCATTCCTGCCGGTGTGGCCGAAGGAATGGTTGTCAACGTGCCAGGCAAGGGAAATGCCGGCAAGCGCAATGGTGTGAACGGCGATATTCAGGTGTTCATCGAGGAAGAAGACAACAGCACTTTTGTGCGCGATGGCAACGACCTGATCTACAATTTGCTGCTCGACTTCCCCACGGCAGCTCTCGGAGGTGAGGTAGAGATACCAACCATCGAAGGCACTAAGCTGAAAGTGAAACTCGATAACGGCACCCAGCCTGGCAAGACACTCCGTCTGCGTGGTAAGGGACTGCCTGCAGTACAGGGTTATGGCACTGGTAAGGGCGACCTTGTGGTGAACATCAGCATCTATATCCCCAAGACACTCAGCCGAGATGAGAAGGAAGCCATTGAAAAGTTCCGCCACAGCGACAACTTCAAAGGCGACAAGCAAACCAGAGATTCCATCTTCCAACGGTTCAAGAATTATTTCAACTAATCTGTAATGACCTATAAAGAGACCTGCCAGTATCTGTTCAAGCAGATGCCGATGTTCGAAAAACAAGGGGCCACCGCCTATAAGGAGGGGTTGGAGAATACACTTGCCCTCGACGAGCACTTTGGACATCCACATCAAAACTATCGTTGCATCCACATTGCTGGAACCAATGGTAAGGGTTCCTGTGCACACACGCTCTCAGCCATCCTGCAGCAATGCGGATATCGAGTAGGCCTCTACACCTCACCACATCTGGTGGATTTCAAGGAGCGCATCCGCATCAACGGAGAACCTATCGATGAAGAATATGTGGTGAATTTCGTAGCACAAGAGAAGGCCTTCTTCGAACCACTTAAGCCTTCCTTTTTCGAACTAACCACTGCACTGGCATTCAAATACTTCAACGACAGCAAGATAGACCTTGCTGTCATTGAAGTGGGTCTGGGCGGTAGGCTTGACTGTACGAACATCATCATCCCTGTACTCTCAGTGATCACCAATATCAGCTTCGACCACATGCAGCAACTGGGCAACTCACTTGAGCAAATAGCCATGGAGAAAGCCGGTATTATAAAGAAAGGTGTGCCCGTGGTCATCGGCGAGACAACGCCAGAAACCCGCATGGTATTCGAGGCAATGGCTCAAGAACAAGAAGCCCCCATCACTTTTGCCGAAGACCATCCTGAGGTGATCAAGGCAGAACCAGAAAGCGAAGGCATCCACTACGAGACACTGCATTATGGACAGTTTACCGGCCAGCTGCAGGGACTCTATCAAGAGAAGAACACCAACACCATCCTGACAGCCGTTCAACAGCTGGAAGCTTTAGGCTATCTGTATCCATCCAACTCCAGAAACCAAGCTGTGGCTGAAGTCACCAAAGGCTTCGGCCACGTCTGCGAGTTGACAGGCCTCCAGGGCAGATGGCAGACCGTTATGACAGAACCGCGCGTGGTGTGTGACACAGGGCACAACGTGGGAGGATGGCAATATCTCAGTAGGCAGCTTGCCCAAGTGGACTGCAAGCAGATGCACATCGTGTTTGGCATGGTGGAAGACAAGGACACCGATGGTGTGATGGACCTACTGCCCAAGAATGCCGTCTACTACTTCACAAAATCAGACAACAAGCGCTCCATCTCAGAGAACGTCTTGAAAATCCTCGGTATGCAGCACGGTCTCTCTGGAGAGAGCTACCCAGGTGTGGTGGAAGCATGGAAAGCAGCCAAAAATGCAGCACGGAATAACGACTTTGTGTTTATCGGAGGTAGCAGTTATATAGTAGCAGACTTCCTTGAAAAGTGCATTTAGCGTTTTTTAATATATCAAAAACATTTTTTTCGTAGAATCTTTCGTCTGTTTGGAATATTTTTTGTTACTTTGCATGCAGTATTTGTAACTAAAAACATTCAAATATGGCGAACACAACAGAAACAGCGAATCTGTGTGGTCTGAAGCGCGAAGACTTCCAGACCACCATCAATGGTAAGAAAACCGACTTGTTCATCCTCCGCAACCGTAAGGGGTATGAGGTGGCCATCAGTAATTATGGTGGTGCCATCTGCGCCATCATGGTGCCCGACAAGGACGGCAACGTAGCTAACGTCATTCAGAGTCATGGCAGCATCGAGCAGCTGTCCAGCGGACAGGAGCCCTACCTCTCCACCCTCATCGGGCGCTGGGGCAACCGTATCTGCAAAGGACAGTTTACGCTCAATGGCAAGGAGTATCAGCTGGCGATCAACGATGGTCCCAACCACCTGCACGGCGGCCTGAAAGGCTTCAATGCCAAGATATGGGATGCCAGGCAGATGGGGCCTCGCTCACTGGCCCTGCACCGCATCTCCTCCTATGGCGAAGAAGGCTTCACTGGCGAGCTCGATGTGACAGTGGAATTCACCTTCACCGACCTCAATGAACTGGTGATAGAGTATCTGGCCACGACCAACAAGAAGACCATCGTCAACCTGACCCATCACGCCTTCTTCTCACTCGCTGGCACAGCAGATCCCACCCCCACCATCGAAGACCAGATCTGCGAGATCAATGCCGACTTCTATCTGCCCACCGACAACACTGCCATCCCAACAGGTGAGATTCTGAAAGTGGAAGGGACACCGTTTGACTTCCGCAAGCCGAAGACCTTCGGACAGGACATCGATGCCGATCACGAGCAGATCAAGTTCGGACAAGGTTATGACCACAACTATGTGCTCAACAAGCACGAGGAGGGCGAACTGAGTTTTGCAGCCAAAGTGACCGATCCCAAGAGCGGCCGCACGCTGGAATGCTATACCACAGAGCCAGGCATGCAGCTCTACACAGCCAACTATGCCAACGGCTACAAGGGAGCCAATGGTGCAACCTTCCCACGCCGCTCGGCTTTCTGTCTGGAGACGCAGCACTTCCCTGACTCACCTAACCGTCCGTACTTCCCCAGTGTGGTACTCAATCCAGGCCAGCGCTACAAGCAGAAGACGATTTATCGCTTCGGCATAGCAGAATAGTTCATAGTATAATCTTGTTTGGACAATGGCTGAATCAAATAACAATGGCAAGCTGATTGCCATTATCACGATGTGCTTCATCTTCGCGATGATCAGCTTCGTGACAAATATGGGTGCGCCCTTCGGCAACATCTGGGGATTCGAATATCCCTTTGCCAAGGCCTGGGGCAACCTGATGAACTTTGCCGCCTACCTCTTCATGGGTATTCCGGCAGGTAAGATGCTGACGAAATACGGCTATAAGAAGACAGCCCTGATAGCCCTTGCAGTGGGATTGATAGGACTGGCCTTCCAATACCTTTCAAGTCTCGTTGGTGCTGGCACCTACGTGTTTACCTACGACAGCATCCCCGTGGCTCTCAACCTGATTATCTACCTGCTCGGTGCGTTCATCTGCGGCTTCTGCGTATGCATGCTCAACACCGTTGTGAACCCAATGCTCAACCTGCTTGGTGGCGGTGGCAACAAGGGCAATCAGCTCATTCAGGTTGGCGGCACGCTGAACTCTCTTACAGGTACCCTGACCCCGCTGCTTGCTGGTATTCTCGTAGGCACTGTCACCAAGGACACCAGCATGAGCGACGTGGCTCCTCTGCTCTTCATCGGCATGGCGGTATTTGCCATCTCGTTCTTCATCATCCGCTCTGTGGCTATCCCTGAGCCTAACTTAGGCAAGGCTGATATCCAGTATGAGCGCAGCCCGCTGGCTTTCCGTCATTGCGTGCTGGGTGTGATTGCCATCTTCTTCTATGTAGGAATAGAGATTGGCATCCCCATGGAGTTGAACTTCTATGTCACCGACCTGGGCTTCGAGGGCGCAGCTGCCATTGGAGGCTCTTTGGCTGCAGCTTATTGGCTCCTGATGATGATCGGGCGTGCCTGTTCTAGTGCTATTTCAGGCAAGGTGTCCACCAAGCTCCAGCTCTCCTGCGTGAGTGCCGTGGCAATCCTGCTGCTCATCATCGCCATCTTCATGCCAGAAAGCACCACCTTTGCCATCAGCGGCCACGATGTGCCTGCCAAAAGTATCCTCATAGCTGCCTGCGGACTGTGCACCTCAATCATGTGGGGTGGCATTTTCAACCTCTCTGTTGAGGGACTGGGCAAATACACTGAGGCAGCCTCAGGCATCTTCATGACGATGGTTGTAGGTGGAGGCATCATGCCACTTATCCAAGAGGCCATAGCCAAGTCGGCCGGTCCCATCGCAAGCTACTGGCTCGTCATTGCCATGCTGGCCTATATCCTGTTCTATGCCCTCATCGGCTGTAAGAACGTGAATACAGACATCAAGGTAGACTAACCATTAAAATCAAATAGTAAATCATCAAATCGTAAATCATCATGATGGACATTGAATTTGTAAGAAGCCGCTTCATCAAGCACTTTGATGGAAAGACCGGCAACGTATATGCATCCCCAGGACGTATCAACCTCATCGGCGAGCACACCGACTACAACGGTGGTTTCGTGTTCCCTGGTGCAGTCGACAAGGGCGTCATGGCTGAGATGCGCGCCAATGGTACAGAAGACACGGTGATGGCCTACGCCATCGACTTGAAGGATCGCGTGGACTTCAAGCTCAGCGACCCTGACGGTCCCCGTGCCAGCTGGGCACGCTACATCTATGGCATCGCCTTGGAGATGAAGAAGTTGGGCGTACCCGTCAAGGGCTTCAACATCGCTTTTGCAGGTGATGTGCCCCTCGGGGCAGGCATGTCCTCCTCGGCTGCCATGGAGAGCTGCTTTGCCTGCGGCTTGAACGATATCTTCGGCGAGAACAAGGTTTCCCAGTGGGACATGGTGCTCGCCGGCCAGGCCACAGAGCACAACTATTGCGGCGTGAACTGCGGTATCATGGACCAGTTTGCCTCTGTATTCGGAAAGGCAGGCTGCCTGATGCGCCTTGACTGCCGCAGCCGCGAATTTGAGTACTTCCCTTTCAAGCCCGATGGCTACCGTCTGGTGCTGCTCGACTCTGTGGTGAAGCACCAGTTGGCAGGCTCCCCCTACAACGACCGCCGCAATTCTTGCGAGAATGTGGTGAAGCACATCCAGGCCAAGCATCCTGAAGGCAAGTTTGAGACCCTGCGCGACTGCACCTGGGAGCAGCTGGAGGAAGTAAAGGAAGAGGTAGGAGCTGAAGACTACAAGCGCGCGAAGTTCGTGCTCGGCGAGAAAGATCGTGTGCTGGCAGTCTGCGATGCCCTCAACGAGGGTGACTACGAGAAGGTAGGCGAGCTGATGTACCAGACCCACGAAGGCCTTTCAAAGGACTATGAGGTAAGCTGCGAGGAACTGGACTTTCTCAACGAGATAGCCAAGGAGAACGGCGTGACGGGTTCGCGCATCATGGGAGGAGGCTTCGGCGGCTGCACCATCAATCTGGTGCGCAATGACCTCTATCGCAAGTTTGTTGAAGATGCCAAGAAGCGCTTCAACGAAAAGTATGGCCACGAGCCGAAAGTCTATGATGTCGTGATTGGCGATGGCTCGCGCAAACTCTGCTAAAAGCTATCTTTGAATACACAATTTGTGTTTACAAAGGTTAAATATCAGCGGTAAGGTGTAAAAACAACACTTTACCGCGATTTTTTACGTCCTTTTCTTGGTCATTTCAGAAATATGTCGTAAATTTACACCCAAAATTAAAATCTACAACATATAAACAACTTAAAACAAACAAAAATGAAAGCACTTAAAGGTAGTTTTCTGAGCCTTGGCGTAGCAGCATTGATGCTCTCCTGTTCAGGAGGCCAGCAGGCGCCACAGTTAACGGCATCGGGTCTTGACCCTGCCAAGTTCGACACAACTATTCAAGACAAACCAGTTAAGCTCTTCACCCTGAAGAATGCCAACGGCATGGAGGTGTGCATCACCAACTATGGTGGGCGCATAGTCTCGCTGTGCGTGCCTGACAAGGACGGCAAGCTGACGGATGTGGTATTAGGCTTTGACAATATTGCCCAATATGCCGACACCATCAACACGCCCTCCGACTATGGCTCCAGCGTGGGCCGCTATGCCAACCGTATCAAGGAAGGCAAGTTCAGCCTCAATGGCAACGAGTTCCAGCTCAAGAAGAACGACGGCCCCAACAGCCTGCACGGCGGTGGCAACACTGGATGGATGCACAAAGTATACGATGCAGAGCAGATAGGCGACTCTGTGCTGAAACTGACGATTGTAGCCCCTGACGGCGAGAATGGCTTCCCTGGCAAGGTGATGGCAGTGACCACCTATAGAGTGACCAGCGACAACGTGCTCGACATGATCTGGGAGGCAGAGACCGACAAGCCAACCATCATCAACCAGACCAATCACAACTACTATAACCTCAGCGGCGATTTCACCCAGCCTGGCTACGACATGGTGCTCTATGTGAATGCCGACTACTTCACCCCCAGCGACAAGCTCTATATCCCAACGGGTGAAGTCATGCCAGTGGAAGGCACGCCGATGGACTTCCGTACGCCCCATGCCCTGGGTGACAGCATCCAGTCGCAATTTGACCAGATCCAGAATGCCACAGGCTACGACCACAATTTCTGCCTGAACACATTCAAGGACGGAAAGGGTGACGACACCCAAGTGTGCGCCAGCCTCTACTCCCCCAAGAGCGGCATCTTCATGGAGATGTTCACTAATGAGCCGGGTGTCCAGGTCTACAGTGGCAATTTCCAAGGTGTAGGCCCTGATGCCAAGATAGCCCGCAAGCATGGTCTCACCTACCCCAAGCACGTCAGCGTGTGCCTGGAGAGCCAGAAATACCCCGACTCTCCCAATCATGCCGACTGGATACAGCCCGTGCTGAATCCTGGTGAGAAATACTTCAGCCACGCAGCCTACAAATTTTCAATCAAATAATTACTAATAAAACAACGACTAAAAACAATGAATTGGAGTTCACATGAATTTATCTGGCTCGATTGGGCGGTTCTCGCCATCGGTATTTGTGGAGTGGTGGCTGCCGTCTGGCATGCCATCTGGAAAGACAAGAAATCACAGCAGGGAGAAGACTCTTCGGCCTACCTCTTCGGTAAGGGAGAGCCCTGGTATGTGATTGGTATGGCTATCTTTGCCGCCAATATCGGCTCAGAGCACTTGGTAGGCCTGGCTGGTACAGGTGCCAAGAGTGGTGTGGGTATGGCCCACTGGGAGATGCAGGGATGGATGATTCTCATCTTGGGCTGGCTCTTCGTGCCCTTCTATCAGCTGATGATCAACAAGATGGGCAAGATCATCACCATGCCCGACTTCCTGAAGTTCCGCTACACCAAGCGCACTGGCTACTGGCTGTCGGTGATCACGCTCGTAGCCTACATCCTCACAAAAGTGAGCGTCACGGCCCTGACGGGTGGTATCTTCTTCAAGTATCTCTGGGGACTTAACTTCTGGTATGGTGCCATCGGCCTGATCCTCATCACAGCCGTGTTCACCGTGTTCGGCGGCATGAAGGGCGTGATGACGCTCTCCACCATCCAGACACCTATTCTTATTATAGGCTCGTTCCTCGTGCTGTTCCTCGGCTTGGCAAAACTCGGCGGCGGTAGCATTGCAGAGGGATGGACCAACATGATGGACTACTGCGGACAACTGAACAATGGCTACGGCACCACCCACATGTTCCATTGGGAAGAGGGTGACTCGATGTACCATGAGTATCCAGGATTCGTGGTGTTCATCGGTGCCTCGATCATCGGTTTCTGGTACTGGTGTACCGACCAGCACATCGTTCAGCGTGTACTTGGCCAGGTGCCCGGAGAGGACAATGCCGAGGTTATCAAGCGCGCACGTCGCGGTACAATCGCTGCCGGTTTCTTCAAGGTACTGCCCTGTTTCATGTTCCTTATCCCGGGCATGATTGCCTCTGCACTGGCACAAAAGGGCACGTTCGCAATGGAGGAGACCGACGCCGCCTTCGCCATTATGGTGCAGCAAGTGCTGCCCGCCGGTATCAAGGGTATCGTCACTATCGGCTTCATCTGCGCCCTCGTAGCCTCGCTGGCAGCCTTCTTCAACAGCTGCGCCACCCTGTTCACCGAGGATTTCTACAAGCCTCTTAAGAAAGGTATGAGCGAGGAGCACTACGTATTCGTTGGCCGTGTGGCCACTGTCGTAGTCGTTATTCTCGGCTTCGCCTGGCTGCCGATTATGATGGGTATGGACACCCTCTACAACTATCTGCAGGGCATCCAGTCGCTGCTGGCTCCGGCCATGGTGGTGATCTTTGCCTGCGGTATCCTGAGCAAGACCGTTACGCCGAAGGCTGGTGAGTACACACTGATCGTGGGCTTCCTCATCGGCATGGTGCGCCTGGTGACCAATGTGATCACCGACACAGGCCGTGCCACAATGGACGGTGCCTTCTGGAATGCCACCACCTGGTTCTGGCAGACCAACTGGCTGGTGTTCGAGTGCTGGCTGCTGGTGTTCCTGCTCATATTCATCTTCGCAGTGTCGAAGTTCACACCTGCTCCCACTGCGGCACAGATTGACGCCATCACCTTCACAAGCGACTTCAAGAAGTCGATCAAGGAGAGCTGGGGTATGTTCGATGTTGTCGGAACGCTGGTGGTCATCGGTCTCTGCGCCTGCTTCTACTGGTATTTCTGGTAAGCCGGCCATCGTAAATTCTGGAAATAGTAAATAAATTGTAAATAGCAAATCGTCAAATCGTAAATTCCATGACAGGATTCTATGGTGAACATTCCAAGGTATGGGTATCGGTAGACTGCATCATCTTCGGTTTCGACAACGAGCAGCTGAAGGTACTGATAGGCCGCCGGCAGATGGATCCTGGACGCGGCGAATGGAGCCTCTACGGAGGCTTCGTCCGCAGCGACGAGGGAATCGATGAAGCGGCCCATCGTGTACTCTTCGAACTCACCGGCCTCAAGACGCTCTATATGCGGCAGGTGGGCGCCTTCGGCAAGGTAGACCGTGACCCAGGCGAGCGCGTGGTATCAATAGCCTACTATGTGCTGATCAATGTCGTTGACTACGAAGACCATCTGCGCAAGGAGTACGGTCTTGAGTGGGTGAACCTCAGCGAGCTACCACACCTCTATTCCGACCACAACCAGATGGTGCAGGAAGCCCTGAGGAAGATGCGGCTGAAGATGGCCACCGAGCCCGTTGCATTCAGGCTATTGCCCTCACTCTTCACCCTCACCCAGCTCCAGAAGCTCTATGAGGCCGTGAAGGGCGAACAGCTCGACAAGCGCAACTTCCGCAAGCGCGTCAAGGAAATGGAATTCATTGAGAAGACTGAACTAATCGACAAGACTGGATCCAAGCGTGGGGCCTCTCTCTACCGCTTCAACAAGAGAGCTTACACAGAAGACCCAAACTTCAAACTTTAAAAACAAAGCAACTATTATGTTAGAAGAACTAAAACAGAAAGTATTCAAGGCCAACCTTGACCTCGTGAAGCAAGGACTGGTCATTTTCACATGGGGCAACGTCAGCGGCATTGACCGCGAGAACGGCCTCGTAGTTATCAAGCCCTCTGGTGTCAGCTACGATGAGATGAAGGTAGAGGACATGGTGGTGGTGGATCTCAAGACCGGCCAAGTGGTCGACGGCGACCTGAACCCCTCAAGCGACACCCCCACCCACCTGGTGCTCTACAAGGCATTCCCCAATATCCAGGGCGTGGTACACACCCACTCCACCTATGCCACCGCATTCGCACAGGCAGGCATGGACATCCCCAACATCGGCACCACCCATGCCGACTATTTCTACAAGGACATCCCCTGCACACGCGACATGACCAAGGAAGAGGTGGAAGGCGAATACGAACTGGAGACGGGCAACGTGATTGTCGATGAAATCCTCAACATCCGCAAGATCAATCCAGACCACACGCCTGCCGTGCTGGTGAAGAACCACGGCCCGTTCTCATGGGGCACCTCGCCCGACAACGCCGTCTACAACGCCAAGGTGATGGAGCAGTGTGCCAAGATGGCATTCGTATCACTCACCGTCAACCCCAACACGACGATGAACCCGCTGCTCGTGGAGAAGCACTACAACCGCAAGCACGGCCCCAACGCCTACTACGGACAGAAAGGACAGAAGCATTAAAAAAACTCACATAACTTATAAAAACTAAAACAACAACAATGAAAGCATTTGAGAATTACGAGATTTGGTGGGTGACTGGCGCACAGTTGCTCTATGGAGGTGACGCTGTCGTAGCCGTTGACGGTCACTCGAAGGAAATGGTAGAAGGACTCAACAATAGCGGTATCATCCCCGTCAAGGTGGTATACAAGGGCACAGCCAACAGCTCCAAGGAGGTAGAGGCCGTGATGAAGGCAGCCAACAACGATGAGAAGTGCGTGGGTATCATCACCTGGATGCACACCTTCTCGCCCGCCAAGATGTGGATCAAGGGTCTGCA
>Ga0326511_10004930_pt1 | contig 10583 bp, 12 predicted proteins | sample 0_2496_0518_D_FD_203701 | JGI IMG/M metagenome (GOLD analysis project Ga0326511, IMG submission 203701) | Bovine rumen microbial communities from UC Davis, California, United States - 0_2496_0518 | ecosystem: Host-associated > Mammals > Digestive system > Stomach > Rumen | place: USA... | reverse complement strand
CTTGTTAATATCCTTTACCCAGTAAACTTCTGCCCCATATCGGAATTTTAATTTATCATTATTCTTCTTACATATGTCATAACAATTCATCCATTCGCCAGGATAACCATGTTCTGTAGAAAAATACAATTTTGCGCCGAGATCTTCGGATCTTTTCATCAAATCATCAATAGAAGTAGCACTATCAATCTGTATAAAATCAGACCAAGTTGTATGCTTATGATAATTCTCCATGACCATATTTTCACACCACTTTTCAATGTCGTATGGAAATTTAAATTTTAATTTTTCGTTTGCTTTTATCGCATTTTGGAGAATATTCATATACACCACACCCTATTCCGGTATAAATTCTTTCTCAGATCTCTCGGCCTTTTCTTGTTCTCTAAGCGGACAGGATCCGCGCTTTGAACAAAGATATGAACAGTACATATAATCTGTCTGTTTTTTCATCGGCCACTCAGTTTCTGCTTCAATCCTATGAATCTGATCGACCGCCCATTTCTTAGCAGCCTCATACTCTTTGAGATCCCAAGGAATCTCGATCCGTCCTTGATCTTTAAACATATTCCAGACCAGCTTATCAACTTTGCCGTATTCCTCAATAACAGGAATAGAATATAAGTAAAGCTGCTTTTTGAACTCTTCAAACTTCGGAAGGGATGTTTTTGACAAATCGCCGTTCTTCTTAAACTTCAAAGTCGATGATTTGTGATCAAGAATAATAATTTCATTTGTTTCTTTATCTTTTAAAAGAAGGTCAATAAAACCGATAAACGGATAACCTTCTAATTCAAACTCAACTTCTTTCTCAACTCCTAGTATATCATACTTTTCAAATCCTGTAAAGTTACAAAAGTATGAATAACCTTTATCAAAGTATTCAGATCTGAAATCCTTGTTTCCACGACGCGGAAAATATTCGGTCACTTCGTCTGGAAACCGCTCTTCGTATAGAATTGGCAGATCCCAAAGACCAACCTCGCCCTTTGCGTACTCTTCGAGCAATTCGTGACAGAGGCTGCCAAATTGAGCGTAACAAGATCCCAATATGTTTTCTCGCGGTTCTTCGATATATCTTTGTAGCCACTCATATTTGCAGTTGTCGAAGCTATTCAATCTTGAAAAGCTCCATGTCATCGTGTCTATAACAAATTTTCTTTCATCATTAGTCATAATCTAACCCTACTCTCATATAGTTCCTCCCAAATTTCTCGCCCCTGGTCAACTGGAGCATCTTTATCATGAAGCAAATCATACTTGTCAACAATCCCATATACATTGGTGAACATAGGTAACATTCCTAAATCCAGCTTGCGAACATTTACGCCTTTATCAAAAGCAATAGTAACCTCTTTCAGACCCATACCTATCAGCAACTTGATTTGATCTTTATTAAGATGGCTCGTCTCGGCGGATACACAATTATGATATCCCCATGCATCCATTTTCATAACCGATTTAAGACCTTCGAATATCACGATCTTTTTTGAATCTCTTACGGAATCACGCGCCCATTTCATCCCGGTAAGATAGTCAACCTTGCCAATCTTGTGATAATTCATATATTTCATGATCTTAAGCTGCTTATAGTTTTCAAATCTTGTACGTCCTTTTACTCCGATAAGTCGATCTTCATTATCGTAAACCGGATATACAATACGATTCGAACGAGGATCTACTCGGATCTCATATTTTTGAAGAATCTCCGGCGGAATTCCTTCTTTAACCCATTCTTGCGGGATTTCTGTGCTGAATTTATCATATTCCCCAAAATCCAAAATCTTTCTTTCCGAAATTGATTTCGCCGAATTCTTTTTCGGTGAAAGTTCTTTTAGAAACAACACAGTATCTGATGTCTTAAGACTGGAAAGATCCATATCCGCCAAATCCGCCGCTTTCTCGACGGCATCGTTAAAACTCAAGTCTTCGAATGTTCTTAACCAGTTTATGATGTTACCAGATACTCCACATGAGAAACAATAGAAGAAATTCTCGTCGTCATCGATAATCAATGATGGTGTTTTGTCAACATGTAAAGGACAATGACAAGCATAATTATGTGAATCTATCTTTTTAAACTCTAGGGTTTTTTCAGCGTATTCAAGTAAGCTGACCTGCTCACATAATACGTCAAGTTCTTCTTGATCATATCTCATACCTCGTCACCTAATTAAACGGATTCGGTGTTTTATGTTGTTTCGGGGCTTGCTTGATTCTCATACGATTCCCATCGAACATAACGTCTATCCATTCGCCGTCTAGCATCTGCTCCCCATTTCGATTTTTGTCAACGATAAGCTTGAAATTGCCGCAATCATTACCATTATCTCTCATCTCATCGCTGGTCTTTGGAATCCATAAAAGACTCGTTGAAACATATCTGTTGATTTTGTCAGAATCTGCGATGTTGTCATCTCGATTAAGCTGCGCTCCAGCAAGGACGGGGACATCAATTTCTCCAGCAATCCGGTTCTTCAAAAAGTTCGTCATTTTACCAAGCAGATTGTAGTTGGCAACAGAATCTGTATTGTCGCTCTTTATATAGTCGTAAACAACAAACCCAAGATCAATCTTATGCTTAAGAATTCTGCACATAGCATAGATCTCATCCTCATTTGGTTGAGTAATATATTCATGGACAAGATTCTGCCTTTTAAGCCATTCTATAGTCTGTTTAACTTTGGTTTTCTGTTCTTGGTCGAGATTCCCGCCTTTGATATCGCCAACGCGAATTCCAGTAAGGGATGATATCGCACGGAGAGTAAATAATTTATCTGACATTTCCGTATCGATATACAAGACAGAAATTCCATTCTTGATCATGTTTAAAGCTTCGTTGAGCATGAACGCAGATTTTCCGGTTTTCATACGTCCGGCCACAAGCATCAGTTCCGACCTCTCATGGGTGGCGTACTTGTTTAATTCTGGAATCATCGTGGGAATTCCGGCGATTCCCGTGCCATTCCACTCACTCTCTATCTCTTCCCATATGTCGTCAATTTTGTCCCCAAGAGTTGAAATTTCCCCAGTTACGAGATATTTCTCAGCAACCGAATTCATCTTTTCGTTGATCTTAGAATTGACTTCGGACAGGGTGAGAGTGTCGTTCATACATAATCTCTCGACTTCATTAGAAGCCTTGATCATGTCTCTCTTGAAAGCCATCGTTACCACATTACCAACAGAAAGCTTATACTCTTCAAGAGTATCACGAGCAGCCGGAGAACATAACTCGATAAACTCTTGCATGTTTGTCAAATTATGCTCTTCCATCTTGCGCTTAACCGCCTTGTTAGAATCGAGCATTGTCGATATGTTCAATGCGTCGATTTTGTCGATGCCAGATTTATATAGTTCTGAAATCGCCCAATAGATACATCCGTTTTCTATGTTGTAAAAATACCCAGGTTTAAGAAAATCACTGTGCATGATAAATTCGGGATGGTAAACAAGTGTAGCGATGACAACCGCCTCACTATGTGTATCACTTATTCTTGATAGATCCAATTTTGATCACCCCAATAAATTATCTAATGTTTTTCTTTTTGGTTTCTTGTATTCAAATGTAGGTCGTATATCATCATCTGTAATATCGAAAGTAGGTTTGTTCGCCAAGGTTTTAATTTTATTATATTCGTTCGCCATTTCTTTATTGGATACAACATAATATAAACCGCCGGGATAGCTAAGTTTAATTTTATGATTAATATAGTATTTCAATCCGAATAAAATAAATTCGCTATCATGACCTTTCTTTCCGACCAAATCATTGACCGTTCTCCATAACTGCTGCGGAGGCGAATTCGGATTAACTTTCTCAAGAAATAAATCTACGATCTCTTTTTTCTCGCGGCTTTCTTTGAGGCAATCAGCATGATAATATGCTCTACCGACTGAGACGGCCTGATCTCGCGGAATATCTTGACTTTCATGTTTACAGTACTTGTACCTACATTTTACTGTGTTTTTCATAAAAATACTTCGGAGGGTACAAGACCCTCCTACTTACCTCCTAAATCAGATAAAAGGCATTTCATCATCAGCATCTTCGGCAACAGGATCGAGTTTCGGTTTTGGTCCGGATTTTTTATTTGGTTCCCAAAAATCAAAATCAAAAACAACAAAATTGATGTATTCCTTCTCTTTTTCTTTGCTCCAATATCTTGTTACATCACAGTTTTTAATCTGGATGTTAACAGGATCCGTGATACCCTGGGCCATTGTATGAGCCTTGCCCACGAATCGAACGAAGTTATTCTGAAAATCGGTTTCATAAGATCCGTCTTCCTTACGGTTTGATGTTGACAGCTGGACTACAGAATACTTACCCTTATCCTCTACTTTCCATACTCTGGCGAATCCACCAACTAATCTTCCATCGTCTAATACTCTTGCATGACTAAATCCCATAATATATTCCTCCTTATAATGCTTCTACTTCTTTAATTGCTTCTAAACATTCCCTGGCTTTCGCAATGTCGCGAATCTGATTAGGATTACCAGAAGGAATGAATGACTTAAGAGTGTCCATCAAAGCCTTGTTTTTGGTCCCGCCTTTTTCTGTGCAGAGTGCGATGATCTGCTTCTTGATATCCTTGATATCTTCTTCGGGAGTTTCCGTTTCTGCATTGCGAACCCTCGGTGTATAACCATCTCCTGAGTTTGCCCACTGGATGATTTTTCGACCATAATCTTCCGAAAGAATTACTCCGCTCTTCCCAGAGAAAATATGAGTATTATCTTTCTGCTGTTCGGCAATGTTCGTCTTTTGATCAAGTAAAAAAGTAACTGTAAACTCATATTCGAATCCATCACGTTGTTTGGCCCCAACGCCTAATTTCTGAACCGACATCTTTCCACGATCATCTTTAGAAGTCTCGTACTGATCTTTACCGCGCATTGTGGCTATAATATGAATGGGAGAATCAGCAATAGCCGCAATAAAACGATCATGTCTGGGAGTAACCTTTCTCCAAGACTGATAAGTGCCACCAGCTTGTTTATGTAAGTCTAAGCAACCGCCTGACCCCTCCCACTCGTGGGAAGAACTATCAATAATTAAAATGTCATAGCCTTCATCAACTGCAAAATTAATTGCCTCAACATATCTTTCTGGATTATGCGGGGCTTCCATGTCAATAATATCGTAATCAAACTCATTGGCATAATAAGATCCACGACTTTGCTCCGTATTGATCATAAGGATCTTCGCATGTTTACCAGTTTCTTTTTCGATTTCTTCTGCCATTCCGGTAGCTAGTCTTAAACTTGAGTAAGTCTTTCCGCCACCGGACGGAGCCATCAGTGCGATCTTAGTAAAAATCTTTTCTCTCTTTGCTTTCTTGACAACAAATCCAGCCATTTAATCATTCCTTTCTATTAAGCCTTTTTCTTTTAATGCTCCTAATACAAGTTTTTCAACTTCGTTTTCATGGGTATACGGGATCCTAAATAACGAGAAGCTATTTCGTTTACAATATTCATTTTTAATTTTATCGGTTTCTTTAGAATGTAACAATCTTTCTTTATTCTTTTTCTTGTTAGATGAAAAATTTACAACTTGAAAATGTTGTATTCCATCATATTCGATAAACATAACTAAACAATTATCTTTATCAAAGATTGCAAAATCAAATCTCAATCTACAATTTGTCTTAGGGTTAATCAAATCACTAACGGTATACTGTTGTTTAAACCTAACATTATTATTGATCAATATTCTCTTTATCTTCTCTTCATTTTTCGAGACAATACATCCGCACGATGAAACATTTCCACTTGAAAGATTATAAGTTGTAACAACTATCTTCTCTCCGCATTCACATTCACATAACCATTGAACCTCGCGCTTTTTGGTTCTATTCTCAATTGGGTATAATGCAGTTAATTTACCAAATTTCATCCCCGTTAAATCTTTACGAGAAGTTTCCGAAACTCTTTCTTTTTGAAGACATCCACAACTCTTTGTTTTTCCACATTTTAAATATGCAAAGCGAATAGACTTTTTAGTTCCGCATTCACATTCACATTTTACATAAGTAGCTCGTTTTGGATCCTCGTCTGTTCTATCAACGTCAACTCCAACTATAGTCCATCTACCATATTTTTCTCCTATCAATTTGCTATATTTTTCATAAAGATCTTGTCTAATATCAAATCACTTCTTCTCATATTCATAAAACCTTGGGTCATTATTCACATCTAAACAATAATCCTCAATAAATTTAACAACTTCTATATGTCCACATTCTGGACAAACGGCAATCTCAGTTGAATAACCATAGCCGTTTTCATCATATTTAATTTTCATCCTACTCCTACATTTCTTGCATAACAAACCATCTTACCCCTCCTGTCCGTCATCTTTCTTTGACTTTGCCGCCGCAGCGGCCTGTGCCTTTTTCTTCTCTTCTTCGTAAATCTTATTCAATTTAGCCGATATAGAATCCCATTCAGCAACATCGGTCCGCTTATTACTTCCGAGATTCGTGCCAATAGGAACTCTATCTTTGATTTTCTTCTCAGTTCTCTTCTTATCGTATTGATAGCACTTGCCAGACTCCCGACGTTCTGCGAATCTCTGCATTCGCTTTTCGTGTCGTGCCTGTTTTTTCTTCTTATTTAGCTCACGACGACCCTCGGCTTTATACTGCTTACAGCGTTCTTTGTGATTTTTATTTCCGGCTTTGCAACTCATTATGAATCCTCCTTTTTATTACGAAAAAATACGCAAATATCATCTTTGCGAATTTTTATTGGTTTATAGTTAACCAGCCCCAGAGAGATTCGAACTCCCAAAACAATCACGGGATCAAAACCCGCGGCCTTACCATTTGGCTATGGGGCTAAATAGAGATAGCTGGGTAGTCCGAGGCAGACTTGCTATCTCAGTGATCCCCTTGCGGTTCAGGCTAATCCGAATGCCGCCAATTATATGCCCATTGTGTTATTTTTTAGAGTGGTTTCGGTTCCACTAAAATAAGGAGATTATATGAGATAAAAAAGAAACTGAAACGCCTTTCGCAATTAAGAATTTCAGGACGCATCCTTACTTTTCACACTTCCACAGAAGCTGTCTTTCATGGTCAATCCGAAGATTTCCAAGGGTAATTGCATAGCGGTTGGATTCGAACCAACAACGTCCTCTTTAGAAGAAGGTACTCTATCCACTTGAGTTACGCTATACATGGTGGGGTTAAAGTCCCCCAACTACACATCCCGCGTTTTTGGCCTGACTTTTTCGCTAGGTGCTTTTCGAAATACCGTGTACTTGAGCATTCTTACTTTGCTTAACCATCATCGCTACTTATCACTGGGCGAAGCGGATCCTTTGTTCTCTACCCTACTGATCTGGGTAAGGATTTGCACCTTACATAAGAGGTAGTCTCAAGTCCCCGTCGGTAACCCGACCTCTCAGCTGAGTCTGCTCGCGTCTACCTGTTCCGCCACCAGATCAAATTTACGGTTTCTCAATGGCTATGATCACTCACCATTGATACTTCAAAATTCGGATTCTTGTCGTAACAAGCGTCCTATAAAACTGCCGATTTTCGTTTTACATTATTTCTCTTCGGCGTACCAATCCCAACCCAAGCGTATATCAAAGCTTTTATCGTCATCTCCCCACCGGAAGACATACTCGACATTTACATCGTCACCTGTTTTAAGATTTAAATTAGGATCAGATTTCATTGCACTTAAAACACCAGTTGGATCATGGGCAGCTTTATAGATATACTTATCATAAGTTGCTCTATTCTTACACTTAATAAGATAGTCTGCGGAACGAATCCCGAATGTACGAATATCTAAACCAATCCAGTACGTCCGTCCCGGCCCTTCGTCAAATCCGTGAACATTACACCACATCATCGCCTTATTCGGCCATGTTACAGTCTCATCGTAAATGTGATTAACCCAGTGGGTTTCTTCAGTAGATCTTAATATCAGCTTTTTAAAAAATCTAATGCACATATACTGACCTCCCCTCTTCTCAGGATGCAGATCATGAAACCGAACTTCCGAATCTGCTGCATTAAGTTTTTGGATATATCTATCTCGCAAATAACTTGGTCACCCAATTTACTAAAGAAGTTAAAAGCCTAAACAATAACGAAAACACATAATTTAAGAAATAAAACATAAAGCTAAACTTTAAACCACCTAAACTTGGATTATTTTCAAAAAGATATATCGCCGGAAAATTATTAAACTTCGAATTCCTTTGTATTATTGACGATATCCAGTTCATTCTGAACATCATTTAATAATTTAACATGTTTTTCAAGTTCTTTTGAAACTTCTTCGAGATCATAATTAATGATCTGATAATCTACGATATTGCTACCGTACTGACTCACCCTGATTTTAGGAATTCTCGACGCCATTTTTTCAAGCTTTGCAATTCTCTGCGAAAGCTGCGGCATCCATATGAGAATCTGATCGATAGTCATATTGAACTTGCTAATAAAAGTAGTTGTGTTAAACACATTGACGGCATGTTTCAACTTCCTAACCTGGTCTTCTAAATCCCAGAGTTTTTCCTGGGTATCATAAAAACTATATTCCGGTCTAACATCCTCTGGATTCTCACCGACCGAGCAGTTAAATTTCTCCGACTGATCCTCAACCTTTCTCAGCATATCAATCTGATTATTCAATTCGCGAATCATCTTGTTCGCAGCGGCAGACGTAACTTTCATCTGTTTATCTCCTTTTCGTAATTTGCATCGTTTCTTTCGACTTTCATATGATATCAAATATCAGAATCATTGTCAAGTATTAATTTGCGGTGTTACTGATTCCCTTGTAAAACCATCAGATAAGTAGATTTCGTCGAATCCGTCCGGTAAATGTATTTGATGTTCATTCATATGGGTAATAGCCAGAGATGTTTTACCGAACCTCTCGATTCTGTTCGTAAAATCATCAAGTTTTCCGTATCTCAGAGATCCTTGCCATTCATTTGGACGATTCGTCTTATCCTCGCCGATTAAGCCACTAATCTCTTCCTTATTACATTCTGTCGGGAAAGGACCGTTACCATGCCTGGTCATATAGGATCTCGTTACATAGCAAGTTTTCACGACATCTTCGCCAACTCTGGCTTTTCTTAAAATCTCTTTTGGATTTGTTAAATCGGTATTACTCGGCGTCAGATGATCTTTGTCGGGTAGCTTTTGATCAAGTAATAAACCCTGGCCATTCTCAAAAATAATGGTGTTATACCCAGTTATACCCTCTAAATCATTGGATACAACCTTAACCCTGTCGATAAAACAGCAACAATCATAAAGAAATGAGTATAACAAACTATCTGTCCAGTAAATTTCAGGCAAATTTTCTCTGTATCCAAGAGTGAATCTTATTTCTCTGAGAATATCTATTAGATTGGGAATAGAACAATCTTCTAAATCATATACTTTTAACATCGGAAACTGCGTGGCTTCCCACACACCCATTCCACAAGATCCATGACGTTGGATTTTTTCCTTTGCTTGGTTAAGCATCATATGATATGGAGTCACTACAACACAGTCCTTATGACATCTACAATATGGATAGAAGACTTCGTATTCCTTGTTAAATTCAATTGGATTTACCAAGAACTGCGCCGGAAAATATGTATCTGCCCCAGCAAAAGTCCCAGAGCCAAGATGTTTGAATACGTGTCTTTCGCCATCTAACAACTGGACCGTATGCCCACGCTGGGCGGATCCGTTCGACAAAACATTCAATACATCATCGCCTTTGAGGATGGCTTGGCGGCTGAAATAATCAACCATCAAGCCTTTACCCTCATCACCATAATTAAGACCGACTACGATCTTGACATCTTTTACCTTTACCATGAAATTCCATCCTTATTATTTTGATTACCTGATAAAGCATCGTCAATACACCCAATAATAGCTCCAGCGAGACCGTCTAAACTACTCTCGACCAAATGACCTTCTGGAAGTAATTTGCCAAAAGAATCTTCGATACGACCTTTATACATAGAATAACATGTTCTTCTGTCATCTACACAAATATGATAGATATCAAACTTTTCAGCAGCCTCTTCGTATAAATCTTTCGTTTCTACATCCGCCTGAAGACTATCTCCACTAACTTCAGATAAAGCTGCTTTAGGCAAATAGGGATTTAGTGGCTCATCCCCTGTTGTGATAATAATTCCCTTCTTGCCACGTTTCCAACAGTCCAAGTCGCAATGGCGCGATCCGTAATACCAAGCTGCGGTATATGACTCAAACTGATTTCCGCCTCCGCCCATCTCGAAGTAAACTTTGTCAAGCTGTTCAGCAATACGGATATCAGACTCAAACTGTCCGATCTGAATTGGGGCATAGTCATAAGAAAGATCTCCGATGCCCATCACACAGATTTGAACATCATCGTATTTGTCAAATAAATCCTGAACGATAATGCCGATTTTACTTGCCACTTCCATTCCGGCGGAACTCATAGACCCAGTTACATCAACACCGATAATTACTGGAATTGTATTCGGATGTTCTTCGGAATCCCGGCATTCTCTCATAACTCCTTTAGGTTCAAGCATAGGATCGATAGATCGA
>Ga0326511_10004929_pt1 | contig 10583 bp, 7 predicted proteins | sample 0_2496_0518_D_FD_203701 | JGI IMG/M metagenome (GOLD analysis project Ga0326511, IMG submission 203701) | Bovine rumen microbial communities from UC Davis, California, United States - 0_2496_0518 | ecosystem: Host-associated > Mammals > Digestive system > Stomach > Rumen | place: USA: California... | reverse complement strand
ACTTTTCACTCTTCACTTTTCACTCTTCACTTTTCACTTTTCACTTTTCACTCTTCACTACTCTATCTCCGGTTCCGGGTCCTCGTCCCCCAGCACGTACAGGTACGAGGGCTTCACCGTCAGGGTAATCACCCGTTTCTCGCCCCGCTTCAGTTTGGGATAGGCGGCCACAGTGCCGTTCACCCTCGAGGCGATATTGTTCTGCGCGTGGCAGTCCTTGCGAAGCAGGTTGCCGTGCAGGTCGTAGATGTCATAAACCGACTCTATCGTCAGTCCGCCGGTAAAGTCGGGCGCCACATAGCCCACTGCGCGGATATCCGCCGCCGTGCCTGTCAGTTCCACGCCTTCGCGCACATCGAGCACCTTGGCCTTTACGGAATCGGTGCCAGGTGCGGCAGGTGTCCAGCCGATATTGCTGATCACGGCGGCATCGCTGGCTACCGGCGCGCCCTCCGTGGCCATGTTCAGGGTTATCTGGGCCTGGAACTCTGCGGGGAAAGGACTCTTCAGCCAGAGCTGCTTCAGCACAATCTTGCGCAACCTGCTGTATTCGGCAGCCACCTGGAACCGGAAATCGACAGCGGCATACAGGTGGTCGGCCTTCAGGGCAACGAAATAGCCGTTGCCTAAGGTGGGGTCGGTATGATAGGTGGCCGTGTAGCCGAAGGCGCCCGGAGTGATGGGGGCGGTCTGCGCCACGGGGTCCTTCACGCCGATGATGGCGCACACGTCGCGATCCGACACAACCGCCATCTTACTGATGACCATCGTGGCCTGCGTCTGGCCGCTGTTCACGGCTACTGAGGGCATATCGCCGGCGTCGGTGGCCGTAGTGATATCGGCCGGCATAAAACCGAACAGGCGGTACTGCGTCTCGGCCTTTACGGTGAGCGTGGAGTTCCAGAGGTCCTGGCCCGCGACGTTGCCGCCATAGGTCACGCTGCCCGTCTGCCTGACGGGGGTAGCGGGGGCCGTGCTGTTGTTCTCGGAGAGCATCATCACATAGATGCCCATGCCGTCGAGTGTCTTCAGCATACCGTCGGCATCCGTGCGCGTCAGGCTCCTCACGAACAGCGGCTCCTCGGGACGCTCGCGCCTCGGCAGCTCCTCGCCGTCGTAGTCCACGCAGCCCGCCAGCAGACAGTCCGTCAGCAGGCACCACCATCCTGCGATGAGCACTGCCAGCACTCCTACCCTGCCCTGTCTATGTCTCTTTTCACTCTTCACTTTTCACTCTTCACTTTTCACTTCTCACTCCTCTCACCAATTATACACCTCATACGTCGCCGCTGCCGCTACCGACCACGGCGTAAACGTCACCTCCGTCACCCGCAGCAGGTCGCCCCCGGCGAAGTAGCCATACACGATCCACGTGTGGTTGCGGGTGAAGTCGCCGTTGTCGTGCATGGCGAAGGCGATGCTCTTCTCCTCGCCCGCTGTGCCGCCGGTGATGATCTGATAATAGATCTTCCCGCTGATTTTCTTCTCGTTGCTCGTTTCGCGCAGGTAGCACAGCCCCACCTGGGCGATTTCGCGCTCTGCCTCGGGTATCTCCGGACTCAGCGCCTCGTTGAGCAAGGTCTCATAGACCTGACTGGCCTGCCCGGCATAGGCAAACTTGCCTGGCGAAGCGCAGTGCGGTATGTCGGTCGGTCCACCGACCAGTGTAGCCGCCGTGGCGTTGTAGGCGGTGCCTACAGGCAGATGGAAGGCCCCGTCGGTATAGGGTGCGCTCAGGAAAAGATACTCCTGCTGGGGTATGATGCCCGCGTCGATGTCGATACGGTTCACCCTGAGCGTCTTGTCGTGCTCCTGACTGATGGCGCTGCTGAACAGGAAGCGCACCTTCGACACGGCGCGGGCCACCACGACATTGGTAGCCACATTCAGCACGGGCGACACACCGCTCACCGGCTGGTTCTCAAGCAGTCCCGACATGGGCAGGCCATCCGTCGGCACCGCCGTCAGCGGCGTGCTCAGACCGAAATAGTCGGCCGTACCGGTGGCACCGGCCACTGGGGGCAGGAGCGCCGCCTTCAGTGCCTCGCGGGTAGTGGTGCGCCCCAGCGACAGACCAGTGTTACCCTCCTTGACATTGGCCACGACATAGACGTCCACGTCGGGCCTGGCCTGGGCAAAGGCATCGCTCACTATCAGGTGGTAGGTCTTGGTGTTGGCACTCGCTGTCGGCAGGTCGTCGGCGTCAGGACTCACATAGCCCACCAGACTGCCGGTGGCGTGCTCAAACACCCAGATGCCCATGCTGCTGATGCGGGCCTCGTCGGCGAGGGCGGCCACGTAGCCGTTGTCGGCACGGCTCATCGCCGGCTGCTCGGGGGTGAACACATGGATCTCCAACTGTGGCTGCTTCTTTTCGCTGACCTCTTCGGTCGCGTCGCTGCCGCCACAGGCAGTGGCCAGCAGCATCACGATGCTGCTCAACCACCAGGCCGTATGTCCACTTCTCGTCTTCATTGTCAGTCTTCTGTTATAATCACTGTCGTGGGTGTCGCCTGCACCCAGTCCATCCTCACGTCCACCCCGATGTCCAGGCGCCCGGCCAGGATATTGGGCAGCACGTTGTAGGCATGCGCCAAGGTCTTTACCTCCAGCGCCACCGTTGTGGTGTGATCCTGGGTGAACACGCGTGCCAGGAAGTCGCCGCTTTCCGTCGAGGTGCCCGTCGAAAGGTCCACCTCGCCCACCAGGTAGAACTTGGTGCCGCGATAGATGGTGCCGTTCTCCCCGGCGAAGTCCTTGGCACTGTTGTTCTCCAGCTCCAGGATGAGCTTCACGTTCTCGCCGTCCATGCTCTGCAGCAGCAGGGTGCTGAGCGCCGCCGACGCTGTGTGCGACAGATAGGCGCGGGGCAGTGGCGGCGATGCATTGGTGTCCGTGAAGTGGCCATCATAGACAAAGCGCTCGATGCCGCCGTTGTCGGTGCCCGTCGATTTCCATTCGAAGTCGACAGGGCACTGTCCGCTCACGATGATGCCCGTCACGGGAAAGGCCGTGGCCCCCACCTCCACCAGCTGGCCGTCGGCATCGGGCAGGTAGTAGTTGCCCGTCACCGCATTCTGGGCCGATGAAATGAGCCGCACGGTGGCACTCATACGCGCCACACCGTACTGCAGCGGACTCTTGATGGCCACGGCGCGGGTGTTGTTGCTCACCACGGCATCGTCGTAGGGGTAGAGTGTCAGCACGTTGCTCCAGTCGCCACGGCCCTGATAGCTGGTGTAGCTCACCTCGTCGTTGGAGGCCTTGATACGGCTGTTGCCGTAGTAGTAGAGCTCCGGTGGGAAGGCGAAGCGGCTCAGCGTGTTGATGGGAGCCACAGAGGTGGTGGTGGTAGGCACCACATACTGTCTGAGCGACTCGTCCCAGCGCAGGGCGGCCGCCCCGTCGGGCAGTCCGTAGCAGCCGGGATAGTCGGTGCCGCCCAGCCCTGCCGCGTCAATGGCCTCGATGATGGCCGTCCTGAGCGAGCGCTCAGGCTCATTGTCGAACTCGTGGCCCTGGAGTCGGGTCTTCAGCATCGCGAGGTAGGCACTCACACTGGCCGTAGAACCCGCAATGACGCTCCCGGCACCCGCATCCTGATTGGTAAAGTTACGGTAGAGGGTCTGCAGCCACCCGTCGCTGGTGTCTTTCCACGCGACGGTCTCTCCACCGACGCGCACCTGCACATTGGCGATGGCCGTGAGAGCCGTGGCAATGGTCTTTGCCTCTGTCGGCACAGCCAGCCCCCCGCCTTCTGTGCGGTCGTACATCGGTTCGAGTTCAAAGGAGATGGCCGATGGCGGCACAGCCACTCTGTCGGGGAAACCTGAAACGGTGCGGCCGCCGACCTTGGTCAGCAGTGAGCCGTTGACGGCCTTCGCCTGCACCGTGCCGGCCGCTGCCGTCGGCTGGGCCTGGCCATACACCAGGAAGGAAGCCACGCCCTGCATCAGCATCACGCGGTCGTAGTAGCGGAATCGCTCATCGAAGTCTGTCTTCAGCGTGGGGGTTGTGCGGTCCACGTAACTCGTCATGCCCTCGTAGTAGGCAGGCCGGTCGTCGGCCCCTACGGTGCCTCGTGCCGAGAAGGGGATCAGGGTCAGTTTGCTGATGCCACGGAAGTTGCCGGTAGCCTGCACCTCGGTGTCGCCCATACGGGTAGCAGCCTGAGGGGCAGGAACCGACAGGGCCAGGTCGGCAAGGACATAGCCCTTCTCCGGCTCTGGCTCGCGTGTCGTCTCATCCTCCGTCTGGCAAGCAGCGAGGACGAGGGCCGTCACTCCCGTCACTATCATCAGTCTTCTCACTTTCTCCTTATAACTCTCTTTTAGATACTTGGATTCAGGATCAGTCCCTCCTGCCACTCGATGTTCACCGACGTACCCAGCTCCACACCCGGGCTCCTCAGGTCGGGGATACCGTTGGTGGCCTTGCCGAGCCCCTCGGGCACATTGGGCTGGTCGGGATATTTGCCGTCCATCGGGTTGGGCAGCACGGGGATGTCCACCTCACCGTCGCCGTCGGTATCCCATCCGGGGCCGCCGTGGGCGGGGTCGGTGATGAAGGTATCATCCGTGCCGTCGCCGTCGATGTCATAGGGATCGGGCGTGCCGTCGCCGTTGGTATCCACACCGATGGGCTTGCCGTCGCCGTCCTTGATATACACGTCAGGGTTGCCGTCGCCGTTGCGGTCGGGCGTCGTGCCGCCGTTCTTGATGGTCACCGTGAGCTTCGTCACGTGGTCCTGCATCACAATCTTGTCCATCGTGCCGAGCGCATAGTTGGCAGCCGTGGTGGGGTCGAGTTTCGTAGTGAGGTAGAAGGTGCCGCCGGCGGGGATGATGCCGTCGAAGCCCATGAAGTCCTCGCCGCCGTTGACCAGCTCCAGGGCAGCATAGACCGGCTGGTTGCTCTTGGTTTCCAGAGCCAGTGTCTGGTTGCCTGTGGCCGTCGTCGTGCCCGGCGAAGCGATAATGCTGCCCGAGGCCATATTGCGGTCGTAGATGGTATAATTCTCATTGCCTAATGCCGTGAAGTCGTAGGCTGCACTGTTCTGCCCGCCGAGCAGGAAGCCCTTCAGCGTAAAGCCGTCACCGATTTCCACCACTTCGCCGTTACCGTCGTAGAAGGTGCCGGAGCCCATCGTGATCTTGGTCTCCACACGGCCCACACCATACTGGGCCGGCTGTGTGAGGGCCACCGAACGGGTGTCGTCCTTGACCTCATCGCCTGCACCATTATAGACACTGCTGATCACGCCGTCCCAGTTGCCGGCCTTGGGATAGTCGGGCGACTTGATGGCAGTGGCTGCCTTGATGGGCGAGCTCACATGGTACCACAGGGCGGCGGGATACACATAGTCGGTGATGTCCACCTTGTTGCCCATGTTATAGTTGGCTGTGATGTCGATAAAGGTGTTAGGAGTCAGCCCGCTGCTGTTCCATCGCACACGGGCAGCACCGTCGGGCAGACCGATATTGGCCGGATAGCCGGCATAGTCGGACCTCAGCTGCGCCGGGTCGCCGCTCACCAGCGGTGCACTGCAGGCAGCGGTAATCTTGGCCTTCAGGGCAGTGGCCAGCGCAGAACCGGGATTCGACGACTGGATGCGGTCCAGACTGAAGTAGAGCTTGGAGAGGATAAATGACAGACTCTTCGACGAGGCCACCGTAATGCCGATGAAGTTGGTGTAGAGGGCCTTCAGGTTGGGTTCTGTCGTAGTGCTCCACGTGCTATAGCCCGCGCCGACGCCCGACACGGTCGTGTTGGCCAGATTGGTGAGCAGCTGCACGATGTTGCGGCCTACGGTGTTACCCGTCTGCGACTCCGTGCTGGTATTGATCTGCTCATAGCCAAAGGTGATGTCGTTGACGGTGCTGAACTCGCTCTCCGTCAGGCCCGTGGCATGGAGCACGCCATACTTGAACTTGTCGTTCATCGAGGTGATGTCCACTTCAGGCGCATAGTCGATGGCCTTGGCATAGAACAGGAAGTTCTTGGTACCGATGGGCACAAACTGGTCGGCATAGACCTTGTAGTTGATAGCCCCCGGACTGGCCAGTGCCTGGATGTTGCTCAGGCGCATGATGTCGGCAAGCTTCGTCGACGAGCCAGTAGGCACGGCATTGAAGGGAATCATACGGATGTTGTCCAGTCCGCGGAACTGTGCCACAGTACCTGCGTTCTGGGTCACGTCGTTGCCCTGACGCGTACCGCCCACCACCGTGCGTGGAATAGAGATGACAAACTCCGGCTTTACGCCGGCCTTGCCCTCCTTGTTATAGACCACGTTGCTGTCGTCGATGTCACTCGACGAGCAACTGGAAACTGTCATCTGCAACGCGACCGATACGGTCACTGAAGCCATCACTAATAACTTCTTCATAATCCATTCATTTTTATAGCGTTAATACTCTTCTCAATTCCTATCCTTCTCCTTCCTTCTCCTTCCAAAAACACACTCCTTCCTACAACGGCACCTCCGGATACCACAGTCCTTCCTCCCACACCAGATTGACGCTCACCCCCACCGTCGGGTGCGGTATGTCGAGATCAGGCAGTCCGTATGTCGCCGGCGCCAGGCTCTTGATGGTGAGGTTCACCTTCGTGGCGCGGTCGCGGCAGAATATCTGGTCGAGACTGCCGGTGGAATGGTTAGTACCCTCGGCGGGAGCCAGCTCGGCCACCAGATAGAAGGTGGTGCCGTGGAGGATGATGCCGTCGGCACCCTGGAAGTCAGGGCCGTCATTCTCCAGCTCCAGGGCCAGATAGATGTTCTTGTCGGCAGCGGTGCCGAGGCCCAGGATGTGGGTATAGTCGGTGAAGTAATGGCGCTCCACGTGCTGCGGCTCGCCGTTCAGGCCGTTGTCGTAGATGGCGTACTCGCGACTGCCCTCCACGGGCTGGAAGTTGTAGTCCACCTCGCGCTGCCCGCCCACGATATAGCCTTTCAGCGTAAAGCCCGCCGAGACGTCGACCACCTTGCCGCTGGCATCATAGATATTGTCGGTCGAGAGTCGCGTGTGGAGCGCGAGCCTCCCCACGGCATAGTTCACCTGCTGCACCATCGCCACCGACTGCGTGGACTGCTGCACCCTGTCGGTACTGCCCACATAGAGCGAATCGACCAGCTTGTTCCAGCTCTCGGCCAGCGCGTCGCCCTGACCGCCATCACTGCCCTGACCGCCATCACCCCCCTGACTGTCTGAGCCGCCCTCCTCGGCATTTCGGAGCACATACTGCTTGTCGGAGGCGAGGATGTTCGACAGCACCTGGTACTGCAGGTTCATCGGATAGCAGTAGTCGCCGGTGGAAGGGATGTCGAGGGCCTTGCCGTAGGCCTGCACGTCGGGCACGACGAAGCGCCCCTGTGCATCGTCCCACGCGATGCGGGCGGCCCCCGTGGGCAGGTGAAGGTCGTCGGGGAAACCCTTGTACTCGGCCTTCAGCGGCAGCGTATCGGCGGTGAGCGGGGGCATATAGTCGCAAGCCTCGGCAATCTTCGCGGTGATAGCATCGGCCAGAGCCGTGCCCTGCGCGTCGGGGCCTTCCTGATGGATGATGCGGTTGACAGCCGCCAACATCACCGCGACGTGCTGCGACGACACCACCTTCAGCTGCTTCATGCGCTGGTAGGCCTCGTTGAGATACATATTATTCACGGTAGCCCACTTGTCGTTGGGAGCGGCCTCCGGCCCGGTGATGTTCATCAGGTTGTTGAGCAGGGTGAGCAGCCGCTGTCCGCGCTCGCTGCCGCCCAGGGGGGCGTCGGTGGGACAGATCTGCACCGGACGGAAGCGCACGCCGCTGTTGCCGGTATAGCTAGCCTTATCGAGGCCCACGGTTTCGATCACCCCATATTTCATTTTCTCCTCGTGGGTGAGCGGCGAGTCGGCGGCACGGGCATAGAAGCCGAAGTGGCTGGTGCCCACTGGGATACTGATCTCGCGGAACTCCGAGTAGTCCTCCTCGGTCACGTCTTCCTTGGCATCGGGGTCGTTGGCCTTCATCTCGATCATCTTGCCTATCTTCTTCGATGTCTGGGTGGGATAGCTGTTGAAGCAGAGCAGATGCACATCGTCGTAGCCTCTGAAGTCATCGTAATAGCCCGTCTCCTGAACGATGTCGCCCGGCATACGGGTCTTCGCCTGCGCCTTCTTCTTCGCGGCGATATGCCCGGAGAAGGAGAACAGGAACTTCGCCTTGACGGTAGGCACGTCCTCCTCATTGACGGGCATCTGCACGTCGTCAGTCGAGGCACAGCCGCCTGCCACGAGCATCAGCACCGCCAGCAGCACCGCCTCCACCTTTCTTATATATCCTTTCTCATCCTTCACTCTTCACTCTTCACTTTTCACTTTTCACTCTTCACTTTTCACTTTTCACTTTTCACTTTTCACTTCTCACTCTTCACTCAATCACCAGTCCCTGTTTCCAGTCGAGCGTCACCGACGTGCTCACCTCCGGCGCTTCCGTCACCACCGAGCCGTTGGGCATCACGTAGCAGCGGATAATCTTCAGCTGTCCGGCGCGCAGCGGCTCCTTGATACGGAGCTTTGTCTCCGTCACACTGCCGTCGGCCTGGGGCGCATAGACGCGGAATTCCCACAGGGCCTCCTCGCCGGGCTGGGCGATGAAGGGGTCGGTGGTCTCGATGATGGTGCGCGTACTGCCCGCCGGTTCCCGCGAGGGGAAGTTCACCGAGCAGAAGGCGGCGATGCCCTCTGTGCTCTCCCCGCCCCCGGAGGCATCCAGGCCTACGCGGGCCGTCCTGACGATGGGCGGATTGTCGGCGTAGCGGAACAGGCTGTCGCAGATGCTGAAGCTCGTGGCGAAACCGGTGCTGAACACGCGGAGACTGCGCTCATCCACGTTGCCTCTCGTATCCACCACGAGGGCGGCGGCGCAGTTGGCCATATACAGATGCACGTTGAAGCTCTGGCTCACGTTGCCGAGCACCTCCATCGGCTGGCGGGCGGTGAAGAGGCCGGTGGTGTGCGAGTCGATGGTGTCGCCCGCCACCTGCAGCAGCATCGACCGGTGGCAGCGGTCGTCGCCGTCCACACTTACCAGCTCGTTGCCCACCACGTTGGCTGCTGCCAGGTGCATGTAGTGGCGCATGGGCAGGTTGAGGGTATAGCTGGCCTGGTTGGCGTTCATGATGTGCTCGTCCTTCTGCAGCAGCACGGAGTCGCCCTGGGTGTCATAGAATGACAGGTTCACATCGTGGGCGAAGTCGGTGAACACGCCGCTCAGGTGCTGCCGCAGGGCACTGGCCAGCTGCAGGTCGGTCTGCGTGGTCAGCTCGGTCTTGAGCTCGGTGGTCATATTGGTCACCAGCCGCAGCTCGTAGTCGAGTTTCGCCTGTGTCTCAGGGGCACAGTCGCTCTGGTCCTCGTCGATCACCGAGCAGGCGGTCAACGAGGGCAGCTGTGCCATGCACCATCCTATTATCATCACTCGTCTCAACATCCGTTATAGCGTTGTCACTAATATTCTCTTTTCTCTTTTTTTATTTCCTCTTTTATAATTCCTCTTTTATAATTCCTCTTTTTATTTTCTCTTTTATAACGGTGTTATGCGTTTTCTTTTCCTTATTATGTTTTTGGTTCTACAAGATTTTGTGTTGATCGATTACTGCCCCCCCCCCAACCCCTCCTCTACAAGGGAGGGGTTGGGGGGGTCAGTAACTTTACTAAACAGCATTACCAACACAAAATCTCCCAGAACCGTGTTTTTCACCCCATCTATATGTCTAAATGTCTGTGTGTCTATTCTGTCTAATCTGTCTATTCTGTCTTCCAGTCGTCTATCGTCCCCCTTCTCCAAGTCCATGATCCTCAGGCCCTCGAAGAGATTCTTCCGGCCCTCGAAGTAGGCGCGCAGCGTGCTCACGAGCAGGCTCTTGCCGAAGCGGCGCGGACGGCTCAGGAAATACACATGCCCCTGAACCATCTGATATACCAGGTCGGTCTTGTCAACATAGACGAAGCCGCCCTTCCGGAGCGTCTCGAAGCTTTGTATGCCTATCGGATATTTCATCATCGCTTATCTGTTTTGTACTAATATACATTAACCGTGCAAAGATACAAACTTTCCGCGAAACGGCAAAGGGAATGACGGAATAATTCGGCCTTGTCAGAAAAAGGGGGGCGCAAGCAGGCTTTTCCAATCCTGCCTCTCTATGCGCCCCCACACGCACAGTGCAACTCACGCCGAGATTTCGTTTCCGTATATGGGGTGAATCAATAAGTCAAAGAGCACATCGCGCCATCAAAAGGCGTCACCGCATTTATTTGTAGGCCTCACAAAGTGTCAGACAATCTGTGAGGTTGAGATTTTTAAGGTTCCGAAGTGGGTGTTTTGTCTTTATTACCACCTACAACCACATCTTCAAATTCATAGCCCGTAGACCATGCCACATCAACCGACAAGCCCAAAGTGACGGAACTTGAGCGGAGGTCGGGCACCGTAAGGTAAGCATACTGCAACGAGAACTCACCAATCTTGAAGTTAGCTGTCGTCATGTAGTCCTGAATGAATACGCGGGGAATACGCGTAAATGAAGTTCCATCCGCATT
>Ga0326511_10004928_pt1 | contig 10584 bp, 6 predicted proteins | sample 0_2496_0518_D_FD_203701 | JGI IMG/M metagenome (GOLD analysis project Ga0326511, IMG submission 203701) | Bovine rumen microbial communities from UC Davis, California, United States - 0_2496_0518 | ecosystem: Host-associated > Mammals > Digestive system > Stomach > Rumen | place: USA: California... | reverse complement strand
AAATATTATACACAGATGCAAACAAAAAATAATATCCCCAGTGGTTTGACTGAAATATCATCTTTAGCTTAATGCGCTCTCATCCCACGGTTAAAACCGTGGGCTTTCTCGCTCACTTATATTGTAATCTAATTTTTAAAATCATGTTCGCTAGAATAATGTAAAAAAACCTTCCTCCCACTGTTATAACCATTGCATTGCTGCAGTAAGTTCTTAAAACAAAAAAATGAATTATTATGAAATACTACATATATGGCATATCATTGACAAATAAACGATTTTTTTCAAGTTTTATCACCGCCTGATATTTACCATCCTTTTCTACCATAAAACGTTCGAGATTTTTATTGGTATCGGCATTAACAGTAAGAGAACCGGAAACAGAATCTAAACCTAGTTTTACATCCCAGTCAAACTTACCATAAGAACTTAACTTCACCTTATCGAGTTCAGGAATACCAACAAAAGCACCAATTATTGGAGCCAGACGACAATCTAACTTATTGATATCAAGGTGCTTGAGATTAGATACGAGACTGGTTGCATTCTTCATATCTTTAGCATAATAATGGTTAAAATCATTGACGTTTAAGGAAGAAAGAACCACATCGATATTATAGTCGTAGGCATAACCTGCAAGATTATCCCCGCTTAGTGTCAGATTTAAATCAAACTTTCCATTTTTATCCTTATTGACTGCTTTGGATGTAAAAGTCATGGTTTTAAAACTATTAAGACCGGCATTAAATCCTTCAACAACAATCTTAGAGTCTCCCACATCCTTGATTTCATTTAACCCCTGCATCCTAGTCGTAATATCAAGAGAATCTAGACTGCCTTCAGAATTTTTTAAGTTTAAAAACTTAAGTTCAGTATTGATGTTCTCATTACTGTCAATTTTGGAATTTAGCTTGGCCGTAAATACACCAAAACTCGAATTCTCATAATTTGCGGTAAAATCACCTGCGATATCCAGAGTTTTAGACAATACTGAAATATTGAAGAGCATATTTAATTTCTGAGAATTCTTGTCTAATTCAAAATTATCCAAATCAACATCAAGATTAAAATTATCTGGATTTAAGGAAATAGTAGAATTTAAAAAACCGTTATTAATATTGATCGGAATCTCAATATTCTGTGTTTTGCCATCCTCAGAAGGAAAGGAGATCACAATCTTGCCGCTCTCCGAAAACAGCGAGTTATTTAACCTGCTATATTCAAGACTAAGCCCCGGTACCACAGACTGCAGTTGCGGTTTTTTTGCAATAGAACCGCCAATTTCAGCACAATGTTTATGCACAACAACTCCAGTGTAGTAGACTCCACCCACATAAACACCACCAACAAGCAACACCGCACTGATGCCGGCAATAATAAATTTATTCTTCATGGAAAAATTCCTTAGAGAGTAACAAACTCTCTTTATTGTGTTGAAATTTAAAACAATCTGATCCTCTCTTCTTGCAAAGAATGAAGATCCAAACATTAAACATTACTGTTTTTTAGCAGTGAGGATAAAGTAATGTCTTTTGTTCATCTTCTATGACATCTTCCCTTGTCAAAAAAAACAGTGTCATTATGACAAATATGGCGAGAATAAGTTAGACTTTTGCCTTTGTATTTTAAGCCTAGCACTAATCCTTAATCCCTTTTGTACTCATAATTTTTTTATTTTATACACCAAAAGAAAAGTAACCTGCCATAGTTTAACGGGTAAGTAAAATTTTTTGTTAGACCAAAGTCAATTTTTTGGGCCTTTATGTTGTCTATGCTCCCACACCTTAGGCAGAAGCGGATCAATAATGAGATTATATCCAAGTTCAAGATACTGACCTACATAATGAAAATCAGAACCAATCGAGGCCAAAAAACCAAAGTCAAAACAGAGTTTTGTAAGATATTCCCGTTCGGATGGCTTCATCTGACAGGATGACACTTCCATCCCCATGCCACCGCATTCTTTAAAATCACTCAAAAGTTCCTTTAATTTGGTATTAGTAAAATCATAGCGTTTAGGATGAGCCAGTATCGGAATTCCGTCGGACTCCAAAATGATCTTCACCACTTCCATAAGCGCAGGCCAAACTGTTTTTACATAGCAGGAACGCCCCTTTTTAAGATATATATTAAAGGCTTCATCTGCACTCTGCGCTCTCCCCTTACTTACAATATAGCGTGCATAATTGCCACGAGTGATGGAGGCTCCGGCCTTGGCTTGAGCGCAGCACTCAGAGTAGGCGTCTTTAAATCCCTGTTTTTCTAGCCTGTAACCAATTTCCATGGCACGCTGTTCACGTAAATTACGTACCATCTCAAGATAGGTCAAAAGAGCCTGCTTCTTTCTATCTATATAAAGACCTACCACATGGATCTGATTATCACGCCACAGTGATGACAATTCCACGCCATTGATGAAAGTAAGATGACCTGCTGCGGCCTTTTCAGCCTCTTCAAGCCCTAAAATACAGTCATGATCAGTCAAGGCTAAATGGGTCAGCCCTTTATCTAATGCCCTTGATATTAAGGCAGCAGGACTTAAGGCTCCATCTGAGGCTGAAGAATGACAATGTAAATCAATTTTTGAAAAATATGCACTCATGATTCGCTATCTAACCGCTCTAAACTCTCCCAGCGAGTATAAAGAGACTCAATCTTTTCCTCTAAATCCTTACGTTTTTGCATCTGTGTCTTAAGTTTTTTATCATCACTAAACAGTGAAGCATCTTCAAAAGACGCGTCAATCAGAGCCAGTTCCTTCTCCATCTCCTCAACCTTCAAAGGCAGTCGTTCAAGTTCAAGTCTTTGAGAATAGGAAAGCCCCGCCTTTTTGCGTGATGGTTCGCTCTTCTTTTTGAGTTCTGGCGCTGATGATGCATCATAATCCTTTTTACTTGGAGTCTCGTCTTTACTGTCTCTTTGTTCTTTACTCTTGTAAAATCTTTGTACATCCTGATAACCACCAATAATGGTCTCAATATGTCCTTCTCTATCAAAACACCAGGTTTCAGTAGCCACAGCATCAATAAAATTACGATCATGGCTTATCACAATGACTGTTCCATTATAGGATGAAACCTGTTCCTCCAATAGTTCCAAGGTTTCAAGATCAAGATCGTTGGTAGGCTCATCTAGCACCAGAAGATTAGAAGGTCTGGCAAAAAGACGGGCTAACAGCAGTCGATTCTTCTCACCTCCTGAAAGCACACTTACAGGTGAACGAGCCCGTTTGCCGTCAAAAAGAAAATTGGCAAGGTAGGAAATAACATGTTTGTGATGCCCATTGATTAAAACCTCACTGTGCCCGTCAGCAACATTGTCAGCCACGGATTTATCAAGGTTAAGCGCTTCATGATACTGATCAAAGTATTCAATCTTAAGATTGGCACCCTCTCTTATATAGCCATGAGAAGGTTTTTGAATTCCGAGGAGTGTTTTAATAAAGGTAGTTTTACCGCAGCCGTTAGGACCAATTATGCCAATCCTGTCATTACGCATTATTACAGCAGAAAAATGCTCAAGAATTTTGTAACCGTCCTGCCAGCAGATACTGACGTCATCAATTTTAAACACCAGATTGCCGCTGCGTTCGGCCTCATTGGCTTCCATAAGCACATTTCCAAGACGGGAACGACGGTTTGCCTTCTGCTCACGTAATTTCTTAAGATCACGCACTCTCCCTTCATTGCGGGCCAGGCGGGCTTTAACACCACGGCGGATCCACTCCTCTTCCTTTGCAAGAATTCGGTCAAATTCAATATTGGAGAGCTCCTCCTTTCTAAGACGTTCCTCTCTTAGGCTAAGATACCTTGAGAAAGAACCTGGGTAAGAGTATAACTGTCCACGGTCTAACTCCACAATACGTGTCGCTATGGCATCGGCAAAATAGCGATCATGCGTTACAAAGAGCACCGTCCCCTGAAAATTCCGAATAAAATCCTCAAACCATTCAATGGATTTAATATCAAGATGGTTGGTAGGCTCATCTAATAGCAGCAGCTGTGGTTCAGTGATAAGAGTGGCAGCAAAGGCCGCCTTGCGTTTTTCACCGCCTGAGAGTGACTGCATACTACTTTTGGCATTAAGACCGATATTGTTTAAAATCTTGTAGATAAGCGCTTCTTTCTCAAAACCGCCGTTATTTTCAAGATACTGGGAAAGACTGCTCTGCTCATGCGGATCTGTGGTTTCATAAAAACGCCTTAAGGCCTCACCTATCTTTCCTAGATTTCTGGTACAAAGACTAAATACCGTATCCTCACTATGTAACGGAGGATCTTGGGATAAGGAGGCAATCTTAAGTCCGTTTTCGCGGATAATACGCCCACTGTCTAGTTCTCTTTTGCCTTCAATAATATTCAAAAGAGTGGACTTGCCAGAGCCATTGCGACCGACAAGACAGACTTTTTCCGAAGACTCAAGAGCAAACTGGGCATGAGATAAAAGTATATCTGCGCCATTGTTCAAAGAGGCATCAAGGAGCGAAATAAGACTCATTGTACGCCTTCCTTCACGCCCTCGGGACCAAAGACGCGAGGTTTGGCGCTAGATTTAGGACGCAAAGCTGCAGGTCTTAATTTACTACTTTTGAAATTCCTCTTGTTATTGTGCCTAAAGGCTGAAGTGTCACGATTGCCATCGGTGTGAATTTCAGTCATCCCCGAAGCATTAAATCTTACCGTAGTGGAGGCTCTTGAAGGTCGACCATTGACAGACTTGTTCTTTGGGATAATCTCCTGCTCATTAGTCTTTTTTATGCCATGCAGTACCTTGGACCACTTAGGATTGACATTCGAGGAAACAAAGGCTACAGGCTCACACCGACGTTCTTTTTCATGATAAATAAGCGAATAACAGTGATGGATATGCTCATTACGTTTAAAGTCAAAAGGGAGTGTCTTAGAAGAAAGATCTGTCACCGAGTAGCCAAATTCATCAAGACGTTCATCAATTCTGAAACTGCGCAGATTCGTGCAGAACACAACCTCGCCCCCATCCCTGAGAAAACGGGTAAGATTACCTAATAACTGCAGATGATCGCGTCTTACATCAAAAGTATTCTGCATGCGTTTAGAATTGGAAAAGGTTGGGGGATCCACATAAATGAGGTCATATTTATGCTCAGGATCTTTAGAAACAAAAGCCAGGACATCCGCCTGAATAAACTCATGAGAGTGTGCCTCAATTTGGTTTAAGAGCAAATTCTCATAGCCCCACTCAAGATAGGTTTTACTCATATCCACACTCGTAATAAGGCTTGCGCCACCTAAGGCCGCGGCCACCGAGGCACTGCACGTATAAGCAAAAAGATTGAGCACTGAACAGTTTGAGGCATGCTCATAAAGATATTGACGAATAAGACGTCCATCCAAAAATAGACCGGTATCAAGATAATCATAAAGATTAACCTTAAAGGCAAATGGTCCTTCCCTGATTTCGATCAGGGCTGAGTTATCCTCTCTAAGACGCTCATACTGGGAATTACCCTTTTTAACCTCACGCGACTTTAAAATCACCTTACTGCCAGACACACCTGTAACCTCAATGGTGGCTCCAAGCATATCAAGTTCGTGACGTTTCTCAATCTTCTCACTTACCTTGTTCTGTGCTTTATAGGTGGAAATTACGTAATATCCCTTGTAATAATCAATGGCTGCCGCATACTCTGGCACATCAGCATCATAAACACGATAAGCCTCAAGACCAAGTGTTTTGGCCCATTTATTCATTTTCAAAAGATTCTTTCTTAAACGATTGGCAAAATCCGTAGCAAGATTATCCTTACTTAAAGACTCACTGCCTTCTTCTCCCTGTCTAATGCTAAAGATGCGCAGCTGACATAATAGTTCACCATTATAGAGTTTGTAAATTTTATCGGCATGCAGTCTCAGACAGGAAAGTAAATCCTCAGATGAAGAGATGACTGCACATACTGCGCCTCGGAATTGCTCCTTAAAGACAGCACCAAGTTTGGTATAAAGACTAATTAACTCATTGAAGTTTCCCATTCTCTGCCCATAAGGAGGATTGGTAATTACAAAAAGGCTGGGAGCGTTCTTGTTTTGAGTCTCATCATTTAAATCATCGAAAGGATTTACAAGAGTTTCTACACTCTGAACCTGAAACCGAATGATGTCAGCAAATCCTGATTTTTTGGCATTCTCTAAAGCAATATCGATAATTCTTTCATCTGCATCAAATCCAAAGAGTTTATAACCACTCTGCTTAAATTTTAACATTCCCTCACGACTGCGCTTATGCATTTCCTCGACAAGTGAAGTGTATGCTGATCTGTCGCACAGTTTTAACTGCAAAAAACCGTAGTGGTCACGACATATACCAGGTGCAGTATCAGTAGCCATGGCAGCGGCTTCTAAAAGGAGTGTCCCTGAACCGCACATCGGATCAACAAGATTACTGCCGTTGTATCCTGAGCGTAAAAGCATGGCACAAGCCAGGTTCTCTTTTAGAGGAGCCATACCGGTATGACGGTTGAAATCGCGCATATGCAGCGCATTACCAGATAAATCAAAAAGAAGATGCGCATTATCTTTCCTGTCTAAGTGACAGGTTATAAGAATATCCGGATTATCCTTATCCACATTTGGTCGTATACCGTTCCTTTTTAAAAAATAATCACATACCGCATCCTTAATTTTTAAAGCACCATACTGCGTGTTACGAATAGCCTCACTAGTACCTTTGAAAGAGACAGCAATAGTATTGGAAACTTCAAAATACTTCTCATAATCTACAGCAAGAGCTCCAAGATACAAATCAGTATCAGTTCCGGCATAAAATTCAGAAATTTCAAGAAGCACACGGGATGCAAGACGAGTCCACAAACACACTCGCATACCCAGAGTAAAATCACCCTTGAATGATACGCCTGCCACGGTTTCTTTAACCTCACAAGCACCAAGAGTAACCAACTCTCTTAAAAGAAGATTTTCAAGCCCCTTAGGACATGTAGCAAAAAAAGATAAAGACATGGATAACTCCTCTTACTTTGGCACATTATACATTAAATTAGCCTTATATTTGAGAAGAAAGCCAAACCTCATGAATATCAAAAATAATGTGGTTTACTAAAGAAGCAAAACATGGCTTATGAGACCAAGTTAAATAAAAGATAAAACAGAAATTTTGAGCTAATGACTTTTTTTAATTAGACAACTAACAGACTGAAATTATTAACCGATAGCATAAAACTGCAAGAAAACTCAAAATTTTGCCTATAAAAAATTGAACTCCAAGTTTTTATACTTATAAAATATATCGTGAATCACGATATATGCTATTTTAGACAAATTTTTGTCTATCCAAATAGTCAATCTTTACAAGGATATATATATATCATTTGATCAAAAGTGTCATAAATCAAACTTCAAAATTAGAGTAAATTTTAAGGTGTTGCACATGAAAAAAATCTTTACAAAAAAAATTCTTTCAACTGTAACCGCTGGTGTGATGATCATGCTTTCAGGCTCCAGTATAGCCTATGCTAAGACGCATTTTACTCAGGAGCAGTTAGCATACATGCCTGCAGTAAAATTGATAGAACTTTTTAAAAAAGGTGAAACTACGCCAAGTGAGGTTCTTGAAGCACAGATTAAGCGTGTCAAAGAGTATAACGGTGAATACAACGTATCACGTCGGGATTTGGTCAATGAATTAGATACATTCAATGTTGGTAAGGTTAATGCCATTACCTATGACAAATTCGATGAAGCCAGAAAACTGGCAAAAGAAGCAGATGCACGCTATCGTAATGGCACTGCACGCAAACTTGAAGGAATTACTGTTGCCATTAAGGACGAGAATGAAGTAAAAGGATGGACTGTAGATTATGCAACCATTCCGATGAAGGACAATCAACCATGTCAACACGATGGCGCTATGATTGAAAAATTGCGTAACGAGGGTGCAATCTTTGTATTTCAGACCACTGTACCTGAGCTCTATATAAGCCCTATGACATGGTCACGTCTGTATGGCGTAACACGTAATCCTTGGAATCTTCATTATGGTGTAGGCGGTTCGTCTGGTGGTTCTGGCGCAGCATTAGCCGCAGGATTCTGTACTCTAGCCACCGGTTCTGATATGGGTGGATCAATCCGTATTCCTGCCTCCATGAACGGAATATACGGTTTCAAACCACCATATGGTCGTGTCGCAACTTCCAATAATGTATATGAGACCTATGGTCCTATGGCACGTACATTTGCTGACATGGTGCTGATGCAGAACGTCATTACCGGTCCTAGCGCTAAGGTTCATTCTTCCATTCGACCAAAACTCGACTATCCACAGAAATATGATTCTCTAAAAGGACAGAAAGTTGCTGTTACCTATTTTAAAAACTGGCTCAAGGAAGGCTTAAGTCAGGAATCAGATCATTCTATTGATGTAGTATCAGCAGCACTAAAAAAGGCCGGTGCTCAGGTAGTAGCAATTGAACTTGATATTGATAGTGAACATTTTCTGCCAACATACTTTAAAGGCCTGATGTCAACAAATATGTATGAGCTTTTCAAGAATATGAATGCCGCACAAAAAGAAGATGTATTTAGTGCCTATGCAACGAATTTATACAAAAAATTCGGTACTCTTACTCCTCAAGATCAGGTTAATGCCGATGCCCTTCTTGTAAAATTGCATAACATTATTCAGGAGGAAGTGTTTGGAAAAGGATGCATTGCTCTAGTTATGCCAACACTGGCTACTCCACATTTTCCGGCAGATTTGGAATCAACCGATGATAAAAGTAAAAGAGCCGAACTGCATGATGGAAAATATGCGGGGGAAAATCTTATTCTGACTCCATTATGGAACCTTGCCAGCAGATATCCTGTGGTAACGGTACCGGTTGAACTTTCTGGCAAAAATGTTCCTGTCGGTGTACAGATTGTCGCTAATACCTATGATGATCTCAATGCCTTCCGTGTGGCCTATGCACTGTCAAAAGTCATTGAACCTCTATATACGGACGGACGTTTCCCTGATTTTAGAAATTCTGAAAAAGGGGCGAATTAAAACAAAATTATAGATCTAGATAAATTAAATTTTTTAAAATAAAATAGTTTAAAGTCACTATAGGAATGCAAAAATAATGTTTGCATTCCTTTTTTTTCAGATGTTATACAAGACAGGCTTGTCCAGACTGCAAGAGCGGCAATTTTTCTTGTTTTTTATAATATTCAATCAAGTTAGATACTTTAGGAAGGGAAAATATAAAAACCGAATTTTTACCTGATGGCAAAAAGCGACTGTGAATAGTAACTAGCACGTGGATCTAGTATCATAATTTTATTGACTTTTGCAGAGTTTTTATAGAATTGTATTTAGTAAAAAGACTGTTAACAGTAAACAAGCAAAAAAAAAGCGACTTTCTTGCCACAGTCAAGCCTGTGTTTTTAAGTCGCAATCAATAAAACCATTATTCTTTTTCAAAATGCTGATAATCTTTTACAGACTTCCAGTCGCCACCCCATGTAAATCCATGAGCAGTAAAAAGTTTATATGCAAGATCTTGCTTATCAATTTTATATCTAAATGTACCAGTACGATCACAATACTGTGCCGCAGTCATTGGCTGTACATACAGAGAACCATCTTTTCTAATCTTGCAGTATGGATTGTAGAGTGTATTTAGATCAACTGCCATTCCTTTTGCATGATTAGACAGAACAGCTGAGCCTGCGACAGCTCTGTAACAGAAACTTGAGGTATTGTTTGCCTGCATCTGTTTTTCGTCATCTGCATCATAATAATCTGGTAGCACTGCTCTCTCTATAGGATAAGAATGTAGATATAGTTCATAAAAAATCTCAGTCAGGTCTTTTGCAATTGCTTTATTACAAATCATCTCTCCTACTCTTACTTTTCCTGTAAAGTCATGGTGAAGGAACTTCAGATACCTTAAATCATCACGTTTGATGTATGGATTATCCTTGTAAGTTTTGCCTTGCATTTCATTCCAAATATTATCTGGAATCTCTTTTGCAGAAAACAGTTCTGCAAGTCTATTATGATCGATATTTGCAGTTGACACTAAATCACCTGCTCTCAGATTCTGCATGGTAGATGAATTAAATTCACCTGAATTACATGCAGTTAAAGCACAGGAAATAATTACAGCACAAGTAAGTTTAAATATTTTGTTTTGTTTCATATAAAACTCTTTTTCATATTCTGATAATAATAGTTAATATCTCCGACTTCCATGGTCTCTTAAACTTTAAAAAACGAAGTTTTCTCTGTTTTCTTTGATGCGAATTGAACCTTACTGATTAACAGTCCCATTGCATAACTGATCTTACTGCTTACGCTTTAATACAAGATATTATAACATGTCTCAAAGAAATTCATAAACTACGTTCAAAATCTCTTAAGGACTGCAGCAAGGCTATAGAGCCAACCTCATTGAGAAAAGAGTATTTTTTTCCTTCATGGCTGTAAGCATTGCTGAAGTCTTGTTATAGCAGGCTTTATCCCCGTTTTTATCAAAAGGCGCCGTAAAACCATGTTGTTCAGGGATATAAGACACAGAGTAAATCAGGTATTGCCGTTGCATTTTTAAAC
>Ga0326511_10004927_pt1 | contig 10585 bp, 3 predicted proteins | sample 0_2496_0518_D_FD_203701 | JGI IMG/M metagenome (GOLD analysis project Ga0326511, IMG submission 203701) | Bovine rumen microbial communities from UC Davis, California, United States - 0_2496_0518 | ecosystem: Host-associated > Mammals > Digestive system > Stomach > Rumen | place: USA: California... | reverse complement strand
GCAGGTTGGCGGGCTGTCCGCCAGGCTGCGACGACGAGATGAGCAGATAGCGGCCGTACTGGAACATCAGTGCCACGAGGTCCATGTCCTTCTCGTCCTTGGCAAAGTCTGCCAGTCGCTCATCGGTGGGCCGTTCTGACTTTTCCGACTTAGGCAGCGTGAGGCTGACGCGACCGTATTGGCTGCGATACTTTGTCACATGGCGTTCCTTCAGTTGGTCATAGCTGTATTGACGCGCAGCTGTCAGCGCATCGTCGTTGCGTTTCGTGGGGTTGGCCGATGTGTCGTGATAGTTCACGAAGTTGGTGGCAGCCGCTATATAGAGCGTAGCCGTCGTAGCCCCTTTCACCACGATGCGGTCTTCGCGTGCCTCGGTCTGTCCGTCGCTCTCCACGCTGACGCGACATTCTGCCTTCAGCACGCCCGGCACGTATTCCTGTTCCACATTGCTGATGACGGCGGTCAGCTCCTGTCCCTCGGCCTTGACCGTAGTGGGCAGCTGACAGTCGTGGCTCAGGGCGAAGCTCAGCCGTCCGGGTTGGTCGCTCTCCATGCGCACCACGATGATATTGTCGGCCAATGATGCAAAGACGGTACGCCGTATGTTGGCATCGCCCACGCGGTAGCTCACGGTGGCGGTAGCTGTTTCCAAGTTCAGGTCACGGTAGTATTCTCGCGGATTCTGTTCGTTCCAGAACTTCAGGTAGAGGCTTCCTAACGTCAGGTAGCGCATGCCGTAGGGCTGCCGCATGAAATGTCGCTCTATCAGGTCGTGTGCCTTGCGTTCCTGTCCGTCGAAGATCAGCTGGCGCACTTCCTCCAGATGCTTGTATGCCTCCGTGCTGTTGTTGTTGTAGGGTCCTCCGCTCCAGAACGTCTCCTCGTTCAGCTGCAGTTGCTCGGTGTCGGCTCCGCCATAGACCATAGCGCCCATGTGTGAATTACCCACAGGCAGTGCCTCCAGCCATTGTGTGGCGGCCTGTCTGTACCATAGTTTCTGTTCAGCGTGCAGGGCCATGCCTACGAGTGCCATGCACATGATCGATACCAGTCTTTTCATACCATCTTCTGATAATAATGGTGCAAAAGTACGATTAATCGCGTAAAAAACCAAATACTTAAATAAAAAACTGGCCAGCTTTCTGAAAAGCCAGCCAGTAATTATCAGAGTTTAACGTTTCGCGCTTATTCTTCATCCATCCAAGAGTCGAAGCGGCGCGAGGTGAACTCGTTAGCCTCTTCCTCGGTAGAGACGGTGATTGACTGCGTGCTTTTGCTCTGGTCGAGTATCGAAGCTGCAATCATGTCAACGCTTTCACAAACCACGTTGCGAATCTCGGGTGCTATATAATTCTTCTTTTCCATAATCTTCATTGTGTTTAGAGAGTTATACATTTTCGTCTGCCTATCACTTCACCACTTGTTTCTTACCATTGATGATGTACAGGCCACCCTTCTTCATCTGCTCGACCTTCTGGCCCTGCATGTTGAAGACACCCTCAACGTTCTGTTCTACGGTAATCATGCGGATACCCGTCAGCTCATCGTCCATGAAGCCTACGAAGCGAGCACTTGCACCGGCAGGAACGCCTGTGAAGTAGCCACGGAAGCCCTTCATCGTCGTCGACGCATTAGCCTTCACAATCTTACCGGCGGCGGTCAGACCGAAGCAGTTTACGAGCGAACCTGCAGTCATGGGAGCGTAGGTGCCCTTGAAGGAAACAGGAGTGCTGGTCGAAGAGGCTGCCGTCGTATTGAGGCTGGTAATCTCGACATTGTTCAGCACATAGTCGGTAGTGACAGCAGCAGGAACATAGACGACGTATGGAATGCCGGCAACGAGGTCTGTGCGCTTGGTGAAGGTCAGTTCCTTCGTCGAGCTGTCATAGCCCGTGAACTCGAAGGCTACGGCCTCAGCATGCAGCTTGCTCACTGCGATGTCGAACGGCAGGCAAACCGTGTTCCATCCCTCAACGAACGTATGCTTCAGGATCAAGGCAGGATAAGTGTCATTCACCACTTCATCGCTCTTCGTCTCGTCGAGTGTGTAAGGAGCAGCGACGGTCAGGTCGACTTCCTCGGTAGCGAGGTCGATGCCCGTACCCTTTACGGTGATCTTAGCTTTCACTGCATCGGCAATCACCTCGTCGGGAGTCCAGGTCAGGGTGATAGTGGTTGTGCCGTTGGCAGTAATGGTCTCGGTCTTAGAAGCCTTCTCCTCACCGGCAACCATCAGATTAGCAGTCACCTCTTCGGCCTTGCCGGCATTCTCCTTCAGAGTAACAGTAGCGGTGTAAACGGCATACTGTGTGCCCGTCGTAGGAACGCTCTCGGCAGCAATCTCAGTGTCGTGCTCAGGCACGTTGAGCTTGAAGCCTACGAAGTTGTCAAGATTAGCATAACGAGATGCAGTGAATCGCAAGTAGTAATTGCCTGCAGCAGGTGCTACAAAGGTTTGTTCACCAGCATCAGCATAAGCTATTGTTGCATAGTCATTCCAAGTCTTACGATCAGTTGAGTATTCAACCTTGACAGTATATCCATCATACTGGAAAGTAACATCATAGGTAAGTTCTTCATCAGCTTCAGCCTGCAGGCGTGGTGTCATCAATGTACGATCAACATTATAACCGCCTGAATAAGCAGTCTTACGATCCTCATTCCAAGTCCAAGTATTGCTACCGCTACCATTTGTCCACGTAGCAGGAATCTCTGTATCGAATGTTTCCGTCCACGTATCAGCTGCCACGGAGCGGCCTGTGAGTGCGAGGGTGAAGGTCTTATTGGTCGACTCATCCACCTTATAGGTGATGACGAGGTTGCCGTTCTTCTTACCTTGCTCAGCCTTCAGCGTCACAGTGATGTCGAGTGAGCCAGCAGCAGCGATGGTCTTGTTCTCATCGGTCAGCTCAGTAGCCTCATAGCCCTCAGGAGCTACGATGCTTTCGAGCACGAGATCCTTGTTACCACTATTCGTAATGGTATAAGTCTTCGTAGTAGCCTCCTTCACCAGTCCGAAGACAGCGGCATCGCCGTCAGCGACAGCGTCGCCACCCTTCACAGCCATCTCGAACTTAGGAGCGGCAGCGGTGACGTTGATGACAACAGGTGTTGCATATGCAAACTCAGCCTCGCCAACGTAAGCCTTAGCGGTGAAGCTCAGTTCGCCACCCTCTCCGGCAGAGATATTCTCAGCGTTGACAGTAAGGGTAGTGGAAGCCTCCTTGGCCAAAGCCTCGGCAGCAGTAGCGGTACCGACGACGGTCTCGCCATTGAAAATCTTCACGGTAGGCGTAACAGCCACAGAACCGGTGTTCTCGACGGTCACGTCGAACTTAGCAGTGAACTGGTTGCTGGCATCAGCCTTAGCCGTAGCCTCCTGACCCTCGCCCAGGGCAAGAGCAGTAACGTTCAGCGTGCGGGTGTGAGCCACGGTCACGTCGGCGGTTGCGGTCTCCCAGACGGCCTCTTCAGCGTTGTTGTAGACAATCACTTTAGCAGCGTAGGTCTTCTCCTCAGCAGGCACGTTGGCAGTGAAGTTGAAGGTGTAGCTGCCATCGGCTGCTATCGTTTGTCCCTCCGTTGTTGCAATAGTCACCTCGTCGAAGTACAGCTTAGCAAACACGCCCGTTTCTTCAGCACGCAGGCTGTTTACCGTCACCGAAGCCGTCACGCCATTCTCCGTCTCAGGAATCAGCGTAGTGGTCGGGAAGGTGGTTGCGCTTACATAGAAGTCGTGCTCAGGAGCAGGAACAATCTTCTTCAGACCTGTGAGGTTGTCGATAGAAGCGTTCAAGCTCTCGAACTTCACATAGTAGTTGCCATCGGCGAGTGCATCGAGTGCTACATGCTGAATGTCAGCAGTCAGCGTGACGGCCTTGGCCAGTGTCCACGTCTTGCGATCGGCAGAGGTGTAGACGTTCAGCGTTCCTTCAACAGAAGCACTTTGCCGTTTTGCGTCGAAAGCCAGCACATTCTTACCAGCCTCAGCAGCAAACTGCTCGGTAATCACCGACTTGACCACGCCTGTGTAGACATGGGCAGTACCAGTAGTGAACGTCCACCCAGAATTCTCAACATACCAGCCCGTGGGGCGCGTGTTGCCTTCGAAATCCATATAGAGAGCAGTCGGGTCGATGGTCGTTCCCGTGAAGTTCACGGTGTAGTCGCCCACCCAGCCCTCTGAAGTGATGGTCATTGCACCGCTCTTCTCAGCGTAGGGTGCAGCGTATGCCATCGTGACGGTGATGGTGGCGGTCTGGCCGGCAGCCAGTGTCACCTTATTGCCATCTTTCTCGCCAGTGGTTGCAGTAATTTCAGCTGTCACATCGCCCGTAGTGTCAACGGTAGAGACCATATCGGCAGTACCATTATTGGTCAGCGTGTAGGTGGCAGTGCCAGCCTCAGCAGTCAGGTTGCCAAATGCCTTCGTGCTTCCGTTTTCTACGGCAGCTGCATTCTCGGTGAGGGCAATCATAGGAGCCGTGGTAGCAGCGCCACCATAGAAGTTGTCAAGACGTGCATAATACGTTCCGACGAACTGCAGGACAGCAGTTACGGTCTCAGCATTGCCCAGAGAAAGTGTCTTGGTTGTAAAGTTGCCATAGGTCAGGTCACTATTCAGTTCCTGTTCAGCCCAGGTGATGCCGCCGTCTAAGGTATAGCGCACCTTGAGTTGAGCGCTGTTGTTGTTGTACTGCTTGGAGAGATCCACAGTCAGCTCTTCGCCGGCAGCCACAGTGATGGCAGGCGTCTGCAATGTGCATGTGCCACTAAAAGCAGACTGAGCATAGCCATTAGAAGCCGACCAGTTGGTAGCCGTCCACCCTGAGGGGATACCGCTTGCGAAGTCGGCATACAGTTTCGATGCATCGCGTGTCGTGCCGCTCAAGGCAATCACTTTGTCGGCGATGCCTTCGCTGGTGGCACTGATGGTCAGCGTTGCAGCGTGTGCGCCCAGATTGTTTTTCTTCTGAGTAACGGTGACAGTAGCCGTCTCGCCGGCAGGCAGATTGCCGTCGGTCAAGCCAGTGACAGCCACAGAATAGTGGGCTGCCTGCTCGCCTGTGAGCGTAGCGGTGAGTCCCTCAAGTGCAGCCATGCCTTCATTCTTCACGCTGAAGGTCTTCACGGCATCGGCATCGTTTGCCACACTTCCAAAATTATATGTTGCAGCAGCAACGTTCTCGCCGTCATAAACCACCATGACAGGCTCAAGAGGCATAGAGAGGCCATAGATGCGCTGAATATTGGCATAATAGCCATTAAATTGCAGCAGATATTCGCCAGCTTCAGCAATAGTAGCTACCAATGTAGTCCAAGAAGCACCAATGTTTGTGGCAGCGACGAGATCGCTCCATTCTGCAGCGTCTGCTTTCTTATACTTAATACCAAAGGTATAAGAACTACTGCTATTTCCATTCTTTGCAACAACAATTAATTTTTCTCCTGCTTCTGCGGTCAGTTTGGCAGTTTCCATAGAAGTGTTGCTATAGCCATACTGGCCTGTCTTGATGTAACCATTAGCATCCTTCATCCAGTCGTTAGCTGTCCAAGTGGAAGGAATATTGTCAGTTGCGAAGTTGAGGTTCAGTTTATTCTCATCTACAACGACACCGCTTGCTGCCACAGTGAATGTGCCAAGATCGGTAGCGGTCACTACGACATTGCCACCATGATAGCCCTTATTGTCGGCAGCAGGCATGGTGATGGTCAGTGTGGCCTTCTCGCCTGCGGCTACTGATGTCTTGTCGAGGTTCTGCGTGAGACCTTCGGGAGCGTCGCCCAGGGCGAGCGTCATCGTGCCCGTACCGTCGTTCTTAATATAATAGGTAGCGGTCTGTGTCTCAGTTGCAAAACCGAAGTCCTTCGTTACGCTGGTAGCAACGGCAGCCGTACACTCAGCATCGCTATAGATGCCCAGCTTCGGATCGTTCAGGTTGCGCTTGAAGCCCTCGAAGTTGTCAAGATCATAGTTACTGTCGCTGAAACGGAATTTATACTTACCAGCCTCCAAACCTTCAATGGTATAGGTGTACCACTGATTTTGTGTCAGTCCACTGTAGCTGATGGTTGTCAGATTCGTCCATGCGCCATTATTCTTTGAATACTGGATGTCGAGTGAGCGATAGGTGCTCGTCATACGATAGTCGAAACTCATGGTCTTCCCTTCTTCAACAATCAGTGACGGAGTGATAAGGTCAAAATTGCCATAGCTATAAGAGCCCTTGGCAATGCCATCCTGTATCTTCCAATAGGTGCCATTGGTTATCTCCCATCCGTCTGCTTCACCGCTGAAGTCCTCGCTCCACTGCTCGATGCGTGTACCTGTCACGGCAAATGTCTTAGCGACCAGGCCATCATTGCTCGGAGTAATGGTGATGTCGGCGGTCTTCTCAGCGCCGAGAACAGGATTCTCGTTGGGATAGACAAACGTGACAGTAAAGGTCTCGCTCGTATGTCCTGTCACTGCAAGAGCGGCTGGAGCGACTGTAAAGTCAGTCGTATTGTTAGAAGCGATAGTAACATTCAGTGTCTGGTCGCCATCATTAGTTACTGTGAAGGTCTTCGCAATCTGCTTGCCTGTGCTGCCAAATGCCACGTTCTCGCCCACGGCTTCCTCGCCTAACGAGACTGCCATCTGTGCGGGAGCGTTTGAATAGGTTGCAGTGACAGTAACGTCGATTGCGTCCACACCATCAGCAGCCACACGGAATGTGCCAGTATAATCTTTGGCAGAAGAGCCAGAGAAAGTCACCTGCACATCCATATACTCACCAGCAGCCAAAGTAGTCTTTGCCAGTTCTGCGTATGCGAATACGTTGTCGGCATCGGCAGTCTCTGTAAGTGTGATGTTCTCCATAGCCACCTTGCCAGAGTTCGTGATGCGGACCGTCTTGTTGGTCGTTTCGCTAACACTGCCAAAAGCAAGAGAAGTTCCTGCGACATCGCCACCAAGCTCAAGAACGGGGGCAGCACCGATAATCTTGAAATTGTCGATTGCAGCAGCGGGGGTTTGTACTCCACCGCCACCATCGTTCTGCCACGCGAATACAACCTGATATGCTCCTGCACTTTCGATCGTTATATCTACTGATTTATTTTGCCAGTCAGTTTGCAAATTAAGTTTACTTCCACCATCGAGGGCTTGCCAACCAGAGGGAATACCTGTTGCTGAAAAGCCCGAAGGGGTAGTACCTCCAGTCAACTCAACTGAAGCAGGAACCAAGGCTACTCTCATGTAGTCATAAGAAGATTCACCATTTGCTTTCCAATCGTATGCAATCGTGAAGTCACCAGCCTCAAATGTAAAGAGCTTGGTTGCAAAAGTCATAGACTTAGTATGACCATAGGTGTTCGTTGTACCGCCATCGTTGGAAATATAGAGGGCATTGCTTCCTCCATTATTAGTAGCGGAGCCGCGTACCCATTTATTGGTCTGTGTTCCGTTAATTAACTCCCAACCTTTATCCGTCTCGAAATTATCGGTGAAGCCGGTGGCAGGAGTAGAAATCTTTGTTGTCTTGAAATTGGTGGAAGTCCAATTGCTTTCCCCACCCGAGTACAAGGCACTGACGCGAACATCATACGAAGTGTTAGCAGAAAGGCTTTCCAGTGTATATGTCAAGGTAGAAGCCGACAACGAATGAATTTCCGTCCAAGATTCACTGTCTGAAGTCTTGTATTCCAAATTCCAGCCTGTCTCGCTGTCATCACCACTGCCTGAAGTCCATGTAACGACAGCAGAGTTCACCGTAATGCTTGATGTAGCTATGCTTGCAGGCTTTTTATTCGGGTTAGCCGCATTGTAAGAAAGTGTGGTCTTAGGAATGAACTTATGACGACCAGTGGTGCTACTATATTTGCAACGTCCTGCGTTATTAGTAGTAGTAGATCCATAAAATCCAGTTTTTACATACGACCCAGCCGTCCCTACTTCAATACAAATGAGTAGATTGCCACCATTGTATGCATACTCAGTATCGAAAGGTATTGTCATGGTAGACCCCGTGCCATCAAGTGCGCCGGCATAGACTAACGTCTTGGCTTCAGTAAGCTGACTTGCCGAACTATCGTCATAGTTGGAACCTGCTACTTCTTCCAAATAGACATTGAATGATGCTCCATATTGTTTAGTTGCTGCAGAAGAAATATAGAACGTGAGCTGACTAATGATCTTTCCATTGACATTAGTAAGATCACTGGCAGGAATGATAAACTCAGACGTTGTTCCCTTAGTGTCAGCGTAATAACCATACAAAGGAAGGTATTCATTTGTATTTGTCCCATTGGCAATCGTCAGTTCGTCTGCCCATGCCGGACTCATTCCCCCTGCGAACAATGCAAGGAGTGCCAAGAGCAGCAGTTTGCTCTTTGCACGAAGATTAAGATAATCTTTTTTCATAAGCATTTTGTTTAAATTGTTAATATTAAGATTGATAAATTATTGATTGTCAGATTCTATTGATCAGTTCCGTAGAGGTGAGGTCGTTCATTTTGGTGAAAGCAAACCATTTCTTTCCGAGATCCTTCAGCGATGCTCCGATATGATAGACATCGTCGTCGATGAGTAGGGAACGGTCGAGCAGGGTCAGCACGGTGTCATCGATATAGTTGTCAATCAGGACAATAGCCTTCTTTGCCTTTCGAATCAAATCGCTTACGAAGCGGTAGGCATCGAATATCTGACCATCGAAGAAAATGCCCTGTTGGGGCGGCAGAGAGGTCTTCACGAAGAATTCTATCTTTTCTTCTGTCATTGCCACCCGCTGCTCAAGCCTTTCGAAACGCTGATTGACGGAATAGCCACGGAGTAAATAATCCTTCAAAACTTGATTTGCCCAAATTCTGAATCGTATGCCTTTTTCGGATTTCACACGATAGCCAACGGAAAGAATCATGTCAAGATTATAATACTCCACCTGATATGTCTTCCCATCCTTTGCAGTTGTCGCAAATTTTGCGACAACTGCAAAGGATTGAAGTTCTTCGTGCATGGCATTGGCCACATGTTTACCTATGGTTTTCACGTCACGTCCGAACAATTCGGCCATCTGTTGACGGTTCAGCCACACGGTTTCATCTTCCATACGTACTTCGAGACGTATGGTTTCGTCGGGCTGATACAACACAATCTCACCGTGATTGCTTTGCTGCCACATATTATGATGACTATCGCTCAATGTCAGTTCTATTTTTATAATGAAATTGACTTACTATTTGTTTTAAGCGGCAAAAATAATAAATTGTTTGTAAATAACAAAAAGAAATATATATTTCTTCTATTTTTATTCGATTTTTTATCAAAAAACAAAAATAATGTTAGTTATTGCGTCCAAAATGACATTTTTCTTAGCGACTCTATCTGCACGTTGTTGTCAAGAGAGCCGATGAAGAGGTTTATTCGTTTTTTCCGTAGTCCACAGAAAACTCGGGGCATTTAAGGGGGTTCAAAACTCGCGCGAAAATCAGCAACTGCTCCCCAGTATCGAAAAAACCGCCATTTTTAAACGTTCTATAAATAGCTGAAACACAGTCATATACAAAACCCAGCAAAAGGCTCAAACAAAAGATATTGAATTATGCCGCACTTCGAAAGGAATTACGACACACTTCGATTCAAAGTGCGAGATACTTTGAATCGAAGTGTGAGATAAAATGAAAAGAATTACGAGGTAATCTGAATCGAATTGCGCGACCCGTCTCATCAGAAATGGCTGAGTCGGGTGGCAATGTACAAGGAATGTTTACACTTTGCATTCTATTTCATCAGAAAACTCAAACTTTTTTAGTCCTTATCTATCGTCTAAAATCCATAGCCTGCAGTCCATAGTCTATAGTCTAAAGTCTGTAGTCTATAGTCTATAGTCTATAGTCTAAAGTCTGTAGTCTAAAGTCTGTAGTCTATAGCCTAAAGTCTAACATACACTTTTCGCCCGTCGATGACATATAGTCCAGGCCGCAGTCCCATGGTTGCCTGACGCATCGTGTCGGCTCGTCGCAAGATTCTTCCGTCGAGAGTGGTGACTGTGACCGTCTTTGCTGTCGTGGCCGATGCTGCGTGGACGGCGGTGACGGTGGCCTGCAGTCCGTTCTCGGTGTAGTAGCCGCCATTGGTGAAGGGCAGGTTTTTCGTCTGAGGCTTATCGTCGCCATTGAAGATGATGCCAGTAGGCAGGGTAGTGAGCGGTCCCGAATAAGTCCATTTCCACACGCTGAGTCCGTTCGTGGCAGTGCCTATCTTAGTGCATTTGACGCCCGGCCACGTGCCGCCGGTGAAGTTTGAGGTGTTGTTCCATGCCCAGCACTTGATGGTCTGCCCGTAGGAAGCAGGAGCTTCGAAGAAGGCGCACACCTCGCCCGGAGCCACGGAGCAGAAGTCGGGCACCGCGAAGGCGGGCTGAGCCGAAGGATCAGTCACGACATAGTTGCGCGTGATGGCACCGCTGACCTGGCCGTCGCTGAGCAATGCCACGCGGAGGGTGGTGGTGCCCACGGGAATCTTAATCGTAGTGCCAGAGGCCACAGCCGTGCTGGCAGCCGTAGGAGCCGAACCGTCGAGCGTATAGACCAGCCGTGCGGAAGC
>Ga0326511_10004925_pt1 | contig 10589 bp, 9 predicted proteins | sample 0_2496_0518_D_FD_203701 | JGI IMG/M metagenome (GOLD analysis project Ga0326511, IMG submission 203701) | Bovine rumen microbial communities from UC Davis, California, United States - 0_2496_0518 | ecosystem: Host-associated > Mammals > Digestive system > Stomach > Rumen | place: USA: California... | reverse complement strand
ATGGATACAAACATTATAGAAGAGATAAAACAAAAGTATGATACTCCTGCCTATATTTTTGATATTAATGTTTTAAAAAAAAGAATAGAGTATTTAAAAAGTAAGATTCCTGAAAATGTAAAACTATGTTATGCAATAAAAGCTAATACGTTTATTGTAAAAGAAATAGAAGACATAATTGATAGATTTGAAGTATGCTCACCTGGAGAATATTATATTTGTAAAGAAAACAATATAAATCCAAGTAAAATACTAATTTCAGGTGTAAATAAAACTCCTGAAGTAATAAAAGAAATGATTGAAAGTAATGAAAACTTAAATTGCTATACAATAGAATCAATGGAACAATTTAATCTTATAAAAGAAATTGCAAACAGCAAAAATATAGATATAATGCTAAGAATAACAAGTGGTAATCAATTTGGAATAAATTTGGAAGAAGCAGAAGAAATAATAAAAAAACGAATAGAATATCCAAATTTAAATATTAAAGGAATTCAATATTTTTCAGGAACACAAAAAAGGTCTTTAAAAATTCTAGGAAGAGAATTAGAGTATTTAGATGAAATTATTAAAAATCTAAAAGAAAAATATGAATTTGAAATAGAAGAATTAGAATACGGTTCAGGATTTCCAGTATTTTATTTTCAAAATGATGAATTTGATGAAGATACATTTTTAACAGAATTTTTTGAAAAAATGTCAAACATGAAATATAAGGGAAAGATAATAATAGAACTTGGAAGATCAATCGCTGCAAGTTGTGGTACATATATAACAAAAGTTGTTGACAGAAAAATAAATAAAGGGCAAAATTATGCAATATTAGATGGAGGCATGAATCATTTAGTTTACTATGGACAATCAATGGCAATGAAGATTCCAAAATGTAAAGTATATCCTAAAAAAGAGAGTTATGAACAAAAATGGAATTTATGTGGATCTTTATGTACTACAAATGACATATTAGTAAAACAATTTCCAGCAGGAGATTTGAAAATAGGAGATATACTAGTATTTGAAAATACAGGAGCATATTGTATGACAGAAGGAATATCTTTGTTTTTAAGTAGAAATTTGCCATATGTATTTAAAATTACAGAGGATAAAAAACTAGAACTAGTAAGAGAAAACTTACCAACATATAAATTAAATTTTTAAAATAATAATAAAAGAGAAAAGGAGAATGATAAAATGGAAAGATTAATTGAAATATTAGAAGAAATAGATGATGGAGTTGATTATGAAAATTGTACTACTTTAATTGATGATGGAATATTAGATTCACTTGCAATAATATCATTAGTAGCAGAAATAGAAGAAGAATTTGATGTACAAATACCAACAGTTGAAATAGTACCTGCAAATTTCAACTCTGCAAAAGCTATTTGGAATCTAGTAGTAAGATTACAAGAAGAAGGATAGGAAGGAAATAAAAAATGACATATACAAAACCAATATTCTTAGTTTTGTTTTTGCCTTTAGTAGTTATAGCATATAACTTAATTCCACAAAAACATAGATGGAAAGTATTATTACTAGCAAGTTATGCATTTTTCTGGTCTATAAGTGGGAAGTTATTAGTATATTTACTTGTAACAACAGGTCTAATGTATGTTTGTGGATTATGGCTTAATAAAAAACAAAATGAAAGAAATGAAGAACTAAAAAATGCAGAAAAAGCTCAAAAGAAAATTATAAAACAAAAATATGTAAAAAAACAAAGAGTAATTTTAGTTATAAACTCATTAATATTATTAGGTATGATAGTTGTTCTAAAATATTCAAAATTTTTAGGAACAAATATAAATTCATTATTCCAAATAATGAACTTACCAATACAAATGCCAATACCTAGTTTTATAATGCCTATAGGAATTTCTTTTTACACTTTGCAAGCAATATCTTATATAATAGATGTTTATAAAGAAAAAATAAAAGCAGATAGAAATATTGGAAGGTTAGCACTATTTATAAGTTTTTTTCCACAAATTATGGAAGGACCAATTTGTAGATATGAAGAAACAGCAAATAGCCTTTATGAAGGGAAGAAAACAACTTATAAAGGATTAACATTTGGTATTCAAAGAATATTATTTGGTCTTATGAAAAAGATAATAATAGTAGATAGAATTAATCCACTTATATTAGAAATATTTAATAATTATTCAAACTATGATGGTGGAATAATGGCTGTAGGGATGATTTTATATACATTACAACTATATATGGACTTTTCTGGTGTTATGGATATAGTAATAGGTATAGGAGAAATTTTTGGAGTAAAAATGCCTGAAAACTTTAGACAGCCATTTTTCTCAAAAACAATTGCAGAATTTTGGACAAGATGGCATATAACACTAGGTGCATGGTTTAGAGATTATATTTACTATCCAGTGTGTTTAACAGATAAGTGTAAAAAACTAACTTCATGGGGAAGAAAAAAGATAGGAAATTATTATGGACCATTACTTGCAAGTTCAATAGCATTATTTTGTGTATGGATTTGTAATGGATTATGGCATGGATCTGCATGGAGCTATATATTCTTTGGAATGTACCACTTTGTACTAATATTATTAGGAAGAATAATAGAACCACTAGTTAAAAAGATAAATAACAAGCTACATATAGATAATAAAAATTTCTTATATATAATAATGCAAATGGTAAGAACTACTATATTGGTGTTTATTGGAGAATTATTCTTTAGAGCAAAAGGTTTAAAAGCTGGAATAGATATGTTTACAAATATGGTTAGCAATTTTTCGTTAGAACAAATCACTAATGGAACTGTATTAAAACTTGGTGTTGATATACATGATTTTATAATTATAGCAATAACAGTATTAGTAATATTTGTAATAAGTGTTTTAAAAGAAAGAGGAATAAGCATAAGGGAATCAATATCAAAGAAAAATGTAGTTTTAAGATGGTCATTGTATTATATGTTAATTATAGCTATAATTGTATTTGGAAGTTATGGTTTAGGAATTGTACCACTTGATCCTATGTATGCTAATTTTTAGGAGGAAAATTCAAGATGAAAAAAAATATAATAAAATTTATAATCTTTGTACTTATACTTATCTTTATATTAATGATTTTATCATATATATTTGTTCCTAAGAATAATTCTAAAGAATTTGGAATGGAAGAAGATCAAGCAAAAGGTATATTTGGAGAAAAAGATAATTCAATAGACGTTATAATGTATGGAGATAGCGAAACAATAGCATCAACTATGCCAATGAAACTATGGGAGGATTATGGCTTTACAATGCATGTTTGTGGAGAAGCTGGTCAAACATTACCAGATACATGTAGAATGGTATATGATACTATGAAAAAACAACATCCAAAGCTTGTTATACTAGAGTCAAATAATATATATAATTCAGTAAATGTAACAGTTCCAATAGCAAGAGTAATAAATATTATGTTTCCAATAACAGAATATCATAATAGATGGAAAAATTTAAAATTAGAAGATTTTTATAGTAAAATAGAATATAATACAACAGATATAAACAAAGGATATTACTATGTAGGACGAACTGATCCAGTTGAAGACAACGCTTATATGGAAAAAACTGAAGAAATAGAAAAGATACCATTTTTAAACAAACTATACATAAAATTCTTAAAATATTATAGTGAAAAAAAAGGTGCTCAATTTGTAATTGTGAGTGTTCCAAGCAAAAAAAATTGGAATTATGCAAAACATAATGGTGTAAAAGAATTTGCTGATAAAGAAGGAATTGAATTCTTAGATTTGAATGAATTAAAAGACGAGCTAAATATTGACTGGAAAACAGAAACAGGAGACAAAGGTGACCATGTAAATTATAAAGGAGCAGTAAAAGTAACAAATTACTTAGGAAAATGGTTGAATGATAAAAATATCCTAGAAAATCATAAAAATGATCCAAACTATGAAAAATGGAATAAAGACTTAGAAGAGTTTAAGAAAAATGTTAAATATTAAACTTAAATGTTGAATTTATAACTTTATTATGATATATTCTAAATGAAAAAAAGAAAAGGAGTATTTGAAAATGGGAAAATTTAAAAGAATTGATACATCAATAGAAGGTGTTTGCGTTATTGAACCAACAGTTTTTGGCGATAATAGAGGCTATTTCATGGAAACATACAGTGAAGATGAATTTAAAGAAATAGGTCTTAATTATAAATTTGTACAAGACAATCAATCAAAATCTAAAAAAGGAGTATTAAGAGGATTACATTTTCAAAAAGAAAATAGTCAAGCAAAACTTGTAAGAGTAATAAAAGGTGAAGTTTTTGATGTGGCTGTAGATTTAAGACCAGGAAGTAAAACATATGGTAAATGGGAAGGTGTTCTTCTTTCAGAAGAAAATAAAAAAATGTTTATGATTCCAAGAGGATTTGCACATGGATTTTTAGTTTTATCAGATGAAGCTGAATTTACATATAAATGTGATGATGTATATAATCATGAAGCAGAAGGTGGACTTGCTTGGAATGATCCAGACGTTGCAATAGAATGGCCAATGGGAGATTTAAGCGTAAATGATCTATTAACATCAGAAAAAGATGCAAAATGGCCATCTTTAAAAGAATTAAAAGAAACAGACTTGTTTAAGAATTTAAAATAATAGTCATCTTGCTTTGTTGTACTTCATTTAAAAATTAACATTTAATATATAATAAAAAGAAAAGAGGAAAATAAAATGAAAAATGTATTAGTAACAGGAGCTGCAGGATTTATTGGAGCAAACTTTGCAGAATATTTTGTAAATAAACATCCAGATTATAAAGTAGTTGTAGTAGATAAATTAACATATGCAGGTAATATGGATAATTTAAAGAAAGTTCAAGATAAAATAGAATTTGAACAAGCAGATATATGCGATTTTGAAAAAATGAAAGAAATATTTAAAAAATATGATATTAATGGTGTAATTCACTTTGCAGCAGAATCACATGTTGATAACAGTATAAAAAATCCATTTATATTTACACAAACAAATGTAATGGGAACACATACATTATTAGAAACGGCAAAGCAAATATGGGGAGAGGGAAGTCCTAATAAATTTGTACATATTTCTACAGATGAAGTGTATGGTTCACTTGGGGAAGAAGGATATTTTACAGAAAAATCACCAATAAAACCAAGTAGTCCATATTCATCTTCAAAAGCAAGTTCAGATTTAATTGCACTTGCATATAAAGAAACATACAAAATGAATGTAAATGTAACAAATTGTTCAAATAACTATGGACCATATCAACATAACGAAAAATTAATACCACATATGATTAAACTTGCTTTAAATGACCAAAAATTGCCAGTATATGGTGAAGGATTAAATATAAGAGACTGGTTATATGTAGAAGATCATTGTGAAGCAATTGATTTAGTATTTCATAATGGTGTTTCAGGAGAAAGATATAATATTGGTGGACACAATGAAAGAAGAAACATACAAATTGTAAAATTAATTTTACAAAGATTAGGAAAATCAGAAGATTTAATAGAATTTGTAGAAGATAGAAAAGGTCATGACTACAGATATGCAATAGATCCAACAAAAATCAGCAATGAACTTGGATGGCTTCCAAAAACAAAGTTTGAAGATGGTATAGTAAAAACAATCGATTGGTATTTAGAAAATAGAGAATGGTTAGATTAATACAAATAAGTCTCATTAGAGGCTTATTTTTGTATAGCAAATCATACAAAATAATTGACAAATTTAATTATTGAATATATAATTTTTTTATAAAAATGAGGAAAAATATAAATGAAAAAAATAATAGAATTAATTAAAAAAATTTTTACCAAAGAAGTTATTTTATATATAGTATTTGGAATTTTTACAACAATAGTAAACCTTGGTTCATTTTATATAATGAATTCTTTACTAAATTTGGAAGAGAATGTATCAAATTTTATAGCGATTTTACTGGCTGTATTATTTGCTTATATAACAAATAAAGACTTAGTATTTCATTCAAATGCTAAAGGAATAAAAAGAAGGTTTATCCAATTTATAAAATTTATGTTAGGACGAGCATTTACAATGATAGTAGAATTTGTTGGAGGAATACTATTATTTCAATTACCAATACCAAATATAATTAGTAAATCAGTACTTACAGTAATAGTAATAATTTTAAACTTTTTTATTAGTAAATTTTTTGCTTTTAAAAATAACGCTAAATAAAAAATATATTAAATAATTGATATATATACACTTATCTATTTGAAGTTTATGAAACTAGTAAATATAATTAAGAAAGGTGAAGATAACATGAAAAAAATATCTATTGTAATACCAGTTTATAATGAGGAAAAAGTTTTAGAAATATCATATAATAAAATAAAAGGTATATTAGAAAATATAGAACAATATGATTATGAAATTATTTTTGTAAATGACGGTAGTAAAGATGAGTCAATAAGTATATTAGAAGCAATATCAAATGAAGATAGTAAAGTGAAAATAATTTCATTTTCAAGAAATTTTGGACAAGAAGCGGCATTAACAGCAGGGTTAAAATATGTAACTGGAGATGCAATAGTAATTATAGATGCAGATTTACAAGATCCTCCAGAGTTAATACCAGAAATGTTAATTCTTTGGGAAGAAGGAAATGAAGTTATATATGGAAAAAGAAAAAGAAGAAAAGGAGAATCTACATTTAAATTATTAAGTGCGAAAATGTTTTATAAAACACTAAATGCATTATCTGATGTAGAAATTCCAAAAGACACAGGAGATTTCAGATTAGTAGATAGAAAAGTTGTAGATGTAATAAACTCAATGCCTGAACATAATAAATTCATTAGAGGGTTGTTTAGTTGGGTTGGATTTAAACAATATGCGTATGAATATAAAAGAAATGAAAGAATTGCAGGAAAATCCAAATATCCATTCAAAAAAATGTGGAAATTAGCAACAGATGGAATAGTAAGTTTTTCTACAAAACCATTAAAAATAGTTGGAGGTATTGGTATATTAACAATAATATTATCAATAGGTATATTAATCTATTCTCTAATATCATTTGCATTAAAATTAAATAATTTAACACCAGGTTGGACATCTATAATGGTTGCTATTACGTTGTTTAGTGGCGTTCAGTTATTATCAATATATATAATGTCAGGATATATATCAAGAATATATGATGAAACAAGAAAAAGACCAGAATATATAATAGATAAGAAAATAAATATAGAATAGAAAAGGAGATTATAATTATGGCAATATTATTACCAGGAGGAGCAGGATTTATAGGAAGTCATACTGCTGTAGAATTATTAAAGGAAGGAAAAGAAATTGTAATAATAGATGATTTTTCAAATAGTACACCAAAGTCAATAGAAGCAATAAAAAAAATAACAGGAAAAGATTTTAAATTCTATGAAATGGATTATGCAGATAGAGAAAAATTAGAAAAAGTATTTGAGGAGAATAAAATAGATGCAGTAATGAATTTTGCTGGATTTAAAGCTGTTGGGGAATCAGTGCAAAAACCAATTGAATATTATACAAATAATATATCAGGTGCGCTAGTTGTATTAGATGTAATGAGAAAATATGGATGTAAAAAATTTATTTTTAGTTCGTCTGCAACAGTATATGGAGATCCAGAAGTTATTCCAATTACAGAAAATAGTAAAGTTGGAGGAACAACTAATCCTTATGGAACAACTAAACTATTTATTGAACAAATATTAAAAGATATATATAAATCAGATAATACATGGGATATATGCATTTTAAGATATTTCAATCCAGTAGGAGCACATGAAAGCGGATTAATTGGAGAAGAACCAAAAGGAATTCCAAATAATTTAATGCCATATATAGCGAGGGTAGCAGCAGGAGTTCTTCCAGAATTATCAGTATTTGGAAACGACTATGATACACATGATGGGACAGGAGTAAGAGATTATATTCATGTTGTAGATTTGGCAAAAGGACATGTAAAAGCATTAGAAAAATTAGACAAAGAAAATGAAGGTTTATATATTTATAATTTGGGAACTGGAACTGGATATAGTGTTTTAGATATGGTAAAAGCCTTTGAAGAAACAACAGGAAAAGAAGTTAAATATAAAATTGCTCCAAGAAGACCAGGAGATATAGCAACATGTTATGCGGATCCAGCAAAAGCGAGAAGAGAATTAAATTGGACAACAGAGAAAACATTAGAAGATATGTGTAAAGACTCATGGAATTTTATTGAAAAAAATAAATAACAAAACACATAATATAATTAAAAAAGGAATATTAAGAAAGAAATCACTCGAGAGTTTTAGTAAAGAGTGATTTCTTTCTATTGTAAAATATTATAAAATGTAGTATAATACCAGCAATAAGTAAACGAGATACTTGATAAAAAATTGCATTTAGAGCTGTGAGAAAGGAATGATTTTATTATGGATAAAAAAAGAATATTAACAGGTGATAGACCAACAGGGAGACTACACATAGGGCATTATTTTGGATCTTTGAAAAAAAGAGTAGAAATGCAAGAAAGTGGGAAATATGATCCATATATATTAATAGCTGATGTACAGGCATTAACAGATAATTTTAATAATCCAGAAAAAGTTAGAAAAAATGTAAGAGAAGTAGCAATGGATTATTTATCTGTTGGAATAGATCCTAAGAAAACAACAATATATATACAATCTATGATACCTGAAGTAGCTGAACTTACAGTTTTTTACTCTAACTTAGTAACAATTGCAAGATTACAAAGAAATCCAACAGTAAAAACAGAAATAGCACAGAAAAGAGATTTATTTGGAGAAAGTGTTACATATGGATTTTTAGGTTATCCAGTAAGCCAAGCAGCAGATATAACTGCATTTGAAGGTGAGTTAGTGCCAGTTGGAGAAGATCAACTTCCATTAATAGAACAATGTAGAGAAATAGTTAGAAAATTTAATAGCATATATGGAGAAGTTTTAGTAGAACCAGAAGCAGTTCTTTCAAGTGAAAAAAGAATAAAAGGCTTAGACGGAAATGAAAAAATGGGAAAATCATTAGGAAATGCTATTTATTTATCAGACAGTGAAGAAGAAATAAGCAAAAAAGTAATGAGTGCTGTAACAGATCCTAATCGTATAAAAAAAGACGATTTAGGAAATCCTGATATATGTATGGTTTACTATTATCACAAATTATTTAGTTCAGATGAAGAAGTAAAGAGTGTATGTGAGGAATGTAAAGCAGGAAAACGTGGATGTGTTGCATGTAAAAGACAATTAGCGAAAAATATTATAGAAGAATTAAGACCAATAAGAGAAAAAAGAACATATTACGAAGCACACCCAGAAGAAGTAGATAAAATATTAGTGGAAGGAACTGCAAAAGCACAAAAAGTAGCAAAAGAAACAATGAAAAAAGTAAAAAAAGCAATGAAGTTAGATTATTAAAATGGAACAGTAGGGACAGTGACTTTTTGTTTCATTTTTGTAGAAAAATGTCGAAAATATGAAACAAAAGGTGGGTGTCCCCAATGTTTCAAAAAGAGAGGTTAGAAAATGTTTACAGATTATACAAAAATAATAATTAAAGCTGGAGATGGTGGAAACGGAGCTGCAACATTTAGAAGAGAAAAATATGTAGCAGCTGGTGGACCTGATGGAGGAGATGGTGGAAATGGAGGAAATATCTATTTCCAAGTTGATAAAGATAAGAATACTTTAATTGATTTTAGATATAATAAAAAATTTAAAGCAAAAAATGGAGAAAATGGAAGCGGAAGCCATTGTAATGGTAAATATGGAGAAGACCTATATATTAAAGTTCCAATAGGTACTGTTGTAAAAGATGCAAAAACAGGGCAAGTGGTTGCTGACCTATCTAAACCAAATCAAAAAGAATTAATTTTAAAAGGTGGTAGAGGAGGAAGAGGTAATTCTCATTTTGCTACATCAACAAGACAAGCTCCTAGATTTTCAGAAGATGGAGAAAAAGGTGAAGAAAAAGAAATTATATTAGAATTAAAATTACTTGCAGATGTTGGATTACTTGGATTCCCTAATGTAGGTAAATCAACATTTTTATCAATAGTAACAGATGCTAAACCTAAAATTGCTAATTACCATTTTACAACAATAATTCCAAACTTAGGGGTTGTAAAAACTAAAAATGGTGATGGATTTGTTATTGCAGATATACCGGGAATTATAGAAGGGGCAAGTGAAGGAGTAGGCCTTGGAATACAGTTTTTAAGACATGTTGAAAGAACAAGATTACTTTTACACTTCTTAGATGTATCAGGAGAAGAAGGCAGAAATCCAGTAGATGATTTTTATGCAATAAATAATGAGTTAAAAAAATATAGTGAAAAATTAGCAAAAAGAAAACAAATAATAGTAGCAAATAAAATGGATGTTGTTAATGAAGAAATATTAAAACAAGTAGAAGAATTAGCTAAAAAAGAAGGTCTTGAATTATACAAGATATCAGGAGCAACAAAACAAGGGGTACAAGAATTAATAGACTATGTTGAAAAAACACTACAAACATTACCAAAAGAAGATTTAATAGAATATGAAGATAGAAAAGTATATA
>Ga0326511_10004924_pt1 | contig 10589 bp, 8 predicted proteins | sample 0_2496_0518_D_FD_203701 | JGI IMG/M metagenome (GOLD analysis project Ga0326511, IMG submission 203701) | Bovine rumen microbial communities from UC Davis, California, United States - 0_2496_0518 | ecosystem: Host-associated > Mammals > Digestive system > Stomach > Rumen | place: USA: California... | reverse complement strand
GTTTTGTTTGTTAAGACAGAAGTCACGGACGCCATGCCAGACGGCCTTGGCCTGAAGGGGGTGCGACCGCAACAGATGCCTGACACTGTCCCGGGCAGCCACAACAAGCGTCAGGTAGGCGTAGGTGACCCACCGCTGCAGACCGCTGCTGTTGCGCCGGGCAAAGAGGAGGCGGTTGCGGGTGATATAGTAGACCTTGAGTGGACTGTCGATGCCGGTGGAGCGGCTCTCCTTGTGGAAGATGGTGACGGCGGGCTCGTACCAGATGTCGTAGCCGGCACGACGGAACATCATCGACCAGTCGAGCTCCTCGTAGTAGAGGAAATAGCACTCGGGCATGAGACCTGCACGCTCCAGGGCCTCGCGGCTGACCATCATGGCAGCACCATGGGCATAGGGAGTGGGGTGGGGGGTGTCGTACTGTCCGCGGTCGGCCTCGCCATAGCCGATGGCACGGTTGCGCAGCGTTACCGGCGTCAGCGGGGTGTAGCCGGCAAACTGTATGGGACAGTCGTCCCACGCAAAGCGAATCTTGGGGCAGACAATGCCGATGGTCGGCGACGCATGGAGGCGGTCGATGAGCGGCTGGGGGGTGAAATGCCTGAAGACGGTGTCGTTGTTGATGAATAGCAGATACTGTCCGGAAGCCTTGCTGATGCCGAGGTTGTTGCCACCGGCAAAGCCGAGGTTCTGCTCGCTCCGTATGACGCGCACCTGGGGGTAGCGCTGCCGGATGACGGCGGCCTCGTCGGCTGTTGAGCCATTGTCAACCACAATCACCTCCAAATGGTCGTTGAAGGTGATGGAGTCAATCAATGCACAGGTGTCGTCCAGCCCATTGAAATTGACGGTGATGATGGACAGCTCAATTTTCAATTTTCAATTTTCATTTTTCAATCTTCAATCCCCTAAACCCTTGATGCTTTCTTCTTCTCCAGCTTCAGGCGACGGCGCTCCTCCTGCTTTGCATATTGCTGCTCTTCTATCCGGTTCCATTCCGGTTCTATAAAAGGTAGCAGGTAGACAATGGTCATGCCTCCATAAAACAGCAGACCGTTAGGATATTGCAGGAGAACCTGGTTGCCATAGCCGCCTAAGTGAATGGACACAAAGGCGCAGCAGAATCCTGCCCCTATACCCATCAGGCTGCGGTTCTTGATTTTGAACATCACGATGCGCGCTCCTCCGACGAAGATGATGAAATTGGCAATGAGAAAAACGGTAATGCCGATGGGGCCTGTGCGCTGCCATATAAAAACGTATTCAGAGTCAGGGGCAATGGTGGCAAGCTTGCGGAACTTGTTGTTGGCTGGTACGTTATCCTGGCCCATGCCCAGACCGATGCCCCATGGCGCATCCCGGATGTATTTCTTCATGGCCTCCTGGTTGATGGTACGCACATTTGACGATGCGTCTTTCTTATTAAAGGCTGACCTCATGCGGCGAATCTGCTGGTTGCCATTGCCAATGTTTGTGAAAACCAGGAGGATGGCGACTATGGCAAACATGATTGAGAAGGGAATGGCTATCTTGAACGACTTTGACAGGATGACGTATGAGGCAAGACCGGCTCCCAGGCATGCAATAGCGGTTCGCGTGCCAGAGGAGAACATGCCCCAAATGACGAGAATAGCCAGAACGCCCCAAAGGATACGTTCTTTGGTAAGCCTTGATGTAATGCCAAAGATGACGAACGCGGTGGCTGTAGCTGCGGCGTTACAACCGTAGTTGGCGGCATCGCTGAAGGTGGAGAAATATCTGATAAGACTGCCACCATTAATAATATGCGTTACATAGCCAATATTATTAATCCAAAATTCTTCGGGGTAGGTGAAGCCAATATATTGCTGCTTCCAGGCCCAAAAGACAGAGAAGAAGGCAAATGCCGCCCAGGCGTACAGATACCGTTTAAGAATAACAGCATCAGAGATGTAAATGGTGAAGACCAGGAAGATATACATCAGCTGGAATGCCATGCCACGGGCTCCGGTGTACCATGCACCGACGTTTATGCCAAGGTTGCAGGTGTCGTTGAGCACCTCTAAGGTGCAGAAGCCGCACCAGACAGTGAGTGCCAGCAGCATCATGTTGCCTGCTCGCTCGAAATGGGGCATTTGCCTGACATCGATGATGGCTATGGCCAAGAGCAGCATCTCGAACATCTCGTTGTACAGCGAGGTGGGAACACCTGGAGGTAATAAGGAGTGCTTGCCTAAAATGTGGATGAAGTAGTTGATGAAAAACAATGCCCAGAAGGTGGACATGCGATACTTGAAACCCACATAGACGCCTAAGAATACAACCGGCAACAAGCAGACCATGGTGAAGGCACCATAGCCTGCTGTGAAGAACTGGTATAAAGCCAATAAAAACAGAAGAAAGAGTAGAATAACTCTTCCTCTGTTTTCAATTAGGCGTGTTGAACTGTTGTCTTGCATTTACTTAGCGTGACTATTTTCAACTGCTGTCAGACCAAGCTGGGATATACGATAGACGAAATTGTTGAACCTTGTATAAGGCGGCAGCTGGCCTACAAACTCCTCAACAGCATAACGCTGTGCTTCGGTGAGATACATATAGAGCGAGTCCTTGTTCTCCAGCTGCGACTGAAGCTCCTTCAGCGCTTTCTGGTCGACATCCTTCCACGTGCGGTTGGCACGGGTCACCATCAGGTTGACGGTACCCATGTTCAGCAGGGCCGGCGAGATGGAGTTGTCGTCAAGGTTGGGGTATTCTACAATGGCTATCTCGTTGGGCAGGATGTCGGGGCACAAATCCTTAATGCCCTTGGCCATGATGAACTTGCTGTCCTCGGCCAGGAAGTCTTCATCGTAGGTCAGCAGGCGTACCGGCAGACCGATAGATACCCAGTAGTTCTGAAGCTCCTGTGCCAGGTAGCTCTTGCCGTTGGCGGCATCGGTAGACAGCAGGTTGAGCACGTTCTGCTGACCCTCCTTGAAGTGGGGGAGCAGGGCCTTCGACAACTGGCGCAGTGCCATATCGTTGATGGTCTTGTTGTAGCGGCGGTAGCGCAGACTGCTCTCCTTGGGGAAGCAGCCCATGACGGGAATCTTCGTGATGCGCTCGGAACGCATGCGGTCGCGCAGGGTGCGGTCGAGCAGTTCGATGATGAAGAAGTAGAGAGCCGTGAACAGGAATGTGAGCATGAAGGCACCCAGCAGAATCATCAGACGATTAGACGGTTGGGCGTTCATGGGGAACATGGGCGGGTTGAGCACACGGAGGGTTGCGGTGGACATCTGCAGGTTGCGCTGACGCAGGCGGGCTGCGTTCAGGGCTTTCAGCATTTCCATATAGTTGCCCTCGATGAAGCCGATGTGACGCTCTTTTCTAAGAATAGTGGCACCTACGGGAGCATAGTAAAGTATTTCCTTGTCAAGCTTCTGGCGCATAATGTCCTGGGCCGACATCTCAGCCTTGGTCTTTTCAAGCAGCAGTACCTGGTCGAGCCATTTGGCTATCATGTCAGAGGCGCGAACACCTGTCTCAGAACTATAGGAACCAGCCTCAATGTCTTTTGTGAGGGCCTTAACGTTGCCTGTAGCGTTTTGCAGCATTCGTTCGGCTTTAGCCAGTTCTATCTGAGCCTCGTTGTTGGCACCGCCCTCGCTGTTCATCAGACGCAGGTTGGAGATGCGTGACTGGATGCGGGAGATATCTGTTATCTGGTCGGTGAAATCCTTGTTGGCACGGATAATCTTGGCGCGGTTGCCTAACTGGCGCTCCAGATAGTCCATCATGGCTTTACTCGTCGTGTAGTTCATCAGTTGCTCGTTGTCAGACGTCTTTTGAGTGGCGTCCATCGCAGCTACCATCTTGGTCTGCTCGTGGTAGTTGATAATCTTACGGTCTACATTGTAGCGGATAAGATCATCCTCGGCTCCCGTGAGAAGACGGTAGAGACGGGCTACCTCGCGCTCGAAGAACTTGATGACATTGTTGGTCTCGCCAAAGCGCAGGTCCTGGTACTGGCGTGCAAAGACATCGTTCAGAATGTCGAGGGTGTTGTAGGCGATGCCGGCATCGTTGGCTGAGTAGCCAATGTCAATGATGTCACTGCCCTTAAGCTGCATGACCTTCAGACGGCTGGTGATGCTGTTGATGCCAAAATACTGATGGTAATTAAGGATTCCGAAAAGGAAATTATCCTGTGTGGGTTTTTCGTAAGCCTTCAGATTGGCGTAGGTGGCGTTCTCGTTATTGTGGTTAATGAGTGCCTTCACCTCCATGGGGACAATAGAGTTCAACTGGCGGAAATGCTCGGCCGAGATGTAATTGTTGTCCTTGTTGGCATTACCATACATCATACAGCGGGCAAACAGGCGGAGAGACACCTCGTGGATGGTGCGGTCGGTGGTGATAATGAGCATCAGGTTGTTGATGTTCGTCTGGGGGTTGCCACCGGCAATACCCGTGCCGCCCTCAATGTTGTAGCCCGTAATCATACCTGTATAAATCGTCGTGTTGGTGTCGTAGACTCTTTCCATATTGCGAGTCAGAAACCATGCAACGATCAAGGCTATCAGAGGCAGAATAACAAGATACCAGCGTATCTTGAACAAGAACCGAACGATATATCTAAATAAATCCATATCTATGAAAACTTTAGGTTGTTATTGTTTGTTTTTCTTGGCTGCCTTAGCCTTCTCGTTGGCGGCCTTCTTTTCTTCTTTCTCCATCTCTCTCATCTTTTCCTCTTCTTCCTTGACGGCTTTCCTGATACGCTTTTCAACAGCCTTGTTCTCCTTTGCTATCTGTTTTTCCGTCTTTTGGATGTTGCTGTCTAAGGTGATTTCAGTGGTAGAGTTGGTGAGGATAGGGGTGTGGGTGATAATCTCCAATGTAAGGATGTCGGTCGTGATGGTTGACTGGAGCTCTTGATAACTGGCCACCAGACTGCTCTCGCGCATCTTGGTATATGCATAGTCCTGAATGCTCAAATTACCGTTTTGGAAGTCTTCAAGATTCAGGGTTCCGGCACCTTGGTAGGCGGCTGCACCCTCGCTGAGGGTCTTCAGCGATACCAGATTGTTGGTGATTTTAACATAGAGGGAGGCTATCTGTAGCTTCAACTGGTCGTAGGCCAGGTCTTTTTGAAGCTGAGCCTGCTCGGCTTCCATCCTTTTACGCTTGACGGCAGCTCCCAAATCAAGAATGTCTTCTACAGGCACAGCCAGATTGACGCCAACGTTCCAATAACTCTGTTCGCTGCCCTGGAACTGCATGATTCGCAGATTGTAGGACGTGGAACTGTTGCCCCACATGTCGGAGACGCCATAACTGTAGCTGGCATGCCCCGTGACGTATGAGAAGATGTGGCGCTTCTGTTTGGCTACCTCGGCTTCTGCTATCTGTTGGGCCTTTGCCAGGGTCAGGATTTGCGGTGTGGACTTTGCGTTCTCAAAAAGAACGGCAAGTGGTGGCAGGTGGAATTCCGAGAAATTGATGCTTTTCTCTTCGCTGGAGTCGAAGAAACCTGCACTGATGCCACTGTCGTTGAACTGGGCAAAACTGCTTGTCGCTAACGAGGCCAGCAGCATGAAAAGACCAACGCGATTCGTCTTGTTCATAATAAATATAAAAATGTAAGATTCTATGATTGAGATTGTGATTGTTTTGATTAAACGTTTTCTTTCTGAACAAATGCTGTGAGCGTCCGGAAGATAATCTTCATGTCAAGCAGGAAATTGTAGGTCTGGCCGTAGGTGATGTCAAGCTGCTTGCGCTCCTCGGCTGACATCAGACCGCCTTTGCCACGCTCTTCTACCTGCCACAGGCCTGTCAGACCGGCAGGGGCCATGAAACGGTCGATACTGGAGTCGGCCGTCAGTTTTTCTGCCTCGTAGAGGGGTAGGGGACGGTTGCCCACAATAGACATGTCGCCCTTGAGAATATTGAAGAGCTGGGGCAGCTCGTCGATGCTGTACTTGCGGATGAAGCGGCCAACCTTAGTGACGCGGGGATCGTTCTCAATCTTGACGAAGGCATTGTTAATCTCTTCCTCCTTCTGCTTACTGAAATCGCTCTCTGCCACCACGAAGTCGTCGCCAACAAGCATGACCTCTTCGTCGCTGATCATCATATCTGACTCCATACCCATGGACATCATGGCCATCTCGGCCTCGTCGCCAAGAGGTGCCGTGATGGTGGCCTTCTGCTTCTCATCGTCCTCGTTCTTCTCCGCGTACTGGTTACCGGCCTCCTTGCTGACTTCCTTCAGCCGTTTTTCGGCATCGGTATACATGGAGCGGAACTTCAGGAAATCGAAGATGGTGTAGTTGGTGCCTACGCGCTTCGATTTGAACAGTACGGGGCCCGGACTCTCCAGCTTGATGGCGATGGCGGTGATGATGAAGATGGGGGAGAGAACGATGATGGCCAGTCCGGAAAACACAATGTCGAAAACCCGCTTCCAGAGGGGGATCTTAAACTTCAGGATGTGTTTCTTAGAGACTTGGTCATCAAACATGATGGCCTCGCGGTCGCTGATGAACTGTATCTTCTTGTTCAGCTCTGCAACGGAGGCTGCCAGGTTTAGCGTGTCGTTAATGCCGCATCGCTGATAAATCTCACGATCCTCGCTGTTCAACTGGTCTGTCAGCAGAATGATGTAGATGTTGGAGCACTTCTTGCGCAGATAGGTGATGGCAGTAATGTCCTCAGCACGGACATTCTTCTCAAAGAAAAGAATAAAGTGCTCGTTGCGCACGTGCGGAGCACAGGCGGCGGCTGCATCCTTATAGGTCTTGGTCAACTGAACAAGACGGCCTGGGATATATTTCAGACGTTCCTCGGTTTGAGGGTTGTTGCCTAAATATATAATACCTATCATAAAAGTGCAATTTGTCAGTTGGGAAGTATCTTCTTGACTCTGATTTTCAACTCCATCGGGTTGAAAGGCTTGACAATGTAGTCCTCGGCACCTATCTCAAGCAGGCGGATACGCTCGCTGGTAGAGTCCTCGCTCGATAGCATGATGACGGGAATATGGCGGAACAACTCGTTCTGCTTAATCCACTCCAGGAAGTCATCACCGCGCATGCCTGGCATGCGAATGTCGGAGATGATAAGGTCGGGAGTGTTGCCGGCCTGAAGCCATTTTACACCCTGCAGTCCGTCTGGCAGCCACTGCACATCGTAGTCACTCATCAGGTAGATGGAGAGCACCTTTGCGATGGTCTCTTTGTCGTCAAGTATCAGTATCTTCTTTTTCATATATGAAATATTTTTTCGTTTCTAACGTGCAAAGGTAAAAAAAATATTTTAATTGTGCTCAAAATAATGTAAAAAAATGGAGATTTTTGCGAAAAAAGTTGTTAATATGAATTTTTTTAAAGAATTTTGCAGGTGAATTGGATTACTTATGATTAACTTTATTCATTATCAAAATGGCAAACAGGTATTTGTTAGGCTTTGATGTCGGTAGTTCGTCGGTCAAGGCATCGCTGGTCAGTGTTGACAGCGGAAAGTGTGTGGCTTCGGCCTTTTACCCTGAAAAAGAGGCTCCCATCATGGCCGTCAAGGCAGGGTGGGCAGAACAGAATCCCGACTCGTGGTGGGAATATGCAAAGCTGTCGCTGCAGAAGATTATGAGCGACGCAGGTGCAAAGGCCGATGAGGTTGAGGCCATCGGTATCTCCTACCAGATGCATGGACTGGTGTGCATTGACAAGGAGCTGAAACCGCTGCGACCAGCAATCATCTGGTGCGACTCGCGGGCCGTCCCCTATGGCGAACGGGCTTTCCGCGACTTGGGTGCTGAGCAGTGTCTCACGCATCTGCTGAACTCGCCAGGCAACTTCACTGCTGCAAAATTGGCGTGGGTGAAGGAGAATGAGCCAGAACTCTTTAGTAAGATTTATAAGGTACTGCTGCCAGGCGACTATCTGGCTATGAGACTTAGTGGCGTGGCTAACACAACAGTCAGCGGACTCTCTGAGGGTATGTTCTGGGACTTTAAGGAGAACCAGCCGGCACAGTTCTTGCTGGACTACTATGGTGTGGACAAGTCGCTGATTGCCGACATCGTTCCCACCTTTGCCGTGCAGAGTAGTGTCTCTGCCGAGGCTGCCGAGGAACTGGGACTGAAGGCAGGCACCCCCATCACCTATCGTGGCGGCGACCAGCCCAACAATGCGCTGTCGCTCAATGTGCTCAACCCTGGTGAGATAGCTGCTACGGCAGGCACCAGCGGTGTGGTCTACGGCGTGCTGGGCGATGTTAACTATGATCCGAAGTCGCGTGTGAACACTTTTGCACATGTCAACCATACGGCGGAGCAGACGCGCCTCGGTGTGCTGCTGTGCATCAACGGTACGGGTATACTCAATGCCTGGGTGCACCGTAACATCACGCCAGACGTCTCTTATGCTGCAATGAATGATCTGGCTGCCTCTGTCCCCATCGGAAGTGAGGGTGTCACCATCGTCCCCTTCGGCAATGGTGCCGAGCGCGTGCTTGAGAACCGTGAAATAGGCTGTTCTGTTAATGGCTTGAACTTCAACAAGCACAACAAGGCTCACCTGGTAAGGGCCGCACAGGAGGGTATCGTCTTCTCGTTCTGCTATGGCATGGAGATTATGCAGCAGATGGGCATGGGCATCAAGAAAATTCATGCAGGCAAGGCTAACATGTTCCTCTCGCCCTTGTTCCGCAACACGCTGGCAGGCGTCAGCGGCGCTACCATCGAGCTTTACGATACCGACGGCAGTGTGGGTGCTGCCAAGGGTGCCGGCATTGGTGCAGGCATTTACAAGAACAGCGAAGAGGCCTTTGCTACTCTCGAAAAATTGGAGGTGATTGAGCCTGACATGGCTTTGCGTGAAGAATACCTCAGTGCTTACGATGCTTGGAAGAAAACTTTAAATAAACAGATGTAACAGTTTGAGCTTTATAGTATTATAAATAAATTGTCCCTCGGAATGTTGGTTTCGAGGGACAATTTGTTATAGGTGGCTTCAGACTTACATGTTCATGCCGCCGTCCACCTGGATGACCTGACCGCTGATGTAACTCGACATGTCACTGCCCAGGAAAACGGCACACTTGGCAATGTCGTCCACAGTGCCGCCACGACGAAGGGGTATCTTGCCTATCCACTCCTTGCGGATGTCGTCAGACAACTGCTGTGTCATGGCTGTGTCGATAAAGCCTGGGGCAATGGCGTTGGCGCGAATGCCCTTGGGACCCATCTCCTGACCAATACTCTTAGCCAGAGCTATCAGACCGGCCTTTGAAGCAGCGTAGTTGGCCTGGCCGGCATTGCCGTGAACACCCACGACGCTGGCCATGTTGATGATGCTGCCGCCACGTTGGCGCATCATGACGGGTACACAGGCATGGATGAAGTTAAAGGCCGACTTCAGGTTGACGGCTATCACGGCATCCCACTGCTGCTCTGTCATGCGCAGCATCAGACCGTCTTTGGTGATGCCGGCATTGTTTACCAGAATGTCGATGCTGCCGAACTCCTCCTTTACTGCCTTTACAACCTCCTCGGTCTGGGCAAAGTCGGCGGCATTCGAGGCATAGCTCTTAGCCTTCACGCCCTTGGCGGCAATCTCCTTCTCTGTCTCTTCGTTCACTTCGAGGTCGGTGAATGCAATGTTGGCTCCCTCCTCGGCAAATTTCAGCGCGATAGCTTTACCGATACCGCGTGCTGCACCTGTTATCAGGGCAGTCTTACCTTCTAATAATCCCATTTTTTCTTGTTAGTATTGATTGATTAATGTTTGTTGATCTTTCCTAAAGCGCCATAGACGACTTTGGCCACTTGTGGCTTGGTGGCTTCCTCGGTCATGCCGTGGGCTATGCGACCGTAGATGTAGGGCACTTCCAGCCCTTTGATGCAGTAGTGGGTGATGTCGGCTACCAGGTCTATGTTGTCAATGTCGAACTCGCCGTCCTCCTTGCCCTCGGCATATACCTTGCGGAACAGTTCTATCTCGGCATCGTCAAAGTTCTTACGAACTTTTTCCACCATCCAGATGTTTCGGAAAAATTCGGCACGCAGGTTGCCGTTGCGTACTACCGTCTCGCGAATCATGTTCAAGTGGGTGTATATCAGTTCGATAACCTTGTCCTGAGGACGTATCTTCTTGGCCGCCACCTCGTCAAGCTTGTCGCTAAGGCGCTCCAGTTCGCTCTCAATGACGGCATAGTAAATGTCCTCCTTAGACTTGAAATAGGTGTAGAGCGTACGGCGACCTTTACCCGATGAGGTGGCTATGTCATTCATCGTGGTGTTCTCAAGTCCGTTTTTGGCAAACAGTTGGCGCGCTACGTCTACCAGCAGTTGTCTAGTCTTTGATATCGACATATTTTTTGCACATTGGTAATATCGTGTGCAAAATTACCCCTTTTATTTGAAATAGCCAAAAAAAATGCATAAAAATTTGCGGGAATGAAAAAAAAGCAGTACCTTTGCACCCGCAAATGAGGGAAAGCCCTCTGGCAGACATCGCGGAGTGGAGCAGTTGGTAGCTCGCCAGGCTCATAACCTGGAGGTCGCATGTTCGAGTCCTGCCTCCGCAACAAGTGAAGTCCGATTCTATCGGACTTCTTTTTTT
>Ga0326511_10004923_pt1 | contig 10590 bp, 19 predicted proteins | sample 0_2496_0518_D_FD_203701 | JGI IMG/M metagenome (GOLD analysis project Ga0326511, IMG submission 203701) | Bovine rumen microbial communities from UC Davis, California, United States - 0_2496_0518 | ecosystem: Host-associated > Mammals > Digestive system > Stomach > Rumen | place: USA... | reverse complement strand
TTATAGATGTGCAACTTAGTCTGGTTGAATTGCACGACATCAGCACCTTTTGTCAACATGACTTTGTCACCAACCTTGAATGGAAGCTTGAGCTCAGGATCACAGTTCATCTTGATAATTGTTCCAAGATGGAGCTTTCCATCATAGCTTCCTGGCACATAGATGTTGTTGACTTTAGCCATGTCTTCACGCTGTTCTGGCTCTACAAACAGCATGTTCTTCAATGGGAAGTACTCAGTGCCATCTAGATTTGTCTTGCAAATGACATTGTTGTACTTGAGCGCTGCTACAGGAGCTGTATGTGCAAATGTGCTCAATCTGTCAATCATGACGATGTCACCAACTGCAAGACCATATTCTTCTGCAGCTTTAGAGCCAACACTCTCTACAATAGCTTTAGCTAGACGTCCATTAGCTTCTGCAGTTTGTGGAAGCCAAATGCTTCCAACTTTGAGATCTTCACAGTTGTCGACAATGCGAACTGCTACAAATTCAGGACCACAAACTAGCTTTTTGTCAAAATCAATTGTTGTCATAGTTTACCTCTATTATAGAATACTTGCTTAGAGCTTGCTGTTCAACATGTTGTACATAGCTTCTAGAACTACGTCTATATCATTGTCTGCAGCATAGTTTATCTTCTTAGCTTTGAACAGTTCATCTTCTTTTTGCATCTGCTCATCTGGAGTTGGCGGCTACACAGCTGGAAGTGCTTTGAATACACCATTCTCAGATGGAACTGTAAGATACTAGTTCATGAAGTAAACTTGGTTTGGCTTCTTCGTATTTCTGCGACGAGCAAGAAACTCAATTATATAGAACATAGCGATGCTAAAGTCTTCATCAAACCTAAGCTAGTCATCTGTAGCTCTTGAGAAGTCATATGCAATCCACTGAGTATTGCTGTGGCTAGTGAAAAGAAGCTTCTCACCTAAGTTGAACTTGAAATACTCTACTTTGTCAAGCATGACTGCAAGACGAGGATTGTACTTTGAATATACATAGTTGCATGGATCACATGTAGTTGAAAACCATACATCATAGTCAAATACATCCATCATGTTCTCAAGGTCAGTGATGAAGCCTGTAGGAATCTTGAGAATCTCTGTGTTATCTTCAAGTACATGCAGCTTTCCTGTAAAGTTGCTAGTCCTAAAGAACTGATTTATCCAGTTTCGAATCTGTGGAACTGTTGTACATGTACTTGGCCAATTAACATTAGAGCATATCTGCGTTCCATTTGCGATGTTGAATGAAGTGTCAGGCTTCTCAGTGAAGACATACACCTGTGATGCAACACTGTTTTCAAGCATCATCTTGACAATGTTCTTAACATTTTCTACCATTGCATTGTCACGATGCAATATTGCTATAATTCTGTTGTTCATTGTAGTTCCTCACTTAAGAATCTGTATGTTGTCATTCTTGAATATTGTATTCTCATCTTCTTTCTTCTTGCGAGCTTCATACTGAGTAGCAAAGCTGTTGATTGACACAGTTAATGTCTTGTTTCTCATTCTCAACATGTCTACCCACATGCTCATGTTGTCTTCAAGCCAATAGCCATTAATCTCAAAGTCACCTTCAGTCTGCTTTGCATTCAGCCACTTCCATTGAGCATCAATCATGCTTGTATAAGCACCAACAGACTTGAACTTAAGGTCAAGAAGCATCTTCTTCAGCTGCTCACCTGTAGTGAAGAGCTAGCTCTTCGGCATGACTCTATTGTAAGGAAGATAGTCACTTGCGAAAAGTGGAACACCAATAGCAGCACATTCCATGTACTTTATATGAGACTTGCACCTATTGAACTCCATGTCTTTAATTGGAGCTACAATTGCTTGTAGCTGCAAGTTCTCAAGAACACTTGGATAGTTGAGAATTGCAGCACCACCATGGACTTCAATCTTCTTCTTTTCAACAAGGTCTTTCAAAGATGGTGGACAATATCCAAAGAATACCCACTAAACGTCATTGACTGTCTCACGTATGCAATTAAGAATCTCATCAATATCATCAGTTATCTTGATTGTATCTTCTTCTTTGACAACTTGCTTGTCTTCAGTCTCCCAATATTCTGTGCCATCTGGACACTTCTGCTTTCTTACAGCTTTTCCATCTTTATTTTGCCTTACATCATCAATGTTGTAGTGGCTCAACGATGACACAATTCCAATTCTTGGCTTTGCTTTGAATCTCTTGAACTGCTCAATCTTCTTCTCTGGATCATATCTGTCACCAAACCACCATCTTGGCAAAAGATTAGGTGCAGCAATTATGTTCTCAAGTGGTACGCCATAATGTTTATGGTAGAAATTCTTTATATAGTCAGTTGTTGTGACAACAAAGTCAGCAGTATTCAACATTTCTTTTATGTTGTTCTAAACTTTGTCTCCTTCAAATGCTGCTCTACCTCTGTTATACAATGGAATATGCTCAGCTGCCATATTGTCATCAATTGCATATAGCAACCATCCACAGTTGTTGTCCATTATTGGCTTAAGGTACTTGCAGAACAAATCTTTCTGCTGCTCTGTTATCCATCGCTAGCAGGTGACGCTAGTCATTCCTTTATAGTAGTTCTAGTCAAATATTGGTGTCTGTACACAATCATACTAGATATTAAGGTTCTGCGCATAGCAGTTTATAAGCATCATCTGCTGTGTATGTCGCCAGAACCCTGTTCCACCTCTGTCGGCAAGATATACGACATTTCTAAACTATTGGTTCATTATGTTTCCTTATATAGTAGGAGCTTAATTATATTATACATAAAAATGCTCTTTCTATTAGAAAAACACAATCAATATGCAAGATCTGTGTATGAATCTATTTTGTAGTTTGTATGCAGAACGTCTTTGAACTTTGCTAGAATCTTCTTCTTGATGTCATTTACATCTGACATCTTCAAACTATATTTCTCTGCAATCGCACGCGGCTTCTCTCTGTTGTAGAACAAATCATAAAATACATTCTTGTCTGTAGAGCTTAAACTTGTGTCATTCTTCATATGTTGCATCAACTTGCTACATATGTCAGTCTGCTCATTTGATGAAATCTCTTCTACTAAGCTCTTTGGCTGATATCCACTTGGGTCAATATATTCATTGACATAGTTTTCAAATGTCACTTCATTGCCATTGTTAGACTTCAAACTAGTGTCTAAAGCTGCATTCAATGACATACTTCGTTTGTCTACTTCTACTTGCTTTCCATAGAAAGTAGCTTTCATGTACTTCAATACCCAAATAGTTGCATATGTTATGAACTTGACGTCTTTCTTTATGTCAAATCTAGAAGCTGCAACTGCTAGTCCATACATTCCCTCTTGGACTAAATTGTCAAAGTCATTTGTCTTCGCTACATATTTCTTCGCACAATTGAACACTATTCTTATATTGTGCATGAAGAGCAACTTGTTCAATGTCTCTCTGTCATTCTTATATTTCTTGATGAGAGCTCGTTCTTCTTGCTTTGTCAGTGTTGGGTACTGCACTGATGCAGATTTAAGTTTATTGCATAGTTCTGTGGTATTATGATTACCACGAATTATCATTTCCATCTACGTTTTCTTCCTTTCTGACTAGCTCATCATTGATGCTAATCATAATATGTTTTTGTGTAGTTGTATTCTGCAAGTTGCTAGAGACACAATTACTTATTATATTATACTAATTCATTGCCTAAATTAAAATATTTTATTACAAAATCTGGAATGTCACGTCTTGTTTTCATGAACACTTCTTCCGGCTTTCCTTCTAATGTGTTCATGAACTGCAGTCTATATCCATCAATGATGTTCTTTCGCCTCCATTTTATGTCAATGTTCTTCCATGGAACTACAATCTTAGACATGTTAGCAGCTGGTATTGCAATCTTTGGTGCATCAAACTCTAGCCATTCAGCAAGTTTGCACAAGCCATGTTCTTTCTTGAATCTGTACAGATACTCATCAAGCAGTATGTTGAAATACTGCTTGACATAGTCATAATGCTCCTTGCATTTTCTAGTCCACTTGCTTTCTTTTGATGCATACTGCAAAAAGCCTGGCTTCTGCTGCAGTGGCCACATAGGAAAATGTGTCTCTAATGTCATTTCTCTATGAGCATCATCAAACATGTAGTCATATATCTTCTTGCTGCGGATGCCAATGAAGTAGAATCTAGCTGCAATCAATGCTTTCATGCAGCCAGAAATAGACTTCACTAGAGACTTGTTAGTCTAATATTGTGCAGACTTCTGCAAGTCATCATCTAGAAACCATATCTATATTGGATATTTTTTGTCACTCATGTTATTGTGTATTATAACATGCTCATGGTATGTATAAACTAAAAGCGCAGCCTTTTTAATAGACTGCGCTTAGAGTCACTTAGACAGAATTAAGTTTACTTCAGCTTAATGTCAAACTTATAGTCATCACTTATGCAATTCTTCTCAATGTCTTCATAGTGCTCAACAAAGTCCTTCAATGCATCGCATACTTTCTTGTCTAAGCCATGCTTCTCTGGCTCTTTTAGCATTTCGCTGAAGTTGACAGCTAGCTCTTTATTCTCTGTGCTGTTGAAAATAGGATCCCATGTCTTCTTGCAATGTTCACGGAACTTCTTTCCAAGGTCAGAGTCAAGTGAAGCTTTGAGAAGCTCTTCAGATGGCTAATGGTTTGTATCTGTCTTGTTCATGCAGCGCCACACCATATCTTGGACATTGAAGAATGTCTAGTACATGTTCTTGCTGCCACCTGCAGTCTTGAACTGCACTTCAGCAATTCTTCCTTTCTTGTTCTTGAACTTAGTGAACTAACGTTGCAAGATGTTGTTTATCTGCTTGCGGTACTTATAAGCTACACCAATGACAGCAGCTGTTATGATTGGCATCCATGCTGCAGCAATCTTCATTGCAGAAGTAGTGCTCTGTATTGCTGGACCAACCGTCTTTGTATGCCATTCAGCATTAGCTGCAGCATGTCCAGACTAAAGCAAAGACTTAAATGCTGCATCAGCATTTGCATTGTTGATTTGGTCATTTCCAAGCATATTGAACAGCTTCTTAGCTGCATCTTTTCCAACTGCATCGCCTTTGTTCCAGAATGTCTCGCCTTCAAATTCACCTGTAGACAAGTCAACAGTCTTGCCAAACAAGTTGCTAAAGAAGCCTTCTGTCAAATACTTTGCATTGACTATGTTGACTGCTTCAACTACAAGCTTCTCTTTAAGCAGCTTCTAGCTCTTCTTAGTCTTCATACTTTCAACTATCATCTTTGACTTAGACTTTTTGCATATCTTCATGCACTCGCTGACAGACTCTTTGACGTCTTTCTTTGCAGCTTCAATCTCTTTCTTGACTTCTTCTGGCTTCTTGCCAGCATCAAGCATTGCTGCTGCAGCTGGGCCAAACTAGCGAGCATCTTCAGTATCAACACCAGCTTTCTTCAACTTAGCTTCTGTGTCCTTCTACGCATTTGCTACTTTGTCAGTTGCTTCTTTTGAGTCTTTGTTCAAGTTGAGGATAAGTTCTTTTATCTTCTTGCCATCTTCACCTTCAAACATGCAGCTGAATGCATATGACTTCTCGTCAATCTCAGTTGAAGTGTTCTCGTCATCTCTACGATCTAGCTCTTTGTCTTTAGCTTCTTTTCCTTCAGCTTTTGCTACTTCAGGATGTGTGTCAAATATCTTCTTGGCTGTAGCTTTAAGCTCTTCAGGTTTTGCTTTGTCAAGAACTTTCTCTTGGTAGACGTCAATGATTGCTTCAGTAAACTTGCCACCTGTAGTAGTGTTCAGTGTCTTGATAGCTTTATTGAATGCCATCTTCTTGATAATTTCAAGAATCTTAGCTCCAACTGTCTTTGCAATGTCTTTAGCTGCAGTCTTAACGTCTTTTTCAACAACTGGCTCTTCTGACTCTTCTGCTACATTGAAGCTGCCACTTATCTTTTCATAGTTGTCACCAATTGTCTTGAGAAGTTCAATCTCTTTCTTTTTCAAGCCAAGCTAGTCTGGATTGTCAATTATGAACTTGAATGGTGCAGTCTTTCCTTCTTCAGCTTTAAACAACTTGTCCCAAGTAGATATGCAGTGCTTCTTGAACTTCTTGCCAATGTTTGAGTCCAAAGCAGCTTTCATTATGTTGTCGTCAACTTTGACTTTAGCGTCTTTTACGTTAACACACTTCCATGCAAAGTCTTTCACTGAGTATCTTGCGCTGTAGCGTATCTTGTTGACGTAGAAGTCCATCTCAGCGATTGCGCCTTGCTTGTCTTTCCACTTCAAGTAAGTGCTGCCGACAGCTTTGATTATAGCATCTTTCTGCTCAACTGCAATCTTAGCAATCATTGCAAGCGGTAGCCACCACAAGCCACCTGGGAGCTTGCCAAATGAAGAGAACTCTTCTTTAGTCTAGTCACTTGCATTGAACATTATGCTTTCATAGCTGCCAGTTCCATCACCATTCAAATTCTTTACAATTGTTCCAGAAAGGCCTCTGATGTGTGTTGTGTCATTGAGACTCATTCCAGCTTCTTTACCAAACAAGCCAGCAAAAGTGTTGAACACCTTGCCAAGCATTCTGTTGGCTTCAGCTTCATTCACCATCTCAGACTCATTTGCCTCTTTGTCATCATTCTTGACTTCTTCTTTAGCTGCGTCTTCTGCATCAGCTTGCTCAATGACGTCTTCTATCTTGTCTTCAAGCTTAGTGCCATCAAGCTTCTTGTTGTTCTCTATTGTACCAAGTATGCCTGTTGTATTCTTCTCAATGTCTTCATCTGAGACATCTTCAACTCCAGCTTTCTTCAGCTCTTCTTTAGTGTCAGCGACAGCTTTCTCTGCAATCTTTGGAGCCTCTTTCAAGCTGTCTTCAATCTTCTTAGCTACATCAAGAATCTTCTTTCCATCTTCAAGCTCAAATACACAGCTGAAGAATGTCTTTCTTTCATCAAAGTCAACTTTGCTAGTGTCAATGTCTTTGTTTGCGTCTGTCTAGTTCTTTGTGAATGTTCCTGCTACGTCTTTTCCAAAGTTTGAAATAGCAGAACCCATCTTCTTAGCTGTCTTGCTAGATATGTCTCCAATGTTCTTTGTTATGAGCTCAGTTGGCTTGAGCTTCATCTCATCTGCAATGAACTTGACAGCAGACACTTTGTCCATCTTCTTGACTTTGTCTACAATGTCTTCTTTCTTGTACTCTTTCTTGTCATCAAACTCTGCTTTCTTTCCTTGCAGCTTGCTCTTGACTTTGTCAACAGCTTTTCCTGCAGCATTCTTTACTGCAGCTTTTGCGCCTTTGTCTTTGACTTCTTTCCTGAACTCTGCTGCTTTTCCACTTACTGTGTCAGCTGTCTTTGAAAGAGCATCACCTGCTTTCTTAGCTGCGTCACCTGCAATCTTCTTGATACCGCCTTTGTCATCAACTTTCTTCTTTATCTCTTTTGCTTTGCTGACGACTGCATCTTTTGCTTTTCCAACTAAGCTCTTTGCTTTGTCTTTAAGGCCTTTTAGCGAAAATTCATTGAGCTAGTCTTCACTTAGTATTCCATACTCTGCATCATCTTTGCAGGCTTCATATATATTCTTGATGTTAAGTTTACTCATTGCAATGTTGCTTTCTTGTAAAACACTATTGCTATTTACTTTTATATTCTGTGCAGTAAATATCTAGACTATGGAAGAATTTGTGTTCAAACTATGCAAAATGATATTCAATGTGTCAAGTGCTGCAGTCTTGCTGACTATACTGCTTGATGCATTGACATTTGAAGCTGCTACAAGCAAGCCAAACTGCAAGAGCAGGAATACATTTGCATTATGCATCCTGCTCTTTAGCTTTATAGCTGTAGCTTCTTATGTAGGCTAGAAGATCGCTGCACCTTGACAAGTCATCTTCCAGACTTGTATTTTATTGTCCATCTTCCATAAACTGCAGCTACATCGTCAACTTGGTCTTCTATTGGACCAAAGTAGCCAATCTTACGAGTAGGTGAAGTATGGCCATAAGCCATGCATCCACAGCCAAGCGTTCCTGCTAAGTAGCCTGTAGCATACTTCAGCACTTTGTCTTTGCTATGGAATGTTCCTTTTCCTGCACACATTATGTACAATGCATTGTCTTCATCGAACTCACCAATATTGTAGCTTGGCTCTGCTGCCATAGCAAAGCATATGCTAGCAGTCTTGAACTTCAATGTCTTGTTGCTTCCAATAGCATTGAATCTTGGCCACTGCTTGTCATAGTCAAGAAATGCATTGTAAGTGACATTCTTGCCATTTGCCATCTTGTGAGTCCTGTTGACCATGTTTGTGAACTTCACATCAATGAGCTAGCCATATACATTGTACTGCATAAGCATTTCACCTTGCACTGACTGCGACTAGTACTTCCTGTAGCCAAGTGACTAGTTATTGTCATATATCCTTGGCACATATACATGCATCTTGATGTCATACACATCTTGAGCCCAGACTTCGTCTTGAGCATCATATGCTGCAATTCCAGCGACAAGCGTCAATGCAGCTAGAGCAATAGTAAGTATTTTCTTTTTCATAGCAGCACCTCCTGTATTAGCTATGATTACTTACTTTGCCTAGTGTATAAACTTGAACTCCCACATGTAGTTGAAGAACTTTTCTACTAGCTCTAGCTCTTTTGGCTTTAATGGAATCTCTTCCAAGTCATCATACATATAGCAATGTGGCTTGCCAGGAAGAACTTCTGCTATATAGATGAATTCATGCTTGTCTAAGAACTTTACAAATATCTTAGGCAGAGAATATTGCACTGTTGGATAAAACTGCATCTTGCCATTGCTTACGATTGCAGCTATTCTCTCTACATACTAATCAAGAAACTTAGCGAAATTTGGCTTAGTGTCTAGCTGCTCAGTCTTAAGAAGCTCAATGACATCAAACTTTTGCTACTCAGACTAGACTTGCTCAAGCTGCTTCTGCTTCTTCTTTTTCTTCTTGTCTTTCTTGCTTTTCGACATTATGTTAGAAGTCTACTCCTTTATGGAGTATTCTCTAGTTAGAACTTCCTCTGAATGGGATAGTCAAGTCTTTCTTGTCTTCAAGAAATGGTCCATCGACTAGCACATCAATGTATTTGAGGATGTCTTTCATGCTGTCATCAGCTTGTATCTCTTCAAGAGTGTAGCCACTCCAGCACCAGATGTCTTTTTCTGGAAACTTCTCTTTGACTTCTTTTGACAATGCAATTATCTGCTTCCTGTTGTCAGAAAGCTTTGACAAAGGCTCGCCACCAAGAAGTGACAAGCCTTTGCACCACTCATGCTCAAGCTCTTTGAAAATCTTCTTCTTAGCTTTGTCATCAAATGGCTTTCCAAACGCTGGGTCTTGTGCTTCTTTGTTGAAGCAACCTTTGCAGTTGCGAGCGCAGCCACTAATGAAAAGCGAGACACGGAATCCTTGGCCATTTGCGATGTCCGCGCGGTAGATCTTTGCATAATTAGCCATTGTCAACTTCCTTCAATTTTGAAAAATCTATTGTACCATGGTATTCAAACGTTGCATCATCATTTTCTATGACATTTGCATCTAAAAACAACTTCTTTAAGTCAAAATCTTCAATTTTGCACTCAAAAACAACTATTTGGTCTAGCCAATCTTCTGGAACAGACTCGCATGCTTCAGCATAAGAATATGCAACATCATCGCTTTTTGCCCAATATGTAATACCTTTTTTAGAATCTGGCCAATTAGCTTTAGCTGATTTTCCACCTAGTCCTTCAACTTTTATCTTTGGAATAAGTGGTCTATATGTAGCATGATACAATGTATTGGGTTTTTTCATTTGCTTAAGTCCTTGTTTCTTAATATTCTGTAAATCTTTAATGTTTCAAACTATTTATGTTTTTCAAATCTTGGTTTCCAACATTTTGCAATAATTTTTACTATTATTGTTCTTGAAATATGCAATATGTTATTGCAAAAATCTTCAAGTTTTTTAGAACTAATAGTATCAAAAATCACATTTCTATCTAACTTTACAAAATAATGATATGGACAATCTTTATCCATCATCTTTTCATACTATTCTTTTGACTTTAGAATACCTTTAAATCTTTTACTAATAGCTTCTAATTCTTTTTTTGACTTTTTTCTTCCAGTATTTGCTGCTATCAACTTTTGTCTATGCTCTTCTGAAATCTTCTTTCCAATATTTTTATCATGTAGTATTTTCTTAGTTTTTTCTGAATGATGTTTGCCATGCATTGAGTTTCTTTCACCTGTTCTTTTTGATGCAGCAATACTTAGTTTCCTAGATCTTTCTGGATCATCATATTTGCCGGTATTTCCACCACAACCACCTTCATGAATATTTGTCTTACATTGCCCAATACTTTTATATTTAGCTATTAACTCTTTTTCAATTTTCAATGCCTCATCATTCAACAAATTTTCTTTTAAGAACTTTACATCTATATCATCTTTATGCTTAGCAATTACATTTCTAAAATATTGGTTTCTATGCACTTTAGTTTCTTTATACCTGTCATTTTTTCCTTTTCCTATATGAAAAATCTCATTAGTAGACTTAATATACCATGCATATACATAGTATATTCTGCCATCA
>Ga0326511_10004922_pt1 | contig 10591 bp, 8 predicted proteins | sample 0_2496_0518_D_FD_203701 | JGI IMG/M metagenome (GOLD analysis project Ga0326511, IMG submission 203701) | Bovine rumen microbial communities from UC Davis, California, United States - 0_2496_0518 | ecosystem: Host-associated > Mammals > Digestive system > Stomach > Rumen | place: USA: California... | reverse complement strand
TTCCCTTCTTCGGGCGGTAGAATATCAGTTGCACGTTGCAGCCCATGGGGAAAATCTTGTAGTTCTGCCAGTGCTGGTCGAGCTTGTCGAGGTTGTCCACCTTCACGGCGCAGGAGTCGAGTTCGAGCAGGCAGGCCAGTGGCATGACGCACACCTCATGGCCGAAGCGCAGGGTGGCCTGTGTCTGCGTCACGGTGTCGGCAGTCTCGATGATGTTCTTCAGCAGGTTGCGCTGGCTGAAGGGCATGATGCTCTGTGTAAGCGGGGCCGGTCCGTAGGCGATGTACCAGGCGATATTGTTCTGCTTCCAGAGTTCGTACACCTCTTCGTCAGTGAAGAGCGAGTAGAATTCGATATCGGTGTCGTGGCTCTGCATGTTGCAGGCAATCTCAAAGAGGCTGCGCATGAAAGAGCCTGCGCGCAGATTGCTGAACACCCACTGCTGGTCGTTGAAGAGGGCTTTCATCAGTCGCTCCGGGTGGGTGTATTTCTGTCGCCATGATTCGCGCATAATCTTGCCGTCGGTGCCTGTCTTTCTCACGAGACCGTCCCAGGGCTGGTTGAGATAGTATTGCAGCGACTCACTCACGTCGTTGTGGAAACGCGCTGTGGGATTGGCGGCGGCCAGTTCCTCGCACTCGGCAATCATCGAGAGGATGCAGCGGTTGACTACGGTGCTGCGGGCATCGATGGCCACATTCTTGGCCTTGAAGATTTCGGGGAAGTTCTGTACCATGCGCTTGCCGATGCCGTGATGCTGGCGCTCACCCACTGTCGAGAGGTCGCCCAGTCGCTTTACCGATGTGGGCTCGAAGGCTTCCAGCTTCTTTAGCGTCTCTTCGCCTAAAGGCGTGAGCTTGCCCTGCTCCTTGGCTTCCTGCAGCACCTTGATGGGGCCGGTGTAGCTGTTCTCACTGATGAGCCAGCGGCTGCCGTGGCGCCCGTAGTGGCTCATGTAGTAGGGCTCATAGCCTTTAGGCGCAGGAGTGAGCGGCTTGTCGGGCAAGCGCCGGTTGTAGTCGAGATACTGGCTGCCAGACAGGTAGATGTTGGCTTTGATGTCTTCGCGTGCTGTCTGTGCCGCTGCAGCGAGTGCGACGGCGGCGACAGCGAGTGAGGCTAATACTTTTTTCATACCTTATTTATTTATAGAATCGCTTATCGTCTTGATAAAAGAAAACCCCGCTAAAACCGAAGTTCTTCGCGGGGTCATAATGAAAGGAGGAGTGGTACCTCCAGGAATCGAACCGGGGACACACGGATTTTCAGTCCGATGCTCTACCAACTGAGCTAAGGCACCATGTTTGGTCGCTTTCCTTTCGTTTGCGGTTGCAAAGGTACGAACTATTTTTGAATCCACCAAATATTTTCCGAACTTTTTTTCAAAAAACTTTTTTCAGGCCAGCGGGTTCCATCCCTGTGCTTTGAGCTCAAACTCCTGATTATCACGGGTTACGAGCACTTTTCCGAACTTTTCGGCTGTGATGTGTCCGATGAGCTTCACGCCCTCTATCTGCCCGATTTTCTCATGATCACCGATGGGAACGGTGAACAGAAGCTCGTAGTCTTCGCCGCCGTTGAGGGCGCAGGTTGTGACATTCATGTTCATTTCCTCTGCCATTACGGCCGTCTGATAGTCGATGGGGATATTCTTCTCGTAGATGCGGCATCCTACGCCCGACTGCTTGCAGATGTGCATGAGTTCTGAGCTGAGGCCGTCGCTGATGTCCATCATTGCCGTGGGCTTGATGCCTGCCTGCCGGAGCTTTTCGATGATGTCGCCGCGCGCCTCTGTCTGCAGTTGTCGCTGCAGCAGGTATTCCTTGCCGCTGAAGTCGGGCTGGAAGTTGGGAAGCGGGTGCTGCGCGTCGGATGCTGGATACTTCTTGCGGTGCTCGTCGATCATCTGGTAGTACACTGTCTTTTCGCGCTCCAGCAGCTGTAGGCCCATATAAGCGGCCCCTAGGTCGCCCGACACGCAGATTAAGTCGGTGTCGCGGGCGCCGTTGCGATATACTATCTGGTCTTTTGTCGCCTCTCCGATGCAGGTGATGCTGATGGCCAGTCCTGTAAAGCTCGAGGTGGTGTCGCCGCCCACGATATCGACGCCCCATTTCTCGCAGGCCAGCCGTATGCCGGTGTAGAGTTCCTCCACGTCCTCTACCGAGAAGCGCTTGCTCAGAGCCAGTGAGACGGTCATCTGCCTTGGCGTGCCGTTCATGGCGAACACGTCGCTGATGTTCACCATGGCCGACTTGTAGCCCAGGTGCTTCAGGTCGATATAAGTAAGGTCGAAGTGGACACCCTCCATCAGCAGGTCGGTGGTCACAAGCACTTCCTTGTCGGGGTAGCTCAGTACGGCGCAGTCGTCGCCCACGCCGTAGAGCGTACTCTTATTCTTGGTCTCTATGTCTTTTGTGAGGCGGTCTATCAGGCCGAACTCACCCAGTTTTGCTATCTCCATCCCTCTTCCCTCTTCACTTTTCACTTTTTACTCTTCACTTCTCACTTTTCACTTCTCACTTTTCACTTCTCACTTTTCACTTCTCGCAATCATTTCCCTCATAATTTCCGTCATGAAGGGCTGTGCCTGGTTGGCGGCCTCCTGCACCTCCTCATGACTTACCTCTACGGGGGTGTCGAAGCCGCCCAGGTCGGTAATTACCGACACGCCGAAGGCACGGATGCCACAGTGATGGGCCACGATGACCTCCGGGATGGTGGACATGCCCACGGCATCGCCGCCCATCATGCGGTACATCTTATATTCAGCCGGTGTCTCGAAGGTGGGTCCCTGTACCCCGACATAGACACCGTGCTTTATGTCGATGCCTTTGCTGCGGGCAATCTCGTCGGCCGCTGCGATGAGCTCGTGATCGTAGGTCTCGTGCATATCTGGGAAGCGGGGCCCGGTAGGGAAGTTCTTTCCGCGCAGCGGATGCTCTGGGAACAGGTTGATATGGTCGGTGATAATCATCAGGTCGCCGATTTTAAAGTCCGGATTCATACCGCCGGCGGCGTTGGATACGAAGAGTGTCTTGATGCCCAGTTCGTACATCACGCGGATGGGGAAGGTGACTTCCTTCATCGAGTAGCCCTCGTAGTAGTGGAAGCGGCCCTGCATGGCCAGGATGTCGCAGCCGCCCAGTTTGCCGAAGATGAGTTTCCCGCTGTGCCCCTCAACAGTCGAGACGGGGAAATTGGGTATCTCACTATACGGGTATTCCGTCTTATCGGTTATTTCGGAAGCTAATTGTCCGAGGCCTGTCCCCAGCACTATGGCTGTTGTCGGGTTTGTAGTCATTCTTGCCTTTAACCAAGATGCTGTTTCTTGAATTTTTGCGTACATATCCTATAATTTTATCATTAAACGTCTCTTCTCCTCCAAGCATGAAGGCCACCCTGACGGGTAGTATATAGCTGTTCTGCAGTACCTCGTCGCTCAGCCCGGTGGTTGCCAGCAGTCGGGTGGCATCCTTCTCTGTGGTGATTAGCAGTTTGGGCGAGGGCAGGGTGCGGTAGGCCTCGTTTATGCGTAGAATGTCCTTCTGCCTGAAGTTGTGGTGGTCGCTGAAGCTGAGCGGATGGAGATGCCCTATACTGTCCTTGCTGTCCTCTATGATCTGGTTGGGCGAGGCGATGCCCGTCAGCAGGAGCACATGCTTGTCGCCCAGGGTGTCGAGGGCGATGCTGCGCTGGTGGCTCTCGTTAGGGAAGAGCGGGCGCAGCGCGTCGTAAACCAGTGTGGTGAAGAACAGTTGCTGATAGGGGAACAGGTTTATCTGCTTGCTGAGCACGCGGAAGTCCATCGGTGTGAGCGTCCTGGGGCACTTGGTTATAATCACGATGTCGGCCCTGTCCTTGCCGCTGACGGGTTCTCTCAGCCTGCCGGCGGGCAGCAGCTCATCGTGTATAATCTGGCGGTGGTAATCCACCAGCAGGATGTTCAGCCCCGGTTTCACATAGCGGTGCTGGAAGGCATCGTCGAGCAGGATGACGTCCACTTCCTGGCTGGTCACTCCGCCCTCTGTCAGCATGCGTATGCCACGTGTGCGCTTTCTGTCAACGGCCACGTCGATATTCGGGAATTTATGCTTCATCTGGTAGGGCTCGTCGCCGATGTCGCTTACGGTGGTGTCGGCAGTGGCCAGCTTGAAGCCCCTGCTCTTGCGCTTATAGCCTCTGCTGAGCACAGCCACGTGGATTTTATCTTTGAGCAGACTTACGAGATACTCCACATGCGGCGTCTTGCCAGTGCCGCCCACGGTGATGTTACCCACTGAGATGATGGGTGTCTTGAAGGCTCGCTCATTCAATATGCCCATCTCAAAGAGCATATTCCTCAGTCGTACGGCTGCCCCGTAGAGCCAGCTTAGCGGCAGCAGTTTCCTGTTGATGGTGATGAAGTCGCCTTCCATATCCTGATTATTTCACTCTGATGTCCTCCAGCATCCTGGCCTGCAGGCGGTTGCCCGCCTTCACCTCCTGTCGGATCTGCATCATCGGCTCGTAGAGGTCGCCCAGCAGTGCGCGGAGTTCGGCCTGCAGCTTGGCGTCGAGGTAACTGCCCTTCTTGTCGCTTCCGAACAGCTGGTCTTTCCAGCTGCCCTGCGTGGGATAACTCTCGGTGTAGTACTCGCTCACCTTGGCCAGTTCGGCGGCCTTCTTCACGGCATCGTCGAGACTGCCCAGCTTATCGACGAGCTTGATCTTCACGGCATCGGTAGCCAGCCATACACGGCCCTGTGCGATGGAGTCCACCTGCTCGGGCTTCATGCCGCGCCCCTCCGACACGATGTTGAGGAAGTCCTGATAGCCGCGGTTCACGTGGGCCTGCAGATATTTCATTTCTTCGCTGTTGTCCTTGCCCAGTATGAGGTTCGTCTCAAAGTCGGTGTATTTGTGGGTGGTCACGCCGTCGAATGTAATGCCCAGCTTATCCTGCACCAGCCCGCTGAAGTTGGGTATCAGTCCGAAGATACCGATACTGCCCGTGATGGTGGTGGGCTCTGCGAAGATGTAGTTGGCCGGTGAGCTTATCCAGTAGCCTCCGGAGGCGGCGGCCCCGCCCATGGATACCACTACCGGCTTCTTGGCCTTGAGCAGCTTTACGGCGTGGCGGATATACTCTGAGGCTACGGCGCTGCCGCCACCGCTGTTCACACGGAACACCACAGCCTTCACATCGTCGTCATCGGCCAGCTGGCGCAGGTCTCGGGCCGTGGTGGTGCCCACGATGTTGTGGCCTCCGCCGGAGAGCAGGTCGAGCTCTTCGTTGTCCACGATGCTGCCATAGGCGTAATAGACGGCGATTTTCTCGCCCTCATCCTTCTTTTTCGACTTCACGTTCTTCATGTCGGCCAGTGTCAGCTGCTCGATGTCGTCATCCTCGCCAATCTTCAGGCGCTTCTTGATCTCGGCCTTGATTTCCTCAGGGTAGAGCACCTTGTCTATCAGGCGGGCCTTCACGTAGTCATCGGTGCTGGCCAGGGCGATGATGCTGTCGTTGGCCAGCTGGTCCAGCTGCTCGGGCTTCACCTTGCGGCCCTCAGCCATCTCTTTCAGCCAGTGCTTCCAGAGGCCCGTCAGATAGACCTGCCGCTGCTCGCGGTCGTAGTCGCTCATGCCGGTCATCGTGTTGCGCTCCACGTAGCTCTTGTATTTTCCCACCTTGGCGGCCTGATACTTGATGCCCAGTTTGTCGTACAGACCCTTGAGGTATTCGCCTTTGCCGCCCAGGCCCTTGAAGTCGATCATGCCCTCGCAGTTCAGGTAAATGTTGTCGGCGACGGTGGCCAGGTAGTAGGCGCCCTGCGTGTACTGGTCGGCGTAGGCCACCACCCACTTGCCGCTGGTCTTGAAGTCCTTCAGGGCGTCGCGCAGCTGCTGCACGGTGGCCGGCGAGTCGAAGCTCACGATGCCGCCCTCCAGATAGATGCCCTTCACCTGCTCCTCGTCCTTGGCCTTACGGATGCTGGCGATGAGGTCGTCGAGGCCCATGGCGCTCATGTCACCCATGCCGAGCACGGCATCTACGGGCGAGTCCTCGCTGGCACGCTCGTCGATGGTGCCGTCGAGCTTAATCACGAATACGGAGTTGTCCTTTACCTTTGTCGATGCCGAGTCGCTGGCAATCATGCCTACCAGTGAGATGACGAAAAACATTCCCATCACTACCATGAAGATGGCAATACCACAGATGGTGGCAAGGGTCATTTTGAAAAATTGCTTCATAAGGGGTTATTTCTTATTTATATGGTTACGTAACTGATTGCAAAGATACGAACAATTCTGCTTTCGGACAAATTTTTCGCGGGAAAATATCGTCTTTTCATCGAAATATTTGGCGGTTTCCCACCTTTTATATAATTTTGCAGCAGTAAGACTAATCTGACAACGACAAAACAAGATGAAAACGAGTAAGATTCTCAGTGTATTGCTCATGCTGGCCGTACTGCTGCCGGCTGAGGGTAAGAAGAAAGTGAAGAGCGCCGACCTGTGGCCCGACGGTACGGAGGTGGAGGCCTGGTTCCACGACACGACGCGCGTGGACTTGAGCGGCCTCAGGCGCTATGTGGTGACCGACTATGGCGTTGACCGCTATGCCGACGGCGTGCAGACCGCCCGGCTGCAGGCGGTCATCGACCGTTGCGCGCAGGAGGGCGGGGGAGTGGTGGTCATTCCCCGTGGCACCTTCCTCAGCGGCTCGCTCTTCTTCAAGCCGGGCACCCACTTGCTCATCGAGGAGGGCGGAGAGCTGAAGGGCTCCGACCGCATCCGCGACTTCCAGATCCTGAAGACGCGCATGGAGGGGCAGACGCTCAACTACTTTGCCGCCCTCGTCAATGCCGACGGCTGCGACGGCTTCACCATCACCGGGCCGGGCACTATCAACGGCAACGGACAGAAGTACTGGGAGGAGTTCTGGATACGTCGCAAGTACAACCCCCAGTGTACCAACCTTGAGGCCATGCGCCCGCGTAATGTCTATATCTCCAACTCCAAGAATGTCACCGTGCAGGACGTGAAGATCATCAACTCGCCCTTCTGGACCAACCACCTCTACCGCTGTGAGCGCGTGCGCTATCTGGGGTGCTTCATCTATGCGCCTACCGAGGGCGTCACGCCCCTAGATCCCAAGCGGGGCGGCCCCAGTACTGACGCCATCGACCTCGATGTCTGCAAGGACGTGCTCATCCACGGCTGCTATATGCACGTCAACGACGATGCCGTGGTGCTCAAGGGCGGAAAGGGCACCTGGGCCGACAAGAATCCCGACAACGGCCCCTGCTCGAACATCATCATTGAGGACTGCACCTACGGCAAGGTACACGGCTGCCTGACGCTGGGCTCTGAGTCGCTCTTCGACCACAACATCATCCTGCGCCGCATCGATGTCAAGTCGGCCACGCGCGTGCTCTGGCTGAAGATGCGTCCCGACACCCCACAGCACTATGAGTACGTCACCGTGAGCGATATCACCGGGCAGTGCGGCTCTTTCCTCGTGGTGCGCCCCTGGACACAGTTCTTCAAGCCCGAGGACCGCGAGGACATGCCCCTTTCGCAGTGCAACAACATCGTGGTGAGAAACATCAGTATGGACTGCAAGAACTTCTTCGATGTAGGCACTTCCGACAAATACCGCCTTACGGACTTCACCTTTGAGAATATCAACGTGAAAGACGAGAAAGACGCCTTCGACAAGGCACTGATAGACAAGACAACCGTCAGAAATGTCAGCATCAATGGCATAAGCCGCTGACAAGTTGGCACACCCGCGCCCTTTTGGCACGGTTTTCGCTGTATGTGTGGCGGAGCGGTCGGATGACTGCTTCGCCATATATTATTAAGGTATAGACTCATTAAAAATATTAAAGAATTATGAACATCAAACCATTAGCAGACCGCGTGCTGGTATTGCCGGCACCTGCAGAAGAGAAGATTGGCGGTATCATCATTCCTGACACCGCAAAAGAGAAACCGCTTCACGGCACCATCAAGGCTGTGGGACAGGGTACTAAAGATGAGACCATGATCCTCAAAGAGGGCGACGAGGTGCTCTATGGCAAGTATTCGGGCACAGAACTGGAGTTTGAGGGCGTGAAGTATCTGATGATGCGCCAGAGCGACGTGCTCGCCGTCATTGAGAAATAATATCATTAAAGTTCAACAATTTAAAACAAGAGAAAGATGGCAAAAGATATTAAGTTCAATATTGAGGCCCGCGACCTGCTGAAGCAGGGTGTCGACCAGTTGGCTAACGCAGTGAAGGTGACGCTTGGCCCGAAGGGACGCAACGTGGTGATTGAGAAGAAGTTCGGTGCTCCCCAGATTACAAAGGACGGTGTGACCGTCGCTAAGGAGATCGAGCTTGAGGATAAGTTTGAGAACACTGGCGCACAGCTCGTCAAGAGTGTAGCCTCGAAGACTGGCGACGATGCCGGCGACGGTACCACCACGGCTACCATCCTGGCTCAGGCTATCGTCAGCGAGGGCCTGAAGAACGTCACCGCCGGCGCCAACCCCATGGACCTGAAGCGCGGTATCGACAAGGCTGTGAAGGCCGTCACGGAGCATATCGCCAACAGTGCCGAGAAGGTGGGCGACAACTATGACAAGATAGAGCAGGTGGCTACTGTCAGCGCCAACAACGACAAGGAAATCGGTGAGCTGCTGGCTGAGGCTATGCGCAAGGTGTCGAAGGACGGTGTCATCACCATCGAGGAGTCGAAGAGCCGCGATACCCACATCGGTGTCGTGGAGGGTATGCAGTTCGACCGTGGCTATCTGTCGGCCTACTTTATCACCGACTCCGAGAAGATGGAGTGCGTGATGGAGAACCCCTACATCCTTATCTACGACAAGAAGATCTCCAACATCAAGGATTTCCTGCCCATCCTGCAGCCTGCTGCTGAGAGCGGCCGCCCCCTGCTGGTCATCGCAGAGGATGTGGACTCCGAGGCCCTTACCACGCTCGTTGTCAACCGTCTGCGTGGCGGTCTGAAGATTTGTGCTGTCAAGGCTCCTGGCTTCGGCGACCGTCGCAAGGCCATGCTTGAGGATATCGCTACGCTCACGGGCGGTGTCGTTGTCAGCGAGGAGAAGGGCCTGAAGCTTGAGCAGGCTACCCTCGAGATGCTTGGCACCTGCGACAAGGTGACAGTCTCGAAAGACAATACCACCATCGTCAACGGCGCTGGCGACAAGCAGGCCATCCAGGACCGCATCGCTCAGATAAAGAAGGAGATAGAGATCACCACCAGCAGCTACGACAAGGAGAAACTGCAGGAGCGTCTGGCCAAGTTGGCAGGTGGCGTGGCTGTGCTCTACGTGGGAGCTAACAGCGAGGTTGAGATGAAGGAGAAGAAAGACCGTGTGGATGATGCCCTGTGCGCTACCCGCGCTGCCATCGAGGAGGGCGTCGTGGCCGGTGGCGGCACCACTTACATCCGTGCCCAGGAGGCTCTGGCAGGCCTGAAGGGTGACAATGCCGATGAGCAGACAGGTATCAACATCATCTGCCGTGCCATTGAGGAGCCGCTCCGTCAGATTGTCACTAACGCTGGCGGCGAGGGAGCCGTTGTCGTACAGAAGGTGCGCGAGGGCAAGGGCGACTATGGCTACAATGCCCGTACCGATGTGTATGAAGACCTGCGCGAGGCCGGTGTCATCGATCCTGCCAAGGTGGCACGTGTGGCTCTGGAGAACGCTGCCTCGATAGCAGGCATGTTCCTCACCACGGAGTGTCTCATTGTCGATAAGCCTGAGAAGGAGCCTCAGATGCCTATGGGCGGCGCTCCTGGCATGGGTGGCATGATGTAAGCCTTAGAGTGTAGAGTGCGCTTGCGAAATACATACTATTTTGCAAACTTTGCATAACAAACTGAGGGGTGGGTTGTAGAATCCATCCCTCTTTTTTGGTATTTTTGTGCGCGCACAGTGAAATAAAATGCAATTTTCTTGGAAGTTATCTCTTTTCGCCGTAACTTTGCACCGTGAAAAGAGGATACACTTGAAAAGGTGTTAAAACATGTAGGGTTTGAAAGTATTACAGATATTTTTTTGATTTGTTTTAGTAGATTAGTTTTTAAGTAGTTTGTTTTTTGAGGAACCGGCTGTCGGGAGACAGCCGGTTTTTTAGTGTGGGCGAGTGTAGCCTGCGGGAGTGACAGCCGTGGGCGTCGCTTCCTTGTGGAGATGCAAATGCGCTCGATCTCTGATCGCTTGCTAAAGAAGGGACGCAAGAATTGGCACGAGGAGTTCAAGAAGCGCGTCATCATGAATGCGTCGAAGGCCGTGATGAAGCAGATCATAAGCCAGGTGACGGGATTGTCACCAGAAGAGATCAAGGCACTTTGATCGTGTTACACCATTAGCAAGTTCTGCCCCTCCTCGCTAACAAAAGAACCCCTGTTACCTGTTATCAAAGGCGGGAAAGTCTTTGAGTTTGGCGGCGGAAGCGGGGAATAGCGTATATGTTGCTGATTTCAGAAAAAAAAGTTTTTGATTTTTGCCTACACTGCCTACACTAAGCACTTAACAACCTGTTTATCAGTGTAATAGATTAGTGTAGGCAAGTGTGTTTAGTGTA
>Ga0326511_10004921_pt1 | contig 10593 bp, 16 predicted proteins | sample 0_2496_0518_D_FD_203701 | JGI IMG/M metagenome (GOLD analysis project Ga0326511, IMG submission 203701) | Bovine rumen microbial communities from UC Davis, California, United States - 0_2496_0518 | ecosystem: Host-associated > Mammals > Digestive system > Stomach > Rumen | place: USA... | reverse complement strand
ATAGGTATCTATCCGCATCATATTTTAGTTGAGAAGCTTAAGCCCGGTAAAAACGGGTGGCGTATGAGGCAGTGTTACTGCAAAAACGGTATTGAGAAGGATTTGGAGGTAGTTTAGATGGAGGACGCATTAAATGATATGGAAGTTTATGCCAATGAAAAAATAGACGAGATTTTTCGTAAACTATATCGCGATTATGATCTAATGGAGGCAGAGATGATAAAGTATTATCTGGGTAAAAAGATGATTAAGAAAATTAAATTCTTTTTTCTAGATGGAGAAATCTCGTATTAAAAACACACTTCCTAATAGATAGAAAGGAGTGATGTTATGAAAATCAGAGATCTTATATTTGTGGACTTAAGAGATAAGGAACACGTTGATTGGATTAATCACTTAATTAGGAAAGGAGTTAAATTAAAAGAAATGGCTCAGTATGAAGATGCTGAGAATGGACAGATAATTGGACGGGCTTTCGATATTAAGTGTTTAAATCCCTTTAAACGTAAGAAGCTTATCGAGAAATCTAACAAATTCTTAGGTGAAACTGTAACAGAAATCATCAAATTCTAATCTAAGAATACGGAGCACAATGCTTCGTATTTTTTTCACATGCTATTATAGCGGAGTAATTAAAATCTTTTAAGAAAAGGAGAACATTATGGAAAATGAAATGATTCAGGATGTTATGGAAAACAATGAGACTGTAGCTGAGAAAGTTTATGAGACTTATCCTATTGATGAAGTCATGGAAGACGATGGCAGTGATCTTAAGGAAAAGCTTATTAAAGGCGGTATCTTTGCGGCTGGAGCAGCAGCAGGAGCCATTACCACAAAGGTAGTTATACCGGCGGGTAAGAAGGCTTTTGGCTGGGCGAAAGAGCATTGGCCGTTTGGTAAGAAGAAATCCGAAGACGCTGAAGAATCTGAGACTGAGGCAAAGGAAAAGGAGGAAAAAACCGAAGAGGCTGAAGTTGAAGACAAGAAACCTGACAACAATAACCATAAGAAAGAAAAAAAGAGAAAGTAATCTGCTGGCGGAGCGCAATGCTTCGCCTTTTTCTTTTTAAGAAAGGAGCCAAATTATGGATATTACAATTACGTATACAACAGGCAAAGTATCAGCTTACGAGGCTATTAAATACTCGTTTCATGAAGGATATTTTTCTTTTAAATTAAATAAGAATGTTACTTACTATATTCCATTTACCAACATTTTACAAGTAAGAGTAGAGGAGAGGTAGTTATGAAATTTAAGAATTTAGGTAAAACACTCAGCAAGCACATGGGATCGGGTCTTGCAGTAGGCGCCATGATCGGTGTTGTAGTCACATGTTATTTTGTGGCTAAGGAAGCTCCTAAGGCCAAAGAAGCTTTAGAAGAGCTTGATGAGGACGCAGGCGCAGTAGAAAAAGTTAAAACTGTAGCTAAGACATGCAAGAAATCTATTATATCTGCGACAGCGACAGAGGCTATGATCCTCGGATCAAACTTTGCGCACAAGAAAACTATCGCTACTCTTACAGCATTCGCCGCAACACAGGTAACAAAGAAAGAGGAAGTCGAGAAGGCGGCTAAGAAGCTATTTGGTGATGACGCACCAAAGGAAATTCACAAAGATATTGTGGAGACCAAGATGCATCAGCCGGAAGTCAAAGAGAATGCCATTTATACAGGACATGGCAATATTCTTTGTTATGAGCCTTTGTGTGGTCATTTCTTTTATGCTTCACGTGCTTTCATCGAAAATGAGCTTGTGAATCTTGAAAAGTCCGCATTTCGTATGGGCGAGGATTATATTACTATGAACGAATGGTTTGATTCGTTAAGGCTTCCGATGAATCTTCTTGGTGATAATTATGGTTGGCCGAGAGATAACGATACAGATACAATCGGGATTTCCTTTAGTACCGGTCAGGTCGATGGTATTCCATATCTGCTTATCGAGTACGATGAACTTCCGATAGAAATGGGGTGTTGCGCATGAATATCAAAACATTGGGACTTACCCTTCTTAAGTATGGACTTGGAATAATTAGTGACCGGATAGATGTGATAATCGATAACGATTCAAAAGAACAGATGAAGCGAGAGATTATCGAAGAGCTTAGAGGAGAAAAAGATGGATCCAAGAATGCTTGAACCAAATTCAAGAAAGTATAAAGAGCAGAAAGCAAGAGAGGTCGAAAAGAAAAACGAGAAAGTCGTAAAAGGGAAAGTCTCTGTAAAAAAGAAGTCCTGGTGGTCGAGTTTTATTACTGACGATATTGGCTCGATTGGAACGTACGTTAAAGATGAATTACTCATCCCGCGTATCAAATCAATCATAGTCGATATTATTACAGGCTCAACCGAAAGGTTCTTTGATGTTGGCCCGTCAAGGTCTTCTTCGACTCAGACGGCATACTACAAAGGAGCTACCACAAACTATAACGAACGCTATAAAAAGGCTAAGGATGAGCCAAGCGTTAAACGCTCTAAGTTCGATCTTAAGGATCTTATATTTGAGAATCGATCTGATGCGGAGGATGTTAAGGATCAGCTTGAGGCGATGATCGAACAATACGATACTGCATCTGTAGCAGACCTTTGGGATTTTGTCGGCAAGCCTGAGGAAGCAGAGTTTACCGATAATAATTATGGCTGGACTATTGGTGACATTCGTGATTTCAAGGTTCACTATACCGGAAACGGATATCGCCTGGATTTGCCCACAACAAGAGTTTTACGTTAGGGAGGATTTGCGTATGACTATTAAGATTACATGGAAAGCAGTAGCAATGGTAGCAGCAGGCGTAGCAACTGTAGCAGCGGCATACTGGCTTGCAAAGAAAGAAGAAGAACAGAGAGAGAAAATTAAGAAACACAAAGAAGAGAAGCTTGACGGCAGAGATCTTGAGCAGGAGATGAATGAAGCTTCTGTTCATAATGATAAACTCGAGTCTGATGAAAGAGCGGCTGCTTATGAGGTTCTTGAAGATAAGTATCTGGCTGTTAAGAATGCATATTACACTTGGGACTTTGATAAAGCCCTTGAAGACTTTGATAGAGCCAAAGGATGCATAACCCAGGAAGACGACGAAGCAGCACTTGCCGCATTGCTTATTTACAAAGACAGGCTTAAAAGAAAGCGTAAAGCAGCTGAGACAGCCAGAGAAATAGAGCGTGACCGGGAGAGAAATAAAACCGAACTCGAGAAGGCTTCGACCATAGCAAAGGCAATTAAGTCGATAGCAAATAACCCGAGCGATCTTGATAACTTATTTAAACAGGCTTCATCAATCAGTATCACAACACGGAGGTAATTTTATTATGAAAAAGTTTAAAGCACCTAAATTCTTAAAGAAAATGAAATTTAAAACTCCTGACATGTTATTTGTAGGGGGTGTCGCTTGTATTGTAGGCGGTACTGTAGCAGCATGTTATGCGGCATTTAAGACCAAAGATGCCGTTGATACTATGAAGGCAGACCTCGATGATTTAAGAGAGGATAAATACAACTACACAGACCAGGAGTATGGCAAAGAAGCAACTGCGATCTGCTGGCATACCGGAGTTAAGGTTATGAGATATTTTGCTCTTCCAATTGCTCTTGACGTGGCAGGAATTTGTATGCTTAAGAAATCTCATGGAATGCTTAAGAGCAATATTGCCATGCTTGGAACGGCTCTTAATGCTACTACAAATGACTTCAGAACTTACAGGAAACGTGTTGTAGATAAGGAAGGAAAGGAAGCAGATGAATACTACCGCTTCGGTCTTAAGGATGAGGAGGTGACTGAGACAGACTCTGAAGGTGTAGAGCGTCACAGATCAGTCAGAGTAGCTGACCCAAAGAACCCAGGATATTCTGTTTATGCGAAGTTCTTTGATGACTCATGCCCGAGATGGTCTAAGGATCCGATCGATAATAATGCCTTCCTTGTCCAAGGGCAGAACATCTTTAACGATATTCTAAACACGCAAGGATATGTATTCCTTAACGATGTTTATGATTATCTGGGGCTGCCTAAAACTCAGATTGGACAGCAGGTCGGATGGGTCAAAGGCCTTGGGGATGGCTATGTTGACTTCGGCATCACCGATATTTACTCCGTGCCTGATTATGCGGCGGACGCGAAGAGACGGTTCGTTAACGGCTATGAACCTGTCATCTTGCTGGACTTTAATGTCGATGGTTATATTATCGATAAGATCGGGTGGTAAGTATGAGTCACGAAGATATTTGCAAAGAATTAACCGCTACATATAACGCTAAAAATCATGACTATGGCGATGCATTTTCTAAAACAGTTTCTGAATTCGGACTGGTGGCCGCTCTGGTCCGAATCTCAGATAAATACTATAGGCTCGTTAATCTTGTTAAAAGCTCTGACGGACCTATGGTAGCTGACGAGTCTATAAGGGACACCTTACTTGATATGGCCAACTACTGTATCATGACAGCTATGGAGGTGGATAAATGAGAGATGTTTTAGTCTTCGCCCTTGGAGCTTTCTTAGGCGCTGGCGTAACATATTTATATGTGCGTGAAAAGTATCGTAAGATTGCTCAGGACGAAATAGATGAGTATAAAAAAAGCAAAGAAGAGACAGCAGAAGACGAAAAAGAGGTTGAACATTCTGGAAGATACCCTTGGGGTGTAGAAGAGGAAGAGGAAGAGGATAATTCTGCAGAGGAATACGAGTATTACAAAGATTTGGTAGAAGATAAATATGTAAAAGATGACCCGAAAGATTTAAAAGACCCATATCCTATTACTGAGGAAGTCTTTGACGAAACTCTGGTAGGTTATCACGATAAGATTTATCTTACATATTTTGAAGGTGATGGAACTTTGGCGGAAGGCGAAGATATTATTTACGAAGATTTAGATTATCGTATAGGACGTAAAAATCTTGAGCTGTTCGACCATGCCGACACTATTTATATCCGTAACGAAAAGCATGGAGCGGATTACCAAATCGATATTAAGCGGTGCTCGTATAACGATGCTTATCCTCAGGATGAGTAATGCACGATCCGTATTTTTCTTATTTAATTGATATAGTAAAATTTCCAGGGGTCTTGTGGGAGCGCTACACAAGGCTCCTTGGTTATTTACACTCTATCAGTTTTACCTGGTCTATTTACAATGACAAGAACCGTGCTGCCGACGGACTTGCACTCCGTGATGAGTATTTTTTAGGAGAGGACGTTTTGCATCGGCCGTGCAGCGTCCTCGAAATGCTCATCGCAATGGCCAGGAGGTGCGAGTACGACATCATGTATGACCCACAGCTTGGCGACCAGACAGGCAAGTGGCTTTTCATCATGCTTGATAACGCAGGACTTCTTGCCTTTGATAACGACCACTTTGATGTTGATGCTGTCTCATTTATTGTATTTAGAATTTTGGATAGGATGTATGATCCTTCAGGTGAAGGAAGCTTCTTTCCCCTTGAACATCCTATGGAAGATATGAGGCACGTTGAAATATGGTCTCAATTAAATCGATATCTTGACGAGAATTTTGTATTTTAAGGGGTAACTATGTTAGATTTTCTACTTGTGTCAGAGAAAAGCACAAAGAGAGATGTCCTTGAGATCTATCCCAAATTCATTGTCAGGAAGTCAAATGACCTTATGATTCGTGGCCGAGACTTCTATGCTATTTGGGATGAGAAAGAGGGTTTATGGTCTACGGACGAAGACACTGTAGTACGCCTTGTCGATAACGAACTTGACAGGGTGGCTGATGAAAAGAGAAAGACTTATGAGGGAACTTTGAAAGTTGCTCATATGTGGGACTCTGATTCAGGAAGCATTGAGAAGTGGCACAGATATGTAAACAGACATGTCCGTGACAACTACAAGCCTCTTGATAAAAAACTTATATTTGCAAACACAGTAACTAAAAAGGACGATTATGCAACAAAGCGTCTTTCTTATTCTATTAGAGAAGGTCCTCATGATGCTTGGGATGAACTTTTAGGGACCTTATATTCTCCAAAAGAAAGAGAAAAGATTGAATGGGCTATAGGGGCTATAGTCTCAGGCGACTCAAAGGATATTCAAAAGTTTTTAGTATTTCATGGTGAGGGCGGAACGGGTAAATCCACAGTCATTAACGTAGTGGAGCAACTCTTCGGCCCTTATATTTGTCATTTTGATGCTAAAGCTCTTGGATCATCCTCTGCGGCATTTGCACTGGAGCCATTTAGAACCAACCCTCTTGTGGCGATAGAGCATGATGGCGACTTGTCAAGGATTGAGGACAACACCAGACTTAACTCTGTTATTTCCCATGAGAAGATGACAATCAATGAGAAGTTTAAAGCGGCTTACACTGATAAGTTTAACGCATTTCTCATGATAGGTTCAAATAAGCCTGTAAAAATTACAGACGCTAAGTCTGGCATAATCAGGCGTCTTATTGATGTGACACCGACCGGTAAAAAAATACCACGAAGGAGGTATGATCATGTCGTGTCTCAAGTGGCTTTTGAGCTCGGTGCTATCGCTGCTCATTGTCTTAGCGTGTATAAAGCTAATCCTTCTCGGTATGACGGTTATATTCCCACTAATATGCTTGCTTACACTAATGATTTTTATAATTTTATTATAGAAAACTTTGATGTGTTTAAAAACGGCGAGGGAATAGAACTTAGTGCCGCTTACGAGAAGTATAAGAATTATTGTACAGATGCTAAGGTGTCTTTTCCTTATGGGAAGAGAATGTTTCGCTATGAGTTTTCGAACTACTGGAGTGAACACTATGATATTTACACTACTAAGGATGGAACGGATGTCAGAGATTACTTTGTAGGATTTAAGTCTGATAAGTTCCTTACCAAAGCTGATGAGGAAGTGGACATGCCGTTATATTCAATCGAGTTTAAGGACCAGAGGTCTTTGCTTGATGATATGTTGGCTGACTGTCCTGCTCAGTACGCAAGCTCTAATGATAAGCCTATGAGGGCCTGGGACGATGTTCTTACCAAACTTGTAGATCTTAACACAAGGAGAGTACACTACGTCAGACCACCTCTAAATCATATTGTCATTGACTTTGACTTGAAGGACGAGACTGGTAAGAAGAGCTTTGAGAAAAACCTTGAGGCGGCCAGTAAGTGGCCTAAGACTTATGCTGAGCTTAGTAAATCAGGAGCTGGTATTCATCTTCATTATATTTATGAGGGTGATCCTGAGACTCTTCTTAATGTATATGCTGAAGACATTGAGATTAAGGTTTTTACCGGCAAAACTTCTATTAGACGAAAACTTAGTAAGTGTAATGATATTCCTGTAGCAGTGATAGATTCCGGTCTGCCAACGAAAGGAGCTAAGAAAGTGGTAGACTTTAAGGCTGTAGGTTCTGAGATGAAACTCAGGGAACTTATTTCCCGTAACATGCAAAAAGAGTTTCATCCTGGGACTAAACCAAGTATAGACTTTATATTTAAGATTTTGGAGGATGCGTATGAAAGTGACCTTGTATATGATGTCACTGACATGCGTCCTTTTGTTTTGAACTTTGCTATGAAATCTACTAATCAGGCAGGATACTGCGTTGATCTGGTTAGCAAGATGCACTTTAAATCTGAAGAGAATAGTGAGGGCAACAAAGTGTATTTTAATGAACATCTAACTTTCTTTGATGTGGAGGTCTTTCCTAACCTCTTTGTTATTGTCTATAAGAGGCAGGGAAGCGATCCTGTAAAACTTATTAACCCAAGCAAGGAAGCTGTCGGGCAGTTACTTAAGATGAAGCTTGTTGGCTTTAACTGCAGAAGGTATGACAATCATATTATGTATGCAGCCTGGCAGGGGTATACGAACGAACAGCTTTATAACCTTTCTAAAAGAATCATATCAGGAGAGGATCGTAACGCATTCTTCGGAAGTGCTTATGCTCTCTCATATACTGATGTATGCGACTTCTCAAGCAAGAAGCAGTCTTTAAAGAAATTTGAGATTGACCTTGATATTCATCATCAGGAGCTTGGTCTTAAATGGGATGAACCTGTGCCTGAAGAACTTTGGGAGCAAGTAGCTGAGTATTGTATTAACGATGTGGTGGCTACTGAGAAGGTATTTGAGGCAAGGTATGGTGACTTTGTAGCAAGAGAAATCTTAGCTGACCTTGCTGATATGAGCGTTAATGATACTACGAATAGCCTCACAACCAGAATTATATTCGGTCGTGAAAGACATCCTGAACTTGTTTATACGGATCTTAGCGTGACTTTTCCGGGATATGAATTCGTGGAAGGAAAGAACATGTATCGTGGCGTCGATGTAGGTAAGGGCGGTTATATTATCTCGAATCCTGGGACTTATACAGACGTGGCTCTTCTTGATATCGCTTCGATGCATCCCCATTCTATTAAGGCTATGAACTGCTTTGGCGAATACACAAAGAATTTTGTGGAGCTTATGGATGCCCGTATTGATATTAAGCACGGCGACTTTGACTCTGCGAAAAAGAGATTTGGCGGGAAACTTGCCAAGTACTTGGATGATGAGTCTAATGCTGCGGCTCTTTCTCAGGCTCTTAAGATTGCTATTAACAGCGTTTATGGCCTTACAGCAGCAAACTTTGATAACCCGTTTCATGATATACGAAACAAGAACAACATTGTTGCGCTTAGAGGTGCTTTATTTATGAAAACGCTACAAGACGAAGTAGAAAAGATGGGTTATACCATTGTTGCAATACGTACCGACTCCATAAAAATAGCTAATGCCGACACAAGCATCATTGATTTTTGTATGGATTTTGCTAAGAAGTATTCGTATACCTTTGAACATGAGGCTACGTACGCAAAGATATGTCAAATTAACGATTCTGACTATATTGCAAAATATCATACTTCCGAATGGTGTAAAAAAAAGTACGGTTATATTCCATCTGATAATTCTAAAAAGAGCGGCAAATGGACCGCTACAGGCAAGCAATTCCAGATTCCTTATGTATTTAAGACGCTGTTTTCCCATCAGCCTATTGAATTTAGGGACCTTTGCGTAACGAGTTCTGTCAAAACTGCAATTTATCTTGATATGAATGAGAAAGAACTCACTCATATTTTGGAACTTTGCGGTTTGAAGCCTGATGAAGGTGAGTGTGTGGATGAGGCAAGCGTTAGAAAGCACTTGCGTGGGTTAAAATTAAGCAAATCTGAGATCGATGAGATGCTTAACGACCCTCAAATCCACAATTATAAATTCGTTGGGCGTGTCGGAAGCTTTTGTCCTATTATTCCTGGTGCCGGCGGAGGTATTTTACTGCGTGAAAAGGACGGAAAGTACTCTGCAACGGCCGGATCTAAGGGTTATCGGTGGCTTGAAGCTGAAGATATTAAGAAAAAAGGGCTTACTGACAAGATTGACATGGCATATTTCCGGGAAATGGCTGCTGAAATGAAGGAAGCGATCGGTAAATATTGTGATTTCGAGTGGTTTGTAAGTGAGGAGGACTAAGTTTTATGGATGGATGTAAAGAAGATCATAAGTATATCGACGAATGGAAAAAACTTTATAAGCATATGGATGAATGGGAAGAAGTTCATAAGTATATTGATGAAAAAATAAGGGAAGCCTACAGCCGAGGCATTGAAGTAGGCAAAAGAATCGCTTTTGATGCTATGAGGAATGGCTTAGAGGTTAAAGAAAAGGAGATTTGCTATGAAGAAAGTGACAGATAACATTGTTTTGGAGAACGCAACCGTAAGATTTAGAAACTTTTCCGGAAAAGAAGGCAAGTTTAACCCTGCAGGAAAGAGAAATTTCTGCTTATTCTTGGATCCGGACCTTGGTAGTAAGCTTAGAGATGATGGGTGGAACATTAAACAGCTTGCACCAAGAGATGATGACGATCATCCGCAGGATTATATTCAGGTTGAGGTGAGCTATCGTAACATTCCGCCTAAGATTTTCCTTATTAACTCTTCAGGAAAGCAGCTTCTTAACGAGGATACGATCGATATTCTTGACTGGGCTGAGATTGAGAACGTGGATGTCATTGTAAGGCCTTATAATTGGACTGCGAACGGCAATCATGGGGTTAAAGGATACGTAAAATCCATGTATGTAACTATTGCTGAGGATGAATTTGAGAAAAAATACGCTGATTTAGGGCCCAGTGAGGATGACGACGTGGAAGAAGAACTTCCCTTTCTGTGATATTCGTTATTTTTACAAAGCCTGGTATAGCAAGAAAACTTAAAGTTATTTTACGGAGGTAGTATTATGACACTGTTTTTTGAAGGAAGTATTGGTGATTTTGGTAACTTATTTGGCAGTATGTTAGCGCCTATCGGAGGTGGAGAACTTTCGGAGGCGTTTAAAGAAGCCTGTGAGGAACTTGATGGAACCGTGAAAATGAACTTCAGTAACGGCAGGTATGTCATAGACATACACTGTGAAGGAGAAACTGATGAGTAACTTGCAAACGAGGGAGAGTCCTAACAAGGGCTCTCTTTTTTTTGTTCACGAAGGAACTGAGTGGACGCCGAAGGCTGCTTTGAACGTAGTGAGAAGGTGTCGATTGAATGATTTTATACGGAAGGAAGTGATTTGTTGGAATTATATCCTTATCAAAAGGAGGCCCTT
>Ga0326511_10004920_pt1 | contig 10595 bp, 13 predicted proteins | sample 0_2496_0518_D_FD_203701 | JGI IMG/M metagenome (GOLD analysis project Ga0326511, IMG submission 203701) | Bovine rumen microbial communities from UC Davis, California, United States - 0_2496_0518 | ecosystem: Host-associated > Mammals > Digestive system > Stomach > Rumen | place: USA... | reverse complement strand
TCTTGGAAGCCAAGAAATCCTTGTTGAAGAAAATCAAGGGTTATGATGCCAAGGAAACCAAGGTCACGACCATTCCATCCGGCAAGATGGAAGCAGACGGCAAGACACCGATTCCGAAAATCAAGGAGCAAATCACCACAACGAAGCACATTGCCCCGGACACGGGCGCAATCATCTTTGTGTTGACCAACGGCGACCCCGACCATTGGAAGAACCGCCAAAACGCAGAGTTGACGGGTGCAAATGGCGAACCGCTTGTCAAGCCCGCCCGCATATTGACCAAGAAAGAGGCCAAGGAGTTTATGAAACAACTTGAAGATGAAGTGTAAATGAACAACCAAGTCCGCGACATCGACCTTTTGAAAACATGGTGTTTGTCCGATTCGCTAAACTTCACGCGGTATTTCTTCAAATCGCGTTTCCATCGAAAGTTTGTGGTCGGTCGGCATCATCGTATGATTGCGGACGCATTGAACCGTGTCTATTCCGGGGAAACGAAGAAACTAATCATCAACATCGCACCACGTTACGGAAAGACAGAACAAGCCGTCAAGAACTTCATTGCCAATGGCCTTGCATTGAACCCCAAGGCCAAGTTCATTCATCTTTCGTATTCCGATGACCTTGCAAGGGACAATTCGCGCGGCGTTCAAGAAATTATGCGCGACCCGGAATTTCAACGTCTGTTTGATGCAAAGCCGACATCGCCGAACACGAAGAAATGGTTCACCAAGCAGGGCGGCGGGCTGTATGCCGTATCATCCGCCGGACAAGTGACGGGCTTCGGCGCGGGACTTGTCGATGAAGTCAAAGATGCCGAATCAAACAAGGAACTTGGCGAAGCACTTGACGAGTTCTTGCCGGAGATAGACGGGGCGACATTCGGTGGCGCAATAATCATTGATGACCCCATCAAGCCGGATGATGCCCTTTCCGCATTGGTTCGTAACAAGGTGAACAACAAGTTCGACACGACCATCAGAAACCGCGTCAATTCACGCAACACGCCAATTGTCATCATCATGCAGCGGTTGCACGAACAAGACCTTTGCGGATTCTTGATGACCAAAGAACCGGGCGAATGGGAAATCCTTTCATTGCCTTGCATCTACAATGACGAAGCAGGGGAAGAACACGCCCTTTGGCCGTTCAAGCAGACCATCGAGGAATTGCACGACCTACGAAAGAAGAATCCGTTCGTGTTTGATACGCAATACATGCAGAACCCGAAGCCGTTGCAAGGTTTGATGTATGAATCCGGCTTCACAGAATACGCCATCCGCCCGGCAACGAAGCGATGTGTCCGCAAGTGTTATGTCGATGTGGCCGACACCGGGGCGGACTACCTTTGCGCCATCATCTATGACGAAACGGAGATTGGCAACTTCATCGTTGATGTCCTATACACGCAACGCCCGGTTGAGTACACACAACCGAAACTTGCAAACATGCTGACGAAACACGGCGTTGCGCAATGTATAATCGAAGCAAACAACGGTGGTCGCCTATTCAAAAACGCAGTCGAAAAAGAATGTCGCATCATCGGCAACAACAAGACGAAGTTCACGGCATTCCATCAAAAGGACAACAAGCAACAACGCATTTTCCAAAATTCGGCGGACGTGCAGAATATTTGCTTCATGCCGCAAGGTTGGAATCTGTTGTTCCCGGAGTTCTACCAAGCAATAACAAGTTACATGAAAGTTGGCAACAACGACCATGACGATGCCCCGGACGCATTGACGGGGACGGTCGAGAAGCGAAAGAATGCCGGGACAACCGATGTCGCCGGATTGTTCGGAAGATAACAACCCAAAATCAAAATAATAAAACAATGAAGATTCAAGAACTTTTCCCACAGAGCGCGAACGGCGAATCCGCCGCAACCGCAAGTGACTACATCCAAAAATTGAAGTCACACCGTTATCTTGACTTGCCGGACGTTGAAAAGGCCAACAAGTCACTTGACCCAAAGGAACATGACATCAACGATGAAATCTTGCGCCCGGACAAAAAGGTCAAGATTGACGCGGGCGATGACATGTCAAACGCAGAATCCGCCCGGAACATTATTGATGTGAACGGCGGAGAATCCGAGAACAAAGGCAATTACAGAACGGAGAAAGTCGCCCGTGTTGCCGTTGCTATTCAGAAACTAATCATCAATCGCGCCGTTTCGTTCTGTTTCGGAAACCCGCCGACATACAACGCCGCCCCGGAGGGCGAGGGACAAGAAGCAGTCTTGAAAGCATTCAACCGCATCATGTCCGATGTGAAGTGCAATTCCTTGAACCGAAAGATTGCCCGTTCGATATTCAGTTACAAGGATGCCGCCGAATATTGGTTTCCATCGGAGCAGAAGCGCAAGCACAAGAAATATGGCTTTGAAACGCCGTTCAAGTTGCGTTGTGTCGTGTTTTCGCCCAAGAACGGCGATGTCCTTTATCCCTACTTTGACGAATCCGGCGACATGGTGGCCTTTTCCCGGTCGTTCGCCCATGTTGACGGGGAAAAGAACCGATATGACTACTTCGAGACGTGGACAGACGAAGAACATTGGCTTTGGTTGAACGGCAAGAACGGTTATGAAGTCGTTGAGGGATTCCCCAAGAAGATAGAAATCGGCAAGATTCCCGTTGTGTTCGGCCATCAAGACCATTTTGAGTGTGAAGATATTGACAAGTTGGTTGACCGCCTTGAAAAGTTGCTTTCCAACTTTGCCGATACGAACGACTATCACGCAAGCCCGAAGATATTCACAACGGGCGAAATCAAGGGATGGGCGAAGAAAGGCGAATCCGGCGCGGTCATCGAGGGTGAAGATGGCGCAACGATGCAATATGTGTCTTGGCAGCAAGCACCGGAATCTGTAAAATTGGAAATCGAGACCCTTTTGAAACTGATATACACCATCACGCAGACCCCGGACATTTCTTTCGATGCCGTCAAGGGTCTTGGTGCTATTTCCGGCCTTGCCTTGAAGTTGCTTTTCATGGATGCCCATTTGAAAGTGCAGGACAAGCGGGAAATCTTCGATGAATATCTACAACGCCGTGCGAATGTTGTCAAGGCGTGGATTGGCTACATGAACACCAAACTTGAAGCCGATGCCGATGAACTTGACATCGAACCCGAAATCATCCCTTACATGCTGACAAGCGAGATTGATGAATTGAACTATTGGTTGACCGCGAACGGCAACAAGCCCGTCATTTCGCAAGAAGAATCCGTTGCATCGGTGGGAATCAGCAAGAACCCCGAACAGACGATGCAAAAGTTGAGGGAACAAGCAGACCGCGAAAATTCATTCACTATCGGCGAACCAATCATTGATGACGATGATGACAAGCACGGCGGAAAGGGGGATGAAGAATGAAAAAGACGGTTCTTTTAGTTCTATTCGTCATCGCAATGCACATGGTCATGGGATTGTTGCTTGCTTCATGTGAGCAACGCCCCGTGTCCGGGTATGTTGTAGGCAAGAAGTATGTCCCGGAACACAACACAATCCATTACAACCCCGTGTTGCACATGAACCAAGTGCAGCATGTCCGGGCAAAATGGGTTGTCTATGTGGCCGATTCCTTGTGCGTGACCCCTTGCCAAGTCAAGCCGGACACATACGAACGTATCAAAAAGGGTCAATTCGTGACCGCCAAGGGCTTTGAATGATGGCGACAAGGAAAGTGTCTGCCAAGCAGTCAAAAACGCCGTCACTGGCGAAAGAAACGGGTTTGTGCAAGGACTGCAAGCATTCGGGCAACCGATTTGAAAGGGACATCAACGGCGAACTATTCATGTGTTGGTGTCCGTATCACAGATGGGCGAAGTTCTTGCGCCATGACACATGTGAACATTTTGAAAGAAACAACGATGAAACCAATGACAAACAAATGCCGTGAATGCAAGAATTGGAATATTGCTTGCGGTGAATGGTATTGCGCCGTTTGTGCGCGGATAAGTCCGGGAAATAGCATGATGAACCCCGGAAATTGCAGGTATTTTGAACCAAGAAATCATTGAAGATGGCAAAGAGATACAAGGCAACAAGGTTTTCAATTGAGGGATTCGACACGGCGCATTATCAGACAACCGAACAATATGCCCGTTTGGTCGATGAACTATTCAACCGGGCAACGGTTGAAATCACCAACGCGGCGGCAAAAGGGACGTACAACCCGGATGTTCCTTTCTCATTCGCCGATTATCCGGCATTGAACGGGCTTGTTCAAAAGGTCGGCAACCAACTTGCGGCCAAGGTTCAAGCGGTCATCGAACAAGGTTCACGCAATCAATGGTTGTTTGCTTGCAAGAAGAATGACGGCTTCATCAATTCCATCTTCGACACATCCAAATTGCCGAAAGCCCAATTGCGCAAGATGCAAGACCGAAACCTTGATGCCCTTTCATCATTCCAAGGCCGCAAGGTTGACGGGATGAACCTTTCGCAACGTGTATGGCGAACGATTGAGCAATACAAGGTGCAATTGGAATCAGCCCTTGACGTTGGACTTGGTGAGGGACGCAGCGCACAACAATTGGCGCGGGATGTCAAGCAGAACTTGCGAGAACCGAACCGCCTTTTCCGGCGTGTCCGGGACAAACGCGGAAATCTTCATCTTTCCAAGGCGGCGCAAGCATACCATCCGGGGCAAGGTGTATATCGGTCGAGCGTGAAGAACGCCCAAAGACTGACAAGAACCGAAATCAACATGGCATATCGCGAAAGTGATTGGGCGCGTTGGCAATCCCTTGATTTCGTTGTCGGCTTTGAAGTCCGGCGTTCCAACCATGAACCGAAATGCAAGTGTGATTTGTGTGAACGCCTTGTCGGACGTTACCCAAAGACGTTCAAGTTCACCGGGTGGCATCCGCAATGTATGTGTCACGCAATCCCCATCCTTATGGATGAAGAAACATTCGACCAAAACGAACTTGCAGAACTGAAAACCGCCTTGCACGGCAAGGAATATCAGAAGCAAGCCGCCAAGAACGAGGTGACAGACGTTCCGCAAGGATTCAAGGATTGGGTCGCCGACCATGTTGACGCGCAAGAAAATTGGGGTTCAACGCCTTATTTCATCCGGGACAACTTCATTGATGGTGATTTGTCGAAAGGATTGAAGAAAGAGGCATTGCAGACGAAGCCGATGCAGCAAACGCCAAAGGTTGACCCGGTTCAAAAACAAATTGATGCCTTGTTGCCACAAATTACGACCATCAAGCAGGATGCAACCGATTGGGGTTTGAACTCATATCCGATTGACGAACCGTTGAACAAGCGGGATGTCCCCGGCATACAACGAGGAATTGCAGAAATGCAAACCCGTATTGCAAAGGTTCAAGGAGAACGCGACAAGTTCATTGCAGATGCCCGCCAAGCCATTGCAGATGCGCAAAGATTGAAGATTGACTTCACGGATGTTGACAACGCCATCACAATGGTGACGGGTGGCGGCGTATGGGACAAACGCAATTGGGCGATGTATGGTCAAGGATTCCTTGCAAAGTTGAAGTCGTTGAAAGATTCCATTTTGCGCAAGCAAGCGGGCAATTATGAACCCATCACAACACCAACCATGAAATATGTCGAACCATCGGCAAAGCAATCCAAGGTTGACCAATGGCGCGAGTTTTGCGATGCCGTTGAACGTACATTCCCGGAAACTCATTCAATGGTTCGGTGGGTTCGTTCTTGCCGTGCAAACGGAATGCAAAGTGAATGGTCGGCGCAAGCCTATCTAAAAGCAGGAAAGAGGTATAACACGCCGGAAGATAGGACGGTGTATGTAACCGTAAATAAACTTGAAGAACTGAAAGCATTGAAGCAAGCAGACCTTGACAAAATCCCGGTCGCATGGCGGAGTGCGTACAATGAAGCAATCAAGAAAATCAACGCCTATGATACGAAAGAGGGTGTTTTGTCCGTTTATAATGAAATCGAACATGCTTACAACATCTACAAGTTGGCAACGAGCAAAGAAGCAATTGCGTTTGGCCTTGATAAGATTTCGGACAAGATGCCCGTGCAGATATTCGCCATTGCAAAGAAGATTCCGAACTTCACGGGCAAGATGCCGACAAAGGAGTTTTGGGATTCATTGGAACGCTTCATTCCGTTATTGACGAAAGGTTCGGGCGCGTTCCATTCGCCGACATACCATCATGTTTGTATATCAATGACAGACAAAGACAATGTTCGGCGACTGACTGATTCGGATTGGTTCAAATCCGGCCTTATCCATCACGAATTTGGCCATGCCCAAGACCACACGATGAAATGGAAGTCTGACAAGGACTTTTTGGATGTATTCGCGTCATTCAAGGCTGAAATGGCCAAGGATAACATCACAACGAAATTGGCGGAATATATTAAGAACAAGGGCGGTGTTTGGAAGTTGACCCAAGACGAAAAGGAAAAGTTGGGGGCTTTGTCCGATTGTTTGCAAGCGGCAACACCGGGACACGTTTACATATCGCCGGGCGGACATTCGGCAGGATATTTCGCAAGACCCGAAAAACAGATGGCGGAATTTATCGCGCACATGTCCGAAAACTATTGGTCGGAGAACGATTTGTTCAAGTTGCTTGCCCCGGAAACATACAAGAAAATGCGTGAATTATTAAAAAATAGATGGAAATGAAGATTCAAGACTGCAAGGACATCGCCGATTATCTGAAAATGTGCGGTGTGAAGTCGGTTGACAAACTGACAAAGGAACAAGTTTTTGCATGGGCGAACGCCGGAATGATGGGGGTCGAAACCGAAATTGCCGTTGGCGTTGTGGAACATGGGATGAATGGCCGGATGCCGGATGTCACAAAGGCGGTGAAGTTGTTGAAACAAGCCATCAAAGAGAATAAGAAGTTCACATGTGCCTATATCATGCCGGAATCATGCGAACCAATTGAAGAAACAGATGACAACGCCCGTGAATATTTCGGGATGTCTGTTTACTAAAAGCAGAAAGGGACGGTGATTTGCCGCCCCTTTCGCTTACTTACTTGCCCGGTTTCCTTTCTTTCGGTGCAATTCACCCTTGCGGATGATGCACTTTCGGTTTTCGTATGGGTGAACCCGTGTGATTCCGAACCCCCAAAGGGTTGTCAATGCGACACCGACTTCATCCGGCTTGAAAACGTCATATATTGCAGCCAACGAACCGAAATAGTGACTTTCCCCGGATTCCTTGAACTGCAAATGATAGATGGTTGTTCCGTTCATATTCTAATCGTCAATTTCATAATCATGTCTATTCAATACTTGCTTTGCCTTTCGCTTTAATGCTTTTATGATTCCGTTCTTTTGTATGACAATAAGGTCGTCTTTTTCAAGCCGTGAAATAATCGAATGAAGATACCATTCCGGCAAGTTTTTACAGAAATCACGCTCGCATAATTCATTAAAGTCGCAAGGTTTCCAATAAAGCGATGCCAATGTGTCATATTTTTGCTGAAGAAGTTCATTCATATCTTGTCCTTTCTGATTGTGCGTTCGTCAAAGATGAACAACGAAAGCGGTTCTTTTGTCGCATGTTTCTTGATGGCCTTGAAGAATGCCCGGTCGTGGTTGCGGAATCGCTTCAAGGCTTCATGCGGATTCCAATTGAAGTTTTGCATGACTTCATTGTCGGCCATGTAGATGCCGCCTTGCTTGGGTTCATAATGGGCAAAGGCCACAATCTTGCCGTCTTTTAGGAACACGGAATCGGTGATTGTTCCGTTCACCTTGCGGGACAACGCCTTGCATCCGGCATAATATTCATGGATGGCCTTTTGCTTTTCCATAAATTCCGCCGTGCGTTTCCTCAAATCTTGGAAGTTCCCGGCGACTTCATGGCGGATGGCCGCAATGTCGATGGGTTCTTTGCCGATGGCAACGTCATACTTCAATGTCCCGGCCACAAACATTCGCAATGCCTTTTCAATGGTGGCCTTGTCGGTCAACTTGTCATAAAGTTGCGACACGAAAGCGGCATCAAGGTTGTATTTTGCCGCAAGTTCTTTCAATTCTTGTTCGTTCATTGTTGTATCTGTTAAAATGGTGAAAAATCAATGTCATTTCTTTCCCTTGGAACGTCCGGGATGTCAACCTTTGGTGTATTTTCACCATTGATTGCGACACCTTTTGCAAAATCAACCTTGATTTGCCCGGATAAAGCCCCGATAACGGTGTTTTGGGTGTCTTGCTTGGCAGATGCCCACCCGGAAGAAAACGCGCTTCCTAAAAGGGCGACAATGCCGTCATTGTCAAGACGCATTACGTCCTTTTGGATTTCAAAAAGGGTTTTCCGGGCGGCGTTCAAGAACATTCCTTTTTGAACTTCAAATGTGTTGATGCTTGATTCAATCATTTTTCATCTTTTGCAATAATTCTACAATGTAAGAGCGTCTTTTTATTACGCAATCCCGCAAGAACTTCATCGGGCTTGAAGATAATCTTGCGCCCGCGTTGAATGTAAGGGAATAGTTTTTCGTTTTTGTACTTCTGTGCCGTCACCATTGACACATTGAGGAATGCCGCAAGACCCTTGATTCCATAAATGAATGTTGGTGGTGATTGTGGTTTTGATTTCGTTGCATTTTGGAATCTGACAATCGCCGCGTTGCATCTTTCGTCAATCAGCGCGTCAAGTTCTTCTTTTTCCATACAAATAACATATTTCATAATCGTTGCATTTTAGATGATTGGATAATTGTTCATCGGTTTTTCCGGGCAAGGTGGGATTGAATCGGCGTGGATGCCGTCTTTCCTTTCGGCCTTGCGTACAAGGTCGGCAACACAAAGTTCCTTGGTTGCCTTGGTGGTTTCATACAGAACACCGTCAATGAATGCCGATGCCGTGAACGCGGTCTTGCGACCCAAGCGAATCTTGCGGAACTCAACCCGCGATTCGATTCTTTCTTTCAATGTCATTGTTGCCATAATGTTGCGATTTGTGGGCTTGCGCCCGGTTGTTATTAAAGTGTTCCATCCGCTTTGCGGGCGGCGATATATTCCTTGTAGTATCGGCGTTCGACCTTTTTTGTGTCAATGCCGGACAAAGCGTTCTTGAACATCCCGGTTGTATGGGCAATAAACAAGATTGTGTTCTTGTTCAAGGACATCCCATGTGAGCAAACGCCGCGAATGGTGATAAATGGTTGATAGTTGCCATCCCGAACTTGAATTCCGTTCACGGGCTTTCCATTCATGTAGATTCCGGCGTTCCAATGTGACCCGGTATAACATTTGTGTCCCGAATAGTTGTCTTGCGTGTAACAATCAGATTCGGCGACCAACTTTGCCTTGATGGTGTAGTTGCCGCAATCGCTTGTCAAGATGATGGTTCTTTTGTTTGTCATTGCTTTTCGTTTTGTGGGCGGGTGTTGCATCCCCGCCCGTTGATTTTACTTCTTGTCATGGTTGAACATTTCATCTTCCATCTTCAAGGCAAGGTCGAGGTTTGCGCCTTGAACGTCCCAATCGAAAGGAACATCCGCCGTTCCGACTTGTCCCTTGTCATTCAGAGTGAAGAACACGCAAGCGGCATCCGTTGCGTCCATTTCATCCGCATTGTCCCAAAATTCAACGATGATGAACACCTTGGTATCTTCATCGACACCGTAATCTTCAAACTCATAACGGGGGATGGCGTTCTTGCGTTCACGGATTTTGAAGCCCTTGACGCGGAATGCCCAATCGTCATCGAACTTCACCATCTTGTTCATGTACTTGGATTCGACCAAGTTCTTGATTGCTTTTTTAAGTTCTGTTGTTGTCATAATCGTGTAGAATTAGAATGTTAAATGTATTATAGTGCTACAAAGGTACAAAGTTTATTTAATACAACAAGCAAAACGCCCGGAAAATTTTCACTTAGAATGCGATTTTTAACATTTCCGGGCGATTTTGGGGTCATCTTGCCGTTCTTTCGGTCACAATGTATCGGATATGCGGTTCAACGATGTCGGAGTATTCAGCAGCCCAAATCACGCGGGCATGGATGACACGGGGCTTGCCGTCCCGGATGACAACTTCAAACCCCTTGGCGGTCATTTCCGGGGCGCAAGTGGAAACGTTGCTTTCATCAACGCCGAACCCTTGGCACTTCTTTGTCAACTTGACGATGCCGGATTCCCAAGACCTTTCAAGTTCTTTGTTCACGTCTGCAAGGTAGGCATCCCGGTTGTCGTATCTGTTTGCGTCATCGGCGATGATTTCATTGCATCGGTTGGCCGTTGCTTCAAGGAAACGGGAAATGCGGCGATGGATGTTGCGGAATCGGTAGGCATCGAAGTGTTGTTGCAGGGAACGGACACGGGCGCGGCGTTCAATCATTGCCGGGGTGCGCTTCTTGATGATGTCGAAGTGCTTGCCGTGCCATGTCATCATGCGGTCGAACCATACGACCCGGAAATCAGCCATTGCGGAACGCAGGGCGGAATCAAGGGCGTTGTTGTAGTTGTCGGCATCGGCCTTGGCCTTGGCTTCAAGTTCTGCAAGTTCGGCTTGCAGACGGGCAAGGTTGCGTTCCTCAATGCCCTTGTTCTTTGTGTTGTCGTTGATGTAGTCGCAAGCGTTGGTGATTTTGAACGATGCTTCAAAGCCGATG
>Ga0326511_10004919_pt1 | contig 10596 bp, 17 predicted proteins | sample 0_2496_0518_D_FD_203701 | JGI IMG/M metagenome (GOLD analysis project Ga0326511, IMG submission 203701) | Bovine rumen microbial communities from UC Davis, California, United States - 0_2496_0518 | ecosystem: Host-associated > Mammals > Digestive system > Stomach > Rumen | place: USA... | reverse complement strand
GTGCCGAGTGTGACGTTCAAGGATTCTGGCGGAAACGCGGTGAGTTTTATAATTCCAGCGGGGACGCTGACTGTAACCCCGACAGGAACAACAACGTATGACGTTGCAAGCTATAAAAACTGCAAAGTCAACATCTCTAACGCGAATCTCATCGCTGGAAATATCAAGAACGGAGTGGGAATCTACGGTGTGACGGGGACGTTCTCGGGATTCACGAAGCATACAAGCGGCACATTCAGGGGGTCAAACGTATCAAAAGCGCCTTTGACGCTGGATGCGGGGTTTCCGCCAAAGCTGGTTATCGTAAGGCTTACCGGCGCATTAACAGTCTCAACCACTTCAACATATTATTACACGTTTTTATACCGTCACTGGGCGGAAGATGACGATGATGTATATGACGCAGCGGAATTTCTCAGCAAATACGGCAGTAACGCCCGTATCGGCGTGACTGAAAATCACTGGGAAAGGAGCGGGAACACCTGCACATATACGAATACTGCGATAGATCTGAGATTCTACGCGGCGACTTACAGATATGATATATGGGGGTAACTCGTTATGTATTACTATGCCTCGCAGGGGACGTATTTCGCGCAGTCAACAGAGATCGTTGACGATCCGATGTTCGAGCCGATCACGGAGGACGAGTATAAGGCGGGCGTTGCGGCTCTGACGGCCGCTGCGGAAGAAACGCCCGAGCCGGAAGCGGAAGATCAGGCCGCGGCTGACCGGATCGCGGAGCTGGAAAACCGGGTCACGGAGTTGGAGAGCGAGAACGCGGAGTTGGCGCGGAGCAATCTGACGCTGCAGAAGAATAACGCCGCGCTGATGCGGGGCGCGAAGATATAATTGTTGAGAGGGGAGAGATTATGGCCGTCAGGAAGTATTCGGCAAAGAAAGACAGATATCTGAAGCTGTCGGAGCATTTCGCCGTGTGGGAGTTTCAATGTCATAACGGGTACGACGTGGTACTGATCGATACCGATCTGATCGATCTGCTGGAACGTCTGTTTGCCTATATGGACGCCCGGTCGATCGATATCTACAGCGGGTACCGGACGCCGGAATATTCCGCCGCAAACGGCGGGAAATACAACGATCAGCACACCAAAGGCAAGGCCGCGGATATCTACGTCAACAGGAAGGGCGGCGGAAGATATTCGGCGAACGAGATCTGTCTTGCGCTGGAGGACATGGACCATCAGGGCGGGATCGGACGGATGAAGAATACCGTGCACGTGGACGTGCGAGGATATAAATGCTGGTTCGACGAGCTCAGGAACGAGAAGATCGTGCAGTCGTGGTATCCATATCTCGGGGCAAAAAAAGAAAAAACGGAAAGCGGAAAGACGGCGGCCAAGCCAGCCGGGGCGAAATACGGGATCGATATATCTCACTACGAGAACGACGCGGGAAAAACCGATTTTGCCGCGGCGAAGGCTGCGGGCGTTGAATTCTGTATCATCAAGGCGGGATACGGGAGATACGACGGGCAGGTCGATCCGGGATTCGATAAGAATTATTCCGCGGCAAAGGCGGCGGGGCTGCCGGTCGGGGCATACTGGTATTCCTACGCGGCGACCGTAGATCAGGCGCGGCTTGAGGCGCAAAAGTGCCTTGCGGCGATCGCGGGGAAGCAGTTCGAATACCCGATATATTACGATTTCGAAGAACTGAAGCAGTTCGAGACCGGCGGGGCGAACGTTTCGGCGATGATCGACGCGTTTCTATCGACCGTGCAAGCGGCGGGGTATTTCGTCGGGCTTTATATGAGCCGGTCGTATCTCGAACATTACGTGAGCGCCGAGGTACAGAAAAAATACACCATGTGGGTGGCGGAATATGCGTCGGCGTGCAAATACGACGGGCAGACGGATATCTGGCAGTACGGCGCCGGGCAGGTGGCCGGATTCGCGAAGAAGAACGTGGATCTGAATTACTGTTACCGGGATTTCCCGACGGAGATCAAGGCGAAGGGCCTCAACGGTTTTGCGCTGGCGAAGGGCGATCTCAACGGAGACGGGAAGGTCAATTCCTCCGACGCGAGGCTTGCGCTGCGGGCCGCCGCAAAGCTGGAGAACCTGACCGACGCGCAGAAGCAGGCCGGGGATATGGACGGCGACGGGGACGTGGATTCCGCCGACGCGAGGACGATACTGAGGAAGGCGGGGAAGCTGGAATGACGATCGGACCGGAGCTGATCGAGGCAATAAAGACGATCGCCGGGATCATCACCGCGCTGGGCGTGATCTTCGGCGTGGTGTTCGCGATCTATCGCTTCGTGCTGCGGCAGAAACAGCAGGACGAAGAAATCAAAGCGATCAAAGAGGAGAACGCGCTGATATGCTACGCCCTGCGGGCCTGTCTGGATGGGCTGCAGCAGCTGGGCGCGAATCATACCGTGCCGGATGCGAAGGAGCGGCTGGAGAAGCATCTGAATATCGTTGCGCACAAATAATTCGCGAAAAATAGTATACATTATTTTCCGCAAAAATCGAAAGGAGCTGTACTTATTATGGAAATACTGAAATACATCACGGAGAACGCGCTGATCCTGATCCCGGCGCTGTACATTCTGGGTGAGATCATCAAGGGGATCCGGGTGATCGACAATAAATGGATCCCGCTGATCCTGCTGCCCGTGGGCGTCGTCGGCGCGATGGCGCTCGGCGGGTGGACGGTGGATTCCGCGATCCAGGGGATCCTCGTCACCGGGGTGACCGTGTACGGCGATCAAATTATCAAACAGATCGCGGGCAAATAATATATAATGAAAAGAATGCCCCCGGCGGTTCCGATGATGGAGCTGCCGGGGGCTTTTTTTATTTCTCTCTTTTTTTGTGCGGCTTGGTGTAGTTAAGGTATTTGCCGGAGCTGCACCCGCAGTCGACGACCGGGGGATCCTTATATAACCGGTACATTCCGAGCAGAAACGTCCGTCCGCACTTGTTGCAGCGGCAATTAAAAACCGTCTGACTGCCGATCTGATCGTGAACGGACAGGAGCTCGACCTCGCCGTACTTCCTGCCGACCATTTTTGCGCCGCTGGGTGGACGCTTCGGCTCGTCGGGGGAGCGTTCCTTCCGCGGACGACTGTCGTAGTGATTCCGAGCGTTCTGCTGAGCGCGTTCCCGCGCGGCGTCGTCCATGCATTCCGGGCAATACCGCTGAGACGGAGATTCGACAAAGTAATCCTTTCCGCATCTGTCACATTTCGCGACGCTGCCCATGGAGCGGTATTTGTCGCGCAGGGCATTCGCCGCGGGGGTATCAACATACTCCGCGAGGCATTTCTGGCAATATTTTTCCACCGGAGCGCCGGGAAATTCCGCACCGCATTTTATGCAGGGTTTCGGGCGGAACGTGTCGCAGGTCGTGAGCCGCAGAGTACAGTCCGGACAATACTTCCGGCGCCGGGTGCCGATATATTCTTTGCCGCACTCCGGGCACTCCTTGCGGATATACGTGGACAGCAGGTAGTCCTTCACCCTCTGCCTGCTGCGTTTCTCCCGGCATTCCGGGCAGTATTTCGCCGCGTTACTGCCGTAAAAGTCCCGGCCGCACTCCTTACAGGTGCGCAGGTGGACGGAGGAGCGGGGGATATGCACGGCAGAGCATTCCGGGCAGCAGTCGGTATCATAGCTCGATCGATAGGTCCGGCCGCAATATCTGCAGGTGTTTGTTTTCATCGCGATCACCGATATCATGATATCACGCCGGGCGGAGAATATCAATAGGAATCAGAAAAAAATATCACTCAATGGGTGATGTTTTTGCAAAAAAGTATTGACATATCACTCAATGGGTGATATAATAGGAAGTGTCAAGGGGAGATACCCCGAGTGAGAACGGAGGAAAAACATTATGACAAGACTTACAGACGGCAACAAAACGGTTGAAATCAGTATGCAGGTATGGACGGGCTCTGGATATACGACCGACTGGAGCAACGACTTCTTCGCGGTCGGCGGCCTGAAATACGATGAAGCGAAAGAAGCGTACAAGGTCGAGGACGTTGACTACTGCATCGGGCAGGCGCTCGACTGGAAGAACAGCGAGGGAGACTTCGCGGACGACGAACCGAACGAGGACAACACCGTATTTATTGAGGAGGTATAATATATGGACAGCAAGACTTTTAACATTCTTTTCAGCGAGGCGCTTGAAGACGCCGACCGGGACGTATTTGTTTCTGATTGGGCTCTGAGTTCCGTCTTCGCGGAGGAATCGGATCTCGGAGAGAACGCGGAGATCTGCGGGAAGATCTGGGACGCGGCGCATCTAAGCGTCAAAGAGATGCGCGAAAAAATGAATATGACGCAGGCGCAGTTCGCGGAGCGGTTCTGTATGCCGAAGAGGACGATTGAAAACTGGGAGGGAGGCAGCAGGCAGGCGCCGGATTACGTCCGGCTGATGATGGCGCGGGAGCTGGGCCTTGCGCAAGGATTCCCGGAGGCGCTGCCCGTTATCGCGGCGCCGCATATGAGCGGCTGGGAAGAGCTCGGAGAAGACGCGCAGTTCATATACCACGAGTTGAGTTATGCTTTCCCCGGATTCAAGATCGACGACAAGCACGCGGCGCTTATCAATGCGCGGGGAAAGTTCATTATTGCCAAGGCGTTCAAGAACTGTTTGTCAATCGGGTCCGGTATGGTATTGGAATACTCTACTTATGAGGAGATCAAGGAAAGAATTAAAGGCTGATATCAGCCTTTAATAAGAAACAGCCGCATTTCGCGGCTGTTTTTTAAAAATCGAGCGTAGGAAGGATCTCTCTCGCCCTGCTGGAGATTTTACGTCGGATGCTGTCCGGCAGTCCGATGAAGAGCGGGCGGACCTGCAGCAGATTGGCGGAGATGATCTCCGCGAAGGCGTTTGCGTCGATCTCCGCGGGCTGGAGGTTGTAGGCCTCAACGTCGAGATCCGCACGGGTCTTATAACCGGTCATGTACTTCTCCGGATCGGTGCGGAGCTGCCATATATGCCGGAGTTCGTGCGCGATCGAAAAATATAAGTCGGCAGAGGGAGCCTGATTCTTGATGCAGATCTCTTCTCCGTCGGAGCTGGCCGCGGCAAGAGTCGTCGGGGACATTCCCGGCGGGAGCCGGTAACGAATCTTCGGGGGATCGATGCCCAGGATGCGGCAGACCGTGCCGACGTATGGGGCTATGAGTTGAGACATTTTTATCACCGGGGATATTATATTATATTCGCGAGAAAAATGCAAGGAGGATATAAAACGGTATCGGTTTAGCAAGCATCGCCGATGTATATACACCGGCAGGCAGGGGGAGCCCTGGGACCCCGGCGGTTTTTGTGCTATATCTTTGGGGAGTATGGAGGACCGTATGGCAGAAAGATATAACAAGGGTTAAAAAAATATGACGTCGAGGGTGTTGGCGGGTTTGGTGTAGGTGATCTCCTTCACGACGGAGCGGAGGGCGTGGTTTTTTATTTCGGGGGATTCGGCGGGGTTTTTGATGATTGAGAGGACGTCGAGAAGTTTTTCGCGGAACGCTTTTTCATCGCGCGGGGGGGCTGCGGATTCTTTTTCCTCCGCTTCTTTTCCTTCTTCAAGGCGGGCGATCGTCTCTTCGATCTCCGCCTTTATTTTTTTGTAATCTTCGCCGGTGAAGGTGCCGTCGAGGAAAGCGTCGCGGGCTCTTTTGAGCCTCGCGTTCTCCGTCGAGATCAGCCTGTCCCAGTCGGTTCTTCTCGGCGCGTCCTTTTTCGGCGGCTGCGGCGCGAATCTGTATTCGTTTCCCTTCGCCACGCTTTCGAGGTATGATATCACGGCGGCCTCCGCTTTTTCAACGGAGATCGAATGCGACACGCGGCACTGTCCGCGAGAGTATTTGCAGCATTGCAGGGCAGGGGTCTTCGTCGATACATACGTCAGTGTGCTGCCGCAGTTATCGCACCGCAGCAGGCCTTTGAGCAGATATACGCGCGGATTATTTTTCCTGACATATTTCGGCTCCGAATCGGCCTCTTTGAGCTTATTCTGCACCGATTCCCAGAGATCGGAGCTGATCAGCGGTTCGTGCTTTCCGTCGACGAGGAGGACGTTCCCGTCGTTGTAATTCGCTCTGCTGTAATTCGCGTGGCCCTCCGTCGACCAGCGGATCTTGCCGATATACGCGGGGTTCATCAGGATATACTTTATCCATCGGTTGTCCGGATCCTTGCCTCTCCGGGTGCGGATCCCCTTCGCGCCGAGCTCCGTCGCCAGCGTGCGCATCATCTTTCCGGAGCTGTACTGTTCAAAGATATATCTCACCGTTTCGGCGTTCCCGTCCGGAACGAAGGTCTTGTTTTCGACGCGGTAGCCGAAGGGGGCGGTCCCCATCGCCTCGCCGCGGTGGGCCTTTTCCGTCATTCCGCGGCGCACTTCCTGGGCGAGGTTGATCAGGTAGTATTCGTCCATCCACTCGATGATCCTCTCGATCAGGGAGCTGTAGGGGCTGTCGTCCGAGGGCTCCGTCACGCTCACGACGCTGACGCCGTTCTTCTTGAGCATATTTTTGTAGACGAGGCTCTCTTCCTGATTCCGGGCGAACCGGCTGTATTTCCATACGTATATTTTATCGAAGGGCGGATTTTCTTCTTTCGCCGCGGCGATCATCATTCTGAACGCGGGACGCTTGCCGGCTGTCTTGCCGCTGATCCCGTCGTCGCGGTAGATATACTCCTCCGGGATGATATATCCGTCGCGCTTCGCGCTCTCGACTATTTTTTCAAGCTGCGATTCCGGCGAATACTCGACCTGATCGTCAGTCGACACACGGATATACGCGGCGCCGATCTTCCAGTCCATTGCGGTCACCTTTTCTTTATTATTTTTCGTTCTTGAAGCGGGAGGTCGCCTCGAGCATATCGAAGAGCAGGTTCAGCCGGATGCGCTCCTCGTCGCTCATTCGCGGGTAGGCGTACCCGGCTTTTCTTATAAATTCGCGCCAGAGATAACGCCGGGTGGCGCGGTCTGTTCTGACGGCTGCGCGGGTGACGGCATCCTCACCCTCTCCGGATCCGCCGGTCAGGATCTCCGGATCCATTTCAAGCGCCTCGCTCAACGCGAGAAGCTTGTCAAGGGGCGGAGACGCCGCGCCTGCCTCATATCGGCAGATCGTGGCGGCGGAGATCCCCGTCCGGCGGGCAAGCTCCTGCATCGAGATCCCGAGGGCCTCGCGGCTCTGTTTCAGCTTCGCGGCGAACGCGGGGGTGCTGTCGTCGGGCGGACGGGTTACAATAGGATGTTTCGGCATTGGGATCGCTCCTTTTTTATAATTCGACGTTGGCGGGGGCTTTCGGGAGACGAGGCCTGACGGCCTCAATGAATAGTTTTGCGTCTTTTTTCATGGAGATCTGGAATCCCATATACGCGATCTTTCCGGTTTTATCTGTGTACGTGAATATCAGGTAATCCTTTGCGTCGAAATAATTCGTTGATTTCGTTCTGCCGCCGATCGCAGCGCCCAGGGGGCCGAACAGCATCGCGCCCGCGACGGCGCCGCCCGCGCTGGAGGTCGTTTGCGTCCGGATCTCGAAATCCGTTTTCATGCAGACGTCGTTTATCCTGCCATATGGCAGATCATAATTGACGTTATTCGCGGAGAATGAAATCCGGTCTTTGTAGGCCTCGATCGTGACGCGCGTGTCCTCCGGGCAAGGGAGCCCGTAAACGTGCTTCACAGAATATAATCTGTTTTTGATCCCTTTTGACTGCATTTCTGCAGCCTCTTTTTTCTTTCCTTTGGCGGAGCTGATATGGCCCAAGATGCCGAGAATCACAATGATGATGCTGACGGAGAAACAAATGATAGCAATTTTCAGATAAGAATCCATATATAATACTCCTTTTTCTGCCGCCGGGGAACCGGCGGCTTTTTTTATTTATATATTACGGACAAGAACCTTCGGGTAGCCGATAAACTCGAACTGTTCCTTCTCCTCGGTCGTGAGCTCCTTCGTCGGGTACATTGGATTGATCGGAATGAACTTGACGTGCTCGAAGGCGTCGTCGAATTCCACCTTCTTGATCGTTGCGAAGTCCTCATACCGGACCGCGAGGATCTGGCCGCTGGCAGGCTTCTCTTCGCTGCGCTCGACCAGGACGATATCATTATTCAGATACATGGGGTACATCGACTCTCCGCGGACGCGCAGGACCAAGAAGTCCGCCTGATTCTTTCCCTTTAGATATGATTTCGGGATCTCAACGGTGTCGGTCGTGTCGTAACTCTGCTCCGCGAAGCAGTCATATCCGGCGGCGATCTCGCCGATCACCGGGAAGGTGATCGTGTCGGCTGCGATCTCGGGAGGGTTGTCTGTGGAAAGATCGACGCGGAAGCCCTCGACGGCTGCGAACAGTTCGTCGATTGTCATATTCATCCCGTATGCGATCTTGCGGAGCATCGGAAGCGTGGGGACGAGCGGTTGCCCTGTCTTCGGGTTCAGATTCTTTTCTATCATAGATATATTCGCGTTTGATACGCCGCAACGCTGTGCAAACTGACGTTGCGACATGTTATGACTAATGCGAAAATCCTTTATCAATTCGGATAAAGTCATAGTGATTCCTCCTATACTGTTAAATCAATTATACATTATAAGCGTCGGAAAGTCAAGAAAAATGTTTGATAAATTTAACAAAAACTATTGACAATCAAAAACGGATGTTGTATTATGATTGTGTTAAATCAATCAAACAGCAGACGGGAGGTGCGAAAGATGGGAAATCTGCTGAAAAAAACACGGATTGAACAGGGAATGACGCAGACCGAACTATCCGAGAAGTCAGGAGTATCAAGGATCACGATCAGCGCGCTGGAGAACGGGACGCAGCGATCCACGATGACGGGAACGCTGCAAAAACTCGCGGCGGCGCTCGGAAAGACGATCAGCGATATTTTTTTTCCTGAAAGTGTTTGACGGGTCAAACATTATTGAATGGGATAAATCAAAATCAACAAGGGGGAATTCAACATGAGCGAGAAGACTTTACGCAACATCAGACTTTCGGACGGTTCCCGGTGGGAAGCCGACGAAACATACGACGACGGGATCGATCTTTATATTCTGCTGAAGCAGATCGGGAAGTCCGGGAGCAAGAGGATCCTTGCGAGGATCGACGGCGACGATCTCGTATTTCTCGGCGCCTGCGACTGCGATATCGAAGAGGCGATCCGGAGGATCAGGGAGAAAGGGTGACCGGGACAAACACCGGCGCGCATACACTGTACGGGAGGCGGGTTCCATGGCGAAAAAGAATAACGAGCTGACCGTGCGGGGTTTCGTTCCGGACGGAAACGGCGGATATCGCCCGTATGAGGATCTGACCGAGGCGGAAAAGGACGCCTTCGGAAAGCGGATTGTCGAGAAGATGGGTCGCGTGATCAACGACTACTTCTCGCAGCACCCGGAAGCATACGAGCGTTACTGATCGAGGAAGGTGAGAACATGGAGAACAGACGGCCGCGGACGCCGTGCAATTACGGGCAGTACCGGGCGGCGCAGGATCTGGGAATCTGCGCGATCTGCGGCGAGCAGGACGAAAAAACGGCGATGGGTTCGCGGTATTGCGCCCGGTGCGCCGAGAATCGGGGCGAGGCGTATTTCGCCTCGCTGGGCGTCTGCGCAAAGTGCGGGCGGCCTCTTGACCGGCGGGACGCGTTATGCAGCCGGTGCGTGAAGCAGTACCGGGGCAAATACTCCATCGACCGAGTGAGAAAATGTAGAACGAAACGGCAAAGGAGGCAGCGGAATGAATCCGCTTCTTGACGCGGCGCTGCGGGATCCGTCGGTATATCTCAGCTTCACGCCGGACGAGCTCCGGCGGGTGGAGCTGATCACCGGCAGGAGCATCCCGGAGCTGCAGGAAATGGGATATCTGGCGCTGCGCGCAGAGAAATGTGAGATGTGAGATGTGAAATGAACCGCCTGAGGCGGTAAGGGTGCGGGTTCCCGGTGGGAACCTCTGCGGCTTGCCGCAGAAGCACCGACCGGAGCGGGCAGCGGAGAGTCGCGAAGCTCGAAGGATCGCGCTGCGCAAAGGCAGCGCATTATAGAGCGGAACGCCGGGGGCGTCGAACCCTGCGGCGGAACGGGCAAAGAGTCCACGGGAAATAAGCAACAGGCGCGGAGGACGCGCAAACAATAATATAAAATCGGAGGAATTCAAAAAATGGCGGAAATCGTAAACATACCTATCAACCAACTGCACCCGCACCCGAAGAACCCGCGGAAGAACCTGGGGGATCTTTCGGAGCTGGCGGCGTCGATCCGGGCGAAGGGGGTCATGCAGAACCTGACCGTCGTTCCGGGGCATTATCTCTCGGACGACGAGTGGAAGGCTTTGAACGCCCAGTACGCGGCGGATCCGGACGAGGAGCTGCGCGTTCTGATCAATAAGAGATGGTCGCCGTCGGAATATACCGTGGTGATCGGGCACCGCAGGCGCGCCGCGGCAGAGATCGCGGAGCTTGCGGAGCTGCCCTGCGCGATCTCCGATATGGACGAGCATGAGCAGGTCGCGACGATGCTGATGGAGAACCTGCAGCGCGCGGATCTGACGGTATATGAGCAGGCCCAGGG
>Ga0326511_10004917_pt1 | contig 10598 bp, 3 predicted proteins | sample 0_2496_0518_D_FD_203701 | JGI IMG/M metagenome (GOLD analysis project Ga0326511, IMG submission 203701) | Bovine rumen microbial communities from UC Davis, California, United States - 0_2496_0518 | ecosystem: Host-associated > Mammals > Digestive system > Stomach > Rumen | place: USA: California... | reverse complement strand
TCGGGTCGGGGTAGTGGTCTTCGTCGAAGCGCATGGCGTTCCAGCCGTACTTGCCCCACCACTGCCAGTCTTGCACGATCATGCTCACGGGCATCTGCTCCTGGCGGAAGCGGTCGGCGGTGGCGAGAATCTCCTGCTGCGAGTGGAACCGCTCGCGGCAGTGGATGTATCCCAGTGCCCACTTCGGCATCTCGGGACATGGACCTGTCAGTTCTCTGTACGTGGCGATAATCTCGTCTGGAGTGCCCACGAACACGGTATAGTCTACGGCCGTGGCCACGGGCGAGCGGAACACCGTCTCGTCCTTTACCATATTATAATATACTGTCGGCTGGTCGTCCTTCGTCAGTTCTGCCGTCAGTTTGTGGCGCCCTTTGTCCAGCATGACGATCTTAGAGGCTGTGGGCGGTAGCCAGACGTTCTGGATCTCGATCACGGGCACACCGTCGATGCAGAGGTTATGTCGGCGCGCCATCTTCTGCCCCACGTCGAGCAGCAGCGTATAGTTGCCTGCCTCCTCGATGTTGAGCTCTGCCTCGAAGATATGCCGCTCGCGCACCTCTTTCTTGTTGCCTGTAGTGCTTGTCGCATCCACCTCTTCTTTCTTTCCTTCACCCTTTGCCTTCTCCAGCCTGACGCTCTTTCCGCAGGGATTGAACTCCGTCATGCCGTAGTTGTTCCACAGCACGCCGTAGCCCTTGCTCGACAGCAGCATGGGCATCGAGATCTGTGTGTTCACCTGCGTCAGCCGACGAGAGAGCCCCCGCACGTTACTATAGCCGTCCTGAAACTGTCCGAGTCCGAACAGGAACTCATCCTCCGGCGAATCAAAAGCCAGCGTGGCCTGTCCGTCGATGAGTTGGTGCTGTGTGGCCTTGAAGACGGGCTTGCCGTTCTTGTCTTTAACGGTGACCGTCTGCCCTTGTGCATCAATCTGTGTGCTGATGTCCTGCCGCTTCACTTCGTCGTGCTTCACATACAGCCAGTCCGGTAGATCTTCCTTTGAGGCATCATCCGTCGTATACTGGATGCGCACGGCATTCCGTGCCACTTTACTTACTCTCATCCGTCCCTTTCCGAAGGGCGTCTGTGCCATCATTGTCACACCAATGCACAGCAGGATAGTTGATAATATAGTTCTTTTCATTATGCAGATTGTTGAATTGCGCTGCAAAGGTACGAATAAGCGAGAAGAAAACCAAATTTTCTTTTGGTTTTCTCGAGCGAGAGTACGAATCTACTATTAATAACAGAGGAGTCTAACCCCGTGCGAACCCTCGATAAACATACGGAAAATATCCAGAAATGTGCAAGTAACTTTGTTTCTCTAAAGAATGATGAAAAGTAGCTCAAAACGTCATATTTGTACCTTTCCTTCTGATATTCAGCATATTACACTATGACGTTTACTATTTTGAAACTTCACTAAAACTACACTATCAAGATGTTTATCAGAATTTTACACCTTCCTGAGTCAGAGTAAAGATAGGAGTTCACCATAGTTTAGACAGTCTGAACTGTCAGTTTAGACAGTCTGAACTGTCAGTTTACCCAGTCTAAACTGTTAGTTTACCCAGTCTGAACTGTCAGTTCAAGCCGTTTGTGTGATTGTCGAACTGCCTTATTATCAGCAGTTTAAAGGCAAATTGTCATTCATTTTGTGTAGTTTTATTACCAAAAACGATCAAAAGTGACGTTATAGTGACGTTTCAAAACATATAACTACACCTATTAAACATCTGATATTCAGATATTTATTGTCTAAGGTGTAGTTTTGAAGCAAATTCGAAGAATTCCTCACCGAAAATCTTTTCACTATGACAAACTTCTCATCCCACTGAGGTTCTTTCCCTATTTTCCGCCGAAAAGTTTGGCGGTTCGGAAAATAGTTCGTATCTTTGCGGCATCTTTTAATAATAACTAGCTATGCAATATTGCAAACAATGTATCCTCAGCCTTTTGGCGTTGCTGGCACTGTGTTCCTGCAGCGACGAGATTGCGAGTATAGTCGGAGAGAAAGGCCAACTACCTATTCAGTTGTCTGGACAGATAGATCAGGAAAACGTGACGAGGGCTAACGACTACGGTTTTGTAGGCGGCGACAAGATGGGTATTTATATTGTAGACCGTTTGGGTGGCCAGGCTGGACAGCTTGGTGCCACGGACAATCGCGCCCAGAATGTGCTCTTCACCTATGATGACAACAATCATAGCTGGTCATCACCTGCAGCTATCTATTGGCGTGACCAGCAGACTGGTATTGATGTCTATGGTTACTATCCGGGAGTAAACTACATTGAGTCGCCCACGAGTTATTCCTTCGAAGTGCAGGCAGACCAGAGCACGGAAGCGCAGAACGGCGATCTGGGCGGGTATGAACAGAGCGACCTGCTATGGGGTAAGAAAACCAGTGAGTTCACCACCAGCCAGATTGTATTGAAATACAACCATATTCTTGCTGGCGTGCGTGTCACATTAAAAAAAGGTGATGGCATCACGGATACGGAGTGGGACAAGCTGAAGAAGATCGTGCTTGTGGAGAACACGGTCCGGAAGGCATCAGTAAATCTCTCTACTGGTGCGACGGCTGTCGACGGCACTGAAGTGTCTGTCGTCCGAATGGCTCCCCAGAGTGGCGACAATTACCGTGCCGTGGTCATTCCTCAAACAGTCGCCGCAGGCAAGCAGTTGCTGAGCATCACCATCGACGGTAAGACATACAGCCATAAGTTGAATAGTGCGATGAATTACCAGAGCGGCAAGCTCCATAACTTTACCATGACCGTCAACAAGAGCGCTGATACGGGTGACTATGAGATCAAGGTGACAGATAACGGCATCACCCCATGGACTAACGACGAGTCAAGCCATCAGTTCTCTGCCATGATGTACGTCACCGTGCATTGTGCGGAGATGGGCAAACTGAAGGAGAGCATCACTGCCGCCGGCTATGACTACAAGGCCATTCAGAACCTAAAGGTGACGGGTGAGATGACAGAAGAGGACTTTAAGATGTTATGTTCAGAAATGCCGGAACTGAGACATCTGAACTTGAAAAGCGTCAAGGTGAAGCATGTTCGTTATTACGATGGATGGTGGGATCATGGCTGTCATGATTTTGATCTTTACCGTGATGATATGTTGCCGAATAAGGCTTTTTGGGGTGACGACAACAATAAAAGGGGCATACAATCAATCGTGTTGCCTTCTTCTATAACAGTCATAGGTGACCAAGCTTTTTCGGGCATGCGCAGTCTGCAGTATTCTACCTTGGAGATTCCTGACGGAGTCACTAAGATAGGAAATAGTGCTTTCTCCTATAATGAAGAATATAATGGCGTGGAGTTGATACTACCAGCCACGCTCGACTCCATAGAGAGTCTTGCGTTCTATGCCTGCGGATTCCATTGTGAACTGAAACTGAGTGACAATATCCGATACATCGGCAGTGATGTTTTTGATCGTACTCCTAATTTCTACGGCACATTCCATTTGCCTTCTAAGCTGAAGACCTTGCAGGACGGTATGTTTAAAGGATTGGGGCATGATGGCTCTTTTACGGGTGAAATAGAGTTGCCACAAGGGTACACAGAACTGCCCAAAGAAATGTTCCGTGGTTTGTCTCTCAAGAGACGTATAGCCTTGAAGATTCCAGCAGGTTTTAAGACTATCGGAGAGTTTGCCTTTAATGACATCAGATTGTCTTCGCTTCAGTTAAATGACGATCTGGAAGATATCGGTGGCGGTGCATTCCAAGGTAGCTATTTGTACTCGCAAATAACGCTTCCTCAGAATCTGCAACATATAGGTAATGGAGCCTTTGGCTGGGCTGCACTCGAAGGTGAATTGACGATTCCGGAAAGTTGTCTCAATATCGAATCCGGTGCCTTTACCCAGAATAGTCTCTCCAAGGTCACACTCCCTTCCAGACTGGAGGTTATTCCAAATGATATGTTCTCTGCCAATCCCCTTTTGCGAGAAGTCAAAATCGGTAAATACGTGGAAGTCATTGGCGATAGGGCATTTGGGGGTGATGGCAGTCTACAGACTATTATTTGTCTGAATCCGGAGCCTCCTGCTATTGGCTCTGAGACGTTTGAGGGCGTCTATATGGACAAGTGCATAGTGGAGGTTCCTGAAGCTTCTATTGAGGCTTATCGTCATGCCGATGGCTGGAAAAACTTCCAGAACATCACAGCCTATCACGAGCTGGCCTTTAATGTGCCAGAGATTATCTGTCTGGATAAAGGGGTGACTCGTGAAGGTATCCTCCGTGCCGAGGGAGACTGGGAGGTGAGCGAGTGCCCGTCGTGGGTAACGGTGTCGCCATCGTCAGGCTCCTATAAGGATGAGTTGACGGTGACCGTCAAAGCCAATAGCGGTGACACCAGAGAGGGTAGGATTGTGTTTAAGTTAAAAGACAAGGATTACACGACCTATACCATCGTCCGTCAGGTGGCAAGCGCAGAGTATCAGGAGGATGTTACTGTGACGCTCCAGACGGCTTCAGCTGGTGCCACCGCTATACCTCTCTTTATCGTAGGCGAAGGCTATGGAGCAGATGATATTGCCTCCGGCCAGTATTTGACGGATATGAGGGAGCAGATGGAGCATCTGTTCAGCATCGAACCGTATAAGACCTATCGCAACTACTTCACAGTCAGTACCGCCTACGCCTGCTCGCCACAGTCTGGCATGAGCGGTCTGACAAAATTCAATAATAATAATGATAAGGTGTGGCTATACGCTAAGACGTATGGAGCATCTGTCGATGAAAGGGCTGCCATTCTCGTGCTTTGCAACACCAAGTCCTACGGCAATCGCACTGACTTGTGGGACAACGGTCTGTCGTTCAGCTGGATAGGAAAGTCTGACGATGTCTATCCTTACGACCAGAAGGGTGATGTACTTCACTACTTTGGCGGAAGGGGCTTTGGCAAACTCGGTCCGGAGTATGTGAACCACTTCACGTTTATGAAGGCCTGTGGTTGTCCTGGTTGTAATATGACCAATGAATATAACAGGGCAAGAGAGAAGGGCTGGTGGCAGAACGTTTCCATCACCTCGAAGATGACGGAACTGCCTTGGTATCACCTCATTTTCCATGAGAAGTATGCCTCGCAAGTGGATGTCTATGAGGGAGCCCTCAACCATGCACGTAGTACCTACCGTTCTGAGAACCAGAGTGTGATGGGGGCAGCACACATCTATTATTATAATACCATCAGTCGTGAGGAAATCGTCAAGCGCATCCTGACTGCTGCTGGCGAGACTTACACGTTCGATAAGTTCGTGGCCAAGGACAAAATGGAACTGCCTGAAGAGTGAAAAGATCCACAGATTAACAAGAAAAGTGAATAAGATATGAGGAATAGAGTAATATTCATATTAATGACAATGGTGGTACTGGCTGTTGTCAGTACAAAGGCTGCTACACCAATAACCCTGCCCCAAGGAGCCAAAGCCGGAGTGTATGTCGCTTACGAGGAATTGAAGTCATCGGGTAACTATGTGGATAATGCCTGCCTGACATTCGACGGCAGCAACTGGAGTGCAGATAATAAACTGATGTGGAAGGACGGTGATTCCTATGCCTACTTTTATGCATACTATCCATACGCTGAAGACGTTAAGGATGCCACGGTTTTGCCGTTCTCGGTGAAGACAGACCAGAGCACAGCAGAGGCATATCAGGCCAGCGATTTCCTCTACGGCAAGTATGGTGGAAATCCTCATGATGGACTTCCCAAGTCTGTGTTACAGCATGGAATGGCTAATATTGTGGTCAATGTGAAGGCTGGCAACGGGTTTACCGAGAACGAGCTGAAGCAGGGTAACCTGAGTGTGCATGTCAAGAATGTATATTTGAAGGCCAATGTTAACCTTGAGAATGGTGGCGTAACGGCCTCTGGGTCTGTTGGTGGCATCAAGGCGTATGCCACCAGTGCGCTTTCGTTCAGTGCCATCGTGGTACCTCAGGAGGTCAGGAAACTTTCTGTGGTATGGAACAATGTGGAATACGATCTGGGCTTCAGCCAGTATTGTGAGAAAGGCAAACTCTATACCCTGACTGCCACGCTGAAGAAGACTTCCGGCGGTATCAGTGTGACAATCGGTGGATGGGAGGATTCCGGTGAGGACTTCGGAGGAACGGTAAACTGAGGAATGTGGAATGAGAAATGAGGAATGAGAAATGAATAGTCAGAAGATAAAAAGAAACATATCCTGCTTTGCTGCGGTTCTGCTTTTGGCAGGGTGCAGTGAGCATGAATCATTGCAGCAGGATACAGGAAAGAGGGTTAGGATAGATATCCGTGGTGAGGTACGGCAAGAGTATGTCACGCGTGCTAACGACGGAGGTTTTGCCGATGGTGACAATATCGGTGTGTTCATCGTCAACCGAGATGAGGGCAATGCTGTGGCATTAAGTGCCGAAGGCAACCACGCCGACAATGTGAAGTTCACATACGATGCTTCGTCAGGTCTATGGACAGGGGCCTACGACCTATATTGGAAAGACCTCAGAACCAGCGTGGATGCCTATAGCTACTATCCGTTCAGCAGTAGTCTGTCTTCGGTTGACGCATTCCCTCTGACAATCCGTGACAAGCAGCAGGGTGAGGCCGATGGTGAGGCGCTGTCTGGCTACGAGGCCAGTGACTTCCTTTGGGCAAAGGCAGAGAATGTGGCTCCTGGTAATACCATCAATCTGAAACATCAGCATGTGATGGCCGGTGTACAGGTGATACTTGAGCAGGGCAGTGGTTTCACTACTGACAGTTGGAGCGCATTGCAGAAGATCGTATTGATTGAGAATACAAGGGTGAACGCTCAGGTCAACTTGTCTACAGGTGCCGTGTCGCTTGCGGATGAGACGGTCAAGACCATCATTCCACAACAGAATGGTTCTGTCTGGAGGGCTGTCGTAGCACCGCAGACCATTGCAGCCAATACGCTGTTGCTTAGTGTCACCGTAGATGGTACCAGCTATGAGTTCAAACGTAGTAGCCAGACAATATTGCAGCCAGGCAAGTTGCATAAGTTCACCATCAAGGTTGACAAGCGAGAGCCGTCAGGCGACTATGAGTTCACGCTCATCAGTGAAGCCATCACTCCCTGGGAGAATGATAAGGAAAGCCATAACGGTGCAGCCCGTGAATATATCACGATTAATGTGGAAGAGGGAGAATATCTTGGTGATATCATTGAAGGCATGAAACTCGATCCTGCAGAGATTGTCAATCTCAAGCTTACTGGTACAATCAAGGGGAACCAGAGTTTCGACTATATTATGGAAAAAATGAAGGGCATAGAAGCCCTTAACATGAAGGAACTGCGCACTAAGGATATTCGCATTAGATATTGGGAAAGTGGTTGGGGTGATATACCTTACGGATTCAAGGAGGTCGATGACGATTGGATACCCAGTATGAATATGATGTATTATCTTTCCTACATCGTATGGCCTGATAGCGTAAAGGGCATCTGTAGTTTTGAAGGTTCAAACCTTCGTGGTTCGCTGATATTCCCAGAGGGACTGAAGTATATTTATGGTACTTTCGGAGGCACCAGCGGTTTCTACAACTCACAGACACCAGCGCTCTCTGGAGAGTTGTATATACCCTCTACTGTAGTTTATATTGCTGATGGTGCTTTCGGAGGAACGGCTCTCTCTGGTGAAGTGGTATTGCCGGAAAAAATGATCTATTTGGGTAATAATGCTTTCGGCGGGTGTGAGTTCCTGACAGGACGGATACATATCCCAGAGGGTCTCGATGTGCTAAACAAAGCCTTTGCCCCCAATATGACCGCCAAGGTGGTGCAGATCCCACAGGGGATTAAGAAGGTGAATGGTATTGGCGGAAAACCAGCATCCGTCATATTCCCAGAAGGTGTTGAGGTGATTGGCAATGAAGCCTTTTGGGGTGTCAGCAGTTTGCAGGGCGACCTTAAACTGCCTTCTACGATTAAGACTATCGGAAGGGTCGCATTCAGCGGAACAAATATCTCACACGTCAGTTTGCCGGAAAACTTGGAAGTCATTTATGACAATACTTTCAGCGATTGTAAGTTTTTGCAAGATACCCTTACAATTCCGTCGTCGGTTATCCGTATCGAAGAGAATGCATTCGCAGGTTGTGAGAAGTTAGATGCCCTCATTATACCAAAGGGCGTTGAAGAGATTAAAGGTGGTGCATTTGGTGGTTGCCATTCTCTATATTACATCCAGTGTCTCAAACCCGAACCTCCTGTATTGGCTGGTGATGCTTTCAATGGCGTGGAGAAGAACGAGTGCGCACTGGTTGTCCCTGAGGGCTCAGTGAATGCCTACCGCAATGCAGAAGGCTGGAAAGAGTTCAAACGTATTTCTGCCTATCAGAATTTCATCTGCCGTCCTATGCAGGCCAAGTTGCTCAATAAGGGTAATACCCGTACTATCGTACTCAACAGCGACGGCAATTGGGAGATAACCAGTTGTCCGGATTGGATTCATCCGTCAATGACCAGCGGTTTTAAGAAGACGGAGATGACTGTCACCATCGATGCCCTGGCTCGTGGCTCTGCCGACCGTGAAGGTAGCATTATCTTCACGCTGAAAGATAAGACCGATGACGACGGCAATGCCATTACCTGTGATTACAAGGTTAGGCAGTTTAATTATGAATATGATGAGGATGGTCAGGCTCAGTTGCAAAAGGCCACGAAGGGTAAGGGTATCAACATTGTCTTCGTAGGCGATGGCTACGATGCAGAGGACATCGCCAAAGGATCGTTCCTTCAGGACATGAAGGAAGGAATGGAGTATTTCTTTGCCGTTGAGCCATATAAAACCTATAAGGAATACTTCAATGTATATGCCGACTTCGCCATGAGCTATGAGAGTGGTGTCTGCTCAAATGTTAATATCTGGCGACAGACCAAATTCGGGACAACTTATGGCTCTGGAGCCAACGGACGACTTGGTATTAATGATGCAGATGTGTTCAACTACGTGCTGAACGATGTAACAGGCTCAGCCATTACCAGCAGAAACGTTGATCAGAGTTTGATTATCTGCGTACCTAATGATGATGCCTACGAAGGAGTGACCGCTATGTATAGCAGTGGTGCTGCAATTGCATTTGTTCCTCATAGCAGATTTGACTATCCGAACGACTATCGCGGCCTGATTCAGCACGAGGCTGGTGGTCATGGGTTCGGGAAATTGGGTGATGAATATATTTACCATCGTGACAACATTTGGACTTGTCCATGTATCTGTTGTGCCCATGCAGACCATGTGGCTGCTGACAAGGCCCTTGGTTGGTATCGGAATCTATCGCTTAACGGTAAATACAAGGAGATAGACTGGACGCATCTCATCTTCGACTCGCGATACGGTGACATAGTGGATATCTACGAGGGAGCCTATATGCATGGAAGGGGAATCTATCGCTCAGAGGTCAATTCCTGTATGAACAATAATGTACCTTATTATAATACTATATCGCGCCAGGCTATCGTGGAGCGTATTATGGAATACAGCGGTGGCACGTTCGACTTCGAGACCTTTGTCAGTAAGGACAGCCGCGCAATGGGTGAGAAATTCCTGACTCGCTCTGGAGGCAATGGTAGTGCCGATGGGGCGATGCACGCGCAAATGCCCATTATTCGAAAAGGCTCACCGCTGGATTATCTAAAGAAGAAAGGAGGTAACCGATGATGAAAAGATATTTAAGGAAATTATCCATTATCCATTATCCATTATTTATTAGCGCTGCGCTACTAGTTGCCTGTTCTGAGGATATTACCACTCAGACGGTTATGGTGGAGGAGGGGATGCCTATTAACATTGCATCCACCTATCCTGTGGCTTCAAATACCCGTGCTGCAATCGACAATGGTTTTGTGGCTGATGATGCTGTCGGTATCTTTGTCGTAGACTACGACAAGGAGGGTAATCCCGGCACACTTGCATTGAATGGCAACAGGGGAAACAATGTGAAGTTCGCCTATGATGGCTCGCAGTGGACGGCCAACTACCAGATGTATTGGGCCGACGGTCATACACCTGCCGATTTCTACGGCTACTATCCCTTCGACCAATCGATGCAAAGCGTGACAGAATATACTTTTGCTGTCAGCCGTCGTCAGGACAGCGATGCTACGACCACTGGTTCTGCTGGATATGAGGCAAGTGACTTGCTTTGGGCTAAGACCGAGAACGTCTCACCCACCACGGAAACCATTAATCTGCAATACAAACACCTGATGGCAGGAGTCACTGTGACCCTTGAGATGGGAACAGGCTTCGAGACTTCGGAGTGGGCTGGATTAGATAAGACAGTGCAGATAGAGAATACTATACTCGGTGGTTCTGTAGACCTGTCGAAGGGTACAACTACCGTATCTGATGATGCTAAGTCGGTAGCTATCACACCCCTTTTATATAATAACACATGGCGTGCAGTGGTGTTTCCACAGACCGTCGCTGCCAAGAAGGTTATCGCCAGTGTTACGGTTGATAACCAGATTTATCAACTGAAGAAAGATGCATCCGTCACCTATCAGAGCGGCAAGATGCATAACATCACCATTACTGTCAACAAACGTACTGA
>Ga0326511_10004916_pt1 | contig 10600 bp, 7 predicted proteins | sample 0_2496_0518_D_FD_203701 | JGI IMG/M metagenome (GOLD analysis project Ga0326511, IMG submission 203701) | Bovine rumen microbial communities from UC Davis, California, United States - 0_2496_0518 | ecosystem: Host-associated > Mammals > Digestive system > Stomach > Rumen | place: USA: California... | reverse complement strand
CTGCATCGGCGGCTGCAAGGGCTATGCCTGGACAAACGGAGGTCAGGGTGTGCTGGAAGCCATCGGGACGGATAAAACAATCATCAGCAAGTACGGCTCCAACGGGTGTCCGGACAAAGGCGCGAACAGCATGTTCTCCTGGGCAAAAAAGAAAGGCATGGACTGGGGCACCATCGACACCCTGCCGGAGATCCCCGGTCTGGCGCTGTATAAGGACGGTCATGCCGGGTATTACATCGGCAACGGCTATGCCGTGGAGTGGCAGGGTTTCAGCTGGGGCTGCGTGAAGACGCAGGTGAAAAAGCGGCCCTGGACACACTGGTACAAGCTGCCGTTTATCGATTACGGCGATACCAGCAGCGCACAGGTCGCTGTTGAGGCGGTCACCGTGTACACGTTGGGCAGCAGGCTGCTGAAGAACGGCTCTTCCGGCGCGGACGTGAAAGCCCTGCAGGAACTGCTGAACCAGCTGGGTGCCGCCCTTGAGGTGGACGGCCAGTTCGGCAGCAAGACAGAAGCTGCCGTGAGGGCTTTCCAGAAGAAGGCCGGAATCAAGCAGGATGGCAAGTATGGCGACCAAACCCATGCTGCCATGATGGCCGCTGTGGCGGAGGACGATGCCGGGCATCAGGCTATGTCGGAAACGCAGCCTGAACCGGAGCAGGAACAGCCCGTCGCCGGACAGACTACCATCCGGGTGCTCATCAAGTCCTCTGGCGGCAAAGTTAACATCCGCACGGGCAACGGCACCAGTTACAGCCGCATCACCGCTGTCGCGCCGGGCACAACGCTGGAGTACGTGGCCAGTGCCTTCAACGGCTGGCAGGCCGTGAAGATCGGGAGCCAGGTCGGCTGGGTTTCCGGGGAGTACAGCGAGATCACAACTGAATAAACGATCATGGGGTTTTGCCTTCGGGCAGAGCCCCAACTTTTTTATTGGAAAAACCGGAAAAGCGCCGCTCCAACTGTCCGTAAGGCACTGAAGGAGAACTCCTTCAGATTGGAGTGATACGAATGACGGATCTGGAAAAGCAGAAAGTAGCCGTCCTGCGCAGCCAGGGTCAGAGTTACGGGGCCATTGCCGACGCCCTTCATGTGTCTGTGAATTCTGTCAAAACCTTCTGCAGGAGGAGCCATCTTTCCGGCTCGAAGCCTGCTGAAAGTTTGCCTGAAAACAACTTGACTGAAAGCGAAAACAGAGTGATTACTACTGTCACCGAAACGCCGAAACCCCTTGTAAAAGCTGGCGTTTCGCCCACACATCCAACCTGCAGGGTCAAGTTGACCTTCTCGGAGGAGGGTGACGAAAACGCCATCCCGGATGTGCTGGGAATGCTCATGAACTCAAGATGCAGACAGAGGTGATGACAATGAAGAGAGTGGTATGCCTCTACCGTGTTTCCACCGTTGGTCAAGTGGATCACGACGACATCCCCATGCAGCGTATCGCCTGCAGGGACTACGCCGCCACACATCCGGACTGGGAGATCGTTGAGGAAATCTCTGAAAAAGGCGTCTCCGGGTACAAGGTGGCGGCAAACGACCGCGATGCCATTGTGGAGATCAAGAAGAAAGCCATCAAAGGCGAATTCGACGTCCTGCTGGTTTTCATGTTCGACCGCCTGGGCAGGCGTGAGGATGAGACGCCGTTTGTGGTGCAGTGGTTTGTTCAGCAGGGCATCGAGGTCTGGAGCACCCGCGAGGGGCAGCAGCGCTTCGACACCCATGTGGACAAGCTGCTCAACTACATCCGGTTCTGGCAGGCATCCGGCGAAAGCGAAAAAACCTCCATCCGTGTGCGCACCAAGCACCTGCAGATGATCGAGGACGGCCAGTACCGGGGAGGTTACCTGCCTTACGGGTACAAGCTGGTGCACAAGGGCCGAACCAATAAGAAAAATCAACCGGTGCGAGACCTGGTCATAGACGAGGATGAGGCAGTCATCGTCCGTGAGATTTTCCACCTGCTCATCGAGGAAGGCTATGGCACAAACCGGGTGGCAAATTACCTGAATGAGCGGGGCATCAAGACCAAGCGCGGAACGACCCTCTGGCGGGCGACTTCTGTCCGGGCGCTGATCGACAACCGGATCTACCTGGGCTACATGCGTATGGGCGACACCTACTCGCCCAAGCAGGAACACCTGCAGATCATCGATGAAGCCACATGGGAAAAATGCCAGGAGACGGTCAAGGGCCGGGCCACCTGCCTGAAACACGAAATGAAGGTGCCGGAGCGGACGGATACCCGGAGCCTGCTTTCCGGTTTGATCTTCTGCGCCGACTGCGGATCACGGCTGACCTTCAGCCATAACACGACCCGCCGGAAACTGGCTGACGGAACGGAAAAGCTCTATGAGCGTGACTGTTACCGTTGCTACCGCAAGATCAATGCGCGGGAATCCTGCTCCGGGCAGAGCTCATATTGTGCGGATACCATCAACGAAACGGTGCTCTATGAGATTCGCCGGATTCTTTCCATCATCAAACAGAAGCCGGAAGCGGCCCTGCTGGAGAAGGCGAAGGAAAACCACGGCGATGTGTACGAGGTGGCCTACAAGCAGGCCGAAAAGGATTTCTTTGAAGCCCACAAGCAGATGAACGCCCTGGAGGATCAGGCCATGAAGTTCCTCACGGGGGAGAACACCGTGGATATCAGCATCGTCAACTCCATGATGCCGAAGTACAAGGAAAAGCTGGAAACCGCTCAGCGCCGGATGGAAGAGGCCAAGGCCAAGATGGAAAAGGAAAAGGATGCCGCTCAGACTGCCACCCAGGAAGTGGCCGACCTGCTGTCCTGGGCGGACACCTTCGACGAGGCCAACGCAGAGACCAAGCACATGATCATTGCCCGGCTGGTGGAGCGGATCGAGATCAACCACGATTACGAGGTCGAGATCAAGTTCCGCATCAGCGTCGAGCAGTACATACGGATCGCGGCATAAGGGCCGGGAAACACGAACTCCCACGGGGTGATGAGCCTCGTGGGAGTTTTTTCATTAGCGTTTATTCCTTAATGCCCGAGATGCTTTGCAGAATAATCTGGAAATAATACGAGGTTTTTCGTATCGTGCACCATACTTCCATAGATCTATTTGTGGAACGCTGGTTTCCATGTGCTCCGCCTTTGCCCAGGATGGAACTTTGGGCTGTAGTTCTCTCATTTTTAGCATGCTCTGCTCAATATGATCCATAATAATCGTTTGCCAAAGCCTTTACATCTCATACTCGGCAGCATTGATTATCTGAGTATCTTTCAACTTGCCGAGAAAGGAACCAAACATTCCGAGAGCCCCTCCATCCTCGCCGTCTTCATCGTCCGAACCCTGCCCGGACACCTGAATCATGGCAACATCCTCGGCAATCATACCCACGGCCTCTTCCTGCTCCTTCGAGCAGATAACCATAGCGCAATCCACGATATGCAGTTTTTCCATGATGTCTTCGGCGCTCAGATCTTCCGAGAGAGTGACCTTGGCACAGTCTTCGACACGAACACCTTTCGGATACTTTTCAAGAACAGCAGCACCGACCTTGACCATGGGACGATCTGTGATCCTACCCAACTCTGGATCAATGATCGTTAGAGCGTCGTATACGCTTTCGATCTTTTCAAAAGCATCTTCCAGTTCTTTGTTTACGCTGACGGTACCGTCTGCGAATAGGTATTCCAGGAAAGAGAGGGCTTCGGCATCTTTGATGGAAACGTCGCCCCTGACGCAGAGCCTGCTCCCGTACTTTTTGATGGTCTTAGGCTTCAGTTCCAGATCGTCATCGATGAGCTTTGTGCCGTCCGGAACCTTCACGATCTCGGCTTCTTCATCAAACAGAGTCACCAGTTTGCTGATCAGGCTTTCTGCAATCACGATCTTCTTTGCGGTAAACTTCAGGCCCTTTTCGATCATTTTTTCTGTATCAATCCCGGCATCCAGGAAGAAGAGGTTTCCGGAGCAGTAGTACAGAGTGTTCGCTGCTCTTAAAACAAACAGATCGTCGATCTCCGTATCCGCTTTCAGGATCGTTGCTCCGTCCGGGTAATATTCGGTCTTTCCGCGTACCTGAATGTTCGAAAACCGGCCTTCATAGCTTTTCGGCATCAGAACCTTTCCGTTCACCATGATACGGTAATAGCTCTTCACTGCCGTCTCACTGCCGTCGGCAATGGAAAGTTTGCCATTGACTATCAGGAAAACTCCGGTTCCGTCAGCGTCCGGGCCGATCTCACCTTTGCCGTTAATGCTCTGTACGGAAATGTTCTCTCCGTCCGGGACTTCCAGAATAGTTGCCGCATTCATGGTCACGGGATATTTGTTCAGCAGTTCCTTGGAACGCTCATTGACAATCAGGATCGCGGCGTTGATGGTGATATTTTCATACCCGGTAAGGCTTTCTTCCGATACATTTCTTGCATCGCAGGTTGCGGCATTGATCATTTTATTCTTCTTCATGAGATTCGCCCTCCGTTATTCTTTCAGTTTCTCTCTGAGGATGTTTCTGGCACGGCTTAATGCGGCACGTACCCCTGACGGTGAAAGTCCATATTCGTCAGCAAGTCTTCTTGAAGTATATCCTTCAAAATAGCGCTTTATGAAGATCTGGGACAAATCCGGTGGCAGCATTGAAAGAATCATAGCCGTCTCAACTTCAGAAAACCCGCCATCAGTTTCTTCAACGGTCGCTACGATCTTTTCCTTTGCAACTGCCCGTCGGCGACAAAGATCATAGAAAAGGTTTCGTGCCACCTTGTATAACCACGCTCGCCGTTCCTTTGTTCCAAGCTCTTCAAGAAGATCCAGATTGGAAAGTGCCTTCATGAAGGTCTCCTGCAGTAGATCTTCCGCATCAGCAGCATTTCCGCACATCATGGAACAGTATTTCAAGAGTTCCGCTCGGTGCACGGTATATAATTCTGTGATCATGGCACCCTCCTTTCTTGTGGCTTTCACTCTTATAACGTTTGGGAAGGCAAAAGTGTTTTTGATTTTCGGATCTTTTTTTGATAGGCTTTCTCGACGCCACCCCATTGTTATACACGATTTCCGGCCCTTGAGCCACACCGATTTCTATCACATCGTTCACCTCGACACAAAGTGCCTGTCACTTGAGCCACACCGACGCGTGTATCTCAAGAGGCAGGCGCTTTGTTATGTAAGACGGTGAACACTCTGGATTTTGAACACCCCTCCGGGCAGGGGAGAAGAATACATCGTTCGGAAATCATCTGTTTTTCGATGTGAACGGCATGATGGATTCCGCTCATTTTGGGCTCTCCAAAATGAACCTATCAGCTTCCGGAGAAAATGAAAAACCCTCGAAAACGTAGTGTTTTCAAGGGTTTGTGGTGGTCGCAACAGGACTCGAACCTGTGACCCCATCGATGTGAACGATGTGCTCTACCAACTGAGCCATGCGACCTTATTCCGAACTTTTTAGCCCTTTCCGCTGAAATCGTTCGGTCATTTCAGCTTCCTGCGCATGTCGGTCTTGTCTACCAGTGGGCCGGTCACTTGAGATACTCATGAACCGGCAGTTTGATAACTTGACCAGTGGGTTCTGGGCCATCGGTCAAGTTGTCAAACTGAAATATGGACGTGAACACACCTCGGAAGCCCTTGAAATATGGGCTTTTTCACGTTTTGGGGTGTGTTCACGACACCTGTGTCCATGGTGTGTTCAGCTGTGTTCACGGCCCTTGAACACGGGTGTGTTCAGGTGTGTTCAGGTGTGTTCAGGGGGTGTTCACGAGTCTGCTGTGTTCATTTTCGGCTGAACACAGGCATAGGAAAAGCCTGACGGTTATTCGCCGCCAGGCTGTTTTTTTATTTGTCCTGAAGCTCGAAATACAGCTTCTTAGCGAGTTCCTGAACCTTGGGGACGGTCTCGTAGACCTGGCTCTTCCCCAGTCCCAGGGCTTTTGCAATGTTCAGGGGCTGCAGGTTCCCCTTCAGGAGTTCCTGGAAGATCGCGCCGTACTTCGGCTTGATGGCGGTCAGCCGATCAACCAGGATCTGCATGATCTCGGTGTATGCTTCCTCCTGCTGGGGTTCCGCTGTTTCGGCAGACGGATCTCTCATTCCGGGGATATCCTCTCCAGCCAGGTACAAATCCTCTTCCTGCTCACCATAGAAATCCTGAAGGGCCTCATAGCTGGTCGGATGATTGGTATCGAAGTTGAAGGATTTACAGCGTTCACACTGAGCGCACTTGTTCTCTTCCGGGCAGCGGATGAATCCGCCAGAACCGTCAGGGAGCCAGCACCGTGCCTCCCGCTGCTCCTGCTTAGCCTCGGTCTGCTGGAGCCTCTTGAAGCCCTGCACCTCATCTTCCGGCAGCAGGTAGATGGCGCAGGGGTACTTCCATCCCCCGATCTTCACCATCCGGATGGAGATCTTCTCCTCCTGATCCGCGTACATTTTGCGGAGCTCGTCAATGGTCTCAGGGTTGATGCGCACGGCCACTTTAACCATGCGCGGGGCGGTTGTGTTGTACTGATTGCCAGTTTTTGTCTGTGACATCTCGTTTGTCCTTTCACGATGGTCGTGAACGGAAAACCGAGATTCACTTTTTCATCTCTGCGTGTCATCGCCGATCCTCCGTTCGGTGATGCACGCGTTCCAATAAACCGTGTGCTTGTGTTATTGCTCATTTCGGCCTATTGGAAGCCGAGCGTCCTCGGGCACCGAAATGGGCAATCCTGATGTGTGATTAGAGTGATATCCCTATCTACTCGCTGCCCCTTTTCCTCTTTTCCTTTCGCAAGCCAAGATTTTTCTTGCCTTTTCCCTTGACCTGTAGTACACTAAGTAGGAATAAGTAGGATTTAGTTGAAAGAGGTCGAGTTTGGCAGGACTCCATCACAGGAGACGAAGGGCTGGCCGGGCTCCTCATCTCTACAAAATCAGTGTATAACAAAGCAGCCCTGAAGTCTGTGACTCCAGGGCAGACACATGAGGACAATAGCGGACAAATTCGGACAAGACTGACTGAAGGGGATAATGATGGATTACAGCAATTTTTGCAAACCATTCTATGCGAAAAGCCAAGCATCTGGTGGCCTGAAGGGCATAACATCTCAGTATAAAATAGCCCAGTTTTTTATGACGATCGCGTTGGGAAAAGCCGCCGCCACATACATGACCAGCAGTGATGACCTTTATCGTAAGTGGTTTACAGGAGATAGAGTGGTTACGGCAGATGTATGGGGAGCAGTTGTTGATAACTTTGATGAGGTTAGTTTTTCCCAAAACGTTGCCAGCAAGATCAACGAAAATGCTTTGTCACGCATGTTCTCAGAATTTGGTATTCGTGTTCCCGAAGGACGGAAACCGGACAAATTCATTTTTGCTGATGCACTAACTGAACAGTTTAAGGCTATATACTCTGGTAATGGCGAGGGCGCAGATATAATTACGGATGCTTACACAAGTGCAACAAAGCCTACTGAGTTTCCTGATTATGTGGAAAATACCTTTCGTAAGTTTTCAAAAATGAAAACGCTCCTCTATCAATCCGAGGAACGTCCATTTTATGATTTCTTCGTGTGTAATACTATTCGCACCGAAGAATATTATTTTATGCGCAGAAGCAAATCTTCCGACAAAGTCATAAAGGATGTAAATCTGGAAAAGCTTCTCCAAAAAGCACCATGCACTCTCCTTGTTGGAATGGGCGGCATCGGAAAATCTATGATGATGCGCCACCTGTTTCTGGAATCGATCCAGCAATACAGCGAAACAGGATTGTTACCAGTGATTATTACATTGCGTGAATTTGGGGTTGAAAATGACGACCTGTTTGAGCTCATCGTTCGATCACTGAATCGTTACGATGCAACCATTGATTCTACAAAAGTCAATAAATTGTTACTCCATGGAAGGTGTCAGTTACTGTTTGATGGCTTGGATGAAATAAAAGCTGCGGACATGGATGAGTTTCTTGCCCAACTGGACTTCTTGATGGATCGGTATCCGAATAATCAGATGGTAATGTCTACTCGGAGATTTCATTCTTTTGTTTCTTTGTCCCGCTTCAGGGTTCTTTGGATGGAACCTTTCTCTTTGGAGCAAGCTGTTGAACTGGTTGAAAAGTTAAAATACTATGAGGAAGAGCCGCGTTTAAAAGAGAAATTTCTCGAACGCTTAAAGGCTGAATTCTTTAAAACACAGCCAGAGTTTGCATCAAATCCTTTGTTATTAACACTGATGTTCATGAATTTCAAACGTTTTGCTGATGTTCCGGAAAAACAATATATTTTTTATCAGCAAGCTTACGATACTCTTCTTCAGCTTCACGATGGAGATAAACTCACATTAAAGAGGGACTTTCATAGTGTAAAAGACCCTTCCGATTTTACAGATGTTTTTCGAGAGTTCTGTGCAAAGTCATATCGCAAAGGTGATTATGAATTTGACCATCCAAAATTTGAAAAATACTTTAACCTGCTTCACAGTACCGAAAAGCTTGATCCAGAGCTGATGAAACTACAAAACTTCATTTTTGATGTATGCAACAGTACGTGCTTAATGTATGAGGAAGCACAAAGCTATCATTTTCTTCATCGTTCCTTCCAAGAATACTTTTTTGCTGATTATTATTCCAGGCAAGTCAATGAAGTCCTTATCAAACTTGGACGGTCGATGCGAAATTCAGCTCAAACGCTCTATGATGATGGTGAAGCCTTTAAAATGCTTTATCAACTTGCACAGGTAAAGGTCGAAAGATTTATTTTCCTACCTTTCCTTGAAGATATATTTGCTGAAGAAGATGAACAAAAAACGTATTTCAGATTTTTGACAAATGGATATGCCAACCTGGACTACTTTCTTTTCAGCGAAGAAAAAATGAAGGAGTATAAGATCGAAAAACTTCCAGTAAGAGCCTATCAGCTTCCCAATGGCCCATCAACAGTCATCCTCTCATGCATGCTTCAGCACTTGCATATTGATGATGCTTTTATTCTCGAACTCAAAGGTGAAGGATTGGACTACAAGGAGGCTATTACGTGTGCTATGGTTGGACTCAAATATAGAAATGGCGTTCAATTAATGCGTCTTCAATCTTCCTTATTCAAAGAATCTCGCATCCTTGAAGGGGGAATATTGGAAGGGGTTATAAAGGGAAATGATGGCGCATCTATTGAATTCGGGCATGAATATGTGTTTCAGTTCTCGTGGTTATTAGATGCTCCGGAAAAGTATGAAAAGATGGTTAGGTTTCTGATGGATGAAACTCTACCATTACGAATTGCATACCATGCAATTAGAAACTATTACGCCGAACTAAAAGAAAAATATAAGAATAGCGAAAATCTGGACGACGACGACTTTTAATCCTATGCCAGAAAGGAGGATTGTATGGAAGTAGAACGCTGGTATAGTTTGGAGGAGATTGCTAAGCACTTGGGCGTTAGCAAGGATACTATTCGAGCATGGATCAAAAAAGAGACGATCCCACATTATAAAGTTGGAAGGCAATATAAATTCAAGCTTTCCGAAGTCAATGAATGGATCGAAAGTGGAAAAAGTGCGGATGCTGACAAATAAAATCGGAGGGAAACCATTATGCCTGAGAACAAGAAGGAGCTGGAGCGCGAGGAGCTTCATAGAGCTATTTGGGCAATAGCTGATGAGCTCCGTGGTGCAGTTGATGGATGGGATTTCAAGAACTACGTTCTTGGGACAATGTTCTATCGATATATTTCGGAGAACTTAACTAATTACATCAATCGCGGTGAACGCGCTGCAGGGAATTTGGACTTTGATTATGCTCAGATGTCTGATGAGGATGCAGAAGAAGCACGTGAAGGACTTGTTGAGGAAAAAGGATTCTTCATTCTCCCCAGTGAACTGTTTTGTAATGTCAGAGCACACGCCAGTTTGGATGTAAACCTAAATGAAACTTTAGAGCGTGTATTTCATCATATTGAAGAATCCGCTAAAGGAAGCCAATCCGAGAGCAGCTTTGCAGGACTATTTGATGATTTTGATGTAAACAGTAATAAGTTGGGCAGTACTGTGGCACGGCGAAACGAGCGCCTCGCAAAATTGCTGGACGGTATTGCTCTGATGCGTTTAGGTTCTGTTGATGAGCATGACATCGATGCCTTTGGTGACGCATACGAATACCTGATGACTATGTATGCTTCAAACGCAGGAAAGTCGGGTGGCGAATTCTTCACTCCGGCTGATGTTTCAGAACTGCTCACTCGGCTCGGCACTGTTGGAAAAAAGAAAATAAATAAGGTTTATGATCCAGCCTGTGGGTCTGGATCTCTGCTTCTGAAAGCAGAAAAGGTGCTTGGAAAAGATTCTGTTGTTACAGGCTTTTTCGGTCAAGAGATCAACATCACTACTTATAACCTGTGTCGAATCAATATGTTCCTGCACGATGTCGGTTTCGATAAATTTGATGTTGCTTGCGAAGATACACTGACAAATCCGCAGCATTGGGATGATGAACCATTTGAGCTGATTGTCTCAAATCCACCGTATTCCATCAAATGGGCCGGTGATGATAACCCTCTCCTCATAAACGATCCTCGCTTTTCTCCAGCTGGTGTCCTCGCACCCAAAAGCAAGGCTGATATGGCCTTTATTATGCA
>Ga0326511_10004915_pt1 | contig 10603 bp, 7 predicted proteins | sample 0_2496_0518_D_FD_203701 | JGI IMG/M metagenome (GOLD analysis project Ga0326511, IMG submission 203701) | Bovine rumen microbial communities from UC Davis, California, United States - 0_2496_0518 | ecosystem: Host-associated > Mammals > Digestive system > Stomach > Rumen | place: USA: California... | reverse complement strand
GCTGGGCCCTTGACCACGGCTATGTGGCCATCACTCCTACGCGCATCGATGTGACGTCGTATGAGGTGATGGACGAACTCAGGGAAATGTTGTGCTGAAAATACAGAAATTGTTTGCCCATGAAATACTATCTGATAGCAGGCGAAGCATCGGGCGACCTGCATGCTTCGCACCTGATGCAGTCGTTGCGGCAGCGCGACAGCAAGGCGCAGTTTCGCTTCCTGGGGGGCGATCTCATGGCCAGTGTGGGAGGCACGCCGGTGAAGCACTATCGCGAACTGGCCTACATGGGCTTTGTGCCCGTGCTGCTGCATCTGCCCACCATTCTGCGCAACATGAAGATGTGCAAGCGCGACATCGTGGCGTGGCAGCCCGATGTGGTGATCCTGGTGGACTATCCCGGCTTCAACCTCAGCATCGCAAAGTTTCTGAAGAAACACACGCGCATACCTGTTTATTATTATATTTCGCCCAAGATTTGGGCCTGGAAGGAGTATCGCATCAAGAGCATCAAGCGCGACGTGCAGGAACTGTTTTCCATCCTGCCCTTCGAGGTGACCTTCTTCGAGCAGAAGCACCATTACCCCATTCACTACGTGGGCAACCCCACGGCAGCCGAAGTGAGACAGTGGCTGCAGGACAACGGGGGCACTGGCGGGCAGCGCGAACCCATCATTGCCTTGCTGGCTGGCTCGCGCCGACAGGAGATAAAAGACAATCTGCCTGCCATGATACGTGCGGCCAGCTCGTTCCATAACGACTATCAGTTGGTGCTGGCCGGGGCACCCGGCATTGACGAGGCTTACTACCGGCAGTTCATCGAGGGAACGGGTGTCAGGCTGGTCATGAACCAGACCTACAGCTTGCTCAGCCGGGCCCATGCAGCCCTTGTCACCAGTGGGACGGCCACCCTGGAAACGGCCCTTTTCGGCGTGCCACAGGTGGTGTGCTACGAAACACCGCTGCCATGGCTCATTGGCTATCTGAAGAAAAAAGTGCTGAAGGTGAAGTATGTGTCGCTCGTCAACCTCATTGCCGACCGCGAAGTGGTGGTCGAGCTCGTGGCCGACAGCTTCAGCGAAGACAATATTCGCACCCAACTGGCCCGCGTGCTCGACGGACCCGCACGCCAGCAAATGCTCAGCGACTATGAGCAGGTGGCACGGTTGTTGGGAAAAAACAATGCGCCCGACGAAGCCGCGCGCATCATGATAGAGCTATTGGAAAAGCGTTAGCGTGTAAAGATAGATCACTGCTGCAGGAATGGCCAGCAGCGACGAGTCGAAACGGTCGAGCATGCCGCCGTGGCCCGGCAGGATGTTGCCGCTGTCCTTGATGCCCAGCGTGCGTTTCAGCAGACTCTCCACCAGGTCGCCCCATGTGCCGAAGACCACGACCGTGAGGCCCAGTCCGGCCCATTGCAGGGCCGACAGCGAACCGTCGTTCACGCCGTAGTGCTCCGTCAGGTAGTAGAGTCCCACGGCCACAGCCACTACCAGCACGCCTCCACCAATGCTTCCTTCCCACGACTTGCCCGGCGATATGCGCGGAAACAGCTTGTGGCGGCCTAGCAGCGAGCCGCACAGGTAGGCTCCCGTGTCGTTGAGCCACAGAAAAACAAACACTGAGAGGGGCATCAGGTAGGAATAGACTATCTCGGAACCGTCTTGCCTGAATGCCAGCACACTGAGCAGCGAGAAGGGCAGGGCAATGTAGAGCTGCGACAGCATGGTGTAGGCCCAGTTGGCTATGGGGTCGTCGGCTTTCAGATAGAGCTCGGCCACCAGCAGGTAGACAAGGCTCACCAGGTAGGGAATGAACACCGAAGGCGGCGTGATGCCCCAGTTGTAGCCTGCCATGGCCAGAAACAGGTAGACACCGGCCACGGTGGTGATGAAGCGGTTGACGCTGGCAGCGCGCTGCTCGTTCATGAGTCCGCAGAACTCCCAGATGGTCATGCCCGTGACCAGGGCAAAGAGTGCCACCATGGCGCGCGGATTCAGAAAACTGATGACGATGGCTGCCACGAAGATGACGCCCGTGATGGTTCTTACTATGAAGTTATTCATCTTCCTTTTCCTCCTTCTCTTCTTGTGCTTTTGCTTCCAGTTGCCTGGTTCTTTCTTCGGCCATGCGCTCTGCGTCGGCGCGCATCTGGGCCTCGAGCAGCTCTTCGCTGCGGCTAGTCCAGGGACGCTTGCCGAAGATTCTCTCTACGTCCTCGGCAAAGATCACCTCACGCTCCACCAGCAGCTGGGCCAGTTGGGCGTGGCCGTCCTTGTGTTCGGTCAGTATCTGCTTGGCGCGGTCATACTGTTCGTTGACCATCTTCATCACTTCGTCGTCAATAACCTTGGCAGTGGTCTCCGAGTAGGGACGCTGGAACTGATATTCGGAATTGTTGTAGTAGCACAGGTTGGGCAGCTTGTCGCTCATGCCGGCGTAGGCCACCATGCCGTAGGCTTGCTTGGTGGTGCGCTCCAGGTCGTTCATGGCACCGGTCGACACCTGACCAATGAACAGTTCTTCGGCGGCGCGGCCGCCCAACAGGGCGCACATTTCGTCGAGCATGGCCTGCTTGGTCTGCAGCACGCGTTCTTCGGGCAGATACCAGGCGGCACCCAGTGCCTGACCACGCGGCACAATGCTCACCTTGACCAGTGGGTCGGCAAACTCGGTGAACCATGAAATGGTGGCGTGGCCGGCTTCGTGAATGGCAATGCTGCGCTTCTCCTGTTCGGTCATCACCTTGGTCTTCTTCTCCAGACCGCCAATGATGCGGTCCACGGCGTCCAGGAAGTCTTGCTTGCCCACCTTTTCGCTGTTGTGGCGGGCGGCAATCAGCGCAGCTTCGTTGCACACGTTGGCAATGTCGGCTCCCGAGAAGCCGGGGGTCTGGCGGGCCAGAAAGTCAATGTCTACGCTGTCGTCGGTCTTGATGGGCTTCAGGTGAACCTGGAACACTTCCTTTCGTTCGTTCAGGTCGGGCAGGTCTACGTGAATCTGACGGTCGAAACGGCCTGCACGCATCAGTGCCGAGTCGAGCATGTCGGCACGGTTGGTGGCTGCCAGGATGATTACACCGCTGTTGGTGCCAAAGCCGTCCATCTCGGTGAGCAGGGCGTTCAGCGTGTTCTCACGCTCGTCGTTGCCACCCATGGCCGGGTTCTTTGAACGGGCACGGCCCACGGCGTCGATTTCGTCGATGAAAATGATGCAGGGCGATTTCTGCTTGGCCTGCTCGAACAAGTCGCGCACACGGCTGGCACCCACGCCCACGAACATTTCGACGAAGTCGGAGCCCGACATCGAGAAGAATGGAACGCCAGCCTCGCCGGCCACTGCCTTGGCCAGCAGCGTCTTGCCTGTGCCCGGAGGACCAACGAGCAGTGCTCCCTTGGGAATCTTACCGCCCAGGTCGGTGTATTTCTGCGGATTCTTCAGAAACTCCACAATCTCCTGTATCTCTTGCTTGGCACCGGCCTGGCCTGCCACGTCCTTGAACGTGATGCCCAGTTCGCCACCCTTTTCATACATCTTGGCACGGCTCTTGCCCACATTGAAGATGCCACCGCCCAGGCCCGATTTGCCACCGCCCATGAAGCGCATGAAGAGCATCCAAACGCCTATGATGAACAGCAGGGGAAACAGGCTCCAGAACAGGTTGGTCAGGAATCCGTTTTCTTTCTGGCTTTCATAGCTCAGCTTGCCGCCGAACTTCTGCTCTTCGCGCTTTTGCTCAATAAAGGTTTCCAGTTTTTCTATGCTTCCATAGTCCACGGTGATGTAGGGGTCCTTGCCCACCTGGTCGGCTCCTTGGTGAAACACGTCGCGAATGTGCTCTGGCTTCACAAACATCTTGAGTGTGCCATGCGTCTTGTCTACTACCAACTTCGAGGCATAGCCCTTGTCCATGAATCCCTGAAAATCGGTGTAGGTGGTCTCTGTCTGTTGCTGCATTTGCTGGATGGTGCCGCCTTCGTTGCTCAGATAGAGCACGACCAGCAGGGCAATGACCATGAAGTAAATCCAGCTCATGTTGAAACGGGGCATCTTTGGCCCTTCGTTGTTATGATTTGGCTTTTGCTGTTCCATTTTCTTTATTGTGTGAATGCTGTGAATTCCACTTTGTTGTTGTAGCGAGTGTTGTTGCTTCTTTGCGTGGAGTCAATCAGTCTTCGTCGGCAATCTTTGTCAGTTTGGCATCGTCCCACAGATGTTCCAGGTCGTAGTATTCCCTCACGTCGGGCAGGAAGATGTGCACCAGCACGTCGCTGTAGTCCATGGCCACCCATTGGGCTTGCTCCAGTCCCACCACGTGCTGCGGCTTCTCCTTCAGCTCTTTGCGGGCCATGTCGCCCACGCTTTCGGCAATGGCCTCCACCTGTGCGGGCGAACCACCCTGGCAGATGACGAAATAGTTGCAGATTGTTCCCTCAAGACCTTTCAGGTCGGCCACCACGATGTTCGACCCTTTCTTCTCTTGTATTCCTTTTACGATTGTTTCAACCAGTGCAGTTGTTTGTTCCATTAATTGAAGAAAATGTAATGTGTACTTAATTGAATAATAGATATTGTATTATATTATGGAGTTGCAAAGGTAGTGGTTTTTCTTTGATTCGGCTCTATAAAAACTTTTTTTTTGAGGATTTTTATAGTTTTCTTAGGCTAAAACACATGCTCAGAGCTCATTTTGACACCCCGAAAGCAACTTTTTTTGATGCAAAGCGAAAAAAAGTTGCAAAAAGTTTTGGCAGTTCACGAAAAAGTAGTACCTTTGCAACCGCAAAACAGAAATGGTTCTGATTGCGGAAAGTTTGGGGTATGGTGTAATGGTAACACTGCAGATTCTGGTCCTGCCTTTCCTGGTTCGAGTCCGGGTACCCCAACAAGAAAATCCGTTAAGCAATTGAGATTCAATGCTTAGCGGATTTTTCTTTTCCCATAAACAAAAAGCTGAGCAGAAAAAGGAAATCCGAAGCCGGTGATATGACGGCTTCGGATTCCTGCGTTGTCTTGATGTTGGAAATGGATGGCGTGTCACCTTGTTTCAGAACTCCACCAGAATCCTGAACACCTTGCCAGGGTTCTGGTTCCACCAGTGCATGGTGTCAAGAGCCTCTTCGGGCTTGATCACTTTTGTGATGAGCGAATCTACAGGGCAGGTGCCACGCTCCAGATAGTGAATGACGGCACGGAAATCGGAAGGCTGTGCGTTGCGCGAACCACGAATGTCGAGTTCTTTCTGCACGAAGTACTTGGTCTGGAACGACACTTCGGCCTTGGCATAGCCAATGCACACCACGCGTCCCGTGAAGGCAACCTCGTCTACGGCCATCTGATAGGTGGGCGTGCTGCCCACAGCCTCGATTACCACGTCGGGGCCAAAGCCGCTGGTCATGTCGAGCAAGCGCTGGTGAACGTCCTCGGTCTTGGTGTTGATGGTGTAAGAGGCTCCCATCTTTCGGGCCAGTTCCAGTTTGTTGTCGTCGATGTCGGCAGCCACCACCGTGGCACCACGCATGACGGAGCGCACCACGGCACCCATGCCCACCATGCCGCAGCCAATGACCAACACCACATCGATGTCGGTTACCTGTGCGCGGCTCACGGCATGGAAGCCCACGCTCATGGGCTCCACCAGGGCGCATACCTTCGGCGTGAGCAGTCCGGCTGGAATCACCTTCTCCCATGGCAACGTGATATATTCTTTCATGGCACCGTTGCGCTGCACACCCAGCGTCTCGTTGTGCTGACAGGCGTTGACACGCTGGTTGCGGCAGGAGGCACACTTGCCGCAGTTGGTGTAGGGATTGCAGGTGACCACCATGCCAGGCTTCAGGCCTTCGGGCACGTCGGAGCCCACCGCCTCGATGACAGCTCCCACCTCATGACCGGGAATCACGGGGTTCAGCGCCATTGTGTTGCGCCCCATGAAGGTGTTGATGTCGCTTCCGCAGAAGCCCACGTAGTGCAGCTTCAGCAGAATTTCGCCTGGTCCGGGAGCTTGTGGTCTTTCAACTTCGATGATGTTCAGTTGCTGTGAATGTGTGATTTGAATAGCTTTCATTTTTATTATAAAGGTTAAGTTTCGACTTGGGGTTCAACCGTCTTGGCGGCAAAGTTATGCAATTAAATCTAAATGGCAAAGAAAAGAGGTGAAAATGTCTGTATTCTTTTCACTTCTTTTCATACGCATGTGACAAAAAAGTTGTATTTTTGCACACGAAATCCTTAACTAAAGACAGAAAACAATGCAAGCATTCAGCAAGAAGTACGTATATTTCATTTGCTTTGTCTCGGCCATGGGCGGGTTGCTCTTTGGCTACGACTGGGTGGTGATAGGCGGTGCAAAGCCTTTCTACGAACAGTTTTTCGGCATTAGCGAACAGCCGCTGATGCAGGGTGTGGCCATGACAACGGCTTTGGTGGGCTGTCTGGTGGGAGCCATGGTGGCGGGGGGCGCTGCCGACCGCTGGGGGCGCAAGCCGCTGCTCATGGTGTCGGCGCTGCTGTTCACCGTGTCGGCCATTGCCACTGGGTTGTTCAGCGATTTCACCTTATTTAATATAGCACGCTTCGTGGGCGGAGTGGGCATAGGTGTGGCTTCGGCCATGTCCCCCATGTATATAGCCGAAGTAAGCCCTGCCCAGATTCGCGGTCGGATGGTGAGCATGAACCAAATGACCATTGTGCTGGGCATTCTGGCCGCCCAGATTGTGAACATGCTGCTGGCTCGCGACACATCGGTGAGCGAGAACATGGCCTGGAACGTGGCTTGGGGCTGGCGATGGATGTTCTGGGCCGAAACGCTGCCTGCTGGTGTGTTCCTGTTCATGAGTTTCTTTATTCAGGAGAGTCCGGTGTTCTTAAATATAAAAAGAGGTGAAAGGAAAGATGTGGGAGGAAGAAGGGTAGATGGTGAAAGATTGGCTCATTCCCCTAACCTATCGGTTCTTGTCACAAAAAAATACCGCCGCGTGCTGCTCTTGGGGCTGGTCATAGCTGTGTTTCAGCAGTGGTGTGGCACCAACGTTATCTTCAACTATGCCCAGGAAATCTTTGTCGGGGCAGGCTTTGATGTCGATGGAATGTTCATCAACATCGTCATTACTGGCATTGCCAATGTGGTGTTTACATTTGTGGCGCTCTACACAATTGAGAAGTGGGGTCGTCGCACGCTGATGCTGATTGGTGCAGGCGGTTTGGGACTGATCTATCTGACACTGGGTGCCTGTTACTTCATGCACATGACGGGCTTTGCCATGGTGGCGCTGGTGGTGACTGCCATTTCTGTCTATGCCATGACACTGGGCCCTGTCACCTGGACGCTGTTGGCCGAGATATTTCCCAACCGTGTGCGTGGCGTGGCCATGGCCACCTGCACCTTTGCCCTGTGGGTGGGCTGCTGCACACTCACGTTCTCCTTTCCTTCGATGAACGCGGCACTGGGCAGCAGTGGCACGTTCTGGGTCTACTCCGCCATCTGCGTGGCAGCCTTTGTGTTTCTCTATCGAAACTGTCCTGAGACAAAAGGAAAGAGTCTGGAACAGCTGGAAAAAGAATTGGTGAATCAGTAATCTTTTTTGTGTGCGATATGATAAGAAAAATGTGTTTTTGCTTGGCTCTGCTGGGCATGGTGAGTGGGACGGCATCGGCTGCCGACTTTGGTAAGGAAGTGAAGTGGGACAGTCAGAGCCTCATCATAGACGGCCACCGCGTTTGTCCTGTGATGGGCGAAGTGCACTACTCGCGCATTCCTGCCGAAGAGTGGGCCAGCGAGGTGCGGAAGATGAAAGAAGGAGGCGTCACCATCATTGCCACCTATGTTTTTTGGAACCATGTGGAGGAACGGGAAGGCATTTTCCGTTGGGACGGTCAGCGCGACTTGCGTCGTTTCCTCGAAGTGTGCCAGCAGCAGGAAATGCCCGTCGTTCTGCGGGTGGGGCCTTTCTGCCATGGCGAGGTGCGCAATGGCGGCATTCCCGACTGGATGTTCGCCAAAGGATGTAAGCTGCGCTCACAGGACAAGGTGTTCCTGGGTTATGTAGACAAGCTCTACAGGCAAATATATTCTCAGATTATTGGGCTGCAGTGGAAGGACCACGGTCCAATCATTGCCTGTCAGTTCGACAATGAGTACCGTGGCAGCGGCGACTATCTCATGGCACTGAAGAAAATGGCGTTGGCCATTGGCTTCGAGCTGCCTTTCTACACCCGTACGGGCTGGCCAGAACTGTCGAAGCCCGTGCCCTTCGGCGAACTGCTGCCCCTTTATGGCGACTATGCCGACGGCTTTTGGGACAAGAGCATTGAGCCAACGGCAGGCAACTACTACAAGGCATTCAATTTCAAGGGCTTTCGCTCGTCGACCGCTATCGGAACCGATCTGCTGGGCAAGCAGGAGGAAAAGATCAACAAGGGCGACGAAGCCTACCCCTACTTCACCTGCGAACTGGGTGGTGGTATGGCTACGGCCTATCATCGGCGACCCTACATTTACCCCGAAGACACTTACTCCATGGCGCTTGTGAAACTTGGTAGCGGTTCCAACCTGCTGGGCTACTACATGTATCATGGTGGCACCAACCCCGAGAGCACCACGGGCATCACCCTGAACGAAACGCAGCGCACACTGGGCACGGCCAACAACGACCTGCCTGTGAAGACCTATGACTTCCAGGCTCCGCTGGGCGAGTTCGGTCAACCCTATCCGCAGTACTACATGTTGCGCCCCCTGCACCTCTTCATGCACGACTGGGCTGAGACCTTGACCCAGATGGAAGCTTCGTTTCCAGTTTCGCAAGACCTGAAGAAAGGTGAGGATGGGGCTTTGCGCTGGGCCATACGTTCGCAGGCCGACAGTGGTTTCATATTCGTGAACAACTATGAGCGCCTGCAAAACCTCTCGGCCAAGAAAGATGTTCAGCTTCAGGCATGTGGCATCAGTTTTCCGAAAATAACGATACCTGCCAAGTGCATGGCCATCTTCCCCGTGGGAATCGCTGGTCTGCGCTATGCCACGGCGCAACTGGTGGCCCGTCGTGATGGTCGCATCTTCATGATGCAAGTAGACGGCGTTCCCACCACCATTGCGTTGCAGAATGGGAAAACACTGCGGGGCGTGAAGCCACGGGGAATGGAGAAGCCCGTGTACAAGAACATCTATCTACTCACCCGCAGTCAGGCAGAGCACCTGTTTCTTGATGAGACTGCAAAAACGTCATCGGCACCCCTCAGCGTAGGTTGCCAAAAGTTGAGTGAGGCAGGGCCCTTGCGTGCCATTGTGAAAGGAAAAGCCAAGGTGGCAGAAGCACCAACGGAGGAAGACTGGCAGCAGGCTGCTGTCTATAAGATTCTGCTTCCCCTCTCTTTGGAGAACACAGGAGAAAGACACCTGCTCAGCATCGAGTATCAAGGTGACTGCGCACGCTTGTATGCCAACGGAAAACTCGTTGCCGACAACTTTCAGTATGGCCGTCCGTTCCTCTACGGCTTATGGCGTTTGCCTGAAGGATGTCATGAACTGGAGTTGCGCATTCTGCCCATGCAGGACGGTGCTCCCATTTATCTGCCCACCGAGGCAGACAAGACGCCTGGCGAGCGAGTGAAAAGTATTAGCGTCGTGAGAGAGTGAGTCTTCATAATCCCATTTTTAGAATCTACCTAAAACAGGAAATAAACGTATGGTAAAAGCTTGGAGAGAACTGGTGACGATTCCCACCTACGAGGTGGGCAAGCCAGAGAAAAATCCGATGTTTCTGGAGAAACGAGTGTATCAGGGATCGAGTGGGGTGGTGTATCCTTACCCCGTGATTGAGTCAATCAGCAACGAGAAGGTGAATCAGGACTATCAGGCCATTTGGCTGGAAAACGAATACATCTTGGTGATGGTGTTGCCAGAATTGGGCGGTCGCATACAGATGGCCTACGACAAGATAAAGCAGCGCCACTTTGTTTACTATAACCACGTGGTGAAGCCCGCTTTGGTGGGCTTGGCTGGCCCGTGGATTAGTGGTGGCATTGAGTTCAACTGGCCGCAGCACCACCGTCCGTCGACCTTCATGCCCGTCGATTCAACCATCGTAGAGAATGAAGACGGCTCTGTAACGGTGTGGGTGAATGAGATGGAGCGCATGTTCCACCAAAAGGGGGCGGCTGGCTTTACCTTGCGTCCAGGCTGTGCCTATCTGGAAATTCAGGGGCGTGTGAGCAACCGCACACCGTTGCCGCAGACTTTCCTTTGGTGGGCCAATCCGGCCGTAGAGGTGAACGATGCCTATCAGAGCGTGTTTCCGCCCGATGTGAATGCCGTGTTCGACCATGGCAAACGGGCCGTGTCATCGTTTCCCATTGCCACGGGCACCTATTATAAAATGGACTATTCGGCAGGTGTCGATATTTCAAACTACAAGAACATTTATGTTCCAACGAGCTACATGGCCGTGAATTCAAAGTACAATTTTGAGGGAGGCTATGAAAACGACACCCATGGTGGTATGCTGCATGTGGCCAGTCACCTTTTTTCACCAGGCAAGAAACAGTGGACGTGGGGTAATGGCGACTTTGGAAGGGCATGGGACCGCAACTTGACCGACGAGGT
>Ga0326511_10004914_pt1 | contig 10603 bp, 18 predicted proteins | sample 0_2496_0518_D_FD_203701 | JGI IMG/M metagenome (GOLD analysis project Ga0326511, IMG submission 203701) | Bovine rumen microbial communities from UC Davis, California, United States - 0_2496_0518 | ecosystem: Host-associated > Mammals > Digestive system > Stomach > Rumen | place: USA... | reverse complement strand
GAACAGATGATTTTAAACACTGATAACGGCCAGCGAAAGACGGCGTTTTCTGCCCATGATTTCAGCAGTCACAACAGCACGGTTCTGACGTAATTTCCATTCGATAACATCATCCTGATATTTCAGGAGTGCGCCCGAAACGATTTCTTTTCTGCCGTCCTTGTGGACATGAACCATAGAAATATCAATCGGCCTGTTATCGTTCCGAAGCCATCGGAGATAGGCTTCTTCCTGATTTGAGACTGTTTCCGGAATACCGTTTCCCAGAAATCTGACAAAGCCGTCCGTCTGACGGAGCAGATAATAATTTTCGGTGCTGGGCGTGAAATCCAGAAAGACATACTGCGGAAAAATCAGCTCTGCTTTTTCAGTCCACTTTGCATTTTTTCTGATGAGCATCTTCTTCATCGGCACGAACGCATCAAAGCCGAGCCGTTTCAGATGATAGCAGACTGCCACTTCTTTATGGGGGCGTGTCTGCACAACATAAAGACTCATGCCGATTCCTCCTGCTTCTTTTTGATGAATTTCTTGACTTTCTTGTAAAGCTCCGGGTCTTCGGATGCCATTGCATCAAAAATCATGTTCCGGAACTGGTCTGCACCGATTTCCAGCAAATCTTTGTTTTTGATGTCAATCTGCTTTTTGTAAGCGGCCGCTCTGGTTAAGGCGACAGCATTTTTCATCAAAGTATCAAAGTCAAGATTCTGAAGCTGTTCTTCGGGCATCTGGTTGACGGCGGTCAGCATCTGACTGCTGATGATTCTGAGAATGCCTTCGGTCATGTCAAGATTAGGGTAACGCTCTGTTTCTTCCATGATAGCCCTGAAATTTTCCTGACTCATGCGGAGTGCATCAAGTGTACTCATGAGATTCTTTGCATAATTTCCGACTGCCGCAACAGAAATACTTACGCCGTGACTGCCGATATAGTCAACGATTTCACGATAATAGGCACCGGATTTAATCATCTCATCGACAGTTTCTTTCACTGCCGGGTCGAGCTTGTCAATTTTGGAGTGTTTTCTGTTTCCCATACCGCACCGCCTTACACTTCGATGCAGTCATCTTTCAGGATGCAGGCAATCACCTGAATGCCTTTCTGTGTGACTTTGGCTTCGAGTTCATCCGGAGCGGCATCAGCAAGCGTGATTTCCTGTTTCGTTCCGGTGTGCCGGGTTCGGATATATCCGCCTTCGGTCAGATAATTGACGCAGTCCAGAAATTCAGATTCCGTCAGTGTCGGTTCGAGCGCATATCTTAAATCCGGCAGGCTGACAAACTGCGTCCGGAGCAGATTAATTCCTTTGAGAACAACGCCGTTATTACGGAAAAATTTCTTCTGACGAATGCGGTCATTGAGTTCTTTATTTTCCAAAAAAATCACCCCTGATTCTTCTGCTGGTAATAATTATCTATTTTGGATTCCAGACGGGTCATCGTCCGGATGAAATCTTCATTTTTCGTGGTATGCTCCTTGATATACTCCACGCTGTCAGATAATTTCTGCATAGCCGCCTTGATTTCAGCAACTTCGGCCTTTGTGGCGTACTTATCCGACAAAGTATACTGTGATTTGATGCAGTCCTGCAAATCCTGCTCATTCTGGTCAAGTCTGTCCATTGTCCGTTTCAGGAAAAAACCGATAATGCCGAGGATAACGGAAAGAATGCTTGTAATGACATAGAAAATCAAATCCTGCTCCATGTTCTCACCTCAACAAAAATGGTATCACTAAGATTTTCTCATCTTAATGATACCATATAGAAATTGGAATTTCCACTGGAATTTTCTATTATTTTCTTCCAACACGACGGACAATTTTGCGGATGGAAGATTCCGAAAGCTGATAGTCCCTTGCAAGTTCCCTGTAATTTTTGCCGTCGAATTTTTCACAGATTTCTGCATTCCGGAGTTTTTTTGTAATTTCTTCGGGCTTTCTCACATAAATCGTACACCCTGCATAGCTGTCGGCCAGTTTCCGGTATGCTTCCAGACCGATGATTTCAGCGAGTTCTCTTTGTTCGCCGTCAAGCTGTGCAATATCTGTCAGAGTTTTCATGTTCGGAATCTGCAAAATTTCTTCCCCCTTAATAATGTATAAAAATACGGTATCACTAAATTCTTCACTTTAATGATACCGTATAATCTGAGAAAAGTCAACGAAAATATTCCAAATGGCCGTATATTTCTGTTAATGTTTTTGCTTCAAGACCTGTCTTCCGGCCTTTTTCTCTGCACTCCTGACATAATGTTCGAGTGTGGTAATCAGCTTGCTGGCCTGTTCACGCCGCACCCACACAAGAGGGTCATCGAGAGGGGCTGTAATGCCGAGAATTTTTCTGACGGCTCCGGCAAGCCGTTCATCTGCCTTAGCGGAAGATGCTTTCCCGTCCAGTTCTATCAGCAGATACATTAGTTTCCAGATATAACGGCTTTGTGCTTTTGTCAGCATATTCGGCCGTTCCCTGACCTCTGATTTCTTCGGCGTATAACTGCCCTGATGATTGAGCTGTCTTTGCAGTTCCGCTTCCACGGCTTTCCCCTCTGCTGTGGTCAGTTCGCTGACATGTATTTTTCCCGTCATGCCATGCACAAGAGTATGAAAATTATCATCCGGATTGCTCCGTTCCAGAATCCCCAGTGCCGCTGCCAGCGAATACAGGCGTTTTGTCTGTGCTTTTTTATCCATGTTATCACCTCTATTCACACCAGACTTTGTCCGGAATCGTCCGGATAAGCCTGTCAAGTTCCTGTGTCGCTCTGCCGGATGCGCTGAAATTTTCTGCATCGGCTTCGAGATAGACTTTTTCAATGTCTTTGATGATATTCAGAAATGATGTATTTTCATCGCGTAAAATATCAATTGTCGCCTTTAAATAATCATACTGGAAACGCAAATCCAGATAAGCAAGCGTAATTCCCATGCACTGGCCGATTCTGTCAAGCATTTCGGCTTTTGTCAGGCGCATGATGCGCTTTCCGGCTTCCGTGAATGCCCGTTCTGTGTCATATCCGGTCAGAGAATAATAGTCTTCCTGATAGCCGTCATATCCGATAAGGTTGTATCTGTTGCCGAGCAGTCCGGTCATGCAGTCGTTAAAGTCATCATGACTGAGATAACTTTCACGGATTCTTTCATACAGTTCGTCGGCTTTCTGCTCCATGTCGGAAAACAAAATTTTGAACTCGTACAGAGCTTCATCATCACCGTCGAGAGCCGTCAGGAGAATTTCTTCGTCCTGTTCCATCCAGTGGATTTCTCCGCAGGTTTCCTGTATTTCATCCAGTTCTGACATGATGAAATGCAGTTCCAGACTTTCCAGTGCCGGGCGTTTGTACCGGAGATTCTGACTCCGTTCTTCTCTGCTGAGTTTCCATTCATATTCACCATTGCGGTGTTTTACCCACGCCATTCTTTTCACCCCTTGCTTTCTTCAATTTTTCTGATAAGTTCCGGATTACGGTAAACATTTCCAATCACTTCGAGCTGATAATCAAATACCACATCGCCCAGATTATCACCAAGGCCGCTGCTGAACATTCCATCACACCAGAATCCGCCTGTCGTCCATCTGATGCGGCCGATTGTTCCATGACGGGTTTCCCGTACAATATCATCCTCAAAGATTCTAATGCCGTTCTTGTCATACAGGCCTGTGAACTGACCGACTGTTTCCGGGACGACCTCATCAAAATCAATGCTTGGCTGGTAATAGTCCAGTTCATCAGCGGTCAGGCCGCTGGCAATCACAAAGTTTTTCTCATAACAGTTGACTGTAAACGGAAGAAGGAAGCCTTCAACCCAGTAGCCTTCATTGTAGCGGCCGTTATAAAATGCAACTTCCTTTCCGCCGGGTTCGGCACAGAATCCGCGGAATAAAATTTCTCTGTTCATGATTTCACCCCTGCTCAAATTTTAAATTTCTTTTTAGGGCAGAGCTTCAGAAGTTCTTTTTCAAGTCCCTGTACTTCTTTTCTGAGCCGTTCATTTTCCTGACAGAGTGAAAGATACTCTGTCAGGAGGGAAACAATGTCGCGGAAATCGCGCCGCATTTTCTGTGCAAGCTGTTTGTCTTCCTGTTTCAGAACGGCTTCGGAAACAAATTCCATGCACTTCATCAGTTCGAGAATGCGCTCATCAGAAATATGCATCATGTGCCATCACCTGCAATAATGAGCTTTGTTCTGGTGCTTCTGGTGATGCTGACGGCGTTTCTCAGCTTTCTTTTGATTTCGTCCAGAATCTCCGCGCTGAATTTGCCGTCATGTGTACTTGTGATAAACTTGCAGATGTTCTCCCATGCGGCGGCTTCATAAATCAGGTAAGCTGTATCGGATGCTTCCTGTTCAGAAAGTTCGGCCGCGTTCATCAGCGTGGATTTGTCTTTCTCAAAGTCTGCGCCTTTGATTTTCTTTGACAGGACTTTCTTTGTGCCGTCATCACAGGGCAGGGAGCTGATAATCTCCGCAACACTGCCCTCACAGTATTCACCGCTGAGAATCGCATTGATGAGCTTCTTTGCCGGAGCTTTGAGCGAATATTTCAGCTCTGTGCTGTACATGCTGTCGCTGAGTACCCCAAAGATTTCTTTGAGCAGTTCTCCGGCGGTAATGTTGATGCTGTCCGCATTGGTGAAAATAATGCTGTTGCCGCTGGCACTGGTATAGCTGACGGACTTGTTTTTCGTGTCGGCAAGCTTCTTTTCTGCATCAGCTTCGACTTTTGCAAGGAGCTGTTCATACTCCGTTTTGAGCGCGTCCTGTTCCTGTCTGATGGCCGCGATACGGTCAATGACTGCACTCATGTTCTGTTTTTTGTTCATGATATGACCTCCTGTAAATTTTTCCTTGACTCTGCGTTTCACGGGCTTGTCACCGTCTTTGGCCGCATTAAGGCGGAGAGCGAACGCTCTCCATAAATAGATTAAATATCAGCACCAGTATATTTAGCAGCCGCTACAAGCCCATTGTAAGTACAATTATCATTATCACAAGCGTTAGAAAAGGCATTGACAGCTCCTCTGATGGACTGCTCTGTCTGTGTGATACCATGCATCAGGGTGATTTCTTTTTCCATGTGATTTTCTTCCAGCATCGGAAACAGCATGATAATATCTTCACGCTTAATGTCAGCCCTTGTATATACCTTGATTTGCTTGGTACGGTTGGCAATCTGTGCAAATTCCGCTTTTCTCTTTCTCATGTAAACGACCGTTTCCGGATTGCCGATGAAACAGATGCCCAGTGTCTGATTTTTATCTGTAAAGTAATCAGAAATGCTTCTGAGAGTTTCAATTTCTTTAATTGTCAGTTGCTGTGCTTCGTCAAAAATCAGCACCATGCCGTCGGACAGCTTCTTCACAACAGAAAGCCAGAGCTTATTGGCAGAACGTTCCGGAACTGCACCGATTTTGTCAGCGATGCATTCGAGCAGCGGCTTGACTCCTGTCAGACAAGGATTTACTGTAATCAGAATGCTGTTCGTGGGATTATCCGAAACAAACTTCTGTGCGGCTTTTGTTTTCCCGATTCCGGCATCACCGACAATCACGGACAGACCGCCTTTTATCTGGCAAACACGGATAACACTGTAAATCTCAGAAGAAATGCTTGTCGGGACGTATTCGGGTTCCTGATAAGTCAGCTTTGCCTTGTCCTTGACAGCAAAATAATTCTCGATAATTCGGAAACCTGCTTCCGGTGATTTGTATGTGCCGTTTTTCAACTGTGAGAGTGCCGAGCCGGTAAGACCAATAATTTCTCCGGCCTTGTTCTGGCTCACGCCCTTGTCTCTCTTTAACTCTTCTACCCTTTCCAGCAGCGCTTCCTGCTCAGGCGTAAGTACATATGACATAATCATTCTCCTTTTCGTTTGGCCGCGTTTTCGGCAATTTTTCTGATGTCAATTACAACAGGAACATCTTCTGCACCAACGGCCATTTTGTGAATCCCTGTATCTTCATTGATGAGAACAGGATGTATATTCTTCGGTACCCTGATTTCAAATTTGCCTTTATTCTGTCTTGCACAGTAGGCAAGGCCTTCTTTCTGTGTGATGACGGGCTTTCCTTTCAGTTCTTCATTTCTCTGTTTGATGAGTTTCTCAACATTGCTCTTTGTCTGTTCCAGAACAGCAATATTCTCGCGCTTTTCTTCAAAGTATTCTGTGAGCATCCAGTCAGCACATTTCCATGTATACAGGTATCTGTCTTCGCGGTCATAGATTCTGACACTTGTCAGGTCATTCGGGTCATATCTGACACAAACTTCCTCTCCGATATGTTTCCATGTTTCCTGTGCATCATAATACCAGACTTTTTCTCCGTGATAATTCACAAATACGCCTTCGCGCTTGACTTTCTGGAATCCGGTATTTCTCATCAGGAGCAGGTCAAGTACGTCTTCACTTGCCATTCTGAACTCCGTTTCTGCAATAGAGCTGTTCCAGACCTCGATTTTCGGAACGCCTTTATATTTCTGTTCTGCACCGCCGTAAGGTGCAACATTGAATACATTCTCCGTGTAATCTTTCAGGAGCTGCCGGAGTTCACTTTCTGTCTCGATTTCTCCGTTCTTGATGCGGCGTTTGATGCTTTCCGGACGTTCTACAATTGTACCGCCGCTGAATCCGATAAGTCCGCGGCAGAACTGTTCTTTGAATGTGCGGTGTGCGCGTTCTACCGCCTTTGACTGCGCTCTGTACGGCTTGGCCACTTTGATTTTGATGCCGAGCCGTTCCAGAATCGTCACCGGAAGATTGCCCTTTTTCGATACAGCAAGTTTTCTGATTTTTGCTTCACCGACAATATCGTTAGTGGTAAATTCGCGGCCGTTGTCAAAATACAGATACTGAGGGAATCCATGCCGGAGCATTGCAAATCTCAGTGCAGTAACGGTTGACTGTGAATCCGGTGAGCTGGTAACATTCCACCCGACCATGACACCGCTTTTGGCATCCAGTACGGTTGTCAGATACATGCGTTTTGTCTTTTTCGGGTCATCTGCTGACTGGATGAGACCATCAATCGTGTAATTGTCCATAATCCAGATGTCATTTGCATAAATATCATCGTATGCTCTCTGTGCATATGGAATACAGTGGTCACGCATTGCTTTTTCTCCATGCCGTGCATATTCCAGAACTGCAAACGGCAATGTTTTGATTTTCCTCCGGAAACATGCTTCATTGGGTATCTGTTCGAGCAGTTCCGGCTGTTCTTCCGTGAAATATGCCACTGTTGAACGGTAGCACTGACTGACAGTCGGCTGGTTCTCTGATGAATATAACTGCCAGAACACCTGCCATATGGGGCTTTCGTCAGGGAGCTTGCTTGTCCCTCTGTTCCATCCGCCGCGCTTGTCCAGCAAATCTTCATAGCATTCGTTCTGATATGCTGTATACTTCCGATACAGAATGTCCGTGCTGATGCTCATTTCAGGATGGATGTATTTCTGATGAGCCACAAAGAGCTTATCAAATTCTGTCTTGTCTTTTCTGCTGGCGCGTTCCGCCTGCCATTCGTCCAGAAGATTTATCCAGTTTTGTATCTCCTGACGCTCTTCCTCCGAGAAACTGTTAAACGGCCGTTTAACACCCTTTAAACCGTATTTTAACGCTTGTTTATCAGGGGCTTCTGTTTCTTTCTTCTCAGGGAGGATTCCCGTTTCAGTGCGTTTCTGCCTGTAATATTTTTCTTGTAGATTTTGCGGAAGGGTAGAAACAGGTATCATGTATTTGGGACGGCCTTTACAGCTTGTTTCTTGAATACTCTTTAATTTTCCTTCTTTGGCAAGTAGTTTGATGTATCTCTCAGAACACCCTTTCAAGTCAGCGACTTCTTTTACCGATAAATATTCCACAATGATTCTCCTTTCTGCCGGAGCATATCACTCTGGCAAAATTTTTCTTGACAAATGTCGGATTTTGTGGTACACTGATTACAGAACATTAAGCAAAGTGAATTTCTTCACTTAATGTCTGGTTTTCCAGTTTCAGGGAATGTATCAGTTCCTCAAAATGATAGCCCTGAAGCTGGAATTTTTCTAAGTGTCTGACAGCGGCTTTGTTGCATTCCAGAAGTCTGGTAAAGCATACTTTCACCGCGTCGGATGCGATACTGTCAAGCTCCATCAGCAAAATGTCATTCTCTGTCTTGTCCTCCGTGTCGAGCAGGACAATGACTGTACTTGCAATCATATCCGCTTTGTCAGAATTACAGATGATTCTTGTGAGTGTTTCTGCTGATGTTGCCACTGCATCAAGATACAGGATGATTAAGTTTGTCTGATTCATCGGTTTCACCTTCCTTTCCTGGTCTGCCTCGTCAGTGCCGGTAGACCATCTCCGGCAGACGGCGGAATGCTCCGCCGTTTCGGCTGTTATTCTTTCTGAAATAAAATTTCTATCGGAATATCCATGAACCACCATTCATGAACTGCAATTGCTTCATCAAGGCTCAGTCCGCGCGTTCCGCGGAGCTTTCTGGAAAGAGAATCCTGTGAAATATAAAGGCTTTCTGCGATTTCTCTCTTTTTGATGTGTCTGTCCCTGATTTCCTGTTCCAGCACCGGATACAGCGGAGTATTCTTCTTTCTCATGCTGTACCTCTTAATCATAGTTTGCAAACGGGATGTGTCTCTGTTCTGCTTCATTCCATTCACTGATAATCAGGTCACATTCTCCGTCTGTTTCTTCTTTCCAGTTGTCGGCGGCTCTGTATGCTTCTTCGGATGTGTCATAGCTGCCGATTTCTCCATAGAAGTCATACAAATCGTAGAGCTGATATTTCTTATGTGCTGTTTCTGTCATTCTGTCTCCTCACTTTCCGACAGTTCGATACCGAAAGCACATTCTGCAAACACTCTGACAGCTTCTTCTTTGGTACTGCGGTATCTGCCATTATGTACGCCGCATTCGTCATCATCAATCTTCCAGACAACATAGGGGTCAGGAGCTTTTTCGTTCTGTGCGATACAGTAACCGCCGAACATGCCGAAAATTTCATAACCGCCAATTTTCTGGCCGACGTGGACAAACTGCAATTCTGCCTGCATGGTTCTGACGTCATCAGGTGTCAGACCTGTTTCTTCGTATTCGAGCAGTTTTCCGGCAACTGCATACATAGTATCGCTCATGTCGGCGATTTCTTCGCCGTGAACGCCCCAGATGCCGGACGGTTCTTCATAGGTCAGTCTTTTCATTGATTCATTTCTCCTTTCATGATACCTGCTGTTTCATCAGGCTGACTTCGTTCATAAGTTCTTCCTGCGATGTTTTCAGAGCAACTGCCAGAACGATTAAAGTTGTTTCTTTGGGGATGCAGTCATCTCTTTCAATCTTTGAGATATATCCCTGTGAGAGCTTCGCGGCTCCTGCCAGCTCCGGCTGTGTCATGCCCAGTTCTGTCCGACGGATTCTGATTTTTCTTCCGAGTGTCATAAAACCACCTCCGTTCCTATTTACTTTTTCATTGCTTTGTGGTAGAATTATCATAGGGCTTACTGCGCCCTAAAATATTCACTATGAATATTATAATACTCATTTGCGAAAATGTCAAGCTCAAAGTTTACGCATTTGAGAAAAATAGCATTTTGCACAGAAAGGCGGAATTAAAATTGTCAATCATGAACAATCTTTTGATTTTGTTATCAAAAAAAGGTGTGAAGTCCTCACAGCTATGCACTGCAATTGGGATAAGCAATAGCACTTTTTCAACTTGGAAAACAAGAATGACCGACCCACCTGCGAAGTATATACTACCCATTTGCGAATTTTTAGATATTTCGTATTTTGAATTATTGAATGATACAGAAAGTAAAGCACCTGAAACCGAAAGCGTTACAATCCACAATCAAAGTCCAACAATCACAAATAGTACCAATATTGAGTTCAACGGAATTAAACACGCCACAGCGTCTGATGATGTCGAATCTGATTTACAGGAAACCACTAAAGTGCTAATGAAAGAGATTGCCAAGGTATTTGACAAACTCCAACCGCGGGAGCAAGTAAGACTAATGAATCTCATCTATGATTACGAAGAAAAATGTAATCACGAAAGAAAACAAGATAACGAATAATAAGAATATACATTTTGTATAAAATTGATATAGGAAGTAGTTCCCCTATCAATAAAAAATAGTTCCCATATTCCCATATCATTTTTGGCCTTTTTGTAAGGCCTTATAGTTCCACTCTTTAAAATCACTGTTAAAATTTAAAAGTTGGTTTAATGCTAAATATAGCCTTTTTAATCGCTTTTAAATGATTTTAAAAGGCGGTTTAACGGTGGTTTAACACTTTTTTATAAAATAAAACCGTCTCTGGATTTTTGGCCTTTTCGGGCTTCCAGAGACGGCTTTATTTTTACAAGTTAATTGATTTAACTTTTTGTTTTCTTTCTTTTTCCAGCTTAAAAGTGACGGTTTCCAGGCACTTTCTTGACTTTTCCGGAGTTTTCCAGGCTTTTCCGGGGTTTTCCGGTTTTTTGTATTTTGCGTGTCAGTTTACAAGGAGTTAATTCAGAAAGATAGCAGTATTGCTTGTTGTATCCGAAGATATGTCGGAGCAAAGGATTTTTTGAACAATAATGAGGTCAGA
>Ga0326511_10004913_pt1 | contig 10604 bp, 12 predicted proteins | sample 0_2496_0518_D_FD_203701 | JGI IMG/M metagenome (GOLD analysis project Ga0326511, IMG submission 203701) | Bovine rumen microbial communities from UC Davis, California, United States - 0_2496_0518 | ecosystem: Host-associated > Mammals > Digestive system > Stomach > Rumen | place: USA... | reverse complement strand
ACTCAACAGTTGAGTATAAATTATCTTATGCAGAAAAGAATATTGTTAATATAAATGAGCTAGAAAGATTATTTGATGAAGCAGGATATGCTAAAGCCTATATACATCCACTTGTAAATGAAATAGATTTTGAAAAAGTACCATCACTAGCTATGGTTAAGTATTTACATACTTTTTCAACTAGAGATGATTTAAAAGAAAGATTTGGCGAATATATAGAAAATGTTAAAAACGAAAAAGCCAAGTTAAATGTAAAGACAGCGGATGTTACTACAGCTTATAAAACAGCAACAACAAGAAGTACAGAAGCTACAGATGTGGTTGCTAAAAAGATAGTAGAAAACGAAACTATTGGCGTAGAACTAGACGCAATTTGTGTATTAGACACTTCAGGTTCTATGTATTGGGGATATAGTAGTATGAATATTGGTGAAAAGGCAACAGCAGTTGCTCACGCAATAGCTACACATTCAACCTATGCAAGAAACCAAATAATATCTTTTAGTTCTAACCCTCATTTAATGACAATTAAAGGAAATACTTTACAAGAGCAATATAAATCTATGTACACAGGAGACTGCTCTAACACAGATTTTGGAAAAGTTATGGACTTATTAAAAGGTTTAAAGAAGTACCCAGAATATATTATAGTTATGAGTGATATGGAATTTGACCAAGGCTCTTATCAAAGTAAAAAACAACTTATGGACTTATTCAAAAAACATGAGGCAAAAACTAAGTTAATTTGGTGGAACTTTAATGATAGAAATAAAACAGTACCAGAATTTGATGAATATGGAAACATCTATTTAAGTGGTTACAACTTGCAAATACTTAGATTATTAGAAAATAAATTTGATATGACTACTTATATTGACAAAATTTTAGAAAAATACAAAAAAGATATTGACTATAAGGCATAATTATAGTATAATATAGGTAATAAAAAGGCACAATACAGCAATAAATTAGTCGCAAACCTTTTAAGTTTGAAAGACACTAGTACTTGGGAACTAGCAATAAGTGCCTTGACATAATCTCAAAACAATTAAAGACTATTACTGCAAACAAAATAGTAGTACAATTGGTAGTACAAATGCCTGCAACGCATTATGTTATTGGTTCGAGTCCAATCTAATAAAAATAGTCTTGTATTAAATTAAGTGCATATAAGCAGTTTTAAAAAAAAGAAATGCTCACACAGCAAAAAAAGAAAATGTAGGTACTAGAAATACCATGGTGGTTCGAGTCCATCTATCCTGACCGTTTTACTGGGATATAGTCTAAATTGGTAGAGACATACGAAAAAAGAGCATTGATTACTACTTTTAATAAGTAGTTTTTTTATTTGCATTTTTATAATAGTATGCTATAATTATTTTGGGTAAAAAATAAGTAAAGGGAATGGTTATTATGAATGGAATTGTTGATATTAGCTTTGAAGATTTTGTTAATAACTGTGAGGTGTTAATTGACCAATATGAAGGTCTTTTGACACCTTTTTTTAATGCCCCAGCAATTAGATGCTGGAAGGCAATGATTTACTCACTAAAGATAGCAGAGTGGAAGAAAGATAGGATGTGGGAGGTGTTAAATGGCGATTTTGAATATGAAGAATTAAAAAGAATAATAAACAGACGAAGGGAAGAAAAGAATGAAAGAAGTCACAAAATTAATGATAAGGGAATTTAAGATAAAAGAACTAGGTTATGATTTCATGGGGTATAGTTTAAGAAAGAAAGACATATATAATTTTCATCACTTAATAATACCAAATAGAAATGGTGGACCAATAGCTAGATGGAACGGTGCTATTTTATGTGGTAAAAGCTCACACCCATATTTGCATGCTATAGAAAGCAGGGACTATGATATGTTTGCTTATATAACAAGTGAAATGATAGATATGAATATTAAAGGGAAGCTAGATATAGAAAATTTAAAAAGAATAAGAGATGTTTTAGTGCAATTTGAAAGAGAACATTGTAGTGATAGAACTAACAAAGGAAAAATATTAATTAAAAACGAATACTTATATAGACCAAAGTTAGATATGATGAAATAGACAACAAAATAAAAAAATGGTATAATTTGTGTAAGGTGAAAAAATGGATTTTGATTTTGATGTTGATATTGATATAGATGATTTAGAAATAGATGATGATTTTATTTTAAATACAAAATCAAGGAAAAGAATTTTTTTTGACTTACAAAAAAGTTTTAAATTATTAAAAAGAAGTTTAAAACTACCTAGCAAAGATGAAGATATAAGGCTAATAAGTCCTGCAGGTGGCTGGAGTTCTTGCTCTTTGATAATGTTTATTGCAGATAAAGAAGTTATAGATGAGCTTACAATTACAACCTTAAGAGTGGGAGTTAAAGAAGTACAAATGTTAATGAATTTATATGACAATGGTAGAATAAAAAATATAAACATAATCATGAGTAAAGTAGCAAAAGCCAATAAAGTATATGAATATCATAACCAGATAAAAGAAATAATAGGCAATAGAAGTGTTAAAATTAATTATATTAATAATCATAGCAAAGTAATACTGGCAAAAACAAAAGACAACTATTATGTAGTAGAAACTTCAAGCAACTTAAATGAGAACCCTAAAATTGAGCAATTTATAATATGCAACGATAGGGAAGTATATGATTATTATATAAAAGTATTTAGAAAATTAAGAATTATTTAGTAGGAGGAATTATGGAAATAATTAACAAAAAAATTGATGAAGTTATTCCTTATGAGAATAACCCCAGAAAGAATGATGAAGCGGTTGACTATGTAGCAAAATCTATTAAGGAATTTGGTTTTAAAGTACCAATTATAATAGATAAAAATGGTGTGATAGTAGCAGGGCATACTAGATTAAAGGCAGCTAAGAAACTAGGGCTAAAAGAAGTACCTACTATAATAGCTGATGATTTATCAGATGACCAGATAAAAGCATTTAGACTTGCTGATAATAAAGTAGGAGAATTTGCTGAGTGGGACGATGAATTATTAAAGATAGAACTAGATGACATTGATATCAACATGGAAGATTTTGGGTTTGATTTATTTAAAGATATCGAAGAAATAGAAAGAACAGATTTAAGTGAAAAAAATTTTGAAAAATATGAAATAATAATTAAATGTAGTGATGAAATAGATTTAGAAGAAAAATATGAAAAATTAACAGAAGAAGGATATGAATGTACAATTTCAACATTATAAAAAAAAATAACCCAGATAAAACTTTTAGAGTGGCAAAAATAATGAATGATTTTGATGTTAAATTAGAACATTCAAACGAACATTTTAAAGGTTCTATTGAATTACCAACAAAATGGAATATAGGACTAATAGTAGGTAATAGTGGAACTGGTAAAAGTACTATTGCTAAAGAAATATTTAAAGATAATTATATAAAAGATTTTTCATATATACATAAATCTGTTATAGATGATATGCCTAAAAATAAAACAATGGAAGAAATAGAAAAAATGTTTTATACAGTTGGTTTTGGTAGTGTTCCTAGTTGGTTAAAACCATATAGTGTATTATCTAATGGAGAAAAAATGAGAGTAGATTTAGCAAGAGCATTATTAGAAAAAGATAATATATGCTTTGATGAATTTACTTCTGTTGTAGATAGAAATGTTGCACAAACAATGTGTATTGCTACAAACAAAGCAATAAAAAAATTAGATAAACAATTTATTGCTGTTAGTTGTCACTACGATATAATAGAATGGTTACAACCAGACTGGATATTTGATACTAATATAATGAAAATGGTCCCCTACCTAGCCCACGAAAACCAAAAGAATATAAAATTAGAAGATGTGGCAGAAGTGAGTGGGCAAAATTTAGGAAGTATCATTATTTAAATACAGAAATAGCAAGTGCTTGTCAATGCTATGGATTATATGATAATGATATTATTATTGGTTTTATTGGTGTGTTGCACCAACCATCAACAAACAAAAAATTAAAAAGAGTTAGTAGATTAGTAATATTGCCTGATTATCAAGGTATTGGCTTAGGAACAAAATTTTTAGAATTTATTGCTGAAAGATATATTAAACTAGGTTATGATTTTAGTATAATAACAAGTGCAAAAAATTTAATATATTCGTTAAAGAAAAGTCCAAAATGGTGTTTAACTAGATATAATATTGTAAAAAATGATATTAAAGGTAAAAGTAAAATAGATAGTAAAATAAAACATAGAGAATGTCCCACAGCTAGTTTTGTATATAAAAAATAATAATTAAAATTATTTGTTTAAAAGGAGGTGATGTAGTGGCAAAAGAAGATATTGTTGAATATCAATTTAATAACTTAACAGCAGAAAAACAGCAGGAAATAGCAAGACAAGGTGGCATTGCTTCTGGAAAAGCTAGAAGGGAAAAAGCCACTATGTTATCAACATTAAGAAAGCTACTTGATGAAGAAGGCAAAAATGGAATGACATACAGAGATATGGCTACATTAGGACTTATTAAAGGTGCTGTAAAAGGTAATGCTTTAAATTATAAAGTTATATTAGAAGTACTTGGAGAAACCAAAGGTGAAGACAATAGTAATGGTGTGCTTAATGATTTGGTGGAGGCTTTAAAAAATGCTAAAAGCAATAAATGATATGCTTAACCCAAAACAATTAGACTTTATACTAGCCAAAGACAAAAGAATTAACTTGCTTACTGGCTCTGTCCGTAGTGGTAAAACTTATGTATCATTATTGAAGTGGGCTATATTTGTAGGACTAATGCCTTCAAATAGTGAGTTTTTAATGACAGGTAAAACATTAACTTCTTTAAAAAGAAACTGCTTGGGTTTGTTACAAGATTTAGTTGGTGTTAATAATTTTACTTTTTCTATCAGCCAAAAGTCAGCTAAGTTATTTGGTAGAATTGTATGGCTTGAGGGTGCAAATGATGATAGAGCAGAAAGTAAGATAAGAGGTATGACACTAGCTGGAGCTTATGTAGATGAGTTAACACAAATACCAGAAGATTTTTATAAAATGTTGTTATCAAGATTAAGTGTTAAAAATGCTAAGTTATATGCAACTACTAACCCAGATGCACCAAGCCATTGGGTTAAGATACAAATAATAGACAATGAAGAAATAGAAAAGGCAGTATGGAGCTTTACACTTGATGATAATGAGATACTAAGAAAAGAAAATGAAGAATATTTTAAAAATCTTAAAAAAGAGTATAAGTCAATGGGTGGTGTATTTTATGAAAGATTTATCTTAGGACTATGGGTACTTGCAGAAGGATTAATCTACAGGCAATTTGCTAACAACACAGAGATGTTCTTAAAAGATAAAGCTGTTGATGAGCATGGGAACAAAATTAATTTTTTAATAATATCTATTGGAATAGACTATGGTGCTACTAGAGGTGAAACTGAATTTAAAGCAACAGGAATAACTCAGTACTTTAAAGAAGCTTGGACTATAGATGAAATGAAACTAGCAGGATTATATTCGCCAGAACAGATATATGAAAAGTTTATTGAGTTTTATAGAAGGGTAGTTAGTAGATATGGAAAAGTTACACATTGTTTTGGAGATTATGGAGCTTTAGGACAAGTACTTACTTATGGATTAAATAGGAAATTGCAACAAGAGAATATTCCACTACAAGTGCAAGACTGTATCAAAGGACAAATAATAGATAGAATATATATGGACCAAATGTTATTCGCACAAAGTAGGAGATTTATCTTAAAAGAGTGTAAATACTTAATAGAGGCATATCAACAAGCTGTATGGGATGATAAAAAGCCAGACACTAGACTAGATGATGGAACTACACCAATTGATGATTTAGATGCAAGTGAATATAGTATGTTCCCATTTTATGATAAATTAATGATGAGAATAAAAGGAGGTTAATATGAAAACAAATAACTATATGAACTCAGTAATAAGAACTGGGAAAAAAGATTATGGAGATGTAATTTTTAGATATAAAAATGGAATATTAAGGCCAATGAAAACAAAAAGCTACAAAATACCAACAGAAGTAATAAAAAGAGCATACAATAGAAAAGTAAATAAGTTTGCAGAAAATAGATTTTACATTACAGATATTAGCCCTGATGATTTTTTGAATTTAACTACAACACCAGAACTACTTAATGAAATAGTTGATGATAATACAAGGAGAAATTTTGTGTTAGATTTAGACACCTTAAATCAAAGTTATATGTTTTTACAAGTTGATATGAAAACTGGAAAAGTTATGGGACATGAAGGTAGACATAGAATGCTAGCTTTAAAAAATGCTGGTTATAAAAAAGCTCAAATATTAGTGTTCCCTGAATATGGTACTTATAAAGATACAGAATATAAATATATGACTTTTAAAAATCAAATGGATGATAACAGAAATACTGTGATAATAGAAAGAATAATACCAGTAAACGAAGAATATATGAAGAATAAAAGATGAATATAAAAGGTTAAAGGAGGTAAATATGTCAGAAAGTGGCGGTTGGGTAACTTTAAAAGATGGTAGAAGAATTTTTATCAATGATTATATGAATGACAAAATTAGAAGCAATAAAAAAACTCAGACACAATTAATAAATGAAGCAAATAATAAATATAAAAATAAGTTAGCATATCCTATACAATCAACTAGGGTTAAAAATTATTGGACTGGTGACCAAAAAAAAGGCAAATATCATTATCAATATCATGCTAGAACTAAAAATGGTTATGATATATACAAAACTTCAATTGAAGAAATAGAACAAGAATTAAAAAAAGATATATATAAATAAAAGGAGGAATTAAAATGACAAGTAAAGGACAATGGATAACAATTAATGGGCAACACATCTTAGTAGAAGAAGGTGAAACACCTATGACTGCATATATTAGGCATATGGGTAAAAAAAATACTAAGAAGATAGAACCTAAAAAAGTTAAAACTGAAACTAATAAATTTGGAATTGATGACCCATATATTTTATTTGGTGAAAAGCATGGAACAGGAACAGTTACAAAAAAAGAAATGGTTGATTATTATTTGAAAAAAGGCCAAAAAACTGGTGATGACAAAATGATAAACAATGCAGAAGAAATGGCAGATGCTTACATAAAATATAGAGAAGAATTAGATAAAAAGAGAAAGAAGGGATAATTAGTGAAACTAGAAGATTTCTTAAAAAAGAATTATGGATATAATCCAGATATAAAAGATGCTATGAGAACATATATAGAGCAATGGAAATCATGGTATCAAGGTAATGTAAAAACATTTCACAATTATTTTATTTATAATGGTAAAAGAAAAATAAAACAGCAAAGATATACCATGAATATGGCTAAGAAAATAAGCGAGGATTGGTCAGATATTTTGTGGAGTGAAAAATGTGAAGTAAGTATGAAGGATGAGAACTCACAAAAACAATTTGAGGACTTAATAGATAACTTAGATTTATACACATTAATAAACCAAGCAATAGAAAAATCTGGAGCTTTAGGAACAGAAGCAGCAGTAGTAGGTGTGTATGATTTAATACAGAATGAAGATGGGATGTATTTAGATACAAGTGATGCAAAAACTAGAGTTGACTTAGTAGATATAGACTGGATATATCCACTTACTTGGAATAATAAAGGGATAACAGAATGTGCTTTTGGAAATGTTGAATATGTAAATGGTGAAAAGTATGTTATATTATCAGTACATAAAATAGCTGATGATGGCAACTATCATATTTATAACCATTTATTTAAAGATACAAATGGAAATATAAGTGAAATTACAGATGAGCATGGAGTAATGGCGGATTTTAACACAATGTCAGAAGCAAAATGGTTTAGTATATTTAAACCAATGCTAACTAATAACTTATTTAATAACTCACCGTTTGGAATACCTCATTATGCTAATTCAATAGATAATTTAAAAGCAGTAGATTTATCATTTGACTCTTTAAAGAATGAATTAAAAGATGGTAGAAGGAGAACCTTTGTAAGAGCTGATATGCTTAGCTATGATGATGGAACACAAAGACTTACTTTTGACCCAGAAGATACTACTATATATCAACTCCCTACTGGTGCAACAAAAGATGATTTAATACAGAGTGATAGTGATGATTTAAGAACAGACAAACAAATAAATACTTTAAATACTAACTTAAACATGCTAGGTGATGGTGTAGGATTTGGTGAAAACCATTATCATTTTGATGGTACTAACTTATCAACAGCAACAGCAGTTGTAAGTTCTAATAGTAAGTTATTTAGAAGAAAGAAAAAACTAGAAGTAGGATATGAAAGCTCAATATATGATTTAGTATTAGCTATATGTTATGCTTCAAGTAAATTTGGACAATATAATATCAACACAGAGGATTTTGTTATACAATTTGATGACAGTATAGTTGAAGATAAAGAAGCAGAAAGTAACAGAGCTATGCGTGAAGTAAGTGCTGGGCTAATAAGTAAAGCAGAATATCGTGAGAAAATATTTGGAGAAACACCAGAGATAGCAGAACAAGAAATAGCTAAAATAGAACAAGCAAGTACTAATATCAAAGACTTAGTAGGAGAAAAAACAGAACCTAAAATAACAGAAGAAACAGAAAATAAGGTAATATCATCGGCTTTGAAAAAAATGGGTATTTAGTTTATGAAAGTAAATTTTAGATTATTACAAGCAATTTTAAATTTACAGCAACAGACAAAAGAAGAAAACAAAAAGCTAGAAGAAAAGCAAAATAAATTAGAAGAAAAGCAAGATGATTTATTAGAAAGACAAAATCAGCTAGAGAAAGAACAACAAGAAATAGAAGTCGAACAAAATAAAGTAATTAAAGAAACCAAAATAAAAGTTGATAGTATAAAAGTAAATATGCCAAAAGATGGTAAAGATGGGAAAGATGGAGAAAGAGGTCCAAAAGGTGAGCGTGGTGAAAGAGGACTTACTGGTGAAAGAGGACCAAGAGGTGAAAAAGGAGATACTGGAGAAAGAGGACCAGCTGGTGTTAGAGGTGAAGATGGTGTTGATGGTGTAGGAATTTATAATATAGAACTAGACAAAGAATTCCATTTGATTATTACTTTAACAGATGGCAGAAGAATAGACTGTGGATATGTTAGAGGGCAAGCAGGTATTAATGGTTATGGTGTTAATGGAATAAGTGTTACAAATGCAGAAATAAGAAATGGGCATTTATATATAACACTAAGTAATGGAACAGAAATTGATGCTGGTGTTGTAAGTGGTGGTGGTCCTGGTGGTGAAGAAATAGACCCAATATTTACAGCTAGTGTTGCTTATAATATAACAGCTACAGATATACAAAATTGGAATAATAAATCGAATTTTAGTGGTGATTATGAAGATTTAGAAAATAAACCCTCAATTCCAGCCAAAACAAGTGATTTAACAAACGATAGCAATTTTATAGATATAACATACCACGATAATACAAAACAAGATAAAATTGAAGATTTGGTGGCAATAAGAACGGGTGCTAATTTAGGAAGTACGGCACTACAACCAAACGACAATATTAGTGAATTAGTGAATGATGCTGGATATATTACTAGCTATACAGAAACAGACCCAATATTTAGTAATAGCGTAGCAAGTGGAATAACTCAAAATGATATTACTAATTGGAATAATAAAAGTAGTTTTAGTGGAGATTATAACGATTTAACTAACAAACCAACAATTCCAACAGTTCCAACAAATGTTAGCGCATTTACAAATGATGCTGGTTATTTAACACAACACCAAGATATAAGTGGCAAGTATGATAAAACTGGTGGAGAAATAACTGGAAATGTTAAAATAGATGGAACTCTTACTTTAGATATTGAAGATGAAGACTATGATGCTGGAATTACATTTGATAAAAGGCTAGATGATAACTTAGGAACAATATTAACTGCAACTGGTTATGCAAATGCTAATGGTAGCAATACAAATTATAGACCTATTATTAGAAATATAGGAACACCTAATTCAAGTTATGATGTAGCAAATAAAAAATATGTAGATGATAATATAATTACACCTAATTATTATTTAGTGTTATTAAATGCAGATGGTATAGTTGATACAGCTTCATCAACTTTAAATTACAATACAATATCAGCTAATTTAACAAATAGAGCAAAGGCTGATTATTTAGATGTAGTATGGGGAACAACTAGATTTCAAGCAAAATGTATAGAAATAACAGATGTCAATACAGGTGATTTAAAATTTATAGGTGAGGTTGAATATCAGGGGATACAAAGATATATGGTGTTTACTTTAACTCCAAACAATGTATTAACAACTACAAATATAATTACTTTTGAAAGTGTTAGTAATAAAGTATCAAGTATAATATCAAATAGCACAAGCACAGATAAATACCCTAATACTAAAGCAGTATTTGACGAATTCCAAAGAAAGCCAGTTGTAGTATGGGAAACAGATACTAATTTTTTAAATGCAATACAAGCAGATATTACAGAAAATCCAGCATGGCAACTTACAGGGCTAGATATGACACCATTTAAAAGAATTAAGATATATTCAAAAGCTGGTAAAGGTAGGACAACAGCAGGAGCAACTGG
>Ga0326511_10004911_pt1 | contig 10605 bp, 6 predicted proteins | sample 0_2496_0518_D_FD_203701 | JGI IMG/M metagenome (GOLD analysis project Ga0326511, IMG submission 203701) | Bovine rumen microbial communities from UC Davis, California, United States - 0_2496_0518 | ecosystem: Host-associated > Mammals > Digestive system > Stomach > Rumen | place: USA: California... | reverse complement strand
TTGCAACAGGCATTGATGCTAATTCCGGTGTGATGACGACATCCGCAACAAATGCGGTCACATCCGCGACAAGCATCCTCACGGACTCGTCAATCCAGAGCGACGCAGACAGCGCAGGTCAGGACCTTGTGGCATCTGCTGCATCCGGAATCGACAGCGGGGCATCAGCTGCAGAGACTGCAGTCCAGTCTACGATGACAAGCGCCCTGACGGCCATGAATGAAAGTTCCGCAGACGCTCAGTCCGCAGGCGAAGCACTTGGAACAGCAGTGGTCACCGGTATCACAACAGGCATGGAGCCTATCGGCGAAGCGGCAAAGACGGCAGTGGATAACGCTGTATCGTCCATGCAGGGCGGGCTCTCGTCCATGCAGAGCGCCGGACAGCAGGCAGGTGCAAGATTCGCCCAGGGTATCCGAACGGGTCTTACACAGGCGGCTACGGCGGCAAGAACGGCCGTGAAGGGCATCACCACGGCTCTTAAGAGTTCGGTTTCTCCTGCTCAGGCGGCAGGCCGTCAGGCAGGTGCCAGATTTGCTGCGGGCATCCGCGCAGGAATGAGCGCCGCAAGGAGCGCCGGCAATGCGGTCGGCAAGAATGCCGTAAACGGCATGAAGGCCGTGGCATCCTCTGCCAGGAGCGCAGGTGCTTCCGTCGGATCAAAATTTGCATCTGGCGTATCCAGTAAAACAGGATCCGCAAGGAGCGCAGGCTCGTCCCTGGCCCGTGCAGCAAAATCTGGCATGAGCGGAGTCTCCACATCAAGTATTGGCCGTAACATGGGACAGGGTCTCGTGAATGGCCTGAACTCCAAGTATGGCGCTGTAGCATCGGCTGCACGCAGGCTTGCAAATATGGCGGCAGAAGCAATGAGGAAAGCGGCTCAGGTTCGTTCTCCTTCGCGTGTAACAAAGAAAATTGGCGGTTACATGAGCGAAGGACTTGGGCTCGGAATCCGCAGCCGGACATCTGCGGCGGCATTCGAAGGCAGATCACTTATCAAAGCTGTGATCGATGCTATGAGGGAGGAGGGCGAGATTCACAGCCCTTCCAAACAGACGGAGCTTCTGGGCATGCATGTCGTCAACGGTCTGAACAAGGGCATTAAGGATAATGCAAAAACCACCAAGGGCATCGTGATCGGTTTTATAGGCCAGACTATAGAACAGGCCAGGGATGCAGTGCGCAATGTCAGCTGGGGCCCGAATGATTTCCTCCGGAAGACCCTCCTCGAGATTGAGAAGTGGGGAACCGCAGCGGCAACGAACGTCAGGAATGCTGTCGATAAAATGAAAAATGCATTCGGGACCGGCATGAAAACTACAGCTTCCGCAGTTGCTACAGCTTTTTCCTCTGCCATGAAGTCCAAAATGAAAAACATTTCCGACGCTACCTCCGGGATCGTCTCCACAGCGACTGACGCTATGGTAAATAAAGCCAAGAAAGAGCAGGAGCGTTACCAGCAGGCATTCGACTGGAACTCCAAGATGCAGAAGGAGTACGAGAAGAAAGCTAAGGATAAAAAGGCCAGTGCTGCGGAGAAGAAAGCGGCAGAGAAGAAAGCGAAAGAATATGCCGCTCTTGCGAAGAAGTACAAGGAGACCACAGAAAAATATAAAAATCTCGTGACGAGCTATACAAAAGCAGGGTCTGCGGTAAAGACCGCTTTTACCAATGCATTTAATGAGAAAGTCAATGCTGCGATCACGAGCACGACCAATGCGATCAACAAGCTTGGAGAAACCTATCAAGCGAAATACGATGCCATCATCAAGGCGCGGACAGACTTCCGCGACAAGATGAGGGAAATCTCCCTCGGCGAATATGACGATGAGAAAAAGGCTGTAACAGCCCTCACCGATTATGATGTGGCAAAGCGTCAGGTCGAGCAGTATGGCGCAAATCTGGAAAAGCTCAAGAAGGTACTTCCGTCCGGCATGCTGAATGAGATCCTCGCCATGGATGCCGAGGAAGGACTGGCATATACCGACAAACTCCTCTCCCAGGGCACTGACTGGCTGAAGGCATATGCAAAAAGCTACAACAGCTTTATGTCGGCAACCAATACGGTCAGCAATAAGTATTACCAGTCGCAGATTGACACTCTGAAAACCGAGTACACCAAGGCAGTCGAGGCAGAATTTAAGAAGCTCCAGACATCCCTGAAGACCATCGGCCAGCAGGTCATGCAGGGATTTGCGGACGGGATGAAGTCCAAAAAGACTGCACTCGACAATGCCGGCAAGACGCTTGCCGACAGCCTCATCAAGGCGCTGAAAACCAAACTCAAAATCCACAGCCCGTCAAAGGTTGCGGCGAGCCTCGGCTCCTACACGGGGCAGGGCTTTGTGAATGGCGTCGAAGATCAGGTCAAGGCGGCGCGTGATGCAATGCAGCAGCTTGTGGAGATGCCGAGGCCTCAGTTGGCGATGGCTGCTGGGGCAGAGAACCTCAGATTGCATGATGAATACAACTACACATCCAATAGAACCTATAAATTTGAAGCGGTAACAGAGCTCGACGGGCGTGAGATCGCACGCTCCACAGCCGAGTACACAGAGGACGAACTGGAACGCCGCCGCAGGAACAATGAAAGGCTCAAGGGGAGAAGATAATGCTCTACGATTTTATTGATACAAATGAAATGCCGTTGAATACATATCTCCCCGCAGAGGCTATATGTTACAACGGCAAATGGATTGACGAAGAGATTCCCGCTTTCCGTACGCTTTATGCTGCGGGGCGGGAGTCCTTTTTTTCAGATATTTCGGAGTTGGCTCTGGAGTCGCTTGACGGGGCTGTATTTCTGCGCAGGAGGCTCACAGCGCGGACGATTACGGTCGGCTATATGATTACCGCAGAATCCCCAGAAGCCTTTAGACTGGCTTACAACTGGCTCTGCAAGCTGATGAGCGGTACACAGGTACAGATTGTCTTTGCGGACGAGCCTGACAAGTATTACATCGGTACATGCAAGTCAGTCGGCACGCCGGAATCAGGCAAACTGTGCGCAAAGGCAGAGATGGAAATCTACTGCGCAGACCCTTGCAAGTATGCTGTCGAGGAGACCGCGGTTTCGGCAAGCAGCAATGTCCTGACGGTGGAGTATGACGGCACGTATCCCGCAAGGCCGAAGCTTAACGCACTGTTCACGGGTGATGCGAAACAGGTCATCTTTACGAATACCGCGATCGTCTCTGCGGGCGATGCCGATGCGGAGAGCGCGGTCTTTGTGTCCGGCGATTATCTCCAGATAGACTGCAATGAGGCGAAGATATATCTCAACAATGTTTCTACCCCGTCTCTGGGGGATATTGCGAATGAGTATGAGGATTTCCTCTTACAACCAGGGACTAACGTTATCACCCCCGCCTACACGGGGACAACGCCTGTCTTCACTGTGACATACCGTGAGGCGTGGCTGTAAGGAGTAACTTATGATTCTATACTTCTGCGACAGGGGGATGGACATCATCCTCAGTGCATCAACAGGATTAAGGGAAGGACTCCATATAAAAGATGATAAAAAGGTCGAGAGCATCGAAGCCGGACAGGATGTCTTTTCAGGATATCTTTGCTACGGAGACGGGCGGAGAGCGGATGCTGAAGAGGCTGTTGAGGTCGGAAACTATATCATCCGCAAATCCGATAAAGACGAGTTTTATACGGTCATTGAGTCGGAGATTGACCCCATCGAAAGAGAGATTTACTTCTATGCAGAGTCTGCGGGTCTTGACCTCATTGGTGAGATTTTCGAACCGTATGAAGCGACCTCCCTGATGTCCCTTGCGCAGTATGCCGAAAGATGGCTGTATGACACAGGCTTCGAAGTTGGTGTGGATGAGTCGAGCGGGACAAAGATGCTCAAGTGGGATGATTCGGAGACTGCCACAGCAAGGATTATCTCCACGGCGAAATACTTTGACTGCGAGGCTTCGTACCGCTTCGATATCGACCGGTTATCCATCGTGGGCAAATACATCGATTTTTATGCTCAAAGGGGACAGACGGTCGCAGAACCGCTCAGAAAGGGACGCGACTTTGAATCCATGAAGGTCAGCAAGTCCATTGCGGATATTGCCACGGCATTAAGGGTCACAGGCGGTACGCCGGACGGTGCGGGCATACAGAGGAGTTCGGACAGTACATACACATGGGTCAAGTTTTCTGAATATTACAACGGATACGATGAGGAAAACTCACCGTCCATGCAAGACGATCCTGACGGTATGCAGTTCATCGGCATCTCTCCCGCCCATCCTACGGACGAAGAAAGCGATGTACCCACAGATTACCTCTGGGCAATGATAAAGAAAGCGACCGGAATCTATGCTATCCCCTCTGCCACAGGATACAGGGAAAGCAAGGATATCTCAGGCAAAGCCCGATATACATGGGTAATGTTCGCGACTGATGAAAACGGTTCTTCGATGTCTGATTCTCCCACAGACAGGAGCTATATCGGTTTGGCACTGCACAAGACCACTGCGACAAAAGGCACTCTTGCGTCTCAATATACATGGTATCCGATGGACACCAATGAGGGATGCAGAGATGTCTTTGTAAGCCCGTCAACGGGTGCTATCTCAGAGGGCAACGGCCTGTATACCTGGATAAAATTTGCCGATGACCCTGACGGCACGAACATGTCTGACTCACCGAAAGGGCGGGGATATATCGGCATGGCCTGTCATCAGGACAGCTCCACCGAAAGCACAGACGCATCCGATTACGACTGGCAGCTCATTACCTTGAACAGCACCACGGGTGGTATAGTCCTCTTCAACCCCTGTTATCAGGGTATCAGACAGTCTGACGATACATTTATCTGGGTGCGGTTCGCAGCGGATACGGACGGGACGAACATGGCGGGAACGCCAAACAACCGCCCTTATCTGGGACTGGCTTACGGCCAGACCACAGTGGTTCAAAGCACAGACCCCGAAGATTACGAGTGGGATTTGATAGATGCCGATACATCCTCCGAAGTGACCTTAAAAGGCATGGACTACAATGACGGTGACTTCTGGATTGACTCCGTAGGGAGACTCAGGTCAGAGGTCGCAAGGGAACAGTGGTCGCGCTACATCATCCCTACGGAAACAGGCACGGATGTGGGCCACATCGTAGGAGAGTTTACATCCGAAGCCACAAATCAGGATACCCTCTTACAAGAGGCGATCGCGGAACTGACAAAGAGACGCGAAGCTCAAATTACCTACGAGATAGAGTTGATTACGGTACGGGACGATTTGAGCATCGGTGATACCGTATCGATCGTTGACCATGAGGGAGACCTCTATCTCACCGCAAGACTTCTGAAACTGGAGACCTGTGAGGAAAAGAACAAGCGGACAGCCACATTCGGGGATTTTGCGAAAGCACCCACTACATTGTCCGACCAGGTCGCAGCACTCAGGAAACAGGCCGATGCACCGAAAGCTATCTATCAGTGGATTGTCTATGCTGACTCTGCCACAGGAGACAACATAAGGTTACTCCCTGACGGTGCGCTTTACATGGGCATCGCCTACAACAAGACAACATCCATCCCAGACCTGACAGACCCCTTTGTGTATGAGTGGAGTCAGATTGGTTCTGGAGAGAACAATATCCTGTCGGTGACATGGTATTACCTCTTACAGGATGAGTCGTTAAACCCGCCCACAAGCCCCACAGAGGAGACTCCCACGGGTTGGAGTACGACAGAGCCTGACTACACAGAAGGGTCTTCTGATGCCTTGTACACGGTCACAAAGACTACGTACTTAGACGGCAACTTTGAGTATTCCGAAGTCTCTCTGTCATCGTCTTATACCGCAGCCAAAACCGCCTACGAAAAGGCAGAGGATGCGGAGAAGGTCGCTACCAATTACCTGTCTGTTGACTCATCGGGCATCATGGTTGCGGATATGTCTGACGGTACTATCCACACACCTTCGGGTGTCCCGTCTGGGGTGAAAAACGTTTTTATTGATAATGACTCGTTTGACGTTAGAGACGGGCAGACGGTCCTCGCATCATTTGGGGAGACTTCTCAGATAGGTGCGGACGGGGGCAATCATCAGATCATCGACTCCACGGGGTTACAGGGAATCAACGAAGATGGTCTTGTGGTTTTCGATGTGCAGATGGACGGAGCATTAATCAGATATAGGAAAACACTGGTTTATCCGAGAGATGGTGAGGATAATCCGCCATATATAACACTGGCAACAACTACTGTGTCAGGCGATAGTCTGGTTGTAAACGATGCTCCTCCTCTTCCGCATATGGAAAGCGAACGTCTTGGTTTCCAGATTATGTGGTATGTCTACGACCCAAACGAAGAAGAATCAGGCGATCCCGTTTATGATTACGACTATGGTTATTATACGTTTGGGTTTTATCCAAATGAAATAACCACCAAACATTATACACTTAGACGAAACAATAGTGATTATGCGTTTATCCATGTTGCGCATACCGACACGTTTACCTTTTCGATAGAAGGAACTATTAGCGAACAGGCGGTTTCTGACGGTAACGTTGTAGACATATTTGCGGAGCATTTAGGTTATACTATTGCATTACGTTCTCCTGCTTTTTCGTTAGGCACAAGGGGGAATGATAGTCTTGGTAGTTTTTCCGGTGTGGTGGGCGAGAGTATGTCAGCATCTTCGGCACATCAGTTTGCATGTGGGAAGTATAACAGCGAGGACCCGGACTACGCCTTCATGGTCGGTAACGGTACTTACAAAACTGTGTCAAACGCACTCGCAGTCACATGGGACGGAGACGCATTGCTTGCACTCGATACCACAGCAGAGTCAGGCACAACGGACGGTGACCTTTACAGCGCAATTACGGCATTAGGATGGGAAAGTGAGGTGATTACATAATGCTTGATACAAAGAAATTATTTACCAAAATCCTGACCCGCCTTGTGCCGACAACTCTGTACAACTCCAAGTTGACAGCCCCATCCACTCAGTCTACATACGCTTATGCGTCCGTACCCAATCTGGCAAACTACAACATCGTACTGGTACGGTGCGAATGTAATAATGCCCGTCAGCTCTTGGTTTTCTGCCGACTCTTCGGGGACAATCCGATGTATTTATCGGACAACAACGATACATATGTCAGGGGTGGGTATCTCGTTGACTGGACAAATAATAGAGTAGGTGTGAGGTGGGTAAACGGTACTTCAGCACTCGCAGAGTACATCTACATCCAACAGGTTTACGGCATCTTATAAGGAGTAAACATGAGGACTATAATCAAAAAGTTAAACATGACACCTGGAGGAATCCCTCTGCTGATTCGACTCAATCAGTATGATTCGGATTTCTCCATTGTCTTTACCCTCTACTCATCTGACCAGTCATGGACGCTTGAGTCTGGGACAACGGCAAAAATCAGGGGTACAAAAAAGAGCGGTACGGGATACTCTGCGGACGCTACGGTCAATGTATCCAACAGCACTGTAACGATCGCCGGAGACCAGCAGATGACCGCAGTCGCGGGCCTCAATACCTACGAGGTGGTGCTGTATGACGGAGAACTGGAGCTGAGTTCCGCGAACTTTTTCTTGTACTGCGAACAGGCTGCAATGTCCACCGACACCATCACCGATGATACCGTACTCGCTGAGATTACGGACTTTAATACCCAGATCGCAGCAGCCACCGCCGCAGCAAACAGGGCAGAGGCAGCAGCCGATTCCGTGACGATTGACCCAACCCTCTCCCAGAGCGGACAGGCGGCGGATGCTAAGGTGGTGGGGGATAAATTCGACCAGATAAAAAAGACATTTGCCACGTTTTCTAACGATTTATACAATGCTTCTGGGATTGCAAGCGGCGAAATTGTACAAACCAATGGGTATTATTCGGAGAATGATGGTGGCGGTAGCTTATATCTTATCACGGACACATCAAGCAGTTACTCCATATCATTGAATCATGGATTATACGCCAATGTGATTGAATCTCAAAATGTAAATGCGGGTGCGTATGGTGCTATTGGGCAAAAAGATGTATCTTATGCCAGGAAAGCAATAGGCTTTGCGGGAAGTATAGGCGCGAACATCTATTTCCCGTCCGATATTAATATCGGTGGTGGACTTGAATTTGGTGCAGAGTTCAATAACAGAACAATCACTTTTTACGGAAATGTAACATATAGGGGTTCGCTGTATGCTATAACACTGCACAATACAAAAAGCGTTACCGTTCGCGGCAATGAGTTGGAATGTACTGCCGGAAGCGGAATACAGATACTGCAAGACGGTGAGTATACGCTATATAACACTAATGTGTTTTTCGCATACATCAATGCCCATATTGACGGGCTTAGAATTACAGCGAAAACATGGGGAATATATGAGTGCTTAATCCACATTGATAAAATCAACAGCAGATATTACGGATTGCGTTGCGAGGCGTTGGAATCAAGCGCAGAAACATCCTCATTTGTTGGACAAATGAAATACGAATTCCAACATATGGTATCGTCAGAGACATACGCAATAAGTTTTAATGCAGCAACAAATACCACAATAACAGGGGTGCTGATTGATGGTTTATCGCTCGAAGGATCGCATAACGGAATCCAGTTGAGGGGTGACTGCAAACTTTTCAAGATTCTAAATGTAAGAGCATTGGAATTTAGCTCATTTACTTGGTTGGTAAATGCGACAGGGGATTTAAGATTCAACAGGTTTTCGTTCATATCTCCACCTAAGACAGACCAACTTTATATAAGCGCGACACAACCAGAAGTAGTTGAGCCTATGGTTATCGAAGGTGGTATATATTCACCAGCTCAATATAGATTTGCGGATAAAGCGATTTATTATAACAGCACTACCGTTTATAGCGCATCCAACAATAACGTTTATCAAAAATCAGAAAACTTTACATTTGGCACTTCCAATGCGACGTATCGGTGCTATAAAAATTTCATAAACAATAGCGGTTCGGAACTTACTTATGATGTGCTTGGTTATTTTTCTCCGTTTGGGGTTGATGAAATTTTTGTTACGCAAAACAAAAATAGCGGATCAGTAAGTATTGTTAAAGTCGGAAACAGGACAATTTTTGACGGAAATAACGAGACAGAAGACGGAGAAACAACATATAAAATAACTGCAATGTATGACCCTTCACTTGGTACTACAATATATAAAATTCACAAACTATAAAATAAGGAGGCACGCATGGCAGATGTAATAGTAAGAGGCACTACTCCGTCACAGTAAAGGAGGCAGTATGGCAGAAATCATCATCGGCACTACGCCGACAATCACATACACTTTTAAAATTGTCTCCCCGTCCGACTTCCGTGCCTGCATCCTGACTATCAAATGCAACGGACAAATTCTTATCGAGAAAACTCTCTCCAATGCAGAGATTGGCACAGATTCCGTATCGTGGACGCTCACACAGGCAGAAACGCTTTCGCTCGGGACAAGAGTCGCAAAGATGATGTGCAACTGGGTGACTGCGGACGGCACAAGGGGAGCGAGTGAGATTACCACAATCAGGGGAGATACCAACCACATACCGGAGGTGATCTGATGGACAAAATCGTACTTGACGGAGAGGTGTCGATCAATCTCCCCGTTGATGGGGAAAGCGGAATAGTTACTGTTGTAAATCGTGGCGGAACTGTTTTGCGACCTGCTACGACAACCACCCTCGGCGGAATCATTGTCGGAGAAGATTTGCAAATAACGCAGTCCGGTGTGCTGTCCATCACAAAAGCAAATCAGGTGGAGCAGGACAACACTCACCCGATCACAGCGGCCGCAGTATACACGGAAGTCGGAAACATCAGCGCACTTTTGCAGACTATATAAGGAGATAAGCTATGAGCATTGCAACAGAAATTACCAGAATCCAGACCGCACGAAACAAGCTCCGCACGAAGGCCGTAGAGCTCGGCATCGGCACATCTACCGATAAGCTCCCCGCCCTTGCAGATGCATTTGATGGCATCGTTAACCGTGGCGGTATCTCTGCGCAGGTGCAAGAGGGAGACACATACACGATCCCCGCAGGACTGCATGATGGTACCGGTACGGTTTCCGGTGTGTCCGGTGGAGGCAACTACACTTTGCAGAGCAAGACTGCGACGCCCACAAAATCACAGCAAAGCATTGCTCCTGATTCTGGCTACTATGGCTTGTCTGCGGTCACGGTGGCGGCAATTCCTGACGCTTATCAGGATGTTTCCTCTGTTAATGCGGGGGCAGGCGATGTACTTGCTAACAAGATTATTGTTGATGCGGAAGGCAATGTAGTTCCCGGTACTATGCCCAATGTGGGATCAGTCAACAAAACCCTCGATGCTACTACGGGCAATCAGAGTTACACCGTCCCCGAAGGTAAGCACAGCGGTAGCGGCAAGGTGCAGATCGTTCTGGAGACAAAGACGGCTACCCCGTCCGCTTCCTCTCAGGATATCACTCCCACAGCAGGTAAAGTCCTGAGCAAAGTCACGGTCGCCGCTATTCCCGCTCAGTACGGTGATACAACCGGAGATGATGCTGTTGCGGCAAATCTTCTTGCAGGTACATCCGCGCACTCCAACAGCAACGGAGCGGCAGTCCTGATCGAA
>Ga0326511_10004909_pt1 | contig 10609 bp, 7 predicted proteins | sample 0_2496_0518_D_FD_203701 | JGI IMG/M metagenome (GOLD analysis project Ga0326511, IMG submission 203701) | Bovine rumen microbial communities from UC Davis, California, United States - 0_2496_0518 | ecosystem: Host-associated > Mammals > Digestive system > Stomach > Rumen | place: USA: California... | reverse complement strand
TCTTAATGGCTCAACTGTACTAGTTGAATTTTTACAGCTTATAGACAACACGTATAATATACTATACGGTGTTCCTGTAGATGTTAGATTAGGTATATTTAACGATGAAACTAATTGATAGTTATAACGGTTCTTAAAATAAAAAAATATATACGATACACTATAATTTAGTGTAGATGATAAAAGATAGGCTAATCTATTAATTATAGTTTTAGCCTTATTATGCCCAAGTGATGAAATAGGTATACATAACGGACTTAAAATCCGTCGGAATTTAACCCTCCGTGTCGGTTCGACTCCGACCTTGGGCACCACTTAATCATCGTTATCTAGTATCGGCCCCTTAGCTCAGTAGGTCAGAGCAGACGACTCATAATCGTCGGGTCCAGTGTTCAAACCACTGAGGGGCCACCAGTTTATAAACGCTTCTGGGATTAGAACTAACTCTCTATCCTGGTAAAAATCCCTAAAAAAGACCATTTTAATGAGTAGTATTAATTGGTCGCATGCTAGTTTCAAGGGACATTTTGGCTTATCGGTTTTAAGCATGCACCCATACAGTTTTACATAAACTGTTTCGATTTTAACGGGAATATAGCTCAGTCGGTAGAGCAATGGACTGTTAATCCATGCGTCGTTGGTTCGATCCCAACTATTCCCGCCAGTTTTGATAATGCTTTTTTATAAAGTATTTTTGTGAGGTTCTTTTGAACTCTTTTAAAATTCGGGTGAATGGTTTTCTTTGATATTTAGATAAGCTAGCTAAGGATTTATCAAACACGGTTCAATTCCGTGACCCGATCCATTTTTAAAGTATTTTAGGAGCTTGGTGTAACGGTAGCACAAATGATTCCAAATCATTTTGTAAGGGTTCAAATCCTTTAGTTCCTGCCATTTTGGTAAGTTGGCTGAGTGGTTAAAGCAGCGGTTTGCTAAACCGTGAACGTGAAAACGTTCCATAGGTTCGATTCCTATACTTACCGCCATTATTCATAGGGGTGTCGTCAAGTGGCTAAGACTCGAGGTTTTGATCCTCGCATTCAGCTGTTCGAATCAGCTCACCCCTGCCATATTTGCTGGTATAGCTCAGTTGGTAGAGCTACTGATTTGTAATCAGTGGGTCGTGGGTTCAAATCCTACTACCAGCACCACACAATACATATCCATATATCACTGCACTAGGGATATCCCTAGTGCAGTGTATTTATTCTTTTTCAAAATAGTTGAATTTATATATTACTAAATTGACAATATATCTATATAGTATTTAGTGTTAATACAAGTTGATATATTAGTGTAATTTAAATTTAATGGAGTTATAATGAACAATAATAAATATATACCTCTAGCGTATAGTAAAAAGATATCTAAAAAGAAAGCACAGATTTTTATAATGCAGCATGAATTCATTCCATGCGAATTAAAGTATTCTAATCTCAACGCGTATAGTTGTGATGAAGAAGGTTTGAATAAAATTAAAAGGATGGTAATAAATAATGATAAGTATTTAGAACGATATGATAAACCTATCGTTTTACAATCAAATTTACAAAAACCTCTACCTAACGAAGATTGGAATAACTATGCGTTACAGAGGCTAGTGGATAATGATATACTTGATTATAACAATATAGTAATCGTATATGATACTGTATTTAAGGATATTATTACAGTTAGACTTTAGTTATGTAATTGACTAAACAAACATAAATATTTAACCATCACTACAGAGTATATACTCTGTAGTGATGTATATGTTACTTTATAAAGGAGTTTATAATGCGTGAAAATAAAGAACCTATAATACTTTCAAAGGATAAAATACGTAGCACATGCGTTACTTTAGATACAATTTATACACCACTTATGTCAGTTATGATGCAGGGTAAACAAGCTTACGTAGAAGCCTATCGTGTCGATAAAATCAATGTAGACATACGTGATCTTAAACGCAAATACGCAACAGAGCAATTCATTTATCGTATAACTGGTGTGTGCTGTAACGCATATGATAACACGCTGGCTAGAGCATGTGTGTGTCTGATTAGTCGTGCATGTTGTTATGCTTGGTCTGAACGTAAACAAAATTACATAATTTTACCAGATTCAGATTTATTACCTGCTAATTTATATTGGATAACGGTATTTGAATTAGTTTATAAATTGAAATATCCTCAGTCCGATGATACTAATAAATGCCTTGTGTATGCACTCAATTGTATGCTTAAGGCAGGTATGATGACAATAGATGATTGTTTAAGAGCTGATAAAATTGATTCGACACATCGTGAACCGTTATATACATATTCTTTACATCAGATATGTACTTATTTGAGAAGTAATATATTACGACTACCTAAATCAGTGTATAGATATTACAAGATATTCGGGAAGCGTCTTAAACGTAAATACAAGAATGATCAAATGCCTGGTGGTCATGTTTTTCATTTGCCTAAATGCCCTGATGAAAATGCTGTTGCTGAAGCTTATGCTGATGTGGTATGTGAGTGCATAAAACTCAATCCACCTGTCTTGGCTGATGATATTACTAAACGTAAAAGATCAAAAGCACAGTTTGCCGATGTTAGACAGATGAAACATAACATAAGTTTTGTTTATGTGTATGCACATTTGTGTGCACATGGTGAACCATGTAGAGACTTCTATGTGTATTCGAATCCTTGGACATTTGTGAGAAATAGCTTATTAGATATTGAGGGTGTGGTTGCATCACTTACTGAACACATATATCTAAAATCTGAGTATTTTACAGACATTACCATTGTAGAAAATAGTATACAATTAATGTTTGTTTTCTTCCATGAGTGTGCACATCTATACCACTGGCGTGCTAAGACAAGATATAATTCTATGTCAACTGACAAAGCACATAGTACTAAAAAATGTGGTGCGACATACGAGCATCATGCTAACAAATTTGCATTATGGAATTTGATTGCGTGTGGTATATCCATCGACACAATAAGCAGTGCGTTCTCTAATGTGTATGATAAGCTATGTGCTAGAACAGGGTGTGAGTTAAACTATAGTCATCAAGTATTGCGTAGATACTGCAGAATGTTATCATATTTCAATAGTAAGTATGGTAAATTGTACATGCCAACAGACTTAGGATATATATTTATTAATCATGAAACTAATAAATTGTATAAGCCGAACGATGAAGTAAAGTATATAAACTAGTGACGATGTGTTTAAAATAATTATACCCTACTAGGAATATTCCTAGTAGGGTATGTTATTCAATTATATTTTATTTCTATATTATTAAAGCGAGATAGATAATAGTAATTGTCTACTTACATTGTTTTATTAAACCATATATGGAGAACTATTAATTATGCATAAAATGACTTTTTACAAAAATTACTCTGAGGCTTCTGTCGATTGCATTATTGAACCACTAAAAGAAACTGATGAAGTTTATGTAGTTAGTGATGGTAAGGTTTATAAGTGGGATAATACTGTGACTTCAACAACAGATAAACATCTGGAACACTTTAAAGAAGTTTCAGTATATGATTGCCCTGTATTCAAGGCTTGCTCTGATTCAAATGTATCATTTACTGATATCGTTGAAAAAGAAGTGGCTAAGAATAAAATAAAATATGAGTCAACTAATGACAACGCTAAAACAGAATCTTTTCTGTTAGATTATTTTGCAGTAAAAAATCGTAACATATTTCCAAGCAAATGGGAAAAAGTAACAATGGCAGATAATCTCGGTGATATTGCTGAGTGGATTATCAAGGTTAATAAACCTGTTGCTATACAACTTATTCCAGATGACTATAAGGATTTATCAGCAGACGATACGCAGCTTGCACAAGTGTTAACTAGTGCATTAACGTTATCATTAAGAGACGATAAAGCTAATAGAGAAATCGCAATAATTAAAGCTGTAAAAGCGTGCTGCGATAATCTCAAAGCTGCTAAAGAATCTAAGAAGTCAGATAAGGAGAACAAAAAATCAAGTAGTAAGGAGGAGAAAAAACAAACTACTGATGAGGAGAAAAAATCTGACGAAGCTTAAGATTAATTACTTATAACTCCACTGATAAAATAACTGTTACTCAATATGTAGTAGCAGTTATTTTTTTTGTAATATAAGACTATACTAGTACTTGGGGAGAATGTCCCCAAGTACTAGTATATAGTAATGTATGTTTTCATAAAGTTATATGATCCTTAAGATATACAGTCACGACCAAGTATCTATATATCTTTTTGTACGCAGTTAGGAATCATGTGCTCGTTAACTCATTAGTTCGAGTAGAACTTACACTACTATACTATCTAAATATAATATTTATTTAACTATCTAATTCTTCTGGTTTAGATGGTAACATATTACCACCTGTTTCTAATTCTGTTTCTAGTATAGTTATACCTGCATCTTTTTCAATCTTATCTATATTTCTACTAATTTCTTCAGCAGTTTGTACCATAGTACCTTGATCAAATTGTTTCATATCAGACAATTTAATTTTTGACAGAAATTCAGCCATATTAATATTAGACGCCTCCGCATTTTCAGTATCTTTCTTCTTAAGTTTAATAGCAACATTATCTTTAGCAGCTTTATCCAAATCATTTAAAATACTTCTAGCTTCCATCATGATGTGTAAATTAACATCTAGTGCTTCAGGATCACCTTCATCTAGATTAGTTGTCATAGCAGCATTTATCAATTTGTTTGCTAACTTTTCACGCATTATTTGCGTATTGATATGATTTTTATCATACGCATTCATTGATTCTAAGATGTTGTTAATTTGTATATCTGGAGAATATGCTGTAGGATACTCCACGTTAGTTGATTTAATTTCGGATTCATTTATTTCAAGTCCGCTAACATTATTGAACGGATCATTTGATTCTGCCATAAAAGATATCTCCATTGTAATTTTAATAAAATACAAGTACTTAATGTCATAGCATTTGAAAATATATATTACTAAGTTGACATAATAATTAGTAAGGAGTTTACGATGTCAAATAAAATTAATGATTATACTTCAGACACAATTAAGTCATATGAAGATATAGAGTATGTTAGATTAAGACCTAACATGTTACTACGCAGCTTAGATGCTGAGGGTATCGACCATATGGTCTGGGAATATATTACCAACTCTATGGACGAATTTGTAAGTCAGAAAATAGTAGGTGAAATATTAATATGTGTTTTGTATGAAGCATCTACACAAAGATTTCAGATCATTGTTGCTGATAAAGGTAGAGGAATACCATCCGCTAGTTTAAGAGATGTATTTACTAAACTAGGAACATCTGGTAAGATAGATTCTAATAGTGCATATAGAAGTTCTACCGGTCAGTTCGGGTATGGTTCCAAAGCAGGTTCTAGTTTATCTAAAAGATTTAGAGCAGTATCATCTAACTATCTTGAAGATATAAGTAGTTCTCTTTTACTTAATGATGGTAAAGTTATCGACGAACATACTGAGCCTAAGGGTAAAACTTATAATGGTTTAATTCTAATATTTGAACCTGATACAGATTTATTCTTTAAAACAGCCAAAGATTATGGAAATGCTAACTATTTTGAAATAGTAGAAATGTGTCGTCAGTTAAATGTATTCAATCCTACTATTGATTTTACAGTAGTTAAGACTGAATGCTTACTAGATGATAATATTTGGACATGTTCAATGGAGCAGATATGGTATACTTACATACCACAAATTATTAGTAGTGGTACAGTAGAATATACTAGTAGTGCTGTAATTGATAAAAATGAGTATCTATTTGAATTATGGAGGGTACAACATCAGCCTAGTTATAGAGATCAATTTATTAAGTTAGAAAAATCAGCAAACGATAATTTACAGTTTGATGTAAGATTATATTTCTTAAAGAAATCTATAACAGGTAATCCACAGTATTTTATTTCTGTTAATAACGTTATTTTAGATGATAAATTTGGTAATAGTGTTACTGTTGTTACACTTGAAGTACTTAGAGATATCATTGCACAGTATCAAGAAGATGAACAATATAGAGAATTCGTATTAGAACAATACAATTTTTCAACTATGTTGTTAGCAGTAGGTGTGTTCTATAACGGTGCACAACATGGTGGTACTGCTAAATCTACTTTTAAAGATGCTATATTTGCTAAACAGTATAAAGCAGAATTGACTGAATTATTCTTAGCAAAAGGAAATGAGTATTGGGCTAATGTAGCTAATATTCTAGCTGATGATATTAAAAATAAATATGCTAACTATTACGATCAACCATTAAAGAAATCTGATGCACTACGTGTATACATGGATCTTAATTTCTGTAATAATTTCCATGAATGTAGATGTCAAGATCCTTCTCGTATGGAGTTATATATCGTTGAGGGTACATCTGCTGGTAACATCATAGAGTCAAGAGATCCTGATTATCAGGCAATCTATACTACTAGAGGTAAACCACTTAATCCAGCAGTAGAAGAAAGTAGAAAACATCAAGATAGAGCGAGTTTAATGAAAGACCCTATCTATCAGGATTTGATGCGTATACTTAATGTGACACCTGGTACTACTGATATGTCTAACTGTAGATTCAGTAAGATAATCATAGCAACAGATGCTGACCCAGATGGTTACCATATTAGTGCGTTGCATACACATAACTTATATTTAATTAATCCTAGATTAATAACTGAAGGTTTTGTGTGGGTAGCTAATCCTCCGTTATACTCATTATCTGTAGGTAAATCTAATTTATTCTTACGTGATAAAGGTGCATTAACAGATGCTCGTATAGAATTTATCTATAAGAAAGCGTTAGATATACGTTTGGTTACTGATATTAATGATCAGATATCTGAACAGGTATGTACACCTGAGTTATATCGAGAAGTTTGTTATATAGTAAGTATGTTAGGTGAAACATTCTCTACATTATCAGAACAACTCAATATACCTTTACTGATACTAGAACGTTTGATTTATGCTATTGATTACTTATATCCTACTATACAGTTTGACAAGTTAGAATCTTTCTTTGCAGCTGATGGTGATAGAGTATGTGTAGCTATAGATACAGTACATCAGTATCTAGTGGTGTCTATTGGTACTCGGGATTACCCTATCGGGTTAAATAACATAGGAGAAATAATTAAAAACAACATATTTTTAATTAATAAATATAGATATAAGAACTTATACTTTAAAATTAAAGGTGTTACTAAAGATACAGCTGTTAAAGACTATGTCTTAATAACACCGATGCAATTATATATGTATTTCAAAGAATTAGATAAGTTAGCATCAGTTAAGAGATATAAAGGTCTAGGCGAAATGCCTGATACTTCATGTTTCGAAACTCTGATGGATCCTACTACTAGATCGATGGTACATATTACTGCGGTTGGAGACCCTAGTACCAATTACGGTATTGTAGGTAAGAAAACCGTACAGTTTCGTAAAGAACTTATGTCTGCTACAGGGTCACTGAGTCAGCAGTTTAGAAGAACTAATGATTTATTCAGTGATTGGTTAGAAGTCCAATAATACTAAATATATATATTATTTATGTGTTAATGGTTTATGTAAATAGGCAATTTAACGTGTTGCCTATTTATATTTATTTTAGTGTAAAAGGGATTCACTATGAACGATAAAAAATTAGATATCATTGATCTATTATCAAAGATAGATAATGACAAATTACATACTGCGATGTCAGCACCCAGCAAGATAACTGATCCAATGTATACAACTGACGATTTAGTTAATTCGCCGGATTCATTAACACAATTAGTACGTTATCTATTTGTTGAGAACCGTATTTCTAAGAATAAATTTAGAGATATGCATAAGAGATATTGTAACAGATGTGGTATACTTTCAAGTGATGCCACAACTAAGTTTAACAATAACTTAAGAACTCTTATAGAAAAACGTATTACGTGGAGAACATTTACTGAAGATGTTTTACCTGTATTAGGTTTACATGTGAATGATGTTATATTATCATTAGTTGATGATAATGGTGTAATTCACAATATATCTTTAACCGATGTTAGACAAAAAGTGTCGAATAACTTCCCTAACGATATACCTAATCTTAAAGAGTTTGCTGTAACGGTTTCTGACGATAAGGGAGAAATTCGCACTATTAAACAGGAGAATATAAATGGAGAAAATCCAAGGATTCCAGACAACAAAGGAGCGTAATTGCACTGACGAAATAACTAAGGATGTAACTGTATATAGTACATCAGAGGTTGAAAATAAATATCCTAACTACATTGATGGGTTAAAGACTATTAACCGTCGTATATTGTGGGCTAGTCGTGATAAGAGATCTGCTGATACCATGGTTCGTATGATCGGTGAGGTTATGACATTACATACATCAGGAGATCAGTCTATTGAAGATGCGATTAAACGTTTATCTCAACCGTTTAAACATTCACAACCTCTTATTACTGTGGTTGGTAAAAATGGTGCATATTACGATACTAAGGGCGCAGCAGCATCACGATATCTTAAAGCACATCTATCTGAGTTTTCGTATGATGTGTTTTATAAAGATATTGATATGCGTACGATACCTATGCGATATAATAAAGATTATACTATCATAGAACCTACACACTTGATACCTAAGATACCTATGGCTTTATTGATGTATAATCTAACTATAGGGTATGGGTTTAAATCAGTGACTGCTATGATGGATATTGATAGTATATGTGATTTAGTAATTGCGTATGCTAGTGATCCTATAGATTCTGCATCAGGTAATGCGCCGGCATCTAAGTATGGGAAAATGTTAATACCATCTTTCCCTACGAAATGTCTAATCACTAATCCTGAAGAATTAGCAGAGTCGTATAGCAATAACATATGGGATACACCTATTCGTATAGAAGGTGTTGTTGAGTTATCTGGTGAAACTATAACACTTAGATCTATACCTTATCACGATGACTTCAGAACTGTTACTGATAAGTTCAGAGAGAAGTTAAAATCTAAGGAAGGTAAATATCTAACACCGTTTATTAAATCAGCAAGATCGTTATCTGCTATTGAAGCAGAATTCGATATCCCATTAGTTAAAGGTAAAAATCCTTTTGCTACATTAGATATGATTAGGCCAGATCTTAAGTTAGTAGATCCTATACATCCTAGTTATATTTATACTAATGCTGAGGGTAAGCTTATACAAGTGACACCGTTACAGATATTATCATTGTGGTATAATGAACGCCGTAATAGTATCATAGGGTCACTTAAATATAAACAGGCTAGATTGATTGATGACGAACGTCGTATTAGAGCAATATTGTTAATTTGTGATTACAAAGATGAAGTTATAGATTTAATTAAGAATGCTGAAACTGATGATGAAGCTATTAAGGAACTACATAAACGTTTCTCTAATATTAAATTGTCATGGCAACAAGCTACAATTATAGTTGATCAAAAGATTAGAATTTTAGCCAGAGCTAATAAGCAGAAACTTAATGAAGAACTAGAAGCTAATCAGCGTGCACAAAATGAGAATTTCTCTAAATTCGGTAAGATTAGTCAAATCATTATTGATGATGCTAAATTGATTAAGGAGAAGTATGGTAATAAACATAAACAGAGATTAACCAGATACTCTAGTGAGTTTAAAGGTTATGTTCAATTCGGTGATTGGGGTATAATTAATTTCTTCGATGAAAACGATATGATTAATATACTCAGTAGCCGTGGATGGGGTACCATTACAAAATCTATCCATTTCTACTCTAGAAATGAAAATAGGTTTATTGTTAGAGGTAACAGATTAATTCCTATGATTAATCCTTCAAGGGAAATAACTTGTACGAATGTAGTATGTTGTCCTACTAACAGTAATGGTTTAACTTTGGTTATAAACAAGAATGGTAATACTGCTGTCATAGAAAGAGAAATACCTGACAATAGTGTAGGTTGGAATATTTTTCCGATAAGCAAGAATTTCTATGCGATTCACCGTGACGGTAAGATTACTAAAGAGGTGTATACTGATTACAGTATACGTAAGACTGTGTCTTGTGGGGCTAAAACAGACATCGTATACGCATTACCTAACACTAGCAAAAATGCTGTAGTATTCTTCATGCATACTAGTGAACCTAATACGTTACGTATGAGTCTGATTTTACATGATGGAATTATAGGTAATTTAGCTACGGTACCAGCTGGAGAATTAATTATCCTAGGTGTATACAACATGCGTAATAAAGAAGTGTGTTTAAACATACCATCATCATGTACAAAATCTATAGCTATAGAGTTTTTGGTTATTAAGAATATTAATGCTATCTTTGCAGATGGTAAACTTAATCAGCTTATTGATCTTAATAAATCAAGCAATATATCTAAAAGATTAACACGTCATACACAAGTACGAACATTGTATATATTGGAATAGATGGAGACAGTATAATGACTAGCTTAAGTAATTTGACTACAGTAAATACTACTGGTAATACCTCCGTAGATAATGCAATATCACATTTATTTGATACATTATTCGACAATAGAGAAGTTATTTCTATTGGCTCATTTGTACGTAAAGTGTACGTGCTATT
>Ga0326511_10004908_pt1 | contig 10610 bp, 11 predicted proteins | sample 0_2496_0518_D_FD_203701 | JGI IMG/M metagenome (GOLD analysis project Ga0326511, IMG submission 203701) | Bovine rumen microbial communities from UC Davis, California, United States - 0_2496_0518 | ecosystem: Host-associated > Mammals > Digestive system > Stomach > Rumen | place: USA... | reverse complement strand
GCGGCCAGTCTTACAAGATCGGATCCCGGCAGCTTAACCGCGCCGATCTTAAAGAGCTTTACGCGATCAGGAACGACCTGCAGGCGCAGGTCGCGGCCGGAACCCCGGGCCTTCTTGATGATTGCTATGTGGCCGTATTTGACGGGAGGTGAGCGGAATGAACTTTATAGACGCAATAATCGGCTTCTTTTCACCGGAGGCCGGCGCCCGCCGGGAAGCATGGCGGCGGAACTTAGAGGAAATGCGCAGCTACGACGCCGGGAACTTCGGAAGGCTTAACGCCGGGTGGATCGCCTACAATCAGAGCGCCGAACAAACGGATCGTTACAACCGGGAAACCGTAAGGGCCAGGGCCCGCGACCTTGAGCGCAACAGCGACATGGGGAACAGTATCATCGGGGCATACAAGCGGAATATTGTAGGCCTCGGGTGGACGCTTCAGGCCCGGACGGGAAACGAGCGCCTCGACGAAGAGATCGAGGCGGCCTGGAAGAAATGGTGCAAACGTAGGAATTGCGACGTTACCGAAACACAGAGCCTCATGCAGATGGGCCGCATGGCCATCGAGCGGAAGAAGGTAGACGGCGGGATCCTTTTTAAGAAATGCTATATGCGCGGCGGGATTGTACCGCTTCGCCTGCAGGCCCTTGAGGTTGACGAACTGGATCCGACGATCGCCGCGCCGAAGCACAAGGGCAACCGGGTGGTCGGCGGGATTGAATACAATTCTTATAACAAGCCGGTCGGATATTGGATAAAGCAATATTCCCTGGATGGCTTCGCGCAGGCGGATCCGGTTTACGTTCCGGAAAAGGATATGATTTTCCTTTACACGAAGCGCAGGCCTTCCCAGATCCGCGAAATGAGCGATCTGGCCCCGACGATCAGCAGGATCCGCGATACTAACGAATTCATGACAGCGGTCAGCGTTAAGGAACGGATCGCGGCCTGTCTTTCGGTTTTCATTAAAAAGACCATACCGACGACCGGGATCGGACGCGGATCCGCGCTGCAGGACGCCGGGCGCTTTTCCTACGAGGGGAAGACAATCAGCCCCGGCATGATTAAGGAAATGAACGCAGGCGACGAAATCCAGGTCGTAAACCCGACCGGCCAGGCAACCGACGCCGCGCAATACGTTAAGCTTCAGCAGCGCCTGATCGGCGCGGGCCAGGGCCTCTCCTACGAAGCCACAAGCCGCGACATGAGTCAGAGCAATTACAGCAGCGCCCGGCAGGGGATCATCGAGGACGAACAGACATACATCGAAGACAAAGAACTTTTTATAGAGGTCTTCCTCGATGAGGTTTACGAAAGCTTTGTTATTTCCGGCGTACTTTGCGGCCTTTTCAATATTCCGGATTTTTGGGATCCGGACAAAAAGGAAACTTACCTTAACCACGAATGGGTCGCCGCGCCGAAGAAATGGATCGATCCGCTGAAGGAAGTAAACGCGATGAAGATCGCCGTACAGAGCGGTCAAAAGACATTCCAGCAGGCAGCCGCGGAGAACGGCCAGGACTGGAAGAGGCAGATCGACGACATGGCCGCGGTCTTAGATTACGGCCGAGAAAAAGGAATAGAGTTAGGAGGTGTTATTTATGGCCAGAAAGCAGAAGAGCTCGACCCGGATGCAGAACCGGATCCTGACGACCCCGCTGCCCTTCCCGTTGCTTTACCGGGAGGCGGAGGCGCCGGGAACCCCGCCCCTGACAGCGCAGGCGGCGCAGATTCGAGCGGAGAAGACGAAGGGCAATAATTTCCTTACCCGTGAGCTTAAAGGCGAAATCCGGGCGCTTGAGGGCGAAGGAAACGAAAGGAAATTTGAACTTTCCTTTTCTTCCGAAGAACCCTACAACCGCGGCTGGTGCATCGAGATATTAGACCACGGGCCCGGAGCCGTTGAGCTTACGCGCTTAAATGATATCGGCGTATTGCTTTATAACCACCACCGCGACGAAGTTCTGGGGCGCATTGAGCGCGCCTGGATTGAGGGCGACAGAGGGAAAGCAATCGTTGTTTTCGACGATGACGAATACGCCGAAACGATTTACGCGAAGGTCAAGAGCGGAACCCTTAAAGGCGTTTCCGTAGGATACCGGGTGAGCTTATGGGAATTCGTAGAACGGGGAGCCGTCAGCAGCAACGGAAAATATACGGGGCCTTGCGACGTCGCAACACAATGGGAGCCGTTCGAAATTTCTATTGTTTCCGTTCCGGCAGATCCTACGGTCGGAGTAGGCCGCACTCTTCCGGATCCGGAAGAAGTAACCACAAGGAAGCACGCGCCGTCCATGGCAGAGCGGCAGCTTCAAATAAATCTCAATAAACTTTTATAGGAGGTAAAACCAGATGAACAAGCGACAGAAGAGAGCCGCGAAGATTGCCGCACAGCAGGCACTCACGAACGGCGCAAGAGCTGCAGGCCGCGAACTTACAGCCGAGGAACAGGCGCAGTTTGACGCCCTGCAGCGCGAGATCGACGCCCTGACCCTTGAGATCGAGGCGGAAGAGAGACAGGAAGGCGCAGCCACCGGAAGAACCCGCGAGGGTGAAACCGAGGGCGACGACCCCGATCCGGAAGACGCAGCACAGAGAGCCGTCGCCGCAGAGCGGCAGCGCGTAACCGATATTACGAACCTGTGCCGCGACTTCGACGCGGATCCTGCGGAGCATATCCGCGAGGGCCACAGCATCGACCAGGTGCGGGCCGCGATCCTTGAGGGCATGAGGGCGACCGGAAGTCCGGCCAGCGTTCAGGTGACCAGAGACGAACAGGAAACTTTCAGGCAGAGAGCAACCGACGCGCTGCTGATGCGGGCGGGCGTTCAGCTTCAGAACCCGACCGAAGGCGCGGAACAGCTTAGAGCAATGAGCCTCAGAGATCTGGGAATCGAATGCTTGAGCCGCGAAGGCCGCAACGTAAACGAGCTCCTGCGGATGCATCCGGATGAGCTTTACGCGGAGCTTTGCCGCGAGTTCTACAATCCTTCCGCAGCCTTCCCGGCTATCATGGATCAGACGATCAGGAAAGGAATTGTGGAGCTTTACAACAAGGTTCCTACAACCTTCCAGGCCTTCACAACGAAGGGCACCCTGCGCGACTTTAAGAGCACGCCGGATCATGAATATGTTATCGGCGGCGTGGGCGACTTCCAGAAGGTACCGGAGAACGGGGAAATTAAGCCCGATCTTCCGCGCACCCAGCTGCTGCCGTCCCGCAAGCTTGACACCTACGGGAAGCAGTTCAGCATGACCCGCCAGGCGTTCATCAACGACGACATCGGATTTTTAACCGAGGTTCCGGGCCTTTACGCTACGGCAGCGAAGAAGACCATCGACAAACAGGTCTATGGAATTCTTTTCAATAACCCGGCGATCTTCGACGGAACGACCCTGTTCCACGCGAACCACAAGAACCTGATCGGTTCCGGAGCGAAGCCGACGCAGGCAAGCATTCAGGAAGCGATCCTTAAGCTGCAGAAGCAGGTGGATCAGTTCGGCGATCCGATCTATATGACCCCGCGCACCCTTGTGGTCGGCGTAGGTTATGAATTTGACCTTGCGGTCATTCTTCGCAGCGCCCAGGTCGTAGGATCCAGCAACAACGACATCAACCCGCTTTACAATTACCCGCTGCAGATCGTTCAGAGCCCGATCCTTAACGGCCTTGCAGGCGCGAACGCCTGCCCGTGGTTCCTTATCGCGGATCCAACGAGCGCCCGCGGAATTCAGGTTGATTACCTGAACGGACAGGAAACGCCGACCGTTCGCCGTATGGAAGTTCCGGGAACCCTGGGCTTTGTTTGGGATATTTACCTTGACTGGGGCATCTCCGTAAGAGATTTCCGCGGCATGGTTAAGAACCCCGGCGCAGTCATTTCCTGATAACAGCAAAACAAAAAGAAAGATAGGAGGATAAGAAGATGGCAACTGGAACATTCTGGCAGCGCGGCGAAGCGATCGACTATACGAACGCGAGCGGCAGCAAGATCGAGGCGAACGAGATCGTCGTCCTCGGTTCCCGGATCGGCATCGCCGGCACCGAAATGGCAAACGGCGAAACCGGATCTTTGCACGTTTTCGGCGTTTTCGAGCTGCCGAAAAAGGCAAGCGAAGCAATCAGCGCAGGCGTAGACGTTTACTGGAACGGTACCGGCATCACGGCCAGCGCAGACGACGGTGGCAGCCCGGCCACGCCTTACGCAAAGGCCGGTTACGCGATTCAGGCAGCGGTCGCGGATGACACCACGATCAAGGTTAAGCTTCTGGGGTAATAATGGCGCTTATAGCCTTAAACCCTATTCTGCTTGATAACACGCAGTACGAACCGGGAGAGACGCTGCCCGCAAACAACCCGGATTTAGTAGAAGCGTGGATCGAATGCGGCTCTGCAGAATACCGGGAAGACGCGGAGCCCGAACCGGAACCGGAGAAACCGAAGGCGAAAAGAGTAAGCGCGAAGGCCGGGCGCACCGGAATCGCGCAGCCTTCCACCGGCCCGGAAAGCGACCTGGTCGGCCAGGTTCCGGATCCGGAGAAGCGCGGATCCGTTAAGGAACCTGCGAAGCGGCCCGGAAGGAAGAACCCGGCGTGACGTTTAAGGAAGCGATCCGGAACGACATAAGCGAAGTATTTATGAATACGGACGAGTTCGCGGCATTGCACGAACTTAACGGGCGGAAGAACGTCCCGTTAATCGTAGACAATAACGAGCTTATAGAGCGATCCAAAAAGGCGAAATCCGATATGGACGGCGTAAACGTAAAGACGACGCTTATATTTATTAAGGCCCGCGACTATGGCGGAGGCCTGCCCCCGGTAGGCTACGCGATTACGCTTGACGGCGTTTCTTACCGCGTAACCGACGCCATGAACGAAGACGGGGTTTACAGTATTCACCTGGAGGCGAATAGGAGCTAATGGCTGCGGAAATTAAATTCGAGTTCGACGAAGTAACGGTTAAATCAGTAGAGAAGAAACTGGGGCGGATGAAATCCGAAGCCCCGAAGGCGTTAAAGAACGCCTTAAACGCAACCGCAAAGGACGCGAGAAAAGACCTGGCGCACAAAGCGCAGGAAACTTACGCGGTGAAGATCGGCGGGTTTAATAAGCAGATGAAGATTAAGCCCGCAACGGCCGGAAACCTTGTAGCGGTTATAGAGACGCGAGGGGAGCACCTGGAATTTAAATACTTCAGCGTCCAGGGCGGACACGGCCCGCACGGTTCGCCCCTTACCGTTCTGATCAATAAGCATCACGGGCGCAAGACGTTCGGATCCGGATCCGGCGCGTTTAAAAACAACGTAGCAGCATCCGGCCAGACCCGAAAGAAGGCAACGGCCAAAGGGGCCGCCGGTTCAGCCGTAAGGCATGTGGCGGCCGCGAAGAGGGTCGGGCGTTCCCGCCTTAAGATCGAAAAGCTGTTTTCCGTTTCCGTTCCGGACATGATCGGGAACAAAGCGGATGTTTACGGCGTAGTAGAGCCGAACATTTTAGACAACTTGCGCAGCAACGTCGACAAACAGGTGGCTCGGATTTTAGGAGGCTAAAAAACCATGATAGCAACTTTTCTCCAGGACGACCTGGCGGCCGACCTTGCGGAAACCTTTAAGCATTTCTTCTTGAAGGATCCGCAAGGAAAAACCGTCAACCTTAATATTTTTAAGCAGAACCTGCCCATTCCGACGGCGGCAGAAATGCCGGACACCGTAACGGACGAAGAACTGGAAGAAGGGATTTACGACGCGATCGCGAAAGAAGACCCTTACCCTTACATTATCGTCCGCGTTGAGCAGGGGAAGATCGAAGGGATCGACCAGGAACAGACCGTAATTGTAAATTTGATTATAGGCGTTATCGACCGCGGTTACGAGAACCAGGGCCACAAAGACGTCCTTAACATCATACAGAAGATTTACGAACGGTTCGCGAAGAACGCGATCCTGGCCAAAAAGTACGAATGCACCATGCCGATCGAATGGGCGCTGCAGGACGAAGAATCCTTCCCGTATTTCTTCGGCGGCATGGCGTTACAGTTTGAGACGATACGAATCAGAAGGGAGGATCCATACGCATGAGCGCAAGGAAGAAAACGGCGACAACGGAAGCGGAACCGATCAGGGCCACGGTGGTGACCGATGAGGAAATCGCGGACGTAAACACCGAAGCAGAGGCACCGGCAGCAGCGCCGGAGCCCGAACCGGAAGCGATCGTTTACCTGGGCCCGGACATTGACAGGCTTGTCAATCATGGCACCGTATACGAACGCGGGATTATTCCGGAGTATTTGGAAAAGAAAATCAAAGAGGTTCCCGCGATAAAGGGCCTGCTGGTTCCTATTTCCAGATACGCGGAAGTAGCAAGAGAGATCACCCTGCCGGAAGGCAGGTACAGAACGCTTTACGATATCGTAAGCAAAGCAAACTAAGGAGGTAAAACCAAAATGGCATACAATCATGGCGTTCGGGTACTTGAGAACCCGACAAGCGTCGCCGCGCCGATTACCGGAACGGCAGGCCTGCAGGTGGTTGTCGGCGTTGCGCCGGTAAACCTTGCGGAAGATCCGTATGGATGCACCAACGTCCCGATGCTTGCGAACACGTTCGCGGAAGCAGCAAAGGCGGTCGGTTATAGCGACGACTTCAGCGATTACAACATCTGCGAGGCGATCGACGCATCTTTCAGAGTAGCAGGGGTCGGCCCGATCGTTCTTATTAACGTTCTGGATCCGAACACCCATTACACGACCATGGCCGCGACACAGTACACGGTCGAGGGCGGGCAGGTTACGATCCCGGTTAAGGGCATCCTGGCGGATAAGCTTGTGATTACCCACAACAGCACAACCCTGGATCCGGATACGGATTATATTGTAACCTTCGACGACGACGGTTACGCCGTTGTTACCTTCCTGGCTGCGCTTGTTCCGGCCAGCGGGTCGAACGTAATTTCCGTTACGATCAGCGGCCGCAAGATCGACCCGTCCGCGATTGCAGCGACGGACATCATCGGCGGAATCAATGCCAGCACCGGAGCGGAAAAAGGCCTGGAAGTTATTCGGCAGGTATTCCCGAAGCTCGGCCTTACCCCGGGCCTGATCATTTCCCCGGGATGGTCTAAAAACGCGAACGTAGCGGCAGCTATGCACGCGAAGTGCGAAGGCATTAACGGGGTCTTCCGTTGCGAATGCATCGTAGACCTTGACAGCGGAACGAACGGCTGCCGGAAGTATACCGACGTTCTGACCGAGAAACAGGCCGCCGCGCTTGTAGGAAAGCACGAGGACGTTATGTGGCCCTGCGCGAAGATCGGAACCAAGATCTACCACGGCAGCGCCATCAAGGCAGCCTATACCGCATACACCGACGCGCAGAACGACGACGTTCCTTACATTTCCCCGTCCAACATTCCGGTGGCCATTTCCGGCATCTGCCTGGAGGACGGAACCGAGGTTATCCTCGATGAGCAGCAGGCGAACATCGTTAACAGCTACGGCGTAAGCACCTTTAACAACTTCTCCGGCTGGACGCTTTGGGGAAACAGAACGGCCGCTTATCCGGGATCCACGGATCCGAAGGACATGTGGTTTTGTTGCCGCCGCTTCTTCAGCTGGTGGGCGAATACCTTTATCCTTACCTACCATCAGCGGGTCGACGATCCGGCGAACTTCCGCCTGATTGAGGCCGTTGTGGACGATGAGAACGTAAGGGGCAATTCCCTGGCCGCGCAGGGCCGGTGCGCAGGGGCTTACATTGAGTTCCGCCAGGAAGACAACACGGTCGACGACATTCTGAACGGTAAGCTTCAGTTCTACCAGCATCTGGCACCGTTCACACCGGCGGAGGATATTCTTAACGTCCTCGAGTTCGATCCGGATCTGCTTATGGCAGCTTTTGAGGGAGGTGAATAAAGATGGCAATCGCAACGAAGATTAACGCCTATAACGTATACCTTGACGGTAAAAAGCTTATCGGCGTTTCCGACGAAGTAACCCTGCCGAACTTTGAGGCCCTTACAGAAACGCTTTCCGGCGCGGGCCTTCTGGGCGAAATCGACGAGCCGCTCCTGGGCCACTTCGGAGCGAGCGAGATCGAAATCCCGTTCCGGACAATGAACGCGGATATGTTCAAGCTTGCGAACATGCAGAGCGCGGTAAACCTTACGCTCCGGATGAGCACGCAGACGATCAACGAATCCAACATGAACACGGATTTTCTTCCGTCCCGCGTTGTTGTAAAGGGCAAGAACAAGGCGCTTACCGGAGGCAAGGTTAAACAGGGATCCGGCACGGGTTCCAGCCTTAAGGTCGAGATCCTTTACATCCTGATCGAGGTAAATAAGAAGCCGAAGTTTGAGCTTGACAAGCTTAACTTTGTTTACAAGGTTAACGGCAAAGATCTGCTTAAGAAAGTGAGGGCACAGGTATAATGAGTTTTTCCGAGCGCGAAGAATACAACGTAACAGCTGATGAGGTAAAGGACGCGACGACGGCCCCGGAGGTCGAAGAGGCGCAGCCCGAAGCCGTAGAGGATGGCGACTATTACATCAAGTTCCGGAAGCCGTACACTTTCGACGACGAAGTTTACGAAGGCGTTGATCTTTCCGGGCTTGAGGATTTGTCCGCAAGGGATATGATCCAGACGCAGCGCACCATGGAGAAATCCGGAAGTATTAACGTACTTCCGGAGATGTCCCTGGAATACGCCTGCATCTTTGCAGCGAAGGCGACGAAGCTGCCGGTCGAGTTCTTCCAGGAATTGCCGCCGAAAGAGGCGATCAAGGTTAAGAACAGAGTTACAAATTTTTTCTACGGCGCGGATTAAGCATCCACGACGGCCGGAGCCTGCGGAAGCTTTGCGTTCACCTATCGATCATGCTTAAGACAGGGCTTACAGATTTGGAGGCCCTGTCTGTTATTGATCTTTTAGAGATTGCGCAGGAGGTAACGGAGGCTTATGGCAGCAGGTAAAGAAATGGAACTGGCTATAAAGATCGCCGGTAAAATAGACAGTTCTTTTAATAGCGCCTTGTCCAAAGTAAGCAGCGGAATCAAGGGCGCAACAAAAGCGATGGCCGCCGGAACCGTAGCGGCAGCAGCCGCGGTCGGGGCCTTGACGCTTAAGGCGATCGACGTCGGGCGCGAATACGAATCGGCCATGAGCCAGGTACAGGCGACCATGCTACTGGATACCGGCACGGCGGAAGGCGCTGCAGCTATGCAGACGCTTGAGGACGCAGCCAGAGCGGCTGGCCGAAGTACGGCCTTCTCCGCGACAGAAGCGGCGGAGGCCTTGAACTATCTCGCCCTCGCGGGCTACGACGCAGACAAGGCCGCGGCGGCATTGCCGACAGTCCTGAACCTTGCGGGGGCGGGCGCGATGGATCTGGCGGCAGCTTCCGACATGGTCACCGACAGCATGAGCGCCCTGGGCATTGACGCGACGCAGCAGAACCTTGAAGGCTTCGCCGACAGCATGGCCAAAACGGCCTCGCGTTCGAATACGAGCGTTTCGCAGTTGGGCGAAGCCATTCTTACGGTCGGCGGAACCGCGAAGATGCTTAAGGGCGGCGGAACCCTTGAGGGCATGACGGAGCTTAACACGGCCCTGGGCCTTTTGGCCGACAACGGCATAAAAGGATCCGAAGGCGGGACGAAGCTCCGGAATATGATAACCAGCCTTACAGCACCGACCGACAAGGCAGCGGAGGCACTGGCAAGCCTGGGCGTTTCCGCGTTTGACGAAAAGGGCGACATGCGCGACCTTCAGTCAATTTTTTCAGACCTTAACACGGCAATGGACGGAATGAGCACGGCAGACCGGTCGGCCATTCTTTCCGATATTTTCAACAAAACAGACTTAAAGGCGGTTAACGCCTTGCTGGGAACCAGCGAAGACAGGTGGAACGAGCTTTCCGGAGCGGTCAGCGATTGCGCCGGAGCTTGCGAAGACATGTACGCGATCCAGATCGACAACCTGAACGGCGACCTTGCTATTTTGAATTCAGGCCTTCAGGATCTGGGAATTAGCGTATACAAAGATTTGGAACCCGCCCTCCGGAGCGGGGTACAGCTTGCCACCGACATGGTCGGAGAAATGGCCACGGCATACGACGAAGGCGGGCTTTCCGGCCTTGTTGCTTCCGTAGGCACATGTTTATCCGAAGTTGTAAACGTAATAGCAGAATACGCGCCGCAGGTTGTGGACACGGCCGTCGCGCTCGTTGAAGGATTTGTTACGGGGATCGCGGACAACGCGCCCGGCATTGCTACGGCAGGGGCCGGTGTAATTGTTTCGTTCGTTTCCGGAATGTTCCGGCTTGTTCCCCTCGTTCTTTTGACGGGCATCGACATAATTTTAAACCTTGTTCAAGGACTTACGCAGCAGCTGCCCACGCTTATGGAAAACGGAACGGCCGCAATTCGAAACTTTGTTTTAGGAATATTACAGCGGCTGCCGGCGATCCTACAAACGGGGCTGGCCCTTGTTCACGTTCTTGTCCAGGGCCTTGTTCAGAACTTGCCGAGCTTAATACAGAGCGGAATCCTTTTAATCGGCGGATTGCTTAACGGTTTGATCCAGATGCACCCGACGCTCCTGCGGGAGGGA
>Ga0326511_10004907_pt1 | contig 10611 bp, 14 predicted proteins | sample 0_2496_0518_D_FD_203701 | JGI IMG/M metagenome (GOLD analysis project Ga0326511, IMG submission 203701) | Bovine rumen microbial communities from UC Davis, California, United States - 0_2496_0518 | ecosystem: Host-associated > Mammals > Digestive system > Stomach > Rumen | place: USA... | reverse complement strand
CCGTAGGAGAGAATTATGTAGTGTATGATGCGGAAGGAAACGGAAGGTTCTCTGGTAAGATTACTTTCTACCTGACATGTTACGAAGGGTATGCGAGAATAGACAGAACCTATACAATTTCTATAATGGGAGCGCAAGCAAGTATCCCTGAAGCAGATCTGACAAACGCTGATTGGGAATCCGCTAAGAATTATTGCGGTTTAATTGATACGCTTATGATGCCATTCCCCATTTCGTAGACCCAGTTTCCGCACTTGATATATAACCCAGGAACTGAGACAACGAATTTGGTTAAGATACGTATTGCGGGTTCTGCTCCTAATGGATTAACGATTGGAAATCATACAACGGGGGATATATGTAAACTGGTTTCTCTGCCTGACAATAATACAGTTCTTACATAGGACAGTGCAGTTGGTACTGTGACACAGGGGAATAACGGAGACTATGCTTTCTCTTATCATAATTACGGATATATTACCCTTGCGAGTTGTGGACTGTATAGAAAGTTTAAAGTTACTCTGACAAGGAATTCGGGTGTAATTACTTCAAACGGACAATTCAATAAAGCTACCGATGTTGGAAAGTATATTTGGGCAAATGCCTGGTACAAGATAACCAGCGTACAGAATGCATCAAGAGCCATAATCAACAGACAGGCAACATACAGTGAAGAAGTAGATGCAATACTTGGAACAATGAATGAGATCTATATCACAGGAGAAAATGTTAATCTTACAAACTTTACAATAGAATATACCCCACTTGTGAGGTAAAGAAAGGAGAGGGTGAGATTGAGCAAACATGTCTCATTAGACATATTCAATTACAGTTATCAGAAAGTCTGTAACTTATATGATTCGGAAATTACAACTCCCGGTTCGGCTCATGACATTACACTGGTGAATGAGATCACTGGCTGGAAGACTCTCACCTTTACATTACCTTATGTACTGGATGAGGGATCAAATAATTACCGTTGGGACTTTGTAAAGAATGAGTACCTGATACGGTAGAAAGAGGATGACTCTTACGACTGGTTTATTATCCATACTCCGAAGAAGAAGAGGGATGAGAAGTCGATTGAGAATACCGTGACTTGTTCTCATGTCTGCGGTGGACTCAAGACCAAGAACATTTATCTTTCCTTTGACGGAGACGAGACGGGGATCGGTACTCTCGAACAACTTGCTACTCAGGTTCTCGCTGGGACTGGTTGGGTTTACGATACGGCGGGATCAGATACGATCTGCGAGGAAGACGGAGAGACGGTTAAGATCCGCAGTCTGAAGTCCAACTCTAAAGCCGGGGCTTATAAGATGATCACCGACCTCTGTACTCTGTTCGATGCATATCCGATCTTCCATTGTTCAGAAGACGGACGGACTAAGATGGTCACGTTCCGCTCAATGGATAATAAAGGCGATATGCGTGAGGTTATGATCGGGAAGGATCTTCAGTCGATCAGCTTCGAAGAGAAGAGCGAGGATATCGTAACCAGACTGTATGTCGAAGGCGAGTACGGTGATGACGGGTATGTGGGTATTGACGATGTGAATCCGACTGGTCTGACATATCTCCTGAACTTCAGCTACTACAGAGAGAACGGTTTATTTACTGCGGAACATCAGGCGATCTACGATACATTCCTCGCCAATATAATGAATATCACTGAATACATCAGAGAACACGCAGCAGAAATCACTACGATGAGCAATGAGCTTAATACTTTATGGGGTCAACCCTAGCTCGTCCAATACAATATAAATTCTACTACTCACTCGATAGAAAGCACGATCAAGAGTTCTGAGGATATCAGCGATGATAAGCTTCCGATTGTGGTTGGGGACGTTCTCCATATTGTCGGCCCCTCCGGGACTTACCGCAAAGAAGTCGTATCCAATGCAAGCACGTTCGGTTTTCAAGCCGGAGATGTGTATGCGGTTAAGTATACAACTACTGAAGGTAAGTCGAACGCAGCAGGAACGATTGGATCGAAGGAAGTCTCTATCGAAGCTAAGGAGTCTGCGATTACTCAGATCGAGCGGATGAAGCGACAGACAACCGATCCTGATAAGATCGCAGAATACGACAGACAGATCGCAGAGATCAGAACTCAGATTCAGCTTATCTATACGGGTGTTCCTGAGACAACCACTGATCCTGACGCAGTTCCTACTGTTGGTCTGTACACTCTGTATTATCAGGCAATGGACTTGAACTTCCGCCTGTATAATGCGAAGACTGTACTGAGTACTTATCAGGATCAGCAGAGTGACCTTGAGTCCCAGTTCTATATGGACATGGGTGATATGTAGAAGGATGGCTATTGGTCGAATACCAATTATATCCAGGGGCAGGAACAGTTCCTGTATGCGGATGCGATTAAAGTTCTCGATCAGATGAGCAGACCGCAACGTACATATACAGTGAACAGGGTTGCGATGAGTGACGTGATCGGATACGACTTGAATGACTTCGAAGTGAATACGCAAGTCAGGATTTACGATCCGAAGATCAATGTTAACGATATCGTCTATGTTAAGAAGATCACGAAGTATCTGGATACTCCTTGGAAAGATAAAGTAGAACTCACTAATGAGTCGATAACTTTATCAGGGAAATCCCTTGACTCGATCCTTCAGAGGATTACATCCGTGGCTAGTGAAATGGAAGCCAGAAAGGATGTATTTCAACGAGCCAACGCATTAACTAAAGAAGGCACAATTATGATGGACAGACTGGATGGAGCGATAGACATAATGAAGAATCGTCTCCTGAGTTCTGTGTCTTCTTGGTATACAGATGACAACGGTAACATTATGTTCGAAGCCGCCGATGGTCAGTCCGCTATGATGCTGAGTGGCGATGGTTGGATGATTGCGAACGGTAAGACTGAAGACGGAGAATGGAACTGGAGAACGGCAGCAAGTGGCAAGGGTATTACCGCTGATGCGATTGTGACTGGATACCTGAGCGCAGCATAGATAGAAGCGGGGAGTATTACAGGAGATAAGCTTGACATCCATGCGGGTGACAGCTTGGATCTTTCCGCAAACCAATCGATCCATGTGGCGGTCGGACAGGCACTTCAGGATATGGAAAGATCTTCTGGCGATAACTTACTCGCCGGAACTTCCACAACACTTACTCAAGTAGATGTCGCAACTGATCTGGTTCTTGGAGCAGTTGAGATTGACGCAGATAAAGCCGCAGCAGAGACTCTGAGTTTCCGCTGTCACTTAGCTCCTACAACTGACAGTTTCAAAGTAGGACTTCGACTCCATAACCTTGACGGAACTTATACAGACTACCTGAGTGAGACAACGGTAGCAGCTGGAGAAGAAGACTGGTGCGAAGTAAATGCTCCGCTGTCTGATAACGTTGAGTATGCGGAAGCTCTTCTCGTGAACTCAACTCATGAACACACATCCACTGTCTATTACCATTCCGCTAAGGTTGAGTATGGCCCATCGACTCCTTACACTCCCAGTATTAACGAGTTAAAGAGTGAAGTGTCTGGGCTTACAGTGGATATGTACGGAGACTCTGGTAAGATCGAAACTTACAGACAGACAATGGAAGGAAGTATCAAGGCGAACAAAGATGCGATTGCTGAGATTACTCCTGAATACATTGCTCAGTCCGTAAAAGATCAAGTCACATACGGAACTAGAAACCTGATCCTGAACTCCAGTATTCTGCGGAAGAACAGAGACGATTAGGTTACGATCTTTGAGTTGTCTGAACCGACAATTGAAGACCATGTGTATACTCTCTCGATGGACTTCATTCCTGCAACGGGAGTACAGAAGTATAACGTGTGTCTCTCCCAGGGTGGACAGTCCGTCGGTTATATTATTCCGTATGGCACATCAAGACAGATCAGAACACTGACGTTCCTTTCCAAGTATGCGAGACAGTCCTCAGATCAGATCGCAACGGATAAAGTCGCTGCGTGGAATATTGTGAACGGTGCAAATAATAAGACTCCCGCAGAACTTGACACGTACCTGACGAGTCTTGTCAACGGGAATGTGGATGTAACGAATAGACCAGTTGTTCTGGGCAGAAGACTTACTTCTGAAGCAGGATATACGGATGCAATCGAAGACCAGTACTATTCGATCTTCGGTAAAGTTAAGAGTATTACTGCGACAGAGGGAAGCGCAACTTCGACTCTCTGGCTTCTGATGACTGCGATTACCCCGCCTGGGAATGAGTAGTATACAGATACGGAGCTTACAACGTATGTCCAGAATTTTAATTCTTCTGACTACTACACAGTCAGCGGAAGTACTTAGACTTGGGACACCGCAAAGATTCTGGAAGACGATGAGGACGGAATTATCGTAGCCTTTGTTACTGATCAAACAGACGGCATTGCCAAAGAAACAGCCCTTGAAACTCTGCTTCAGATCAGACGAGATATGACTGAGTTCAGTTCCGCTAATGTAGATGTAACAAGTTACAAGACAGCGTACCTCGATCCTTCTGTTACGATTCTGAACGGAGATGTGGATGAGAAGAATATAGACCTCTATCTCTACGCTGTTCCGTCTGGAGTAACAGGCAGAGGATTAACTACGATCTATAACGCCAAGCTTGAACGAGGAAACGCAGTAACAGGGTTTACGAATGCCCCTGAAGATAATCTGTATGCGGGTGTGAATCTCCTGCGTAACGGCGGATTCGAGATGTATGGTACTCACAATTATCCGATTGGTTGGGTTCTTATGAATGACGGAGACAGGACTGAAGAAAACTCTGTTCATGAACAGGTAGTTGTTGCTGCAACGGACTTCAGCGTTTGCGGACCCAATACTGATACAGACACATACGGCGGGTTTAGAGATCCCGCTGTAAATACGTGTGTAATTATCAGACAAGGAGAACATACTGAGACTCAGAGGGTTGGTATTTACAGTAACCGTGTAGATTTAACACCGAATGAAGTGTATACCTTCTCTGGTTATGTAAGCTGTAGATACGCCACAAAAGTCTATGTAAACGTATATGAGACAGACGCTTCTAACGCAAGCCCGGACGAAGCACTGAGTGTTATAAGTACTAATGAGTACACTCCGATCTGGGGCAACACTTAGCTTTCTACTTGGCGGAGATTTGAGATCACATTCAAAGCGACTGCGGGTGTTGAGGTGGCTATTTATTGTACCGGCCCTAGAACCCATGCGACAGAAGATGTTGTGATTATGGTTACGCAGTGCAAGATTGAGAAGGGATATTTCGCAACAGATTATTCTGAATGTAATATGAACGCTTCGGACATTGTGAGCAGGATCAGTTCCGCAGAACAGAAGATTACTCCTGATGCAATTGAAAGCACTGTAAGAGAACGGCTTGATTATGAAAACACAATAGATAACTTGGATACTCGAATCGATTCTGTTAGTTCGACTTTAACTCAAACTTCAACCGAACTTACCGCTTCAATAACGAGGGCGAGGAACGACGCAGCTGATGCTTTAAATGCATACGATGCAGAGGTTAAAACCTATATTAGATTTACAGAAGCGGGTCTTGAGTTAGGCAAGGAAGGAACTAATAACTCTGGGATGACAGCCTTACTTTCAAACAGCAGACTCTCATTCAAAGACAACGGCAATGAAGTGGCGTATATCTCTGATAATAACCTTTGGATCACACAGGCTCAGATACTCTACTCCTTAGAGTTTGGCGGGATTAGGGCAACGAAAGATACTGACGGAAGTATCAACTGGGCATGGACAACGTAAGTTAAGGAAGTGAAAGGAAATGGGATCTTATAGTATATGGAACAGAGTGGTTGTCAGTTCTAACCCTAAGACATTCAGTTGGTCTGCTCCAAGCGGAAACAATATGACAAGCGTGGTTATCACTATTGACGGTGCTGCTTCTGGTTCTCCCAAAAATTAGTATCACGGTGATACTCCTATAGCAGACATTATTAACCATCCAACTTATACAATCAGCAACCCAGGCAATTCTGGCAGTTACTCTGTCCGATCTGCCAATACTGGTGCTTTCTATATATCGGTTACGGGATACTATGAATCAGCATAGGGACCCTCAACAATCAGTGCGGGGAATATAACTCTTGGGGATTTCAGTGCTGTTACGATTGGCAACTCACAAGGTTAGACTGGTCTTGTACACAAGGTCAAGTGGACGATGACAAGTCCTTCTGGAGCTTCTCATAATACGGGTTGGATAACGACAAGTACGGGTGCAGGAACAGCTACTGCAACGATTGATGTAGCAACTTGGTTGCCTTATATGCCAACGAACGCCCGTTCAAATACGTTGTCAATTGTTTGTCAGACCTATAAAGACGGAACTTATTACGGACAATCTTCTACAACGTGCACTGTATCGATTCCCGATACACCTACATATCAACCCGTTATTGGTTCGACGAGTCTTACTGTTGGAGAACCAAGTCCGACGAACTGGTTTAATAATAAGCCTTGGAAGACTAAGTCAACTGCGGTAGTTAGTTGGAGTGGAATTACTGCACAGCAAGGAGCTACTTAGGCTTCATGGACTCTGACTGGAGATAGCGTTCTTCATAGCGGAGATGCGACTTACGCAGCACAAGGAGCAATTGTAACCAGTATATTTGCAACGGCGGGAACGAAAACATTTACACTTACGGTTACAGATTCCAGAGGATAGAGTTCTTCCGCATCAGTAACTTTATATGTGGCTGACTACAATCTTCCAACGATCACAGATTATTCTTGCTTCCGCTGTGATCCAACTACATTAGCTCCAGATCCTACGAGTGTAACGGGTGGAGCAAGGATGGACTATTCCGCATTTAATACTGCGGACGGCAATAGTATTACGGCAGCAACAATTTCCATCTATCAAAATGGAGATTACCAACCAATGCACACAGGGATAGCACAGCCGAATACCGTTTACTCGTATGGATCAACGACCGCTGGGACAGCCCTTGACCAAGGCACGAGATATAGTGTGCGGTTCTCTGTTACGGATGCATTAAACGGAACAACTACAGTCGATTCCATAATTGATACGGCTTACGTATTCATGCGGTGGGATAAGACTTTAAACTCCTTTGGATTCGGGTCATATCCTCTGGCTTCCAATGGACAGAATCAAGTTTATATGAACCCGTCGTGGAATCTGTACGCACATGGACGGGAAATATTAGATCTGATCCATCCTGTTGGGAGTATCTATATTTCTGTTAACAATATTAATCCCAGTACGATATTTGGTGGTACTTGGGTACAGATAAAAGATACGTTTTTACTGGCTTGCGGTACTACATATACGCCTGGGGCCACTGGTGGCGAAGCAGAACATACATTAAATACAGATGAAATGCCTGTACATAGGCACAACCCGTATGGATCAAATGATCATGATCGTGGCAATTGGAGATTCGCTACCATACGAGATATCGCTAATACATCTGGCAAACTCGCATTTGACAGTGGAAATGCAATTTACGGTTTTGGTAGCAATTCGCAGTGGGGCGATCTTCAGTTACGTGAATATACCGCTCCTGCTGGTGGACAATTGACGGTTGATGAAAACGGGCATGTGACCGCACATACTACACTCCCGCATAACAATATGCCGCCATACTTAGCTGTTTATATGTGGAAACGTACAGCTTAATTATAAAGAAAGGGTGGTTGGATGAAATTTCTTAATTCAAAAGGCGTTGAAAAACTTTGCGAGAAGATAGGGAGTCTTCTTGCGGGAAAACTCAATATAGCGCAAGGAACAGAAAACGTTGGCAAAGTTTAGATCATAAACAACAAAGGTGAAGTTCAACCAAGCGAGTTAAGTGGGAACTTCTCTGGAGATTTAGTAGCTGATTCTGGTGGGTCAAATCCTATTAGCGTAAGAGAACTTTCTCAAAAGGCAACTGAATTCGAAAATAAAATCGAAGAAACTAATGAGCAGCTTGAAACATAGGAACTTAGGGTTTCCGCAAATGAGGAAGTTACACAGAATCTTGCGGAAGCTATTGAAAGCGAATCCAGAGCGACTGACATAAAGTTCGGTGATCTTACTGAATTAACGACCGACACGAAGACGGATATTGTTTCCGCAATTAATGAAAATGTTGATGCTGTAAAAGAGTTAGCAGAAACGGCAGACCAGTTGGATTCTCGTATAGGGAACAACTCAACAAAGATTTCAGAACTCGAAACTTCGACAGATTCTTTGTCACAAGGCTTAGAAAGTTTAGACAGTAAATCAGATACACTTCTGAATAGGACAAATGAAAACACAAAAGCCATTCAAGAGAACACCCAAGCTATCGAAGACATTAATAAATATCTCCCAGACGCTGAAGGCTATATTCCTATTGTTAACGAGATAAAAGAATCTAAGGCAGGAATCGTAACAGACGAAGAAAGCGGGACTGTTTTAGCAGGAATTGTATTTGATAAAACTGTAACAAATCCAGTTAACACTTTATATGAAGCCGGCGAGACATCTCAAAAAACATTTCCGGGGAATAATATTATCGACATTAATAATCGACTGACGATACATAACACACTTTATTATGGCTCTGAAGTGAACATAGCAGCAGGAACAAAATTATATGTCAGAAGAAAAGGCGGTTCGTCCATCTCTATAAGAGGATTGAATGAACACGATGAAATTGTGACTGCTATTACAAGTTATTACGTGACTGAGAGTAAAGTAATAATAACCGCAAATGAAAATTTAACCGCAATTTTTATTACTTCTGATACCAGAAATGCTTTTGTTCAAAGGAATGGGAAGTTGATGATAAGCAAAAATGATTTTACGGGAATTGAGAGTTACGTTGGGGGAGAAACTTCTCCTAATATATATTATCCGCAAGCTGTAACTCCTCTTCTTGGTTACGATACAATTCAGGAAACGTCAGAAGGATATACATATTCTAGATCTTCGTCGTTCAAACCAGAAGATCCGTTACAATTTTATGCAGTAAAAATTGAGGACTCTAGTGGGAACACAAGATGGGTAGGCACAAAAGCCAAGATCCCTGTTCTTTATGAGGGAGATAAAATTGATTTCGCTACAGGCGAAGTTAAGCGTAAGAATTTAAGAATTGATTATCCCGCCAATCAAATCTCATGGGAGTTAAGAAATGACGGATATATTGGCTGTCGGTTTACTGAATTAAAAGGCGGTGGCTTTAGTTCTAATGTTTATTCGAATATTTCTATTCCAGATAATATAAGTATTATGCCTGAGAGTGGCTATATTTGGATTAAATCAGACAAATTATTAAATGCATGGACTTCTGGTTTAGGTAATAAGAATGTTTATTTCGTTATACCTCTCACTAAAGAATCCGAATCGACAATAGAGATTGTTGGCAAGTTTCCCACAGGGGATTCTGGTACATTAACTATTACCGGCAATGGAATTCTTAGCCTGGAATATATAATCGATTTAAAAACATTTATTATTAATACAGTTCAAAGCGTTCTTACTTGAAGGGGGAATATAAATGACGGTTAAAGATTTTATTGAATCGGTTATTGCTTAGGGAAAATATAAAGCAGACGAATAGACAGAGAAGATTGATCAACTCTGGATCGAGGGGAAGATTAGTGATCAGGAACGGAGTCAGTTAATTGCTTCCGCAAATAACAATGCCAGAAATGAGGAGCAAGTCGATCTGTATAAGAAGCTTGTAGATCTTGAAGCACGTATCTTTGCGCTTGAGCATAAGGACGAGCCTGAAATAGAATATCCTGTTTGGACTCAAGGATATACAACTAAATATGGTGAGATTGTCCAGTATGACTATGACAATGACGAGATTATGGATCTTCTGCGTTATGATGGCGGACGTGAGCAGACATCTCTTCGACCGGGGAAAATTGAAGGATGGCATGTGGTAGATACCGCTGGAGAAATCCTCGGAACTTTTTATAACGGAGAATTTACTCCCGCCAACTAATATAAGAGAAAGGTGGCGGTCTGATGAAATTTTTGGATATAGATGGACTTGGTTTGTAGGTTGACAAGATAAAAGAAAAACTTACAAGAAAACTCGACAAGAACCAAGGAGCGGAACATGTCGGGGATTTTATGACGGTTGATGAATCTGGCGATATAACTCCTTCTAAAATAGAGTTTATTGCCCGTTATGAATAAATAGTTAAGGAAGTGGTTATATGGCTTATCAAATTCACCAAGTTAAAAAGGGTGACACAATTAAAGCCCAAACTACGATTGAGCAAGACACTCAGATTAAATTAAACGAAGATAATATTTAGGCTCTCTCGAATGGTAAAATAGCAGAGCCTAAAAGCGAGGGCACTAATGGGCAAGTACTTACTACGGACGGCAAAGGTGGACGTACATGGAAAACGATTGAGGCTGCTGCTGATCCTGCCGTTATCGGTGAAGCGGTATCGGACTGGCTTACCGATCACCCTGAAGCTACTACAACCGTGGCGGACGGGTCGATTACTGAACAGAAACTTGCATCTTCTGTAGCGCAGAAAGTGAATGCTGTTACTCAGCTTTCTGACGAGATTGATGACATAGGCAGTGATGTAACTGATTTAAAGAGCGCTTTAAGCGATACACAGGACTGGCTGGGCTATCCAA
>Ga0326511_10004906_pt1 | contig 10613 bp, 26 predicted proteins | sample 0_2496_0518_D_FD_203701 | JGI IMG/M metagenome (GOLD analysis project Ga0326511, IMG submission 203701) | Bovine rumen microbial communities from UC Davis, California, United States - 0_2496_0518 | ecosystem: Host-associated > Mammals > Digestive system > Stomach > Rumen | place: USA... | reverse complement strand
GGTTTTTCCGAACTGTTCTCGGTCTTGCGGTCTGCTCTTACGATATGGTGATAATACATATGCAGACATTTCGGTGTTATATACGCATTGTCCTTTCCGCAATATTTCTCGCACCAATCGTGAGTAAGCTCCTTATCTGCCATTTCATCGCATACCCAATCGGAGTTCATTTCTATCAGCATCTTTTCAAGCCACATTTTGTAATCATCTTCGTATGGCATCACTCGCCCTCTCTTTCCGTCTGCTTCGCTATCCAATGCTCATAATCGTTAGGGCAATCCCAAAAGCAATCGAGCCAATCAACATGGAAGTCAACCATCTTCGCAACAGCCTTGCGCTCCTTGCACTTGTTGCAGATTGCCATATGCTCTTTTCTGACTTCTTCGGGTATCATCACTCACTCTCGCTTGCCATATTCACTCGCCCTCTCTCCTCTCATATCCGCACCGCAGTTAGGGCAGTATGGTGTTTTTATCCAAGTTGTTTTCCCGTAGTAAGATTGAAATTCTTTGAGATGTGTACCTTTACAAACAGAGCATTGTTCAAAATCGCCCATATCTATCCACTCCCCACGCTTCTGCTCTATATCTATGCTCGGTGCGTCACGCAGTAATGTTCTTGTGTTCTGTACCACATCTATGGTCACTGGGTCTGCGTCCTTAACTCTGCTTTCCCACCTATCAAAGAAGTCCTCGCAGTATTCTGCATCTATGTATCTACTCATCTACGATCACGCTCCCTATCTTCCAGACCTTCTCATCCTCATCGAAGTATTTGATCTGCTTGGTTTCTATGCTCGGAGCGAGGTCGATATCTTCCTCTGTCACTCCCATAACCACAAAACCGTAAGCGGGAGAAACATCATAAATATTCATCGCATCTGCATCTATCAGTTTCACTTCTTTCTCCTCCACTTATCACATACGGAATATTTCTGTCTCCAGTCAGCTGCATCAATGACGTGGCCTTCGATGCACTTGTACCTCTTTGAGTCTAAAAAGTATCTGTAGCATCCGCAGTTATAGCAGGTGTGCTTCTCCTGCGACAGATCCGCGTCTCTTGTGATGTAACCGTCAGCTTCTATTTCGTGTCTCAAGGTAACCTCCAGTCCGTAATTAAATCCGCTATTGTCATTTGTGCCCGGTTCCGCTCGAGCCGTTCCTGCCCGAGTTTGTAATAGTCCGCGTCGATCTCGAAGCCGACATACTGAAACCCGAAGTCCTCACAGGCTATCAGCGATGATGCTGAGCCGACGTGTGTATCGAGTATCTTGTCGCCCTGCTTTGCGTAGTTGTCTAAAATCCACTTGTAAAGCTCCACCGGCTTTTGTGTCGGATGAAAGCGTCCATTTTGACCGACCGCGCTTATCTCGAACCACTTCGCGTTATCGTTGAACGAAGTCCACGCATATTCGCACATCGCCATCGAGAACTTCTCAGGCACATTTGTTTTACGCCATATCAGAAAACAGCGGTTTGCTGGCAATTCGAAGTAGTTGCCCCCCCCCATATAATCTGATTCCGTGAGACGCGGAAAAGTTCTTCGAAGTATTCTTTTCCCGGCGCGACGTCCCACGCTATGATTTTTTTCCGAACTTCGCCGCCCAAGTTCCACCAGTCCGGCTGACGCTGGCCTTTGCGGAGTCCGTTCGTGATGTGTCTGTTCTTTCGGTACCCCCCCACTTGAGTTAGGGATACCTCCCGTCGGGGATGGTGTACTGTTTCCCGTGAAAGCCGGTGCGCGGTATCTGTCGAACCGCTGTCCGAATCTCTCCGCTCCGCTCCAAGTACCCCCCCATCACCATACGGCGGGTCCACTATAGCAAGGTCGAAATAGTTATCAGGAAACTCTTTCATACCTTGCATACAGTCCATGTTGTAATAACCAAAATCGAGCATTGTGCCTCCTTTAAAATACGGGCGAGAGTTTTGCCTGTTTATCCTCCGGCCGGAGCGTCCTTATTAAGTTGAGTATTCTTTTATGGCTTTATTAGGAATAACTCTCTCCCGCCCGATATTAGCTATAGTTCCGTATTAACCTTTCCTGCCATCTTCAGCGATGCTGCCATCTGTCTGTCTGCATACCCGATAGCGACAATGGTGTCCTGCTTCGGCGTGTGCGGTTCAGGTGTACGCCTCTGCCTCATGTAGTCACGCTTCCGTGCCCGGTAAGCACCCTCATGCAGCTTCTTTATTGCGTACAGTCTTTTGCGCTCCCTTACGCACTCTACCGAAGCGCAGGTCCTTTGGTCGCATCGTCTCGGGACATACATCCTGCCACAGATCTCGCACGCTCTTGGTTCATGTTTACTGCTCATTATTTGTTCCTCTTATTAGCCCGGCTTATCCTATACAACTTGTGCTGGCGATGCCTGTCGCTCAGGTTGGCTTCTCGCTGGCTGTTCTTGTAGCAGTCCCAGCAGAGCCACATCATTTTGCGTCCCGTGTTGAACGGGAACATCCAGTATTCCTCAGCTTCAAGTCCGCAGATCTCACACGTTCGCTTCATCGAGCCGCCTCCCATACATCAGCAAGCTTTACAGTTTTCTTGTTCTCGATGCGTTCCTTTATCTCCGGCAGTGCCGCCTGGAACCGCTTCCTTGCCATTTCTCTGCTGCTTGCTATCTCAGGCCATATGCTTCTGAGTCCTTCGATGTCCTCAACATATTCCTGAATCTCATCGGGTAACTGTTTGAAGTCATACTGCGTATATGACGTTGTGCTGACTACTGTTTCCGCGTGGCAGTATATCTTTCTCTGATATTCATCACTCCATCTGAATCCTCCGGGATCTACGATGGATATACGCTCCTTATCGTTAGCAAGCATATCTGCTACGTTGACCAGTGTCGCAAACAGTTTATCGATCTCGGTGTAAGCCTTGCTGCTTCCGGTCGTTCTGACTATTGCGCCCAGCTCCTTGATGATGTCGCCCGGAAGAGGAATGAAAGCATTCCCCTTCCGTACATAAGCATTCACCGCTCTTTCTACATCGTCATAGCTGTCGGATCTGAACGTCTCCTCCCATGTATCGACCATCGAAGTGCGCTCTCCGGCATCCATCCGCCTTGCTTGAGTGATATACAGTCTAAAGACCTTCTCCAGTATTTTGATCGTGTCTTCTCTTGTCATACCTTCTCCTAATAAATGTCCTTGAAGAAAATGTAATTTTCGCGGGCGAGGGGCTCTTCCTTCTCCCCCCTTCTTAAATATTCTTTACTTTCTTCAGTTGTTGTTACTCGTTTGTTAGTCGTTTGTTGCTCGTTTGTTAAGTTGCTTGTTGATTCGTTTGTTGCTTCAAAGTTTCCGGCTTGATATTTCCCGTAATTTACAACGGTTATAAGCCTTCCTTCGTTTGTTACTTCGTCTGTTATTTCGCCTGTTGAAATCAGCTTGCTCAATGCAGTACGTGTCTGCTGCATCGTGAGCCCTGACCTTTGAGACAGTGTCTGCAGGCTTGTCCAGAGCGAGCCTCGCTTGATGGTCCTGCCGTGCCACTTTTTCTCTTTCCAGTTAGCAAGGAGCAGGATCGTCATGAAGAGGCGGAAAGTGTTGATGTCGTCCCACCATTCCCAGTCAAGGATCGACCTGTGCAACTTTATGTGTCCGTTCATTCTCCTTCTCCCATGCCCCGTACAGTTCTATCCAATCAGAGAAGCGCATCGTGACCTTCCATTCTGCGTAGTTCTTCCGGTGCATCACGATCGGAATCTCGTTCTCCCTTGCATCCCTTATGGACTGTGACAAGGCATCGTCTATATTCAGTTTTTCTACTCGCTTGATCTCGAGATGTATTCCCGGGAGGCCAACAACATCGGCATCGCCGTTGATGCCACTGAATTGCTGACCTCGCCTTGCATCGTATCCGTATTCCTTGAGCAGATGCGCGACTTCCAATTCACCGCGCTTTCCTTTTGTCCTGCTATTCATGTAACGCCTTCTTAAAAGCTCTATACATAGCTTCTTCAATCCTGCTGATGGTTTCTGTGCTTAATATCAATGCGGCTTCTTTAGGCTTGCCCTTGTCTTCCTTTGAATCATCAAGCGTTGGTGCAATATCTTCGGGCGTAATGTTGTAAAGCACCTGCAACATTTTCATGCCCGGCGGAGATATATACCCTTCATATTTGACTGTGCTAATATAATCACGGCAATATCCCATTTCTTTTGAAACAGCCGCACCGTTCAATCCTCTTTTGCGGATTTCACTGTCTAACTTTTTCTTATCAACAGGGATTTTCTCTTTCTTTGCCATACTCGCACCTCCTTTAGAACGGCAGATCCTCTTCCAATGCCTGGAACGAATCCGTCTCTGTGAGTATTGGCTCCGGCAGCGGCTTGTCCTCAGGAACCTTGAACGTACCATCTTCGATGGTCTTGACGCTCCTGAAGCCGTAAGGCGTAGTGCGCCATTTCCTCTCGTTGTGGTATTCAGTCTCCTCTCTTCTGAAGACGATACCGAGCAGAGCACCTTTGAGTCCGTTCGTATCAAATGCGCCATTCTTCCATACCTCAGTACCGGAGTCTTCCAGAGCGGTGCAGAATGACTTGAAGTCTCTGTTGGTCTTTCCTTCGTTGTTGTAAAGCAGAATCCACTTCGTTCCGGTGAAGGGCCAATTTACGCTCTGCGGATCGTCAGAATTGTCTTTCCAGGCGTTATACATATCCTTGAAGTAGCCGTTGAATGCTCCGGCAGTGATGTCAAAGTACACTTTGAGCATCGGCTTTCCGGTCTTGCTTTCGGTCTCCTCGGCCTTGAGGACCTCGCAGATATATCCACCAGCAGGCAGGATCTTCGGCTCGCCTACTTTCACGCTGTCATAATCTTTAGGTTTCTTGAATGCCATCTTTCACTTCCTCCTATATTCCGTAATATTCTCTGATTGATGTGTCGACCGCCTTGAGGTCGTTCGGGATCTCCAGAGGGAACATATCCTCAGGAGTCTTTGCTGTGCTCTGTCCGTTAGACTGAGTAAAGAACTTATGGTCCTGGCAGTAGATGACGATGTCGAAGCAGCCTTCTACCGTCAGCTTCTCATCAAGCATCTTGCCTATCGTCTTGACCTTCTCGCGTCCGTCAGAGTCCTGCTCCGAGTGATGCAGGAAGTAGACGATCTTGTCATCCTCCTCAAGTTCATTAATGAAATGAATGAGGTCTCTGAACTTCTGTGCCATGCTCGTAAATTTGTCATATCCCTTCTCATATGTTCTGTCGAAGAGTTCATTGACGAGCAGATACTGGCTATCGTCTATCACGATGGACTTCGTCTTTGCGTTCTTTACGGCTCTCATGATCCATGAGTATTTGGCTGCATTCAGCTGAGCCGCGTCCCTTGCCTCACCGCCTGTCGGGTCCTTCGGGACCTTTGCGACCTTTATGTCTGAACGGAATGGGAGCCTGCCCTTCTCGACCGAGATGACTCCGACTTCATCCGCTTTGAAGCTCTTCAGGCTATATGTCTTGCCCGATCCGCTTCTTCCTATAATCAATACTGGTATTGCCATTTTTATTGGTACCTCCTGTTGTATACTTCTTCCATCTTGCGCACCTTGCGCAGGATCACTCTTGCTCTGTGTCTCTCGCTGGCAAAATAGACCTCTGCCTCGACCGAGTCATCGTCTCCCGGTCTGTAATAGCCTGTTGATCCGGCTATGATGCAGTCACCTGTCTGATTTGCGTCTGATATGAGTCTGCGGAGCTGTCTGTCTATTGCTCTGTCCTTCGGACGCTTTACGGCTCTTGCCATTCCGGTGCCTATCTTGTCGAAGAGTCTTTCCGCTTCACTTTTTTCTTCCGGTGTGGTACCATAATCTTGTTGAGGGATTGGCGCACCGGAAGGTGTGTCTTTCTTTTTATACTGGTTCTCTGAAGAGCTCGTGTTCGTCTTCGTCATAGTAGACATACTCATCTCCTTGTCTTTCGTAATATGCGACCCTGCTGTCGTCTTCCTGGCTGTCGGGGTCGTATGCGTCCTCCTCGATGTCTATCGCCTCGCCGCAGTGCGGACAGTTCGCAAACGTGCCATAATGTCTGTCGCCGAACATTGAGCCGACTCCATAAAGCTCCTCGAAACATACCGTTTCGTACTCCGGCTCATCGAATACCTTCCCGCATTCAGGGCACTTATACATAGCGTGTCACCAGCTTCACGATCTTCGCCTCGAGCTGGGCAATGTGCTCGTCCTTCTCTGCGAGTCTGTCCTGCGCTGCCGCCTCGATCTCGCTCATCCACTTGTTGTACTTGGAGACCTCTGCCTTCAGCTTGCCGTTCGTCTCGTTGGCAAAGGCCAGTCTCTTCTCAAGTTCCTTGATGCGGTTCTGCAGGTGTTCCTCACTGCTTGTCACCATCTTCATGTCGTGCTTTCCCATTTCATCCTCCTATGCTGTCATAATCGTGGTCATTACCATGAATCCGAACGCTGCCCATGCAGCGGCTGTTACTGCCCATGCGATAATCATCTTACTCATCTCTATGCCTCCTCGTTTGTCGCCGCTTCTTCGATTGGCTCGAATGCGATCGTGACCTCTTTGACGCCGCCCTCGAACAGCGTCTCCATCGCTCTCTCTGCGTCCTCGAGTGTTGTGAATGTGAGTACCACCGAATAGCTGACCTTTACCTTATACATTGTTGTCTCCTTTCTATGCGTTCGCATACTCCCTGATCTTCTTGATAACATCGTCCTGCTCGCGTCTTGACCATTCGACCTCGTTCAGGAGCCTTGTGATTGTCGGCGGGTCCTTGTCGAGGATCTCGCTCAGCTTGGACTGATTCACTCCGGCTTTCGCCATCTCAACGCGGACTCTTTCGTTCTTCAGCATCTTTACCTCCTTTCCTCATTTTCCCAATAGGCAGCGCAGACTCTCTTGTTCAGATTGACGCTGACCATGCCGTATTTCATGCACTTGCCCCACTTGACTCTTGCGTCCTTGTTTCCGTAGATGTCGACAACTCTGTCGCAGTAAGGACAGTCTTTGCAGTGAAGGCATTCTCCTTCGAGTTCGTGCTCTTCAACAATGTCCTCCGGTTCTTCAACGAGCTTGTTGTAAGTGATCCAGAATATGTCCCCTTCCCTTTCCCATGCAGGATTGACGTTGGCAAGCTGCTCCATGCGTCTGTTAAACAGCATCACGGTTTCCTGCCTGGTCCTTCCTTCGATACATTCGACCTGTGGTATTGTTGTGCTTTTCATCTTTCGCCTCCGATATAAATAAAAAAGGGAGCCCCACTTTTGTGTGGAACTCCCTTAAATTTATACTCAACTATTCCGATTTTGATTTTATGCCAAAAAGTTATGATTTTAGGAATAGTTCCACAATGCAATTATAGCACTTTCCCACGATATTGCAATACCCTTGCCAAACATTTACAAACATTTATTTTTCCCTATTTACATATGCGGTATAATGGTCCTGGAGGTGATCAAATGTTATTTTTCAAGAAGAAACCGAAGCCGGCAGCGTCTTATACTTATACTCAGGCTGAAGACTATAAAGGTTTTAAGAGACTGAAGCTGTCGTCCTACGGACACGAACCTGCTGAGGCCGGTATACGCGCCCTGTCTGACACAGATCTGACCGGAGCAAAGATAAAGATAGATATATTTGAGGATGACTACCCTCGCGCAGTATTTTCGGTCGGTAAACACGAAGTCGGCACCATCTGGAAGCGCAGTTTTGATAAATATACGGCCTTAAAGAACGGTAAGATCAGTGCTATCCGCCTCGAGATTCGGGACGGAGAATCCTATCTGTTTTACAAGGTATAACTTGTTGACCGAGCATAAAAAAGTCGCTTAAATCGAAAATAAATCGGTCGTTTTTCGGCCCAAAAACGCAAAGAAGCCCGGAGGAACTTCCCCCGGGTTTTGCTTTGCGTGTATATGATAAGAAAGGAGGTGAAAGAGTGCCGCTCACCCCTGAGCGACCTAAGCTATTCGCTCTTGAACCAATCCGGCTCCAGTTTGTGCTCATCGCACCATGACTTAAAGATGCTTGTCATATACCAGTTGCCTCCAAGTCCTTCCGGAGGCTTCACGAAGTACCGCTCACCAAGCGTCAGGATCTCGGTCTGCTCGTCTGGCTTCAGCAGGATAAGCAGCAGAAGCTGTGTCCTGAGTCCGTCCTTCTCGAGTTTCTTGAGGCTTTTTCTGATGCCCTGCTTGTCATCGTTTCTTGTGATGAGGAACTGCAGAAACGCAAGGACCCCGCCTGAAGTCATAGCGGATATCACCGCAACTATTATTGTGTCTCGCATATCTACTTACCTCACTTTGCTCTGTAAACTACCACGCTCTGCTTCCCGCTCTTGCTGAGCCTCGATTTGAGCGTGTTTGTGACTTTCGGGAACCATCCGTTAAGCGATGCCTCGAGGACCTTGCCATCATAAGCCATAGCCCAATGTGGATTTCCGTTCTTCCAGTTGATAGAGATGATGTCACCGTCCTTGATGGTCTTATATGTGACCTTCACTCTCTTGAATTTATCCGACTTGTCGAAGTAGCTTCTGCCCAAGCCTCTCGGTGCGTTCTTGCCCACTCCCGCTGCCCTGATGCAGGTAGCAACGAAGACATCGCACGAAGCCCCTACCCTTGCAGATTTGTGCCATTTGCGTGGCTTGCCGAAGTATTTATCGAGTGCCTCTGCATAGGCTTTTTTCGGCTCACCGCCCGGATATTTTGCCTTGCTTGTGTTGCTATGGTATGCAAACTTCCATCCGCAGTCAGCTATCTTCTGCCTGTTGCTCTTCGGCTTCTTGTAAAGCGTTCCGTTCAGCTTTCCGGACCATACTCGGCTGACATCGTTTCGCATATTGCCTTCGTAACTGATCCAGCCGTTCCTCTGTTCTGATGTCGAGTAGCTGTCCTTCACATAGACATAGTGCTTACCATCTTTTACCTTGTAGCCTGTCGAGCAGACGAAGTGTGCAGAGCTTGTCCAGTGGACACCCTTGCTCCCGCCTTTTCTGCTGCCCATAAGGTAAATGGCTACCCTGTCACCCTTCTTGAGCTCCTTCCAGAGCGAGTCCATCGTCTGATGTTCTTTCACTTCGGTCAGTCCGTAGTGCTCCATCATCTTCGGGATCCCGCTGAAGTAGGTGCCGTTGCCGTGTGGCTCTGCGTACTGCTTGCAATAAGGCTGAATGGTCTTCGGTGTTTCCTTTGCGTACTTCTGCATCTCGATGATGCAGTTGCAGACCGCTACCTCACCGCATCCACAGTCTCTAATAAAATAGGGCGATTTCGGATAACCGAGTTTCGCCCATCTTGTGTCATACTGTTTGTAATTGGTTTTATTCATCCTCGTCACCGTCCTCGATATAGTCATCGACTATTATGTCGAGTCCGTCCTCGCCCGCTTTGAGTGCTCTCGTCAGCCCTGTGCCCTCTGCAGCCTCCGGAGTGTAGTCATTGTTGAACCAGGTCGCACACGCAACGATGATGAAGTTGAGGACAACAGATATTATCCTGTACGCCATATCGACCGTTGCATTATGGAACTGTGCGAAGTCCGTAGCCATCAGAGCCGTATTGAGGCAAGTTGCTACCACAAGCACCGTCCTGATCTTTGTGCCACTATTCATTTGGCTCCTCCTCGTGGAAGTAAGATTCTTTCTTCAGCGTGATGCCGTTCTCAGCCATCAGAACCGCACTGTGCTTTGGTACAGTTGACTTTGCCGCAACTGACAGAATTGCGTGATACTTTGCTTCTGCATCTGCACGGTTGTCAAATGCGTATGGAAGTATTGAGCCTGTTTCATTGATCTGGATTTCGAGTACAAAATACATAGTGAACCTCCGTTAAATGTAAAATAACATATATTCTGTGTCGGCTGGTATTTGATAAGTGGTTGAATATTGCGTAAACGTTACCGTATGAGTAGAAGCATTATATGATTTGGATGGACGGTGCATCATTGTCGAAAGAGCGTATGACCTGCTTTTATATCCGCATGACGCATCAGAACTACCATTGACAAAAAAGTAGCTACTAGATGCGGGTCGGGATGTTGACATACTATCTGCATACATCCCCCACCATGTCGGGTCGTTTTCAACTGAAAAAGTGACCTTTCCACTACTTGTTGAGGTTGCAACATTTGCAATCTTTATTGCGGCACTACCACTACCGCCAATAGTAACCGAATTTAGTATTCCCATTAATAAAGCCTCCAGTTTTATCATGTTATGTAGCATAAAACATAATTAGCGTTTGCGGGTATTTGATAATAAGCGTCATACCCCGAGAACCAAAACGTGCCATCCCCGTACCAATATTCTGTAAACTTATCATCCCATAAACTAACGGCTCCGTAATAACTAATGTAATAACAATTGGTACTTTGACCATAACTATAACCTTCGCCACTATCACTTAAATCTACCTCGCCATACGCCATCACAAGATGATACCTACTTGATTCTGTTGGACGAGTTGCGCTCTCAGCATACAATAAAAACCATGTCGGTATACCATCCACCGGAAAACCGATGTCCCCGAAACTGCCTGCTGTTGCTGTTGATGTTTTTATTTCTGCACTGCCACCGCCGCCACTAAGCACCATATTCTGTATCATCTCGCACCTCCTAACTCAGTATCACTACATTCACGCTGAT
>Ga0326511_10004905_pt1 | contig 10614 bp, 6 predicted proteins | sample 0_2496_0518_D_FD_203701 | JGI IMG/M metagenome (GOLD analysis project Ga0326511, IMG submission 203701) | Bovine rumen microbial communities from UC Davis, California, United States - 0_2496_0518 | ecosystem: Host-associated > Mammals > Digestive system > Stomach > Rumen | place: USA: California... | reverse complement strand
GCGCTATCTCGCCAGCCAGGTTTGCCACCTGGATAGAGTGGTTGAAGGTACCTGGGGCCACCTCGCTCATGCGGCGAAGCAGATCCTTGTTCATGTCCGACAGTTCGATGAGGGTGATGTTAGAGGTAAATCCGAAGGCTTTCTCGATGAGGTAGAGCAGCGGGTAGGAGCAGAAGAGCAGCAGTCCATTGATTATCAGGAAGTTCACCTCTCCGTAGTCGGTCCTTACCACGCTGTTGTCGCGTATCCAGTCGAGCGAAACGCTGGTCAGCGTGGCAGCCACTGTCACCAGCACCGCCGTCCAGAACAGCTGCGAGCGGCTTGACAGCTCGCGCAGGGAGAAGATGGCCGTGAGTCCGGCCACCATCTCCACGGCAATGAACTCCAGTGGATGCTGCAGCACGGAGGCACAGATGAGCACCATCGTGATGTGGGCCATGAAGGCTGTGCGCGAGTCCATGAACACGCGGATGAAGATGGGCACCATCGCAAAGGGCACGATAAAGACGTGCAGCACGCTGTGCTCCACCATGAGTGAGGCCCCGATGGTGAATCCGATGATGAGCGTATAGAGCATGGCCAGGGCACGGGGCTTGGTGAAGTAGTCCTTGCGGAAGAGGGTCAGGTAGGCCGTGAAGCAGAACACGAGGATGGCCACGTAGATGATCTGACCCATGATGGTGACGCTGATTTGCTGGTCATTTTTCGTACGGCGGTCCATCTCCTTTTGGAACGACATGATGACGTTGTAGGTCTTGGCATCCACGATCTCGCCCCGGTCGATGATCTTCTGTCCCCTCTGGGCGATGCCGCTGGCCAGGGGCACGCTGCTCTGCAGGTCGTTGTAGCTGGCCTCGCTGCGCTCCCTGTCGTAGATCAGGTTGGGGGTGATGTAGTCGTTGAGGTTGCATTTCTGGAGGATGTCCCTATGGATGGCCAGCGCCTCGTCGCGGAACAGCTGTTCGTAGGCGGTGACGGTGGAGTAGACCTCCCTGGCGGGCACGCTGGCAGCTGTCTTCCCGTTGATGATGCGAATGGTGCGAGCCGTGTCCCTGGTGAACTTGCCGAAGTCGGCATTGCTCATGACCCCTTTTGCATAGATGCGGCGCAGGCGGTTGGAGATGATGCTCAGGTAGTCGTCCGGCAGTCCGGGAATGCCCTTGCCGTAGTCCTTCAGGAACTGTCGTGTCTGTATGCCTTCCGTCTCCTTATTATATTTAAAGTAGGGTTCAAACTGCCGCATGATGGAGTCGCGCTCGTTTTTGACGGCTTCCTCCGTCTTGTAGATGGGGAAATCGAAGGGGGCGCTCAGGTCGCCGTAGATCCAGGGCTTCCCCTTCTCCACCTTGAAGTTGACCTGGGTGTCTCTTGGCAGAAACCAGGCGATGATGGCCACTGTGCCTATGATGATTCCTGTGCGGATGAGGAAATCGTGCCAGGAAAAGTCGGTTTTCAGATTAAAATTGCTCATAATGCGTATATTTTGGTGCAAAATTACAAAAAACTCTCAACTTTACCCCCCGAACTCTCAACTTTTTTGTAACTTTGCACGCAAATTGCAATTTTTATGATGACAGACAGACGAGTAAGGGTGCGTTTTGCACCAAGCCCCACGGGGGCCTTGCATATCGGCGGTGTGCGCACCGCCTTGTATAATTACCTTTTTGCGCGTCAGCATGGGGGCGACCTCGTGTTCCGCATCGAGGATACCGATTCCACGCGCTTTGTGCCGGGAGCCGAGGAGTATATCATCGAGTCGTTCAAGTGGCTGGGCATCCAGTTTGACGAGGGTGTGTCCTTCGGCGGCGACAAGGGACCCTATCGCCAGAGCGAGCGGCGCGACATCTATAAGAAATATGTGAAGCAGCTGTTGGATGACGGCAAGGCCTACATCGCTTTCGACACCCCGCAGGAACTGGAGGCCAAGCGCCAGGAGATACAGAATTTCCAGTACGACTGCCACACGCGCAGCCAGATGCGCAACTCCCTGACGCTGCCCGCCGAGGAGGTGGAGCGGCTAATAGCCGAGGGGGCGCAGTATGTGGTGCGCTTCAAGGTGGAGGCCGGACAGGAGGTGCTGGTCAACGACCTGATACGTGGCGAGGTGAGGGTGAAGTCAGACATCCTCGACGACAAGGTGCTCTATAAGAGTGCCGACGAGCTGCCCACCTACCACCTGGCCAATATCGTCGACGACCATCTGATGGAGATCTCCCACGTCATCCGTGGCGAGGAGTGGCTGCCCAGTGCGCCGCTCCACGTGCTCCTCTATCAGGCCTTCGGCTGGGAGGACACCATGCCGCAGTTTGCCCATCTCCCTCTGCTGCTCAAACCCGACGGCAAGGGCAAGCTCTCCAAGCGCGACGGCGACCGCCTGGGATTCCCCGTCTTCCCCCTGCAGTGGAAAGACCCCAAGACGGGCGAGACCAGCCGTGGCTACCGTGAGGATGGCTACTTCCCCGAGGCCGTCATCAACTTCCTGGCACTCCTGGGCTGGAATCCCGGTACGGAACAGGAAATCTTCTCGCTCGACGAGCTTGTGCCGCTCTTCGACATCAGCAAGTGTTCCAAGGCCGGTGCCAAGTTTGCCTATCAGAAGGCCATCTGGTTCAACCATGAGTATATCATGCTGAAGTCGAATGAGGAGATTGCCTCGCTTTTCGAGCCTATCGTCAAGTCGCATTGTCCTGAGGAGACCTCGGAGCGCATCCTTCAGGTGACGGCGATGATGAAGGACCGTGTGTCGTTTGTCTACGAGTTGTGGCCTCTCTGTTCGTTCTTCTTCGAGGCTCCCACGGCCTACGACGAGAAGACGGCAAAAAAGCGCTGGAAGGAAGACTCCGCTGCCGTGATGACCGAGCTCATCGGCGTGCTGGAGGGCATCGGTGACTTCTCGCTTGAGAATCAGGAGCAGATTGTGCATGCCTGGGTGGAAGAGAAGGGCTATAAGCTGGGCAATGTGATGAATGCCTGGCGACTGACTCTCGTGGGCGAGGGCAAGGGACCTGGCATGTTCGACATCTCTGCCTTCCTCGGCAAGGAGGAGACCATCCGCAGGATGCGCCGTGCCATAGAAGTATTAGGATAAAAAAGCAGTAAAGGGTATATGTACAACGTCATCATATACTTGTATCTCCTGGGAGTGGCGGTCTACAGCCGCTTCAATGAGAAGGTGCGCAAGATGTGGCGTGGCGAGCGGGAGGCCTTCGGCATTTTGCGTGAGAAGGTAGACCCGGAGGCGAAGTACGTATGGTTTCATGCCGCCTCCCTGGGCGAGTTTGAGCAGGGCCGCCCGCTGATGGAGCAGCTCCGTCGGGAGCATCCTGAGTACAAGATTCTGCTGACGTTCTTTTCGCCCTCAGGCTATGAGGTGCGCAAGAACTATGAGGGGGCCGACATCATCACCTACCTGCCACTCGACACCATCACCAATGCGCGCCGTTTCCTGCGCATCATACGGCCTGTGATGGCTTTCTTCATCAAGTATGAGTTCTGGTACAACTACCTGCATATCCTCAAGCATCGCGGCGTGCCGGTCTATTCCGTATCCAGCATCTTCCGGCCGGGCCAGGTGTTCTTCAAGTGGTATGGCTATCAGTATGGGCGGGTGCTGAATTGCTTCACTCACTTCTTTGTGCAGAATGAGCAGAGCAAGGAACTGCTGGCTTCGATACATATAGATAATGTGACAGTGGTTGGCGATACCCGTTTCGACCGTGTGCTTCAGATCAAGCAGGCCGCCAAGCGGTTGCCTGTCGTTGAGGAGTTCCTGAAGGGGCAGGCAGGGGGTGGTGTCTTCGTTGCCGGCTCTTCCTGGCCTCCCGACGAGGAGGTGTTCGTCAGGTATTTCCGTTCGCATCCCGACTGGAAACTCATTGTTGCTCCGCACGTCATCGGCGAGGACCATCTCCGTCAGATTGAGCGGATGCTCGAAGGTCGCAAAATTGTGAGATACACCAGTCCCGGTGATTCTCTGTCATCTGCCGATGTGCTCATCATCGACTGTTTCGGCCTGTTGTCGAATATCTACAACTATGGCGACATCGCCTACGTGGGCGGCGGCTTCGGTGTCGGCATCCACAATGTGCTGGAAGCAGCCGTATGGGGCATTCCCGTGTTTTTCGGCCCCAACAACCAGAGGTTCCAGGAGGCGCAGGGGCTGAAGGCCGCCAAGGGCGGCTTCGACTTCAGTGCCTATGAAGACTTTGCCAGACAGATGGATGTATTCCTCTCCGACAGCAACGCGCTGAAGACGGCCGGCAGCCGTGCCGGGAAGTTCGTGGAGGGCCTTTCTGGTGCTACAGAAAAGGTCCTTAGGGCCATAGCACCGCTCTGAACAACTTTTTTCGTGCTGTTTAACCACCTTTAACAGCACGGACAAGTTGTTTTTCGGCGAAATTGACTAACTTTGCAGCCTAAAGCTAAAGCTTATGGATGCCAAGACCTTAATTATTATCGCGCAACAAGTCATTTTTGTTGCAGCTGTAGTCTTTATATGGTACTATTACCACAGACGGCTGCGCAAGGAGCAGCAACGGTCTCAGAAGAGCGAACGCCTGCAGTCGGTGTTTCTGGCCAATGAGAGTCACGCGCTGCGTACCCCCCTGAACTCCATCATCGGATTCAGCGACATCCTGCTCAGTGACAACGAGGATGGCCTGAACCAGCCGCAGCGGGAGATGGCCCAGCAGATCAACCAGAATGGCAAGCGACTGCTCCATTTCGTAGAGCAACTTCTTGAACTGTCGAACTATGAAAGCAACATCCATACCTACACGACTATCGAGGTGAACCTAGCCGAACTGATGGCTTCCTATCGGCGCGAGATACTCATCCATACCCAGCACAGTGTTTCCATACGCATCAAGACGCATCTCCTGCCCAACACCAAGGCAACGCTCGACACCAACCTGATGCACCAGCTGATGAAGCATCTCCTGATGTATGTCGTAGAACATTCTTCCAAAGGATATGTCACGCTTGAGTATGAGCGCGAGCGCCATGGGCTGATGGTGAGAATCAAGGACGGCGACGAGGGAGCGCATGATGCTTTAACTGGTATCAAGGAATCCAAACTTACGGATGGCAACGGGGTGAAAATTCCTGCCGAGGAACTCTCTGGTATCGACTTCTCTGTCTGTAAGTCTATTGCTGATGCGCTTCATGGCAACATCGGCACCTCTGAGAATGACGAGAGTGAGGTCTGGGTGTGGATTCCCTGTCAGATGAGCGATTTCTGGAAGGTCAGCGATATCATCTGACGCTCTCTCGCGCGCTATTGGTTGAGTATGGTCAGGCGGCGCACACCTCGGTAGTTCACTGTCTTATGCTTTTGCAAGTAGCGTATCAGCAGGTCGGTGGTCTGTTGGTTCAGTTCGCGGTCTGAGCCTTCAGGTATTTCGCTGGTGGCAGGCACGTAGCTGTTGGTGGCCACGCGGTATTTCTTCTTCATGTTCATCTTCTTCCCCTCAGGTGTCAGGAACTTCACGCTCTTGATGATGCCTGGTGTCTTCCTGTCGAGTGTCAGCTCGCATTTGAATCCGCCCACGAAGGGGAAGCTGTAGACTCTGTTATGGCAGTAGGTGAGCATCATCCTGGCGAGTTCCTTGCCTGTAAGCTCCAGCACCACGGCATGATTGTCGAAGGGGTCCATCTTGAGGATGTCGAGCACTGTGATGTCGCCTGCCGGATGGCTGTCTATGCGCACGCCGCCCTGATTCTCAACGGCGAGGTCTACATCGCACTCCTCTATCAGCGCGTCGCACATCAGGCAGCCCAGCTCTTCCTTCGCCTCGAAGGGTTCCTCGGCTTGGGCCACCACGCGATGGAAGTCAGAATGATAGCTGAAATGGCTGACCATCGCATCCACCACCTTATTCTTCTTCGGATATTTCCTCACGTCGATATACTCCGCCTTCTTGTCGACCACCCGTCCGTCTTCCACGGTGAGGGTGATGTAGGTCACGCGCCCGAACTTGTTTTTGTTCTGGGTGATCAGGATGCCGTTCTCCACCTCGTCGCCCTTCAGCTGGGTGTGGGTGTGGCCGCCAATGATGAGGTCGAGCCAGGGGAAGGCCTTTGCCATCTCGATGTCCTTGGGGTAGCCAAGGTGGGAGAGCAGGATGGTGGCGTCGCACTCCTTGCTGAGCCACTCATATTGGCCGATGACTTCATCGGCCGGCTTGAAGCTGATGCCTTCCACATTGTCGGGATGGGTGCTGGGGATGCCCTGCGGACTGAGCTGCACGGCGCCTATGACACCCACCTTCAGTCCCTCAACGTCGAAGATCTGGTAAGGCACGGTCTTGATGTTAGCAGAGTCGGAAGGGAAGATGTTGGCGCAGATATACCTGAAGTTGGACAGGCCGATGAGCGGCGGCAATGAGTGTACGTCGAACTCGTGGTTGCCCAGGGTGCTGCCGTTGAATCCCACCATGTTCATCAGCATCACCATAGGATAGCTGGATATCTCGTATTTGTCGTTCAGCGGGTTGCCGGTGCGGTTGTCGCCGGCAGAGAAGATGAGCAGTGACGGGTCTTCGGCACGCAGGCTGTCTACAAGGGCAGCCAGTTGTGGAAACACGTCGATAGTGGCGTGCATGTCGTTGGTTCCTAAGATGTGAATCTCGCGCTTCTCTCCAAAAGCGGTCAGGGTCAGTAGGCAGGCGATGGCCAGGATGAGTGCTCTTTTTGTCATGGGCAATATTGTCATTTTAGGATTCAGTTTGCAAAGGTACGAAAAATAAATGATATTCCCATCCTTTTTCTGAGAAATTTCTACATTGCCCATTGCGTTAATGTTAGCAAAATCATTTTGTGATGTCGCTGATTATATGTACCTTTGCAGCCGATTTCAAGGTAAAAGGTAAAGTTGATATGTGGATGTTTGTATTCTTTGTGCTGCCTGTGCTGGCAGTGGCCTATATCGCTTGGCACGTCTGGGTGATCCTTCCTTGTGCGGCCTTGTGGAAGGCTCTGCTGATTATGTTGGGCCTGGGGTGCTTCTCGATGCTCTTCCTCAGTGTGGCGCGGCGGTTCGACTCGCTCCCGCTTCCGGTGGCGCAGCTGGGCTACGAGGTGGGAACCTCGTCGCTCATCGTGCTGCTCTATCTGGTGCTGCTCTTTCTGGTGCTCGACCTGGGGCGGCTGCTGCATCTTGTGCCCAAGTCGCTGCTTTATGCCAACTGGCAGTCGGCCCTGGCCATCTGCGTGCTGATAGTCGGCATTTTCGTCTATGGCAATCTCCATTATAAGAATAAGGTGCGCGTGCCTCTGCAGCTACAGACCTCTAAGCCGTTGGCCAAAGACTATAAGGTGGTGATGGCTTCCGACCTGCACTTAGGCTATCACAACCCTCGCAAGGAACTGGCCCGCTGGGTGGACCTGATCAATGCCGAGCAGCCCGACTTCATCCTCATAGCCGGCGACATCATCGACGGCAGCATGTGCCCCTTGATGAAAGAGCGCATGGCGGAGGAGTTCCATCGCTTGAAGGCACCCGTCTATGCCTGTCTGGGCAACCATGAATACTATGCTGGGTCGCCGGAGGCACAACAGTTCTATCGCGATGCGGGCATCCGCCTGCTCAGCGACAGCTGTGCCGTGATCGACAGTTGCATTGTCGTCATCGGGCGCGACGACCGCACCAATCTCAGGCGCAAGTCGGTGGGCGACCTCGTGGCGGCTGCCGCCTCACAGTATCCTGCACTCAGCTCCCGATGCTATACGATTCTGCTCGACCATCAGCCCTACCATCTGGAGCATGCCGAGAAAGCAGGGATTGATTTCCAATTGAGCGGCCACACCCATCGCGGACAGATATGGCCCGTGTCGTGGGTCACTGATGCCATCTACGAGTGTTCCTGGGGCAGTCACCAGCGCGGCTCCACCCATTACTATGTGTCCTCCGGCATCGGCATCTGGGGCGGAAAGTACCGCATCGGCACCCAGTCGGAATATGTCGTGGCAACAATCACAAACCAAAAGCAATAGGATATGAACAGGAGATGTCTGATTCCCTTTGTGTGCTGCCTGATGGTAGCATCGTGCGTGACAAGTCGTCATGCGAAGTTGAACAAGGCTGTAGTTGACCAGAAGAGCATCGTGATACTCTTTGAGAACGATGTCCACTGCGGCATCGATGGCTATACGAAGCTGGCTGGCCTGCGCGATGCCATCGCCAGTGCCGACACCGCCTACGTGGGCATCACGTCGAGCGGCGACTTTATCAATGGCGGTGTGGCAGGTGCCATTTCGCGTGGACAGTATATCGTTGACATCATGCGCAGCGTGGACTATGATGCCATAGGGCTGGGCAATCATGAGTTCGACTTCGGCACGCCGAGGCTCTTGGAGCTGATGCCTCAGGCGGGGGCTCCCGTCATCTGTGCCAATCTGTTCAAGGCTGGCGGCACACAGCCCATATTCCCTGCCTGCACTATGAAGACCTTCGGACAGAAGCGGGTTGCCTTTATCGGCGTATGCACGCCGGAGAGCATGCAGGCAGAGGCCTATTCCTTCTACGACAAGGATGGACGGCAGCTCTATGACTTGCGCACAAAAGACGTGTTCCGGCTGGTGCAGGCAGCGGTGGACTCCGTGCGTGCTGCTGGAGCCGACTATGTGGTGGTGCTGGCCCATCTCGGCGAGGACGTGTCGGATACGGGTGTCGACTCCCACTCGCTGATCAGCCATACGCGAGGCATCGATGTGGTGCTGGATGGACATACCCATTCCGCCATCCCGCATGATGAGGTTGAGAATATGGAGAATAGGAAGATTGGCGTGAGCCAGACGGGCACGCAATTGGCCAATATCGGCAAACTGGTGATTAGCAGCAATGGGGTGTGCTCCACCTCGCTTGTGCCCATCGGCGATGTGCCTTATTCCAATCCACGGGTGACGGCTGTCATTGACAGCGTCAAGGCGCTCATGGCCCAGAAGGCCGACCGCGTGATTGGCAGCTGCGACTTCGAGCTGACCATCAACGGTGCCGACGGGAAGCGGCTGGTGAGAAATGGTGAAACCAACCTGGGCGACCTCTGTGCCGATGCCTTCCGCCATCGCATGGGAGCCGACATCGGACTGCAGAACGGGGGCGGTGTGCGTAACAATATCCCAGCAGGCACCATCACCTTCGGTAGTGCCATCGGCGTGCTGCCCTTCTACAACCTTACCTGCAAGATTGAGGCCACGGGACGGCAAATTGTGGAGACGATGGAGAAATGCACGGAGAAGTATCCTGCCGAGGACGGCTCCTTCCCCCATGTTGCCGGCATGCGATTCACGCTGCATGCTGCCAGCCATCGCGTCACCGATGTCGAGGTGCTCAACCGTGAGACGGGCATCTATGAGCCTATCCTCCTGGACAGGAAATACACCATAGCCTCAAGCGACTATTATGCCAATGGGGGCTTCTGCGACATGCTGAAGACGGCCACGCTTCTGGAGCAGACCACTGAGCAGCTGTGCGACACCTTTGCCGACTTCATTGCCCACCAGCTGGGCGGGAAGGTCGGTGATGCCTATCGCCTGTCGCAGGGCCGCATCACCATCGTCAACGACTGATGTTGTTTAAATGAGGAATGAGAAATGAGGAATGTTGATTACCTCATTAAAACGTTTTGCGTAAAAAATGCCTAACCCTAACATTTTTAGCCTAAATAATTCATAATAAGAGCGTTATCAATGTTAGGGTAGGCTTTTAACCCTAACATAACCCTAACATGACCCTAACATTGCCCTCACATATCTTTAACGGTGTTCTCACCTGTTAGTTATCTTAAAAACAACGAATTAAAACGAATGACACGAATTTTACGAATTGTTATTGATTTCACGAATTGTTCGTTGCAAGTAGCGGTTAACTGCTCGTAACTAATTTGTGAAATATGTAAAAACAAAATGTTTCATTCGTGTTTCATTCGTATAATTCGTTTCATTCGTCTTAATTCGTTGTTTTATGAAAGAATGGGGATAGTTTAGTTGTGAAATATTCATACAGCTTGTCGCATCCCTCAAAAACCCGTTTTTGTTCCCAGGTTTGGGAAAATTTGCGGTATGGCTATGAAAAAAGTTTTTTATCGTGTAATGGTAAAACAGTAGGCTGATATAATTCAGAAATATCGCGACATATACTCTTGCTCAGTGTGACAAGATGTGTGAGGTTCATGTGAGGGTTCATGTGAGGGATATGTGAGGGATATGTTAGGGTTTCTGTTTGTGTAAGTTATTTAAATACAGTGCTTTGCCTTGTTTTATGTTAGGGTTCTGGTATTTTTAGTGAGAATATATTGCAAAACATGCTTGCTTTTTGTTTTTTACATAAAGAGAACCGTTCTGACTGTGTCTTACTCCTTGTAGATTTCTCTGGAAAAATTTGGTGGTATGGGAATTTGTTCGTACCTTTGCCGATGGTTTGATTTTAAATTCTGATAGTTATGGAAACAAAGGGAGAAAAGAAAGGAGCAAAGGCAATGGAAGTAGCAAACCCGATCTACGATGCGGTATTCAAGTACCTGATGGAGGATGACCGCGTGGCCCGCACGATTCTCGGGGCCCTGCTGAAGAAGGCGGTGACGAGTGTTGAGATGCGTCCCCACGAGTATAGCAACA
>Ga0326511_10004904_pt1 | contig 10617 bp, 4 predicted proteins | sample 0_2496_0518_D_FD_203701 | JGI IMG/M metagenome (GOLD analysis project Ga0326511, IMG submission 203701) | Bovine rumen microbial communities from UC Davis, California, United States - 0_2496_0518 | ecosystem: Host-associated > Mammals > Digestive system > Stomach > Rumen | place: USA: California... | reverse complement strand
AAGGCTTCGTTCACTTCAACGACGGTTCCGCTGACGGGGGCTATCAGGTCGCTGGCAGCCTTCGTGCTCTCAACGGCTCCAAATTCCTCGCCTGCTTCCACCTCATCGTCCACTTCGGGCATGTCCACATAAACCACCGTACCCAATGCATGCTGGGCATAGTCGCTGATGCCGATGAAACCATGCTCGCCTTCAATTCTCACATACTCGTGTGACTCACTGTAATAGAGCCCTTCTTTTACTGTTGCCATAGTATTTGTTTTTTTCGTGGTTACGTGATAACGGTATAACGTGATAACGTGATAAATTGCTTTTATTTCTTGTAACTCTTGTCGTAAAACTGCTTCTTGACCACTGTGCCGGGGAATACTTTCTTGCGTATCTGTATCTCGACCTCGGTGTCCAGCTTGGCGTATTCGCTGTCGATGAGTGCCATGCAGACGCTCTTGTCGGTAGAGAGCGTGTGATAACCCGTCGTCACTTCGCCGATAGGCTTCCCGTCTTTGAGTACGGTGTAGCCATGACGCGGAATGGCACGGTCTTGCAGCTCGATGCCGATCAGCTTGCGTTTAGTGCCTTCCGTCTTCTGCTTGAGCAGTGCCTCACGACCGATGAACTCAGGCTTGTCGAACTTGACAAACATGCCCAGTCCTGCCATGATGGGCGAGATGTCTTCTGACAGCTCGTCGCCATAGAGGGGCAGTCCCACCTCGAAGCGCAGTGTGTCGCGGCAGCCTAAACCGCAAGCCTGAACACCGGCAGCAATTAGCTTGTCCCAGCACTCGTTGATGAACGCATGTGAAGCATAGATTTCAAAGCCGTCTTCGCCCGTATAGCCTGTGCGGCTGATAATGATGTCGCCGATGGTCTTACAGGTGTAGAATGTCAACTCATGACAGGCTAAACCTAATACACGTTCAGTAACATCTTCGGCCTCGGGCCCTTGAATCGCCAGTTGGCCGTAGTCGTCGGACTTGTTCTGCAGGTCGATGTCGAAGCCTTTGGCCTGCTGTTGCATCCATGCCCAGTCCTTGTCGATGTTCGAGGCATTGATCACGAGGAAAAAGTCATTCTCCCCCATCTTGTAGACCAGCAGGTCGTCGACCGTTCCACCATGCTCGTAGCACATCATGCCGTAGAAAATCTTGCCGATAGGAGCACCCGCAACATCGTTGGTGAAGATGTGCTGCACGTAGCGCTCTGCCTCGCGCCCCCGAACGGTCACTTCGCCCATGTGGCTCACGTCGAACACGCCGGCATGCTCTCTGACCGCTGTGTGTTCCGGTGCGATGCCGGCATACTGGATCGGCATGATGAAGCCTCCGAAGGGCGACATCAATGCCCCCATCTGTACATGCTTTTCATAGAGACATGTTCTTTTCTCTCTCTGGATAGGCTCTTGTCTGATTCCCATAGTTACGATATAAGATGAATAAATTCGTTCTTCAAGTATGACGTTTCTATCAGCTCTATCTTTTTCGTGTCCTCCATGGTGAGCAACATTTCACCGTTGCATAGCGTGGTGCGGATCAGGTCTTTGGTTTCAGGGAGCGACAGTTGGCAGTGGTCTCGCAGCAGAGTGATGCGCTGCCTGACGCTCTGGATGCCCTTCCTCTGCAGTTTTTCCTCGCCGGGTGTGATGGCGCTGACCATGTTCTCCATCTGTGTGTCGTAGAGCAAGGTACTGTGAACGATGCTCCTTCCTTGCAGATGGTAGCAGGCTGAGCCACTCACTTTCCTCCCGTCTATCAGCACGTCGTTATGACTGGTTGAGACAGCATCGATACCCATTTTGCGAAGTGTCAGGAGTATCATATTCATAAAGGTATAGAAAGCCATGTTGACGTTCTCCTCTTTTGAGACGTATGACAACATCAGGTTGCCCATGTCGGCATAGACACATCCGCCGCCACTCTTTCGGCGATACATCTGAATGCCGTGCTGCCGGCAGTAGCTGGTGTTTACCTCGTTCTCTATCGACTGGTTGCGCCCGAAGATGACGCTGGGCTCCACCTGCCAGATGAAAAAAGCTTCTTCGTGAGTTTCCCTTGCCACATATTCTTCCATAGCCAGATAGAACGACAGGCGCCGCTGACCAATAGCAGGTGGTAAGGAAATGTATTTCATAATAGTTTTGAGGTTAGCTGTAAAAACGTTGCAAATTTATGAATAAATTATGTAACTTCCAAACAATTCATACATAATTTACAATAATTTTGAGTCGAATTGCGTTATAAGCAATGTATATATACAAAAACGAGGAAACATGATTGAATATATCAAAGGCGAGCTGACCGAGCTTACGCCAGCCCTTGCCACCATTGAAGCCGCAGGCGTTGGCTATGGTCTGAACATTTCGCTCTATACCTATTCGGCCTGTCAGGGGCACAAGGAGGTGAAACTCTATGTCTATGAAGCCATTCGTGAAGATGCGCATGTGCTGTATGGCTTCTATAATAAGAAGGAACGCGAGATGTTCCTGCTGCTGATTACCGTCAGTGGGGTGGGCACGAATACGGCGCGAATGATGCTCTCGTCGATGAGCGTCAGTGAGTTGTGCTCGGCCATCTCTACCGGCAATGCCAAGCTGATACAGAGCATCAAGGGCATTGGCAAGATGACGGCCCAGCGCATTATCGTAGATTTGCGCGACAAGATTGTGGCATTAGGCATTGCCGATGAGATTCCTGCCGGCGGCACGATGGCAGCTCCCGTAGACACCGCTGTGCGCGATGAGGCCGTGGCAGCTCTGACCATGCTGGGTTTCTCGCCGGCTCCCACGCAGAAGGTGGTCATGCAGATTCTTCAGTCACAGCCCACACTGCCCGTTGAACAAGTGGTAAAACTGGCATTAAAGCAGATCAAGTAAGAAACAACAACGTTGAAACGGTTAGCATATCTATTAGTCTTCCTGATGAGCATCACGGCCTTTGCCGCTGTGCCTCAGCAAGACGATGACGACAAGCAGCCGAAAAAGCCCGCCCCCAAGGCGCAGCCCAAGGCATTGAAGGTCGAGGATGAGACAGTCCCCGACTCTTTGGTGCATTCCCGTTGGCGCATCCAGCGCACGACACCTGTCACCACTGCCGACCTTGATTCCAGCGCACTCGACTTGCGCATGCCCGATAATATCAAGCAGCAGGTGGTCTACGACGATTCCCTCGGTCTTTATTTCATCGGTTCCAAGATTGGCGACTCCTATCTGAATGCCCCCGTGCTGATGACGCCCGAGGAATATCTCAAATGGAGCGAGCGCCGTGCGCGTCAGCAGTTCTTCCGACAGAAGGATGCCGACAATGTGAAGCAGAAGGGCGAGGACAAGTTCTCGTTCTCCGACATGCACTTCGACTTAGGGCCTGCCGAGAAGATTTTCGGACCGGGTGGCGTGCGTGTGAAAACCCAAGGTACGGCTGAGCTGAAGATTGGCGGTACCATCAAGAACATCGACAATCCCTCGTTGCCTATCCGTAACCGTAAGACCACGGCTTTCGACTTCGATGAGAAAATCAACCTCAACGTCAATGGCAAGGTGGGCGACAAGGTCAACATGAACCTCAACTACAACACCGATGCTACGTTCGATTTCGATACGAAGAACCTGAAGTTGAAGTATGACGGTAAGGAAGACGAGATTATCAAGCTCGTCGAGGCAGGCAACGTCACCTTCCCTTCGAACAACTCGCTGGTCAAGGGCGCATCGAGCCTCTTCGGTGTGCGTACCGACTTGCAGTTTGGCAAGCTCAAGTTGCAGGCGGTTGTCTCGCAAAAGAACTCTACGTCGAAGAGCGTCTCGTCGAAAGGCGGTACGCAGACCACACCTTTCGAGATTGACGTGGCAGACTATGAAGAGAACCGCCACTTCTTCTTGTCTCATTATTTCCGTGAGCAGTACGACCATGCCATGCAGTCGCTGCCTAATCTGACTACAGGCATCAAGATCAATCGTGTGGAGGTGTGGATAACCAACAAGACGGGTACTACTTCTAATTCGCGTAACATCGTGGCCTTCACCGATTTGGGCGAAAACAAATATGTCAGTAATCCCATTTGGGCCACTGCGGGTATGACTGTGCCCAGTAATCAGGCAAACGACCTCTATTCGACCCTTGTCGCTGCCATCGACTCCGCCTCGCGCAGTGTAGACCGTATTTCGGCACAGTTAGAGGCAATACCCAAGATGAAGGGTGGCTCCGACTATGAGAAACTGTCTTCTGCCCGTCTGCTCAACTCTTCAGAGTACACCGTCAACACGGCTTTGGGCTATATCTCCCTGAAGACCGCCTTGCAGACCGACCAGGTGCTGGCCGTGGCCTACGAGTACACCTACGGCGGGCAGACCTATCAGGTGGGCGAGTTTGCCAGCGACCTGACTCAGACCGACAAGAGCCTCTTTGTCAAGGCCCTGAAGAACACCTCGAACAGTCCTGCACAAGGCAACTGGCGACTGATGATGAAGAATGTCTATTACCTGGCTTCCTCTGTCGAGAAAGAACGCTTCCGTCTCGACATCAAGTACCAGAGCGATACGACGGGTACCTATCTCACCTATCTTCCCGAGGAACAGCTGAAAGCCACCACCTTGCTCAAGGTGATGGGACTTGACCGCCTTGATGCCAACATGAAGCCCCATCCCAACGGACAGTTCGACTTTGTCAACGGCTATACCGTTCAGAACGGTCGCGTGTTCCTGCCTGCCGCCGAACCTTTCGGTGAGTATCTGCGCTCCTATCTCGGCAAGCAGGGACTGGCCTCACTCGCCGACCGCTATTGCTTCGACCAGTTGTATGACTCTACGAAGACCGTGGCCAAACAGAATGCCGAGAAAGACAAGTTCATCATGACGGGACAGTACAAGGGCACGTCGGCCAATGTCATCTCGTTGGGAGCCTACAACGTGCCGCAAGGCTCGGTCGTGGTGACGGCTGGCGGTGTGACGTTGCAGGAAGGCAGCGACTACTCCGTTGACTATGCAGCCGGCGAGGTAACCATTCTCAATCAGAGCATTATCGATGCTGGCACCAATGTCAGTGTGTCGCTGGAAGACAATACCCATTTCGCCATGCAGCGCAAAACGATGTTGGGCTTGAACTGGGAGTATGACTTCACGAAGAACTTCATGCTGGGCGGTACCATTCAGCATCTGCATGAACAGGCACTCACCACCAAGGTGTCGATGGGCGAGGAACCGCTGAACAATACCCTTTGGGGACTGAACATGAACTGGAAGCAGGAGTCGCAGTGGCTCACCAACATGCTCGACCGCCTGCCCCTGCTCCATCTCACCCAACCCTCTCAGATTACCTTCACGGGCGAGTTTGCCCAGCTCATTGCCGGCAATGCCAGCGGCACCCAGGACAATGCCTCCTATCTCGACGACTTCGAGAACGCCAAGAACCTGATTGACGTGTCTGACCCCAAGGCGTGGGTTCTCTCGAGTGTGCCCAGCATGTTCCCCAATAATAACGACAAGACCACCGTCAGCAGCGGCTACGACCGTGCGCTGTTAGCCTGGTATAACGTAGACCCCATCTTCACCCGTCGCTCCAGCAGCTTGACGCCTGCCCATATCAAGGGCGACCTGGAGCAGCTCTCCAACCACTACGTGCGTGAGGTCTATGTGCGCGAACTGTATCCCAATCGCGACCAGTCGACCTATAACGGTGCTACGTCGACGCTCTCCGTACTCAACTTAGCCTACTATCCGCAGGAGCGCGGCCCGTATAACCTGACGCTCGACTACAATGCCGACGGCACGTTGCGCAATCCCTCGCAGCGTTGGGGCGGCATGATGCGCCGACTGGAAACGACCGATTTCGAGGAAGCCAATATTGAGTATGTGGAGTTCTGGATGCTCGATCCTTTCATCTATACCCGTAAGAACGGAACGTCCTCAAAATACTCAGGCGAGCTGTATCTGAATCTGGGCGAGGTCAGCGAGGACGTGCTTCGCGACGGAAAGAAATTCTATGAGAGCGGCATGCCTGTCGACGGCACGTCGAGCTTCACCGACACCCAGTGGGGACGTATTCCCGTGCAGGCCACCCAGACATACGCCTTTGCGACCACCAGTGGCTCGCGCCCCAAGCAAGACGTGGGTCTTAACGGTCTGACCGACGATGAGGAGCGCACTTTTGATGCATACGCCAACTGGCTCAACAATGTAGGAAGCGTGGTCACCAACGACTCACTGCTGCAGGCATGGCGAAACGACCCTGCCGGCGATGACTATCACTACTACCGTGGCAGTGACTTCGATAGTGAGCGCAAGAGCATCCTCGACCGCTACAAGCGCATCAACAACCCGCAGGGCAACTCGCCTGCCAGCGATAACCAGACCGAGAGCTACGACACCTCGTACAAGACCGGTCCCGATGTGGAGGACATCAACCAGGACTTTACCCTCAACGAGTATGAACGCTATTATCAGTATAAGATACGTATCAGCGACGACGAGCTGCAGGCCTATAACCGAGGCTCGAAGAGCGACGACTGCTATATCGTAGACCACCGCGACTATAACGCCAAGTTGCGCAACGGCGACTCTATGACCGTGCGCTGGTATCAGTTCCGTATTCCGCTGGCAGCGTATCAGACGAAGGTGGGCACCATCAACGACTTTACCTCCATCCGCTTCATGCGCATGTTCCTCACCGGTTTCGAACAGCCCATCGTGCTTCGTTTCGGTTCGCTCGACCTGGTGCGTGGCACATGGCGACAGTACAAGCAGAACCTGATGACCTCGGCAGGGGCAGAGACGGGCCTGATGGAGATGAGTGCCGTCAACATCGAGGAGAATACCGACCGTCAGCCCGTGGCTTACGTCTTGCCGCCGGGCATCACCCGTGCCACAGACCCGGGACAGCCCCAGCTCACGGAGAACAACGAGCAGGCACTCTGCCTGACGGTGAAGAACCTCTCGCAGAACGAGTCGAAGGCCGTCTATAAGAACACCAACCTCGACCTGCGCCACTACAAGCGTCTGCAGATGTTTGTCCATGCCAACCACTTGGTGCCGAACAACACACAGCTGCAGGACAACCAGCTGGCCGTGTTCATTCGTTTGGGCAGTGACTATAAAAACAACTACTACGAGTATCTCATCCCCTTGAAGCTCACCCCTGAGGGCAACTATCGTTGGAATGTGCCTACCGACCGCCCTGTCGTCTGGCCGCAGGAGAACATGCTCGACATTGACCTCAGCATCTTCACTAATCTGAAGAAAGCCCGCAACAAGTCGCGTGCCATGGGCGTGACCAGTTACACGCAGGTGTTCAGCGACTACGACCCTAACAAGCCCAATAACCGTGTCTCCGTTGTGGGTAATCCCTCGTTGGGTGAGGTGAAAACCATGATCATCGGTGTGCGCAACCTGAGCAGCGAACTCAAGTCGGGCGAGGTGTGGGTCAATGAGTTGCGCCTTCGTGAAACCAATAACGAGGGCGGCTGGGCAGCCTCTGGAGCCATGAATGTTCAGCTCTCCGACTTTGGCTCGGTCAACCTCACTGGCCGTTACGTCACCGATGGTTTCGGCGGATTGGAAGAGGGCGTCATGCAGCGCTCTACTGATACGCAGAAGTCCTATTCGGTCACAACATCCTTGGAGATGGGCAAGTTCTTCCCCGATAAGGCCAAAGTGACCATTCCCCTCTACTATTCTTATAATAAGGAGATTGTAGCACCGAAATATAATCCGCTCGATACCGATATGGAGCTTGACGATGCCTTGGAGAGCATGAGTAAGCATGAGCGCGACTCGGTTGAGAGCATCGCCGTGACGAAGCACACCACGCGTAACTTCTCCATCTCCAACGCCCGTGTGGATATTAAGAACAAGCGTCACCCCATGCCATACGACCCGGGCAACTTCGCCTTTACCTATAGCCATTCGCACCGAAAGACGACGGGCGAGACCACCGTCTGGGAAACCGAAGACCAGTGGCGTGGTGCCTTGAACTACACCTATTCGCCCGTCTATAAGACGTGGGAGCCGTTCAAGAACGTGAAGGGTAAGTCGAAGTGGCTCAACTTCCCCAAAGCCTTCGGACTGAACTATCTGCCCCAGAGCATCTCGTTCAATTCCGAACTTACGCGTACCTATTATGAATTACAGGAGCGCGACCTGGAGAATACCGAGAATCCCAACCTGCCGCTCACCTTCAGCGAGCAGTTCCTCTGGAACCGCGACTTCTCCCTGCGCTGGGACCTGACGAAGAACCTGCACATGAACTTCCAGTCGGCCACCCATGCCGAGATTGAGGAACCCTACACGCCTGTCAACAAAGACCTCTATCCCGACCGCTACACGGCATGGAAGGACTCGGTATGGACCAGCATCATGCATTGGGGCGTGCCCCTCGACTATCGCCAGTCGTTCACCGCCAGCTATCAGCTGCCCCTCGACAAACTGCCCATTCTCGACTGGTTGAAAGCCGATGCCTCCTATAACGCCACCTATTCCTGGCTGCGCGGCACTGACCTCGACGATGGTACCTCGCTGGGCAATACCATCTCGAACAACCGCAATCTCAACATCAATGGAGCACTCAACATGGAGACGCTCTATAACCACTTCCCCTTCCTGAAGAAAACCAACGACCGCTTCAAGAAGCAGCCCGCGCGTCCCATGCCGAAGAAGAAGACGAAGACGGCGAAGGACAAGAAGAAAGACGAGAAAGACAAGAAGGACGACAAGGCCAAGAAGGATGACGAGAAGGAACAGAAGGCACTGCCCAAGAACAAGAACACCTTCCAGCGCGAACTGGCACTCGTGCCTGACTCTGACTTCGTGGTATTGCACAACAAGAAATCGAAGCGGCTCATCGTTACGGCGAAGAATGAGAAAGGCAAAACCGTCGAGGTGAAGTGGAAAGCGGTCGACGAGAACAAGATCAAGGTATGGGGCAACGATTCGGTGAAAATCAAGCTTTCTATCACTCCCAAGGAACCGCTCGACAAACAGACGTGGTACAACGTGGCACAGTATGTGGCACGCGGACTGATGTCGCTGCGCTCTGTCAATATCAGCTATCGCGGCCAGTATGCCATGACCCTGCCGGGCTTCATTCCCAATGTGGGCGATGCCTTCGGACAGCGCACGGGCAGTGTGCTCTCACCGGGTCTCGACTTTGCCTTCGGACTGACTGGCGACGGCTATGTGCAGAAAGCACTCGATCGGGGCTGGCTGCTCTGTAGCGACAACGTGGCTACGCCAGCTACCAGCTCGTCGACCGAAGACTTGCAGCTCAAGGCAACCCTGGAGCCTGTTCGCGACCTGAAAATCGACCTCAACGCCTCGCGCACCATGACACGCGCCAAGAGCATACAGTTCATGTATGCAGGCTCGCCCACCACTTATAGCGGTTCGTTCAACATGACCACCATCAGCATCCGCAGTGCCTTCGAAGGTATGGGCGATGCCAACGACGGCTACCATTCGCCTTCGTTCGACCGCTTCCGCGCCAAGATTGCAGATGTGCGCCAGCGCGTGCAGGCACAGTATGACGGGGTCAACCCCTCAACTCTCAATTCTCAATCCTCAACTCTCAATTCTCAATTCTCAACTCTCAATTCAGTAGACCCTTACAGTTCCGATGTGCTCATACCGGCCTTCCTCTCCACCTACACCATGGGTGGCGGCTCTTCGCTCAGCATCTTCCCCGCACTCACCCGCATGCTGCCCAACTGGACGCTGCGCTATTCGGGACTGTCGAAACTGCCCTGGTTGCGCGACCATTTCAAATCGGTCAACGTGAACCACAGCTATAAATCGGTCTTTGCCATCGGCTCCTACAATTCCTACAGCTCGTGGCTCGAGTATATGGGCGAACTGGGCTTTGTGCAGGCAACCGACGGAACGCTGACACCCTCCAGTCGCTACAATATTCCTACGGTGAGCATCAACGAGGCTTTCTCGCCCCTGTTGGGCATTGACGTGACTTTGCTGAACAATATGACCGTCAAGGTGGAGTATAAGACTACGCGCGTGCTGAACCTCTCGATGACCAGTGTGCAGATTAACGAAGCATTGTCAAAGGACTGGGTCATCGGCTTGGGCTATAAAATCAGCAATTTCCGCCTGTTTGGTGCCAATACCAGCCGTAAGATCAAGAATGCCAAGGGCGGCAATAAAAAACAAGACGACAAAAATGCGTCGAAGACAACTGCCACGTCGAGGGGAGGCGTGAACCACGACCTCAACCTGCGTGCCGACGTGTCGTTCCGCAACCAGGCGGCCATCACCCGTGATATTGCCTCGGGTGTGTCGTCAGCCAGCAGCGGCAACTCAGCATTCAAGATGTCGTTTGCTGCCGACTACACCCTTTCGCGACTGCTCACCCTCTCGGCCTATTACGACCGTCAGACCAACACGCCGTTGCTCTCTTCCAGCAGCTATCCTACCACCACCCACGATTTCGGCGTGTCCATGAAGTTCTCGCTGACGAGGTAGTGCTATATAGGCTCTCGCATTCGAAAAAATCATATAAAATTTGGTATTTCGCTCACTTTGTCGTACCTTTGCACCCAAATGACCTATTTAGTAAAGTGGAACACGATAAGTTTGAACTTTTAAATACGATACAATTTCCGACGGACTTGCGGAAGCTGGATGTTGACAAA
>Ga0326511_10004903_pt1 | contig 10619 bp, 8 predicted proteins | sample 0_2496_0518_D_FD_203701 | JGI IMG/M metagenome (GOLD analysis project Ga0326511, IMG submission 203701) | Bovine rumen microbial communities from UC Davis, California, United States - 0_2496_0518 | ecosystem: Host-associated > Mammals > Digestive system > Stomach > Rumen | place: USA: California... | reverse complement strand
GATCCCTGCTGCTCATGCACGATGGCCTTCTCTATAGCCTGGCGCACGTGAACCACGGCATAGTTGACGAAGCGCACCCCCCGGCTGGCGTCATACCGCATGGCCGCCTTCATCAGCCCCACGTTGCCCTCGCTGACCAGGTCCTCCATCGCCAGCCCCCGGCCCTTGTATTGCCTGGCCACGGTGACCACGAACCTCAGGTTGGCCTTTATCAGCTGCGAAAGGGCCTTCTCGTCGCCCTTCCGGATGCGCTCAGAGAGCTGTCGTTCCTGCTCGTCGGAGAGTAATTCCTCCTTCCCTATCTCATCGAGATACTTGTTTAGTACTGAATCTTCCATATTTCTTCCTTTTAGATGCAAAGGTACGAATAAAATCCCGAAACTTACCACTTTTTTCCTCCTTTTTTAGGAGCACACCCCGTGCCGGGCCAAGGAGGGCCAGGAACAAGAAAAAGGGAAACTTCTCAGTTTCCCTTTTTTTTAACCATTCACATTAAAAAAATATTTTTTAATATGGATGGAGGCCGAACGTTACTTATCTCGCGATAAACAAAGTCCAATAATTAACCTTAATAATCTAATACCATGAAAAACACAATGCAAATATAAAGAGTTTTCTCGTAATAACCACCAAAAAGGATATGATTTGTTGCCATATTTAACCTTCGTTCACATAATCATCGTCCTTTTTCAGGATATTTTGCAATTTAACTTGCTGCAATCGCTTCTGCTGGACAGCATCCAGCCGAGGCTCATGCGAAAGCATTTTCCAGTCGGTCGAATAAAACCTGACACGACTTTCGCCATGGATGGAGTCCACCAGGAACGTTTCAACCATCGCGACGACCTGCCGACAGGAGTCGACGGGCTCGTCGACCGTCAGCAACAGGATGTCCGTGCGGAGCGAGTTACTCATCCGTATGGACAGGCTGTCATCGGTCAATGAGGTCATCTCACTGGTTCCCCCGAACTGATTCCTTACCTCTGCCTTCATGTTGGAGTCGAGGAAGTCGATGAAGTCCAGCCTGTCGTTCTTCGAGAGGTAAGGCATCAGGGAGTCAGGCATCTGCTTGAAGACATCGCGTAGCTTCAGGTCTTGAGCAGATGCCCGACCAGCCAGAAGGGTCTGCAGGGCCAGTAGTGCGGCCATCAAGCATGTTCTCATCCTCTACTGGGTCTTAGGTCCTTCACGCGTACAGCCTTGCCTTCACTCTGAGGCAGCGAGCCCTTCTTCACGAGCTTGACGACCGGTGTGAGCAGAATCTCGTCCTTCAGTGCGCGCTGGATGTCCTTCATCATCTTCTGCATTTCGGGATAAATATCGGTCTCCAGGCCGTCGAGCTCTACCTCTACCGTCATCACGTCGTTGTCGTTGATGGTTTCGAGCGTAATCAGGTAGTTGCTGCCAAGTCCGGGATACTGCACGAGGATCTTCTCTACCTGCATGGGGAACACGTTGACGCCCTTGATGATGAACATATCGTCGGTGCGCCCCTTGATACGGTCGATGCGGCGATGGGTACGGCCACACCGGCAGGGCTCGGCGATGATACGGGTCAGGTCGCGCGTGCGATACCTCAGTATAGGCATCATCGTGCGGTCGAGCGTGGTGAGCACCATCTCGCCCATCTCCCCGTCGGGCACGGGCTCCAGCGTGTCGGGGTCCACGATCTCCACGATATAGTTGTCCTCCCAGAGGTGCATGCCGTCCTGGTACTTGCACTCGAAAGCCACGCCTGGGCCGTTCATCTCGGTCATGCCGAATGAGTTGTAGGCCTTCACGCCCAGCATGCGCTCGATACGGCGACGCTGTTCCTCCGTATGCGGTTCGGCACCGATGCAGAGGGTGCGCAGCTGGGTGGTCTTGGGATCGACGCCCTCCTCCCTGAACACTTCGGCCAGTCGGATGGCGTAAGAGGGGATGGCATGCAGGCAGGTGGTACCGAAGTCCTTGATGAACTTGATCTGGCGCTTGGAGTTACCTGCTGCGGCAGGCACGGTCATGGCTCCCAGCCACTCTGCGCCGTACTGGAATCCCAGTCCACCCGTGAACATGCCGTAGCCGCTGGAGTTCTGGAACACGTCGCTCTTGCGGCAACCCACCATGTAGAGGTTGCGGGCGATCATGTTGGCCCAGGAGCAGATGTCATGTTCGGAATACACCACCACGCAGGGATTGCCCGTGGTGCCACTGGTGGAATGGATGCGCACGGCGTTGTCGAGACTGTCGCCCACGAGGCCGTAGGGGTAGTTGTCGCGCAGGTCCTGCTTCGTGGTGAAGGGAATCTTGCTGAGATCGTCGAGCGAGTTGATGCTGTCGGCCGTGATGCCCAGGTCGCCCAGGCGCTTCTTGTAGAACGGCGACTTCAGGCAGACGTTGATGGTCTCCTTCAGTTTCTTCACCTGCAGCTCCCTGAGCTGCTCTCTCGGCATGGTCTCAATTTCCGGTTGCCAGTACTCGCCGTCAGGCTTGATGCTGGCCATGATTTTCTCGTCTGTCATTTTTGTATCTTGTTGTTAGTATAGTCACACGATCATTTGTCTTTGGATAGTTGCATCATCATCACGGCGCTCAGCCCCGCCGTCTCCGTCCTGAGCCTGCTCTTGCCCAGATGTACGGACTGATAGCCTGCTGCCACGGCCTCGCGTACCTCGTCGATGGAGAAGTCGCCCTCCGGCCCTATCAGCACCGTGGCCTCCTCGTCGCGGGGCGCTTTCCTCAGCTCGTCGAAGAGGTATGTCCGGGGCACTTCCTCATAGCAGTGGGCAATGTATTTCCTCCCGGCTCTGGGCTGGCTGATGAAGGTCTTCAGCGGTACCACCTCGTTGACGACGGGCTTCCAGGCCTTGTGGCTCTGCTTGACGGCAGCGACGGCTATCTTGTCGATACGGGGAATCTTCACCATCCGCCGTTCTGAGAACTGGCAGCTGAGGAACGAGATCTCGTCGATGCCTATCTCCGTGACTTTTTCCACCATCCACTCGATGCGATCCATCATCTTCGTCGGGGCGATGGCCAGATGCACGCGGCCTTCCCACTGACGGTCCTGAACCAGCGTCTCGTCTATCTCATAATAGCAGTGGTGCGTGGCAGGGATGGTCACGTGGGCCCGGTAGTAGTTCCCTACCCCGTCCATGAGAAACATCTCGTCGCCCGCCTTCAGCCTCAGTACACGCAAGGCGTGCATCGCCTCGTCGGCAGGCAGCTCACTCTGCCTGGCGGCATCCGGCACAAAGAAGAACCTTACTTCCTTCATCCCTCACCTTTATTTCTTATCCGGGTGGAACACCAGGGCGAATGAAACGCCCACGACCAGCGCGAAGGCAGCGAAGATGAACCAGCAGGTGGTCCAGTCGCCTATCAGGTAGCCGTTCTCCCAGTGGCAGTAGTGATTCACGATCTCTCCCGCCACGAGCGTGCCCACCGTCGCACCGATGCCGTTGGTCATCATCATGAACAGTCCCTGGGCCGACGCCTTGACCGATGGCTCGCACTCCTGATCGACGAAGATGCCACCCGACACGTTGAAGAAGTCGAAGGCGACGCCATAGACGATGCACGACAGTATGAACATCAGCACGCCGGGCATGGCCGGATTGCCCACGCCGAAGAAGCCGAAGCGGAACACCCAGGCAAACATCGACATCAGCATCACCACCTTGATGCCATAGCGCTTCAGGAAGAAGGGGATCATCAGGATGCACAAGGCCTCGCTGATCTGCGAGATGCTCGTCAGCAGGGTGGCGTTGTTGGCGGCGAACGACGTGGCGACGGCCGCGTCGGCACTACCCTTGAAGCTGGTGATGAACGGGCCGGCATAGCCGTTGGTCACCTGCAGGCACATGCCCAGCAGGGCCGAGAAGATGAAGAAGAGGGCCATCTTCTGCGTACGGAAGAGCCTGAAGGCGTTCAGCCCCATCATCTCGGCGAGCGAGGCCTGCTCCTTCTTCACCACCTGGCACTCTGGCAGCGTGAAGCAATAGAGGCACAGCACGATGCTCAGCAGGCCCGAGACGAAGAACTGCATGTAGGTGTACTGGAACTTATAGGCATTGTCGGCCAGGGTCAGGCTGAAGGAGCCATCCTGCCACACGGCACAGTTCACGAACCACATGGTCACGATGAATCCCACGGTGCCCAGCACGCGGATGGGCGGGAAGTCCTTCACCGTGTCATAGCCGTTGGCCTTGAGGATGGTGAAAGCCGTCGTGTTGGCCAGCGCAATGGTGGGCATGAAGAAGGCCACGCTCAGGGTGTACATGGCGATGAAGAGCGACTTGTCGGCCAGCTCCTGCCCGAAGCCGACCTGGGCGCCCAGCCACCAGCAGCCCAGCATGAAGCCTCCTGCCAGCAGGTGGCAGAGGCCGAGCACGCGCTGCGGCTGCATATACTTGTCGGCGACGATGCCCATCAGCGTGGGCATGAAGATACTCACGATACCCTGGATGGCATAGAACCACGAGATCTTGTCTCCAAGGCCTGCCACTCCCAGGTAATTACCCATACACGTCAGATAAGCTCCCCAGACAGCAAACTCCAGAAAGTTCATCGCAGCTAAACGAAATTTCAGATTCATCATAGTTCCTTCAGTTATTGGTTCCTTCAGTTATTTGTTCTGTTCATTCTCTGGTCGCCCTGGCGGTTCCTAATACGCTCCAGCAGGGCGGGCTTGGGACTACCCGGCACGTTCGGGCTGCCATCGCCTACCGACATGGGGCGCTCGCCGAGCCGTCTGACGCGACGCGACGTATCCGGGCGGGCCACGGTGTCGAGTTTCATCGGGGCTACGGTCTCTGCCTCAGGCTGCTCCGGCGTCTTGTGATGGAACCGTATCAGCTGGATACGGTCGAGGAACAGCAGGCACACCTCGTTGGAGGAGGGGCGCGGGTCGGGGCGCTGCCCCAGGCAGACGAAGCCGCTCAGGCGCTTCACCCGGTACTTGCAGGCGGGAATCCGGATGGTGGTCTCGCCCGTACTCGATACGATGGCCGTGCGCGACACGGTACTGTCGTTGGCGTAGGTGACGGCCAGGTAGGCGTCGGCATGCTTCGAGCTGTTCTGCACCAGGTAGGTGTTGGTAAACGTCATCAGGAAGCTGTCGCCGGCATGATACGACGTGTCGGCCTCCTGGGTGAACTGCAGGAGCTGGTAGGGGCGCGTGGGAATCAGCAGCTGCCGGCGGCTTCCTTCCCACACATCGAGCGTATCGCCGGTCTGCGACTGGGTGATGTAGCGCTCCACCTCGCTCGTCGAGGCACCCAGCACCACGGCCTCGTCGCCGAGCCGTTCCTGGACGCGCTTGTAGATGTCGATGAAACGGTCGGCACGGGTATAGTAGTAGACGAGCGACGAGTCGAACTCGGCCTGCGTGACGTGGTGCTTCTTCAGGGCTGCCTCGAAATAGAGATGGCTCTTGTACGAGAAGTCGCCATCCCCCTGCGAGGCCATGCCCTGGGCGATATGATAGTCGTAGAGGAGGTCTTCCATCTCGTCGGGCTGGATAAACTGCTCAGGTATCCTGGGCTTGCATGCCGCGAGCAGCAGCAGGCCTATGATGAGCCACGACAGATGTCCACCCGCTAACTTCATGAAGCAGCCTCCTCCTTCCTGGTTTCCTCCTTCTTGGTCTCTCCGAACATGGCGCTGACCTCCTCACGGAAGAAGAGCAGCAGCAGCACGACGCTCACGCTGATCGAGGCGTCGGCAAAGTTGAATACCGGACTGAAGAACACGAAGTGCTCTCCGCCCACGAACGGCATCCACGAGGGCCACTCCGTCTCTATCAGCGGGAAGTAGAACATGTCCACCACCTTACCCATCAGGAAGGGCGCATAGCCCGTGCCGAATGGAACGAAATAGGACACATAGTAGGGCGATGACTCATTGAAGACCAGTCCGTAGAACATGCAGTCCACCAGGTTGCCGGCAGCCCCTGCCAGCACCATCGCCATGCACACGATATAGCCCGTGCGCGCCTGCCGCTTCACCTCCAGGTGGAGGTAGTAGGTCAAGGCGGCGATGGCCACGACCCTGAAGAGCGAGAGCACGATCTTGCTGCCCAGCTGCATGCCGAAGGCCATGCCCATGTTCTCGATGAAGGTGATGTAGAACCAGTCCGTGACGTGGATGCTTTCATGGAGCGACATCGAGGTCTTCACCCAGATCTTGATGGCCTGGTCTATCAGGAGGATGGCGATGACTATCAGCACCGCCAGCCGTCCTCTGGTCAGGATAGGGTTACCGTTCACTTCTTCTGGTGCATCTTTGACTCCACGCTCAGCGTAGCGTGCGGCACGGCGCGCAGGCGCTCCTTGGGGATGAGCTTGCCCGTGAGGCGGTCGATGCCGTAGGTCTTGTTCTCTATACGTACCAGCGCGGCCTTCAGGCCCTGGATGAACTTCTGCTGCCGGGCGGCCATGCTGATCAGCTCCTCCTTCGTCTGGGTGGAGCTGCCCTCCTCCAGTGCCTTGTAGGTGGGCGAGGTGTCGTCCACGTCGTTTGAGTCCTGGTTGGTCAGTACGCGCATCATTTGCTCGTAGTCGCGCTTGGCGAGCACCAACTTCTCGTTGATAATCTGGCGGAACTCCTCGAGTTCCTCGTCAGTGTAGCGTGTCTTCTCTGCCATAATTGTGTTGAGATGTTTAGTAATAATTCTAATTTGTTATTTTTGTTATTGTTTAGCTATCTTGATGTTCAACTTGAAGTCATCGAACTCAACTTCCTGACCGTCATTGTCTTGCAGCGTGATGACATCTGCCAGCACCTGCTGTTTCATGTAGTCGCCGAAGTTGCTGACGGCCTTCTCCACGTCGGCGTTGGGTGAGAGCACGACGCTGATGCGGTCGGTGATCTCCAGCCCACTCTCCTTGCGGATGTTCTGGATGCGGTTGATGAGCTCGCGGGCCATGCCCTCGTTCTTCAGCTCTTCGGTCAGCTCCACCTCCAGGGCCACCGTCAGGTTGCCTTCGTTGGCCACGAGCCAGCCTGGGATGTCCTCCGAGATGATCTCCACGTCGGCGGCCTCCACCGTCAGTCCCTGGCCTTCCACGCTGATGCCGATCTGGCCCTGCTGCTCCAGCTGGGCTATCTGCTCCTGCGACAGTTCGGCCATCGCGGCAGCCACGCCCTTCATCAGCTTGCCATACTTCTTGCCCATCGTGCGGAAGTTGCACTTCACCTTCTTCACGAGCACGCCCTGGCCTTCCACGAAGCGGAGCTCCTTCACGTTCACCTCGTTCATGATCAGGTCCTTCACGGCCTCGATGTGAGCCTTCTGCACGTCATCGACGGCGGGGATCATGATGGCCTGCAGCGGCTGGCGCACCTTGATGTTCACCTTGCGGCGCAGGGCGAGCACCATCGACGTGATCTTCTGGGCCATCTGCATGCGAGCCTCCAGGTCCTTGTCCATCTGGTTCTCGTCGGCCACGGGGAAGCGGTCGAGGTGTACCGAGTCGAGCGCGCCGCCCAGGTCCTTGTAGAGCTGGTCGGCATAGAAGGGCGCAAACGGTGCCAGCAGCTTGGCCACGGTCATCAGGCAGGTATAGAGGGTCTGGTAGGCCGAGAGCTTGTCCTGGCTCATCTCCTTGCCCCAGAAGCGCTTGCGGTTCAGGCGCACGTACCAGTTGGAGAGGTCGTCGTTGACGAAGGCGTCGATGAGCCGGCCGGCGCGTGTAGGGTCGTAGCCGTCCAGCTCCGCCTCCACGCCCTTGATGAGCGTGTTCAGGCAGGAGAGGATCCAGCGGTCAATCTCCGGCCGTCGGTCGTAGGCCACCTGCGCTGTCTCCGGGTCGAAGCCGTCCACGTTGGCATACAGTGCGAAGAAGCTGTATGTGTTATATAAGGTGCCGAAGAACTTGCGGCGCACCTCGTCGACGCCCTCCGGGTCGAACTTCAGGTTGTCCCAAGGCTCCGAGTTGGTCATCATGTAGAGGCGCACGGCATCCGAGCCGTACTTGCCGATCATGTCGAACGGATTCACCACGTTGCCCACGTGCTTCGACATCTTGTTGCCCTTGGCGTCGAGCACGAGTCCCGACGAGATCACGTTCTTGAAGGCCACCGAGTCGAAGATCATCGTGGCGATGGCGTGCAGGGTGAAGAACCAGCCACGGGTCTGGTCGACGCCCTCATTGATGAAGTCGCAGGGGAAGGCGATGCCCTTGTCGATGAGGTCCTTGTTCTCAAACGGGTAGTGAACCTGGGCGTAGGGCATCGACCCGGAGTCGAACCATACGTCGATGAGGTCGGTCTCGCGCTTCATCGGCTTGCCGCTCTCGCTGACGAGGACGATCTGGTCCACGTACGGACGGTGCAGGTCGATCTTGTCATAGTTATCCTGGCTCCAGTCGCAGGGCACGAATCCCTTGTCCTTCAGCGGGTTGCTCTGCATGAATCCTGCTTCGACGGATTTCTCTATCTCGTTGTAGAGCTCCTCCACGGAGCCTATGCAGATCTCGCGGCCGTCCTCGTCGCGCCAGATGGGCAGCGGCGTTCCCCAGAAGCGGCTGCGCGAGAGGTTCCAGTCGTTCAGGTTCTCCAGCCAGTTGCCGAAGCGGCCCGTACCGGTCGACTCCGGCTGCCAGTTGATGGTCTTGTTCAGCTCGAACATGCGGTCTTTCTTCGCCGTGGAGCGGATGAACCACGAGTCGAGGGGATAGTAGAGCACGGGCTTGTCCGTGCGCCAGCAGTGGGGATAGTTGTGTACGTGCTTCTCGATCTTCAGGGCCGTGCCTTCCTGCTTCATCTCCATGCAGATCACGATGTTCAGGTCTTCGGCCTTCGAGGCTGCCTGCTCGTCGTACTTGCCGTCCTTGTTGAACTCCGGGGCGTAGGCGTTCTTCACATAGTCGCCGGCATGATGTGCGTAAGCGGCTGTGTCTACGCACTTTGCGACGAACCGTTCGTCCAGTTCTTCCAGCACGTAGTACTTGCCCTGCAGGTCTACCATCGGGCGCGTCTCACCTTTCTTATTTATAAGGAAGAGGCTCGGGATGTGGGCATCCTTGGCCACCTTGGCGTCGTCGGCACCGAAGGTCGGGGCGATGTGTACGATGCCCGCACCGTCCTCGGTCGTCACGTAGTCACCGGGAATCACGCGGAAGGCCTCGCTCTCCATCTCCACGAACCGGTCCTTGCCGTTCTCGCCGGTGAAGACCTTGTCGGGATGGGCCTCGGCATACTGCTTCACGTAGTCGGCGGCATTCTTGTCGAGCTTGGCCGAGGGCTTCACCCAGGGCATCAGCTGCTGGTACTTCAGCCCCACGAGCTCCTCGCCCTTGTAGCGGCCCACGATGCGGTAGGGCACGAACTTCTCTCCTTTCTTATAGTCGGGCATCTCGCCGTCGTCGGTGATGTGGCCCTCGGGTGCCAGATAGGCGTTCAGCCGGCTCTCAGCCAGGATGATGGTGATCTTCTCGGCATTGTAGGTGTTGTAGGTCTCCACGGCTACATAGTCGATCTTCGGCCCCACGCAGAGGGCGGTGTTCGAGGGAAGCGTCCAGGGCGTCGTGGTCCAAGCCACGAAGTAGGGCGTGCCCCACTTCGTCCACTCCTCCCTGGGGTCCAGTGCCTTGAAGAGGGCGGTCACGGTGGTGTCCTTCACGTCGCGGTAGCATCCGGGCTGGTTCAGCTCGTGGCTCGACAGGCCGGTTCCGGCGGCGGGCGAGTACGGCTGTATGGTGTAGCCCTTGTAGAGCAGCCCCTTCTTGTAGAACTGCTGCAGCAGCCACCACAGGGTCTCAATGTACTTGTTGTCGTAGGTGATATACGGATGGTCGAGGTCCACGAAGTAGCCCATCTTCTCCGTCAGGTCGCGCCATTCCTGTGTGAACATCATGACGTTCTCGCGGCACTTGCGGTTATAGTCCTCGGTGGAGATGTATTTCTCCGAGGCCTTGTTGTCGATGTCGGCCTTGGTGATGCCCAGCTCCTTCTCCACGCCCAGCTCCACGGGCAGTCCGTGGGTGTCCCATCCGGCCTTGCGCTTCACCTGGAAGCCCTTCATCGTCTTGTAGCGGTTGAAGGTGTCCTTGATGGTGCGCGCCAGCACGTGGTGGATGCCGGGGTGCCCGTTGGCCGAGGGAGGCCCCTCGAAGAATACGAACTGCTGACAGCCCTCGCGCTCTTCCACGGAGCGCCAGAACACGTTTTTCTCTCTCCACATCTCAAGGATGTCATTGTTCACCTGGGTCAGGTTCAGACCGTTATGCTCGGCAAATCTCTTAGCCATATATCTACGTTTTTACTCTTTTAGTACCTATATTTGATTTTATAGCGTGCAAAGGTACATAAAATATTCGATACAGCGGCAAGGAAATAATTTTTTTTAATATTTCTTCCCAAAAAGTGCTCTTTTTCAATTTATTTGCTTACTTTTGCAATCGGTTTACTCAATAACTTAAAAACTTATAAACAAACAGTATGATTACCTTTACAATGATTCTCCAGTTGCTGATAGTATTGTTGGCACTGTACGTAGGGTCCCGGTACGGGTCTCTGGCACTGGGTGCCATCTCCGGTATCGGCCTGGCCCTGCTGGTATTCGGGTTTGGCATGAAGCCGGGCTCTCCGCCCACCGACGTCATCTACATCATCATCGCAGCCGTCACCTGTGCCGG
>Ga0326511_10004902_pt1 | contig 10620 bp, 3 predicted proteins | sample 0_2496_0518_D_FD_203701 | JGI IMG/M metagenome (GOLD analysis project Ga0326511, IMG submission 203701) | Bovine rumen microbial communities from UC Davis, California, United States - 0_2496_0518 | ecosystem: Host-associated > Mammals > Digestive system > Stomach > Rumen | place: USA: California... | reverse complement strand
CCAAGGACGGCTATCTTGTCATCAGCCGCAAATGGCAGAACGGCGACCAGCTGCACATCGACCTGCCCATGCACCTCGCCGCTGAGACCACACCCGACGGCAAGCCGCAATACTCGTTCCTCTACGGCCCCATCGTGCTGGCAGCCAAGACCGGCACCGACCGACAGGACGGCATGTATGCCGACGATAGCCGTGGCGGACATATAGCCAACGGTCCGAAGATTCCCGCCACACAGATGCCGGCCATCATCGGTTCTGCCCATGACATTCTCACCCACCTCGCACCGGTCAATGGCAAGCCCATGCAGTTCCGCCTGTCGGGAGTCACGCTGCCCGGATTCGAGGGCATGACCCTCCAGCCGTTCTATCAGCTCCACGAGTGCCGCTACCAAATCTATTTCCCCCTCTTCACTCAGCAGGAATGGGTACAGAAGCAGGCAGAGATAGCCGCTCAGGAGAAAGCGAAGATGGAACTCGAGGCGAAGACCGTAGACAAGATTTTCTGCGGCGAGCAGCAGTCTGAGAGCGACCATTTCTTCAGCGGCAACGGCTCGTGGAACGGTGCCGACGAGGGCATCCACTGGCGACGGAGCCGCGGTGCATTCAGCTACAGCATGAAGACCGACGAGGCCAAGACACTTCGTCTGAAGGGCTTTGCCGATCGCGAAGGCTTCACAGTTACCGTTGGCGAGCAAGCATTAGGAACCTTCCATCTCGACCGCCAGGGGCAGGCCGAGATTCAGCTTCCCGAAGGCCTCACTGGCACCCTCACCGTCAGCATCACCGCCGAACAGGGCCGACAGACCCCACGCATCAGCGAGATACGCCTCTGCCGATAACACCCATCTTACAACCAGAGCCATCAATGAGAAAGACTGCCATCATAGCCATACTGCTTAGTACAGCTGTCAACATGCTCGCGCTGACCCCATGGACGAAAGGTGCTTTCGAGACCGGCAGGTATCGCAACATCTTCGCCGAAATGGGATACGACGCCTCTGCTGTAGATGCCAAGCTGAAAGAGGTATTCTGCGACGTGTTCCACGGACCGGACAAGGTCTATTTTGAGGTGGGCGACTCCATGGGCTACATCTCCGACATCAAGAACCACGACGTGCGCACCGAAGGCATGTCCTACGGCATGATGATTGCCGTGCAGTTCGGCGAGAAAGACATCTTCGACCGCCTGTGGCGGTGGAGCAAGCGCAACATGCAGCATCAGGACGGTCCACGCAAGGGCTACTTTGCATGGAGCTGCAGGACCGACGGCATCCACAATGCCGAGGGGGCAGCCAGCGACGGCGAACTCTACTACATCACCGCACTCATCTTTGCCTCCAACCGCTGGGGCAACGACAGCGGCATCAACTATCTGGCCGAAGCACAACACATACTCAGCTGCATACAGCCGCGCGGAGACGCAATGTATCTCATCGACCCGGCCACCCGGCTCATCACCTTTACGCCCGACGGCTACGGTCGGAAGTTTACGGATCCCTCCTACCACATTCCTGCCTTCTATGAGGTATGGGCCCGATGGGCAGACGACGGGCGCAGCGATGACTGGTACGAGTGCGCACGCCGGAGCCGTGAGTTCCTGCATAAAGTCACCCACCCTGCAACAGGCCTCAATCCAGATCTGTGCCAGTACGACGGATCTGTCATGCAGGGCTTCGGCCGTCGACGAAACGGTGGCAGCAATTTTCGCTACGACTCGTGGCGCGTACCCATGAACATCGCCCTCGACTACGAGTGGAGCTGCGCCGACGCTGAGTGGCAGTGCCAATATGGCGAACGCATTCAGGACTTCTTCTTTTCGCAGGGTGTCGACACCTTTGTCGACCAGTATCGCGTAGACGGCACTCTGCCTGCCGACGAAGAGATTCTCGCGGCAGGCGGCTTCCGCAAGCTGCGCCACAGCATCGGCTTAATCGCCACCTTAGCCGCAGCCTCCGTGCTCTGTTCCCACGACAAGAGCAAAGCCTTTGTCGATGCCCTCTGGAACGCACGCCACGCACCCTTCGAAGACGGCTATTTCGATGCCTACTACGACGGACTGCTCCGGCTCTTCGCCTTCATGCACCTCAGCGGCAACTACCGGGTCATCAAGCCGTCAACAAGCAGCACCGTCTCGTCCGACGCACAACTTTCCTCACCCAACGGCAGACTGACAGTTGCGATAAGAGACGACCGCTACGTCGTCAGCTACGACCGACAGCCAGTATTGGCATTCTCTGCCGGAGAATCAACAACGGTCAAGGGGACACCTCGGCTCATCATAGCCGACTACGAGATGCTGTCGGGGAAAAGACGCCACTGCACCAACCAAGCCTACGAATACCACATTGGCAACCTCACACTCCGCGTCTACAACGACGGCATCGCTTTTCGCACCGATATGCCTTCTGCCAAGCCTACTATCTATCACATCACCGACGGAACCCGTCGCTGGCTGCAGAAATGGGTCGACTCTTACGAGGGCTTCTACCCTCTCTCGACCACAGCTGCCGATGGCCGTTGGGCCTATCCAGCCCTGCTGGAGCCTGCCGACGGCATTTTTGCACTCATCACCGAGGCCGACATCCGGCGCGGACAGAGTGCCTCCAGCCTGCACAGCGAGGGGACCAGTTATAGAGTGGTTCCTGCCAAGGGCTCCGCCAACGAGGGCCTCTCGCCATGGAGCGTAGCCATCATCGGCCCCCTGGCAGATATTGTGCAGTCAACCCTCGTCACCGATGTGGCCACGCCCTGCCAACTAGAAGACACTAAATGGATTCAGCCCGGCGTCGTCTCCTGGATCTATTGGGCCTACAATCACGGCTCTAATGACTACAACATCATCAAAAAATATGTTGACATGGCTGTCACACTGAAACTGCCCTACGTATTGATTGATGCCGAATGGGACAAGATGGGCAACGGAAAGACCATCGAAGATGCCGTGAACTATGCCCGGAAGAAAGACGTAAAACCACTAATCTGGTACAACTCCAGCATAGGCTGGGTCAACGGAGCACCCACACCTTTATTCCGTCTGAACAAGCCAGAAGACCGTGAGAAAGAGTTTGCCTGGTGCGAACGTATGGGTGTGGCTGGTGTCAAGATTGATTTCTTCTCGGGTGACACCCGCATGAATATGGACTACTGCATCGACCTGCTGGAGAGTGCTGCCCGTCATCATTTGCTGGTCAACTTCCACGGTGCCACGCTCTCGCGCGGCTGGCAGCGCACCTATCCCCACCTGCTGACCACCGAGGGCGTTTATGGTGCCGAGTGGTATAACAACGTGCCCACCTTCACCCGCAAGGCAGCCCGACACAACGCTACGCTGCCCTTCACCCGCAACGTCGTAGGACCAATGGACTACACGCCCTGCACCTTCAGCGACTCACAGCATCCGCACATCACCACCCATGCCCACGAGCTTGCGCTCACCGTGCTTTTCGAGAGCGGCCTGCAGCACCTGGCCGATCGGCCGGAAAGCTATCTGGCACAACCTGGGGAGGTTCAGCAATTCTTCAGACAACTGCCCGCCGCATGGGACGAGACCCGGTTCGTGTCGGGCTATCCAGGAGAGAGCGCCGTCTTGGCTCGCCGCAGCGGACAGACATGGTATGTCGCCGGCATCAATGGCAGCGACGAGGAAAAAATGCTGCAAACGCCGCTCGACTTCATCAACAACGGCAGAGCAACCCTCTTCACCGATAACGCCACGACCGGCGACCCCTGGCTCATCACGCATCCCAAGACCCTGCCTTCGGCCGTCGCCTGCAGTCCGCGCGGCGGCTTCCTGCTCGTAGTGAGATAAAAAAGGAGGGGGCAATATATTGATATTTCGAGAGTCCTCGCTATGGCGATGCTGACAAAGCCATTTTGAGCAAAACGCGTCTACTTCTTAAACAGATGGGGGATGAAGTCGCGCAGTCCGCGCCGCCAGGTGAGCCACTCGTGGGCGGTGCCTTTCGACTCTACGGCATCGACCCTGATGCCCATATCCTGCAGGGACTTGACAAGCTTGTCGTTCTTGATGAAATCCTCTTCGCCCCAGTTCATGTAGAGATAGTGTATCTGCTTGTTGAAGGTCTCCGCATCGGTGAACACGCCGTTGTAGGCGGTCTTCACGTCGAGACCGAAGATGGCTCCGCTGAAGGTTGCCATCCAGGCAAACTTGTCCAGGTTCTGGAGCACCACGTCGAAGGTCTGGTGTCCGCCCCACGAGAGTCCGGCCATGGCGCGGTTGTCACGGTCGGTCCTGGTGCGGAAGGTCCGGTCGATGTAGGGGATGAGGTCGTTCAGCAGTACGGGATAGAACGTGTTGCCGTAGGCTGAGCGGTCGGCTCCGGCTGGTGCTGCCTTGATGTCGCCGCTCTCCATGACGACAATCATCGGGACGGCCTCGCCCCTGGCAATGGCGTTGTCCATGATGTGCTGCATGCGGCCCTGCCGGCTCCAGCCCGTCTCGTCCTCGCCCATGCCATGCTGGAGGTAGAGCACGGGGTAGCGCTTCTTTCCCTGCTCGTAGTCGGCTGGCGTGTAGACCACGGCGTGGCGCCACGCCTTCTGCTCGCTGCTGTAATAGTACAGGCTGCGCACCTGTCCGGCAGGGACTCCCTGCTGCGGACGGTAGTAGTCGCCCTCAGGCCCTTCGGGAATCTCGATGCCGCCCGACTGGCGGTGACAGCCGAAGAAGGTCTCGGTGGCTGGGTCGACGAGGCTGGCGCCGCCGATGCTCATGAAGTAGTAGTGGAAGCCAGCGGGCAGCGGATCGGTCACGGCATACCAGAGGCCTTTCTCGCCGCGCTGCATGTCGTACTTCTTTCCGCAGATGTCTACCGTCACCTTGCGGGCCTGCGGGGCTGCCAGGCGGAAGTAGGCGCGCCGCTCCTTATCCGTCTTCGGGAAGTCGTTTCCGGGTATGGTGGTCTCGGCGGTGACGGCATCGGCCGGCACTGCAAACTTCGCGGGCTGGTCGAAGACGGGGCGCACCGGCTCGTAGCCCAGCAAACGGGCCATCATCTCGCCGTAACGACATCCCAGCTCGCGATAGCCTGCGGCGTCGAAGTGCAGGTTGTCGGCTCCGCTGGTGCAGCCTGCGGAAGAGATGACCTGGGCCGTGTGGATGGTCTTGGGCAGCTCCCGGATTTGCTTGTTCATGGCGATGCACTGCCCCTTGCCGTCGGCCTGCACCACCTCGCCTGCCAGCAGTGGCACTTCTTCGGGCTTCAGCTGCAAGTCGCCCAGCAGGCGGTCGTAGACTTTCTGCACCTTGACGGCCCACTCCTTGTCGCCGGTGTTCGACTCTCCCTGATGCATCAGCACTCCCTTGATGACGCCGTCTTTCTGGGCCTTTCTGGCCAGGGTCACAAGCCGCTCGTAGGGGTTGTTGCCGTATGCTTTCAGCATGCCTTTCATCCAGCTGGGGGCGGTCTTCACGTAGTTCTCCATCTCTTCCGGCATGAAGCCTTCGATGTGTATGCCGCCAATGGCCACATGGATGACGCCCACCCGGATGTTGCTGGGCAGCGACTGGACAAGCGTCCTGCCGAAATAGTCGGCTGGGGTCAGTCCGTTGTTCGGCCGGCAGAGCGGCGGCACGGCCTCGCACCACTCGCCCATTTTCCGGCCGCGCTGCTCGTCGTCGACGGCTGGCATCAGCAGGAAACGGGGGCCGGGGCTCACCAAGTCTTGCGCTTCGGGACGTGCGGCTCCCTCCATGTTGGACTGGCCGAAGCAGAGGAAAATGTAGAAGTCGGGATCGGGCTCGCCGGTACTGACGGCTGCCGACACTTGCTGACTACAGCAGCAGAGTGCTGCCATGGAGATGGTTAAGAATCGGGAAAAACGGTTCATAGCTGTGGTTGTTATTTGTTAATGACTACTTTCTTTCCACCAACGACGTAGATGCCGGGACGGAGGCCTTGCACGGCTTGGCCGACTGTGGCGCCGCGCCCGACGAGCTGTCCTGAAAGGGTGAAGGCCATGACTGGCTGCGTCTGAACGGAACTGCGCGGATGCTGTGCAGACAGGGGCATGGGCGAGAGGTCGGCATGACTGGTGAGATACATCTCGCTCACAATCATATAACCGCTGCCGCTGCCTGAGAAGCTCACTACGCGCACGCCTCGCGTGTTGAGGGGGCTGCCCTTAAGCGGTCCTGACGTGTAGCAGGCCTGCGACAGGTCGATGCCGATGAGGGTCTCGGCACCGAAGGGCTCTGACGTGTAGCAGCCCTGCGTCATGGCCGCATCGGTATAGATGTTGAGACGTGCGTCGCAGGTCTGCGCCTGGCGCAACTTGACTACGAGATATTTGTAGCCCGACATGTCTGCATCGATGTCGTATCGCCAGCCCACCTGACCGTCGGCAGCGGGCCGCATGGCGTGGTTCTTCTCGTTGTAGACTCCTGCCGAGCCTCCAATGGCCTCGTCGACATAACGGGCATCGAAGAGGAAGAACGACGATGCCACGGTGAACTCTGTCTCGGCCTTATTGCCGAATTCGTCGGTATAGCCTGCCTTGAGACTGACGTGCTGCTGACGGCTTGCACGGAGCAGTCCGTTGTTCAGTTGAATGCCTTCTGCTCCGCCGGTGTCGAAGTATGCCCGCGCCGTGACGTCCTCTGTTCGTCCTGTCCGGAAGGTGGCCACCAGTTTCAGGGGGACGGTCTCGCCCACCAGAAGGCTGACGGAATCGCCGGCCAGCGAGAGCTTTTCGACGGTGCGCGATGCCTCGCTCGACAGCTCGTCATCGGAATGGGGCCAGTTGGTGTTGTAGTAGTCGGCATACCAGTCCATGCAGGCTTTTCCGCAGGCCTCTTCCAGACCGCCGAAGGCCGGAACCACGGAGCCGTCGTTCAGCAGCCGGGGGACATCGAGCAGACAGTCGGTGCCGGAAATGGTCATGGAGATATTGCCGAAGTGGTCCTTCGTGCCTTTGAACACCTTGCCCCACTTCGAGGTGGTAGCGGTGGCCCAGGTGCCGTAGTTTGACTCTACCCACTCGCCATGCTCATTGTAGTGGCCGCTGCCCGGCTTGGCTGGGCTCCAGTCTACCTCGGTGATGATGACGGGATAGTTGTCGACCACCGGCACCTGATTGTGGAACTGCCTGATTTTGTTCGTCGTGGCGGTCTGCACGTTGCTGATGTTCTTGTCGTCGCTGCCATACCAGCCGTTATAGTCGTGGACGGCATATCCTATGTTGTAGCCCTCGACGGGATAGCGGGCATAGTCGGCATAGTTCGACTGCCAACCGGTGCCGGGTACCCAGATGATGCCGGTGAAGCCGTTCTCGCGAATTTTGTTGACAATGGGTTGAAAGTAGTCGTGCAGGGCCTTCGGATCGGTCTGATTGTTCTTGTTCTTCAGGTTCACCGGCTCGTTGGCCAGCTCAAGGCTTATCTGCCCTGCATACTTGCGGATGGAGTCGTTCTTCGTGACGATGTCCCACACGTTGAGCAGGTACTGCTGATAATAGTCGCCCACCTTCAGGTCGTGAGGACACACGCCGGGTGGGCGCATCACCACATACATGCCGTGGTTCATGGCTTTCCTGGCAAGGGGAAAATAGAGTGTGCGCAAATAGGTGGTAAGCCTGGCGGGATTGAAATGCCTGATGTCGGCCTCGCCCGTAGCCGACGATGGCTGGTCGCTGGCAATGGGATAGTTGTAGCTGTTGTCGTTGGTCCAGGCTGGCTCCAGATGGAGCCGGAACACCGTGCACTTGGCGGTTTCCAGCCCCGTAAACACTTTCTCGAAATAATCCAGGCACCTCAAGCGCCCGTTATTGTCGTATGACCACCCCCATCGACCGCTGTTGAACCATGCGCTCGGCGTGTCCATCACGCCATGCAACACTACATGGTTGCCATGCATGTCGGTGAGCCATTTGCCTTCCACATGGAGTGTCGGGAGCGGCTTCACTCCCTGAGCGCATAGCCCCACGACGGCAAGGACGGCGAATACAAGTACTAAGAATCTTTTCATAACTGTCTTTTTTCTTCTCTCTTACATATTGATGTATATATCCATTTTCTTCAGGTCGCTCTCACGAGAGCTGTTGCCATAGAACAGCTCATAACGCTTCTTCTCACGCGGGCCACGCATCGTGTTAGTCAGGGGGTCGAAGAACTCGAACGCTTTGTCTACATTGAGCAGAAGCTCTGCCTGAACGGTCTGTCCGGCCTTTACGCTGACGCGCCTGAATCCGCGCAGTGAACGCAGCGGACCGTCAGCATCGTCGGGGTCGCGTGTGTAGACCTGTACAATCTCTTCACCGTCGCACTTCCCGACATTCTGCACAGGAACCACCAGCTTGAGCTGACGGGTGGCTGGCAACAGGGTCTGCTCGGCATTGCCTATCTGGAACTGGGTGTAGGACAGTCCGTAGCCGAAGGCATAGAGCGGGTCGTCGAAATAGCGGTATGTCCGACCTTTCATAGAATAGTCCTCATAGTCGGGCAGCTGGCTGGTCGACTTATAGAAAGTGACAGGCAGCTTGCCGCCGGGATTGTAGTCACCGAAGAGCACATCGGCAATAGCCGTGCCGCCTTCCTGACCGGCATACCATGCCTGAACAATAGCATCGCAGGTCGTGGTCTCTGGCTGCAGGGCAATGGCTGAGCCCGAACAGCACACGAAAATGACTGTCTTGCCGGCCTCCTTCAGTGCTTTCAGAAAATTGCGCTGGACGGTGGGCAGTTCGATGTTTGTGCGGTCGCCTCCCTTGAAGCCTTCAATGCTGACGGGCATCTCTTCACCCTCAAGAGCTGACGATATTCCGCCAACGAAAACGACTTTGTCGATGCCTTTCAGTCGCTCGATGATGGCCTGATAGTCAATGGGCAGCTCTTTTGCCACGTTGATTTTCAAGTTGGCATTATAAGTATGTACGTGAGCAAAACGCACCTCGATGTGGTAGCTACGCCCTTTCTCCGCCTGTATGGACACACGGTTGGGGGTGGTGCGCCAAGTGCGGTGACGGAACTTGCGCTCTCCGTCGATGTAAAGTTCGAACTGGCCGCAACCCTCTACGTTCACAACATACTCACCTGTTTCCTGCGGTGTGAACACGGTCTCGTACTTGGCAGAGAAATCCTCTAACTGAACGCCCGGTGCAAAGTTGTGCATGCCAGCAGTTGTGACAGCCAGTGGCGTAGTGTACTGCTGTGTGGTGACAGGATTTCCCTCCATCTTACGGTTGTTCCAGAACGTTCCCTTCATGCCTCGCTTGCCATCGAAGCTGCACTGCGAAGCCATGAGGCAGTCCATCACACGGTCATAAGTCAGGTCGCAACCTGCTTCGTAATAAAGCTTCTTCTGCTTGGCTCGTATGCCATCGAGAATGGTGACCGTATGCGTAGGCATGCCGTTGTAGTTTCCCCACATCATCGGGGCATTATCAGCATTAGGACCAATAACGGCTATCTTCTCCACATTCTTCCGAAGAGGAAGAACAGTCTCCTGAGAGGCACCTGACTGGGGCTTGTTTTGCAAGAGGACAATGGTCTGACGAGCCATGTCGAGTGCCAGCTGACGATGTTCTTTGCTATCCATGACTGAGGCAGGAATCTTTGACCATGAAACGAGGGAAGGATCGTCCATCTCGCCGAGGTCGAAGCGTCCCTCCAGCAGTCTGACAACATGCTTGTCGACTTCCTTTTCCGTGATGAAGCCTCTGCTTACGGCTTCGGGTATGCTTCTGTAGGCATAGCCATATCCGCACTCCACATCAGTGCCTGCCAGCACAGCCTTGGCTGCACCATGAACAGCATCGGAAGAAGACTTGTGAGAGGTGTAGAAATCACTGACGGCACCACAGTCGCTTACGACGAGATACTGGAATCCCCACTCGTCGCGCAATATCTGCTGCAGCAAACGCTGCGACCCGCAACAAGGATCATCGTCCAGACGCTGATAGGCACACATCACCTCACGGACTTTGGCATCCTGCACAAGTGTTTTAAAAGCTGGCATGTAGGTCTCCCAGAGGTCACGGGGCGACACATTGGTCAGATTGGCTGAGTGACGGGTATACTCAGGACCGCTGTGTACGGCATAGTGCTTAGCACATGCCCACAGTTTGCGGTATTTTGACACCTCAGGTCCTTGGAGTCCCCGAACCACCTGAACGCCCATCACACTCGTCAGGTAGGGATCCTCACCGTAGGTCTCCTGTCCACGTCCCCAACGGGGGTCGCGGAAGATGTTCACATTAGGAGTCCAGACACTCAGGCTGTGGAACTTCTCGTCTTCACCGCCATTGAGCATCCGGCGGTTGTACTGCGCTCGAAACTCAGTGCTCGCCACATCGAACACTTTATAAAGCAAGTCAGGGTTCCACGATGCCGCCATAGCCACGGGCTCCGGAAACACGGTCACTCCATCCATATTGGCAGCCCCATGCAAGGCTTCACTCCACCAGAAGAATTTCTTAATGCCCAGCCGGGGAATGGCAGGACTCTCGTCAAGCATCAGCTTGGCCTTTTCGTCCAGCGTAAGCCGTGAACAAAGGTCGACAGCCCGTTCATGAGCCGACAGGTCCGGATTCTGGTAAGGCAGTTGCTGGGCATGTATGGCTGGGCTGGACAAAGCCACCCATACTAACAAAGAAAAAAACTTT
>Ga0326511_10004901_pt1 | contig 10620 bp, 12 predicted proteins | sample 0_2496_0518_D_FD_203701 | JGI IMG/M metagenome (GOLD analysis project Ga0326511, IMG submission 203701) | Bovine rumen microbial communities from UC Davis, California, United States - 0_2496_0518 | ecosystem: Host-associated > Mammals > Digestive system > Stomach > Rumen | place: USA... | reverse complement strand
ATGCTGTTTGTGCTGTAAACGCTGCAATCTCTGACGGCATTGTCCCAGGTGGTGGCTCTGCATTATTGAAAGCTGCTCGTGATGTTCGCAAGAACAAAAAAGAATTTCCTAATGATTCTTATCGTGCAGGGTATGAAGCTTTACTTGATGTATGTCGCCTCCCTGCAACACAAATTATTTCATCAGTTACAAAAGATTACGCATACATTGTTTCAAGCATCGAACACTCTACAAAAGATGAAAGTGGCTATGATGCAAAGAACGAAAGAATGGAAAGAGATATGTTTGCAGCAGGTGTAATTGACCCACTTAAAGTTGAAAAGACTGCTCTTAAATATGCAACATCAGTTGCAGGTATTCTTATTACAACAGAATGTGTTGTTTCTCCTGAAGCACAAAATATTGACCTTGTCCCAAAAGATGAAATATCTGCAAGAACAGATGAAAACTATGGAGGCGGTTTTTAATGCCAAGTAAAATGAATGCTGCAATGACTGCACATCAAGAAAAAATAACAAAAGGACTTGATGATGTTCAGATTTTAATGAACAATTGGAAATTCAATAATTCTGGTGGAGACATTCTTACTCATCGTTATAATAAGCCTAAAGTTGAATATTGGCAGGTAAAAATTATTTATAACAATGAAGTGGAAATTCGTAAAGGTTTGTTTAAGAAAGAAAAGCTCAACATTCCTTTTGAGTTTGCTGCTCCTTATATCAATTCAACTCAGGAAGAAGCTATAGGCTATGCAAGATACTTTTTGAAAGATTTAATTGATAATGGTGACTTACCTCCGGAAGTTGTAGTTGATGGTAAAGTTAATGATAGCCTTATCAAGATTGCAACTGTGAAAGTTGAGCTTGCTTATATGGAAAGAGATGTATCAGATAAATAAAAGATTTTTTATTGGCATAGGTATCGTTGAAGCTCTTTGTCTTATACCTTGGCTTTTCGGGATAATCGGATTTCCTATATGGGCAGCAGCTATAATAACTTTAATTTTTAACGCAATCTACTTTATTTCATTTTTCGTAGGCTTAAAAGTGATTAATAAAGAAGAAATAGAATTACAAAATCAAATTAAAGATTATGACCCGAGTCTTGTTTTTAAAATTTCAAAAGAAGACGCTAAAAAGTTTAAGAAAGAAGGCGCTTTAGTTATTGATGGTAAAGAACTTATAAATAAAGACTTTAAGCTATGGAAAGACAAAAAGCAACAACTATAATAAAGCCTATGACAGCTCTTGATACTCATCACGCCATTTCGGATGATGTTGGTTCAACCACTGCATCATAGGCTTAATATCATCTCCAAAAACAAAGTTCACATTAGGGTTTTGGTCCATCTTACAGCGGTCTGATGGACGAAGCCATCCTTTCACTTCATAATAATTTCCGTTTACAATAAAGTCTGGATAAAACTTTCTGAGTTTACCATTTTCATCTGTGTAAGGAAAATTGTCCGTATGATTTCTTACAACAACTGCGGCATTACATTCTTTTTGGTATAAGTAAAAAGCGTATTCCCAATAAGAGTCAAACCTTTCACCATCAGCAAAACCTTTTGTACCTTGTTGTCCGTGAGGTCTCATCGCTGCATTTATAGCACAATCGAGATTTGTAAGATGATCTATATTATCAATATAATCTTCCATTTCATCAACATAAAACGGATGAAGCTTATGAGTCTTTTGAATTGTATGTATGTTATTTTCAAAATGTGGAAGAATTGTTTTCATATTCAATTAGCAAAAAATAAGGCGTTGCTTAACGCAACGCCTGTTATATCAACTTTTTAAATTTATGCTTTCAATGAAGGAATTACATCGAACACGAAGAAGTTCATCTTAATGTCGTTGTTAATTCTATCAAGTGTTAAGCGGTCCTGACTTCTAATGCCGTTCTTTTCAGCATAGTCATCAGCACGCTGCATCCACTTACCAGCAAGTTCAGCAATAATACGGAACTGCAATTTTTGGTCGATAACAACTCTTCTGCCTCTTACTGCTCCACCGTGATTTGCAATATCAACAGCTGCAATCAAGTTTGCATATGCAACTTTCTTTGCGTATTCAACGATTGCCATTGAAGACTCTGTTTCAACATCAGTAAGAAGGTTTGGAAGGATTTCAGAAAGACGAGCAAGGAACTCTTCCTGAGTTAAAGACAATTCATAAGAAAGTGTTCTTGACAATACTGCGTCATTCAAATCAGATTTTCTCAAGTTTGAAATCATTATGAGTCTTGAAGTGAAACGCCATTTTGGAGGGATTTCGACATCATCTTCATAATCATTGTCAAACTGATTGAGCTGCTCTGCAAGCTCCTGATCTTCTTCTGACAATTCTCCGTCCCAGTTATCATCGTCATCATTTACAACAGCTTCGTTCATCAAGCCAAGACCAAAATAATCGCCTGTATCAAGTTCGCTTCTTGATTCTCTTACAGGTTTCTTTGTTTCAACAATCTTAAACTTTTTGAGTTCTTCAGGCTTGATAGCTTCATTCAAAACTTCTTCACCTTCGATTGACATTACCAAACGACCTTCGAGAAGTTTCTGTTGGTCGATTGAGAACTCAACGCCTTCGTGCATTTCAGACTTAGCTTCGTTAGCCAAAATCTTTGATGCAAGATTACGAATTGATGCAGGTGTTGTAATGTACTTAGGGTTCTTTTCTGTGTTATCCAAGTCCAACATACCTTTAAGAAGGTTCTGAATAGCTTGGTCTTTTGAAAGTACGAAAGAATCACAGTCATCGAGAACGATAACTTTGTTCTGTCTGTTCTTATAGAAGAAAGATACCATATTTGATGCAGCCTTACCAATATCACCTGAGTTCCATTCAATAGAATAACCCTTCTTTGAGAGGGCGCCTTTTGGGAACTCAACCTGCATAGCTCTCTTTACAGAATATGTGTTGTGGTGAATAAGGCCATCAACATCTTTATAAAGACGTGATTCACTGTCAGCCTGTGGAGAGTACACAAAGTCTTTATCAGCAACTTTCTTAACTGATACAACTTTAAATTCACCTGGGAGTACATCACCAACTTGTAGGTCTTTTACATAACAAGAAACTTCGTGAGCAGGGTCAAGAGAAACGATGTGTTCAGCAGCATACTTACCAATCTTTTTGGTACCGTCTTTTTCAAACTCAACTTCGTAAATTGCGTCTTCTTTTCTATATACTTTTGTTGATGAAATCCATCTATCGTTTTCATCTTTAATCTGAAGTTCAAATGGGACATCTATAAAAGGTGAGTCATTACCTTCAGGCTTTCCGCCCTGAGCCAATACGAACTCATAGAGGTCACCAACTTTTACATTAAGTTCTTTCATTCAATAATCTCCTTAAAAATTTAGTACAACTCTTATTTTATTATACTAATTACTGAGAGCGAGGTATAGTTTATGATTTTGAAAACAAGAGACGCCGCTGATAATATGAAATGGAAAGAGTACAACTTTGACAACTTTGAAGTTTTTTATATTTTTATTCAAAAGATAACGCCAACAACAAATAGACTAAAAGCTTTCAAATCTTTTAATTGGGATAGCGATTTAATAAAAAATAAATTTTTAAAATTCTATAAAACTCATAAAAAGGCATCTTTATCAGAATTAAGAGAAGCGCTTCATTGTAAAACGGATAAATGTGTTTGTGAAAACTTTTGGATAGAAAGAGGATGGGATAACCCGAAAGAAAAGATCGCAGAGATTCAAAGTAAAAATGCAAATAAGTTTGTAGAAAAATTAAAAAAGAGTCCAAACATAAGATCAACGTCAACACAATTAAAGTGGTGGACTGATAAAGGTTACACAGAAGATGAAGCAAAATATCTGTTGAAAGAAAGACAAAGTACCTTTACAAAAGAAAAGTGTATAGAAAAATACGGGAAAGAAAAAGGCACAATTATATACCAAAACAGACAACAAGCTTGGAGAAAATCAATAGATGAAAAATATACAAAAGAAACACAAAATGAATGGCGAAGAAATGCAATGTTTTTCTCCAATCAAAGTTCGAGTTTATTTAAGCCTTTTTATGAAAAATATAAATCAATATATGATTGCTTTTTGGCTCCATACACAAAAGAATTTTTTGTAAACTGTGAAAAAGGATTTTACTTATATGATTTTACTATAAAAGATTTGAAACTTATATTTGAATTTAATGGGTCTCACGTCCACGCAAATCCTAATTGGTCAAAAGAAAAATTAGATAATTGGCATCATTGTTTTAATAAAGAGTCCTCTTATGAAAACATAAATAAATATAAACAAAAAATCCAAGCTGCTGAAAAGCTTGGATTTAAAGTTGTAGTTCTTTGGGACACTAATAAAAATAATTCAAAAATTATTTCTGACGAGATTGAAGCCAAGCTTCATATGCTTCAGCAATAGCGTCATCCATACGAACTGGGATCTTTTCATCATAGTGTGCACACTTACCAACTCCAGGGTCACCGTAAATGAAAGCGTGGTGTTTAATACCCTTTCCTTGGAAAATTGTCTTTGCGATTGAATAGATTGTTGAGAACTTATCTTCAGCAGAATCTTTTGCTGACATAACTTCATCAATACCATCGCCGCCAGAAGTAACGAGATCTTTTGCAAGATCGTTTGTTAAATCATCAGCAGAGAATGGCTTAGCAGGTTCAACTGTTGCAGAAGCAGCAACTGCTGGGTTTTTTGCTAAATAAGCATTTAACTGTTGCTCTGCTATATCACGGTGTGTTTTATAATACCTTGCTGTTGGCACGTCTGAAGGTAAAGAATCAATAAATCCGTCTACATTAACGTTTCCACCACTGTTTGTAACATAGTCCTTGATTGCGTTTTTGATAGAAAAGCCTTCTTCCATCTTTTCGCTACCATTTGTCATATAGGCAGTCCAGAAAGCTTCACGCATTTCTTCAGCGTTTGCTGTATATTCTGGATCTTCCTTAGAATCATATTGCAAATCACTAGGAAGGGACTGTGGATTTTCAAGGATTGATTCTACTTCACCAACCATATCTCTTGAGTCCAAGAGTGTATTTGTTGTTTCTTCCATCATATCTCCATTAAAAAATTAAAATACTAGGCAGGCCGAAGCCTGCCTTAATCAATTATCCAAGAATTCCTTCCTTCAAAATTCTAGAAAAATCCCAGCGATCTTCATTCTCAGCAATTCTGTCAGAAATCATTTTTTCTGTAACAGATTCCTTGTATGTACCTTTTACAGTAGGCCAAGTGTTTGCAGCTTCAGGTGATTTCTTTACTGTTGGCTTTACCAATTCTTCTGAATCTTTCTTATCGATGTTATGGAATTCCTGAGGATTTGTCATTGAGTTGATTTCCTGTACCATAGCATCCTGGCCGTTTGAAGGAGCAGCAGCGCCTTCCTTAATTGCTCTAAGCAATGCTTCGCGTTTTGCAAGACGAGCTTTTGTTGATGCGAGGCCTTCCATTACAGGAGCAGCACCTGCCTGTGCGTTAGGATCTGGTGTAGCACCATCAACAGCAGGAACACCTGCATTAGGGTCAGCACCTACATCAACAGGAGGCTGAATACCACACTGTGTTGCGAGGTCATTTACAGTTGTCTGAAGTGAAGCAACTGTATCAACGATGTTCTGAGGAACAGCACCCTGAGCAGCAGGATTAGCAATTGCAGCATCAGCAGCGTTTACTGCATTTCCAGCAGCCTGTGTTGCGTCAGCGGCACCCATCATATCATTTTCTCTCAACTTTGCCTTTGCAATAAAAATGTTCTTGCGTGCTTCAAGAATCTTTGAGCGAACAGCTTTCTTATTTGACTCAGAAAAGTCGATTCTATTTGCTTGGAGATACTGTACTACAATGTTATGAATGTATTCTCTTCTGCTGCTAAGGTCTACATAGGTAGTATCGCCTCTTTCTGCTCTTACAGAGTTGTATACGTCACTATTTATATAATCATATATAATATCTGTAAGTTCATTAGCAGAAACTTCTGTTCTACCATCCTCAAGCAATTCCAATAATTTGTCTTTTATATCTTTAGTGATTCTTACGGCCTGAGCTATAGCGCCTTTGCCAAAGGCAACAGTCACTTTTTTAATAATCCTGAAGAGCAATCCACTTAAAAGAACTACGATTGCAATACTACAAATAACGGCACCTGCTTCGTTCATTTTTGCTGAAGAAGGACCAGCAATGATTGTCTTTTCGTTTTCATCAAGAGAAACAGGAGAAGTCAATGTACCGCAAAGGATTGTTCTTTCAATCATTTTCTTCTGTTTTGTTGAAACACCACGACCCATTCCTTTTGACTCTTTGTAGTCACGGAATTCTTTGAGAGTTTTTTCAAACTCTGCTTTCTGAGCTTTATTCATCTCAGTCTTTTTTCCACAATTTTCGTTAAACTTGCCATCTTTGTAAAGCTTACGGATTTTATCAATCTCTTTAGCATTTACAACTGGAGAAAGGCCCCTTGCCTTCTTCTCTTCTGAATACCATCTTACTGCTTCAGTAAATTTCATTATAAAATCTCCTCGTGTTGTGTGTTTTGTTCAAATAGCATATATTGCACACTTTACACATTATTTTTCAATAATGGCTTCGCCTCCACGGTTTGCGAATTCCAATATTAAAATAATTAGTTGTCAACATTTAAAAAGAACTTTTACCCAAACACTTTGACAAAATATGAAAAACTGTCAAAATAATTTTTGAACTATAATGGAGGGAATAAAATATGATGGAATAAGAGGAAAATTTATACAATTTTTAAACTTTGTTTGACTTCATTTTATATTATTTTTGTAAATAGTTCGATAAGGAGGAACTTATGGAGGGAGGGAATAAAATATGATGGAATAAGAGGAAAATTTATACAATTTTTAAACTTTGTTTGACTTCATTTTATATTATTTTTGTAAATAGTTCGATAAGGAGGAACTTATGGAGGGAGGGAATAAAATATGATGGAATAAGAGGAAAATTTATACAATTTTTAAACTTTGTTTGACTTCATTTTATATTATTTTTGTAAATAGTTCGATAAGGAGGAACTTATGGCTCATCGTTACGGTTATGCTCGCCGCGAGGCAATCAAGGCTCAGGCAGCTGCTCAGGACGCAAAATTTCTTGAAGATAATGCTGATTATATCAAGCAGATTGTTGATACAGTAAAGGCGAACAGTAATATCGCAGCAGGTCGTTTTGCTGTTGTTATTCGTAACTCAAAGACAACTTTGAATGAAATGATACAGAGCGGCGTAAACGCTTATGTTTCAGATATTATGGAAGGCAAGGAAAAGCCTGAAGATCGACTTTCGTTCTGCGGTATTCAGAATATTTACGACAGCCGCAAGGAAGCTCAGGCACACACTCCTCGTGCTGCAGGATATGAAGACAATCGTTATGGTTGGGAAGGTTGGAAGGAAAGAACAGGAGTTGTTCAGATTACTTCTGACTCAGGAAAATGGGGAGCAAAAATCTATCCTTCAACCGCAGCAATTAAGAAAGCCGCAATCAATTACGCAAAGACAAAGAAAGGCTTTGAGTACAAGTTTGAAAACATACCTCTTTGGTAATGTTAATATAATTTGTGAAATATAGCCAAGTTGTTGCAGCAATTTGGCTATCAAATAATTTCAAAGGAGATGATGATTGTGATAAGTTGCTATAGCATTTTGTCAGTCTATGCAATCCTGTATCTTATTATAATGTCATTACGAGTCATAGAACGCATCGTTCTGACAGGACATCACAATCTAACCTTTAGATTATCAAAAGGAGGAAGCTGGTTGGAGACTCAAACTTGTCATTCAGGCTTTACTTAGCTGTACCTCGGTTTTATAATTTTATAGATATTTATTAGTGAGGAACGAGGACAGCGGCAGTTTGTAAGACCAAAATCCATTCTGAAAAACCGGAGGATAATGACAATCTGTTGATGGTTTTAAGGATAAGTTCAAAAAACTTGATTATTTTTTATTTTATTTGATTATTTTGCGGCAGCCTAAATAGCGAATAGGTTGCCGCTTTTGTCTTTGCAACTAAATAAAACAAGGAAGGAAGATATGAACAAGACACTCTTTGAAAGTATATTAAGTGAAGCTAAAGTTACAGATTACGATATGGACGATTACCAGCAAGATGAGTACGAAGATTTGATGGCAGAAGAAAATCGCCATAAAAAAGAACTTATTGATTTTTGTAAAGAGGACCCAGAACATAATTATGTTGTAACAGACGTTACTTCAAGATATAATGACCGTTACTTTGATGAGTCAGCAAAGAACGCAACATTTGAAACAATTGAAGACATTTATGATTACGTAAAAGAAAACTTCCCAGGTGAAACAGTCGTAAAGATCAACTTCAACTCTGTAAATTTTGGCGGCTGCAGAGAAGTTCGTATTATCAACGATTACGACGACTAATGTGTTAATATAAAAATAAGAGGAAAATACATATATGGCAGATTTGGAATTTGCAAGAAAAGAACTCGCAAAAGTTGGTGGCATTCTCGCCAAAGATATGTCAAACCCAAGAATTAAAAGTATATTAATGAAGCTTAAGAGCATTGACACTGAGCTTAAAAATATTATCAATGGCGTGGAAGAAGAATTTTCATTTGACAATCTTAACGAAGGCCAACAGCCTGTAAGAAGACCACAGTCGAAAAGAGTACAGGAGTCCGCATCAAATGATTTCGGTGTTGACCTTGGTGGCTTTGATAACTTTGTAAATCAGGAAGACCCAGATGGCTTTGATTGGAGACAGACAATGCGTGAAGCAAACGGCCAGAACCACGAACAGGACCTTGGTGACTGGGACTCTTCTGCTCCAGCTTATGCCGAAACCCTCGGACGTATGATTGATAACACCTAGTCTTAATCACTGCTAGGTTAATATCAATTGTGTAGAGGTTAGAAGGTGACTGAGCTTAAAGTCTTAATCAAGAACGAATACGATAGAGCAGTAAAGTATAGAAGTAGCAAAGAATCATTTGCTATGCTTTACTCGGGTCAGATATATACTGACGAATATCTTATCGATAATTTTCCAATCAAATATAAAGTTGAAGAAAGACTTGCTCAGTTAAAAAGTTTGCTTTTCTTTCTCGCTTCAACAAATAACATTCACGATGTAAAAGAGAATAAAGGCATCTTCTTTACGAAAGATACTTTTGCAAAAGCGGGCATCCCAATAGGTAACCCTCAAACAATGCATAATTGGATTGAAGGCCTTAAAAGATGTGGTCTTGTTTATGTAATCAACAGTCATTATCAGTTCGGCCACGGAGATGAAAACTTTTCAAAATTATACGGACTTAATCAGTGTGGTATTGTTCGTTCTTGGCCAAAAGAGTATCATCAGTATCTTGAAACACATTCAATTGAAGAAAAGCCTAATACAGTCGTAGATATTTCAAAAGATATTAAAGTTGATGTTTTCGATAGAAAGCAAAAAGTTCAGATACGTTCTGCTTTTGCAAATTTTAATCAAAATCTCGTATACAGCTTTAATAAAGAATCTTTAGTCGATTTTACAAAAGGTACTATTGATGACTTTGAAAGAATGCTGAACGAATATAACGATGGCAAGAATGAGTTTAATAAAAAAGTAATTCGTTTCAAATGTAATAAAGATAAAATATCAGGCCGTGCCTATTCACAGTATATCAAAACTGAAAAAGATGACATTGAGAATGGGTACGCAACAGACAGAACTGATTGGTGTAAAGAAAACAATCTTGCGTACCGTTATGATATTAAATCCGCTGTCCCTCGTATTAGCCATTTAATGCATACAGGCGTTTGGAGAAACGAGGATTTTGACTTTTATGAATATATGTCGAAAAGAATGAGCGAAGATTCAGGTATGTATTTACCTCGAGACTATATGAAAGAAATTCATATGCGTCTTCGTTTTGGACAATCACCTGAAAAGTCATTTAATGATTTTTGTTATTCAAACAGAGACATCATAAGAGCTCGTTATGGGAACAGTGAGGCTTATGAAAGTTATCTTACAAACATCAGACCAAATTTACTTCTTGATTGGAGAAAATTATACAATATAGTTGAAGAACTTGAAGGTACTGACCATTCGAGTGCAGTATTTTATTTTGAATCTTTTCTTGAACTTTACGTTGTTTGGAAATTAAAACAACTTGGAATAACAGCATATAATATTTATGATGAATTCTTTTATGATAAGCCTTATGATATAGCTTCAATTATTGAAGAAGGTGCTAATTATATGTACCAAAAAATAAGGGATTATGATGACAGATTCAATATCGGAAAAAGAAGTATTTAATTATATGCTTGATAAAGAAGAAGAAAAGTTAGGTATAAAAAAGGAAACCATAAATGGAACAGACAAAAACAAATCCAACGCCGCAGAAGACGACCGAGGAGATACTAAGTGATTTTTATTTTTTAATTTTTACACCCAATCCATTAAAAAATAGTGTTCGTGTAATAATTGATGACGGCACAATTAAGTTGTGGCTTAATATTGATAAGTTTATCAAAGTCATCAAACTTATTATGAACGATGAAATCGCCCAAGTAGCTAAAACAGCTTGCACAACTTATGGCTGCTACTTCTTAATCGACCGTTGCGAAAACGAT
>Ga0326511_10004900_pt1 | contig 10620 bp, 11 predicted proteins | sample 0_2496_0518_D_FD_203701 | JGI IMG/M metagenome (GOLD analysis project Ga0326511, IMG submission 203701) | Bovine rumen microbial communities from UC Davis, California, United States - 0_2496_0518 | ecosystem: Host-associated > Mammals > Digestive system > Stomach > Rumen | place: USA... | reverse complement strand
GCCCTGGAGCCCGTGCGGGGCTATTATGACTATGTTTTCATAGATACCCCGGCGACCGTCGGAGAATTGCTATATAACGCCCTGCAGGCTGCGGACGGGCTTCTAGTGCCAGTACAGACAGACTCTTACAACATCCAAAGCATATACCAAATAACAGACGTCGCGGCGACGATCCAGCAGACGAACCCGGCACTTTCTTCTATTGGCATTGTAATGACGTGCTATGACGGCCGGACAAAGCACGCGCGGCAAGTGCGGGAAATCATCGAAAAGCAGGTAGAAGAAATGGGGCTGCCGTTCCTGGGCGTGATCCGGCAGGCCGTAGCCGTACAAGAAGCGGCACTTTTTCGGAAATCATTATACAAGTACGCGCGCAGAGCAACAGCGGCGGCGGATTATATGGAACTCTTTAACAAGATAGAAACAGCACTGCAGGAGGCGGAATAATGGCAAAGAAAGACTTTTCGCAAATTGAAACGGGCAGAGTATACGACACCATAACAGCGGCCACGGCGGAAGAAAAGGCCCGGAAGGAAAGAAAGACCTATACGGACGAAGAAGCCAGGGCGTTACAGATGAACATGAACACAACCGGCCGGAAGGGCGTTAGAATGAAGCGCTTGAACATAGCCGTAACGCCGGATGTGAGCGAATACATTTATACAATGTCACGCGTGAGCGGCGAAACGCTATCAATGTTTATCGTTCGCGCGCTGCGGGAACACATGGACGCGCACGCGGATATTTACAAGAAGGCTATAGCTTTTCGGAATAGCCTTGACGGGGTAGATGAATGAGCGAGGACAAGAAGAACCGGCCCGGCGATCCTGGGGCCCCTGGCACGGATCCGGCCCGCGACGACCTGGCGCCAGTAGAAGAAGAGGGGGCCGAAGAGATCCAGCGGAAGGCGGAAGACGCGGAAAAGGCGTTTAATAATGCGGCGGAATTAACAAAAGCGGCCGAAAAAGTGATAGAAGCGAAAGGGGCAGCCGTATATAAAACCACTAGCGAAATGATACGGCTATTGGAGAAACAAGAAACAAAGATTGGCGGGCTATCTCATATAAAGCCGCTAAACCTGCCGGACACAGTAAAAGAAGTATTTCAAGTATTACTTGAAAAATTGGCAGTCTTTACAAAGGAACTAGAAGAACTAGAGCCATATATCGAAGAGGAGCTGCAGAAACCGGAATACGGCGGAAAGACTCTTGATGACCTTTTCGATTATAAGACGCCGGAAGAAGAATCGCTATTTAATAAGGCACTAGAAGCAGCCAGGGAAGCCAGGCGGCGCAACATCAAAAAGCCGTATAGACCAACAACGACAAATTTTCCCGTTGACAGAGTAAATTTGTTACTTCCCACTATTTTTGACCAGCCGGCAGACGGACAACTAACTTTCGTTGAAACATTTGACATGAACAAAAGCGGACACGACGACGGGGCGACATTGTTTCTTTCGGTCCTTTTTGAAGCCGGCGAAGGCGAAAACGTGTCTGCTATTGCGCGCCGAATCGACCACACAGATATTAGAATAATGGGGGCTATTTCTGCGGCTATGGACGAAGGAAGGACAGTTTTTTCGTTAAGGACAATTTGGCACGCTTTAGGCGGAAAGGGCGCCCCGCCCAAAAGCCAACGGGAAAAAATCAAAAAGCACATGGACAAAATGCGACGAACAATAATTGTCATTGACAACGAAAAGGAAGCAGAAGTCTATAATTATTACTGGACAAATTACAACGGGTTATTACTTCCCTGGGAAAGTGCCGACGAAGTAAAAAACGGACAAGCAGAAACCTATTTTCATATTCTACGATACCCGCCCCTAATGGAATTTGCAAAGCGCCGGAATCAATTAACAAAGATTCCGTTGAAAGTCCTACAGAGCCCCGGAAGCAACACAGAAAGAAAATATCAGATTGAAGACTATCTTTTATATCGAATTGTGCGGGCAAAAGCGGATCTGGCAAAGATAGAAGAGCAACAAGAAAAGCACTACACAAAGGAACGCGCCGGGAAGATAAAAGAGAAACGGAAGCTAACTATTCTTTTTACTACACTACTTGAAAGGACAGGACACGCCAGCGCCCGGCCTTCCTGGCAAAAGCGAAATATACTAGACCCGGCGGAAGAATTATTGAATTTTTACGCATCAGACGAAGCCGGAAACTACATAAAAGCCGTTAGAAAAGAAGGGGCGACGAAGGCGGATAAAGACCCCGTGAAATTTGTTATCACGCTAAAATAACCGGCCCGGCGGAAGGTGACTTTTTGCACGCTGGGGGCGCTTTTTTATGGGTGACTTTTTGTGCAGACAGGGGGGTGACTTTTTGCACGCAGGGGGTGACTTTTTGCACGCAGGGGGTGACTTTTTGCACGCGGCCCCCTTCAAAGTGCTAGGTTTTATGCGGGTTTTCGAGGGGTATTTTTTCCTAAAGAATTCTAAAGAATTCTAAACAAAGGGCGGTTTTTTCCTTGAAGGAAAACCCGCCCCCATTGACTGCAGACGAAAAGCGGATATCATGGGACGCAGGAACCCGGAAAACGCCAGGCGGAAACGCCGATAGAAGAAAGGACGTGTGGACCCCATGAACGACTACAGAACACTAACTATTTTGGGCGAATGTTTAGAGGAACTAGAAGCAGCTGCGGAACGCGTAGAACAGCTAATGGACCAGGGCACCGGGCGGAACGTCGTTAGATATCAAATTATCGGAGACGACCGGCGGCAGCCCTGGGACAGCGGTTATATCACTGACGAAGCGCTGCAGGAGTTGCAGCTGGGGTATATTGTCATACCGGCATAGAAGAGTTTCTTTTCTACTGGCGGACGTGATCCAGCACCCACACACGCACGGATTCGGCGTTCAAAAACGACAGCACTGTCGAATTTGAAAACCAGCACCCACACACGCACGGATTCGGCAGGCCCGCAACCTTTTTTTCTACCGGCGGGAACCTACCAGCGGACAGAAAACAGCCGCCCCCGGGGCAACGAGGACGGCCGAACAAACCAACCAGGCAGACACGCAAGCGGCCCGGCGGCTATAGTATAGCACGGATCCGGGCGGGAAGGAATGAAAATTGCAGGAAATTTATCTAGACGAACTACGGACCCCGGAAGAACGCTTTGAAGAAGCACGGCAGGCCCGGGACGACATGAAAGAGAGAATCAACGCCGGCATTGATATTGCACGCTTTTTCAAGAAGGCCCGGCACGGGGGCCACATTTGCCCGGCCTGCGGGAGCGGATCCGGCGCAGGGGGAACAGGCGCTATAAAGATTTACAAGGACACCAACACGGCATATTGTCACAAGTGCGGGGCCCGCTTCGACGTCCTGGCGGCTATTATGCAGGCGGAAAGCTGCGATTATAACGCCGCACTGGCAAAGGGCGCGGAAATGCTGGGGGCCTTCTTTTCTACCGGCGGAAATGCACCGGCGCGCGAATATGCACGGCCCGGAACGCCGCAGGACGCGCCAGCGGCCCCACAGAGCGACGAAACGGCGAAAGCCGATAAAATACCCGCCGAAAGCACAAAAGGCCCGGGAAGGGGCGCAGACGGCCCCACAGCGGACTATAGCGCATATTATGACCAATGTGCGGCACGCCTAAAGGATCCGGCGGCGCTGGCATACCTTGCAGGGCGTGGGATAGATCCGGCAATAGCGGAACGCGTGGGGGCGGGCTTTGATCCTGCGGCGGATCCGGCGAACGTACCCGGGGCAATGGGCGACGAACACAAGCCGCACCCGGCGCCGCGCATCATATTCCCTTGCACGTCATCTTATTACGTGGCCCGGAGCATAGACACGGAAACGCCGGCGGCCTTCAAAGCACCGAACCCCAAAGGAAGCACGCCGGCGCTATGGAACGCGGGAGCGCTGCAGGCAGGGCGCGGGGAAGCGGTGTTTATCGTAGAAGGGATTTTTGACGCCCTTTCTTTTCTACAGGCGGGCGGGGCTGCGCTTGCTTTGAACAGTGCCAGCAATGCAAAGATATTAGCGGCACGCCTTCAAGAGATCCGGCCGGAGTGTACGCTTGTAATTGCCACGGACAACGACGACCCCGGGCGGAAAGCTGCGGAAGAGATCCGGCGCGCGTGTATGGCCCTGGGAATCAAATACAAGGTAATGCGCAGCGAATACCACGACGCGAATGATGAATTGCAGGCAGACCCGGGAGTATTTGCCGAACGGATCCGAAAGGCGAAGGAAATCATAAAGCAGACCGCAGACGAAAGGCCCCGCGACGAATTAGACGAATTCTTCGACAAGATACAGACGGAAGCTTACAAGCCGCAGGAAACCGGGCTGCGCTTCTTCGATCGGCTTCTTTCTGGGGGCGTTGTGGCGCAGTCTGTTTTTCTTCTATTGGCGGCACCTGGCACCGGCAAAACAACACTTTGCCAGCAGCTGGCGGAAGAAATGGCGCGGCACGGGAAGCATGTTTTATACCTCAATTTTGAGATGTCAAAAGAGCAAATGTTAGCAAAAGCCCTTTCTTACCACAGAGCCAGGAAGAACGCCGGCGGCAAAAAGAGCATGAAAGATGTGCTGCAGGGGTACAGCTGGAGCGAACGCGACCGGCAGACCATGCGGGCCGAATTAGAAGAGTACCGGGTGAAATCATACCCCTTTATCAGGTACAAGGGCGCGGAAGATATAACGCCGACGATAGACAATATTCTTGACTACCTGGAAAAGGCCGGGCAGGAGGCGGAACGGACAGGGACAGACGCGCCGGCGGTAATTGTTGACTACTTGCACCTAATCATACCAGGGAAGGAAAAACTAGAAGCCGCCGACCTCATCAAAAAAATTCTTGTGGGTTTGAAACAGTATGCAATCAAATACAATACATTCGTAATATGTATCACGGCAACGAACAGACAAAGCAACGAATCCGGGCGGCTAACCATGAGCAGCGGCCGGGACAGTAGCAATATAGAATATACTGCGGACTACCAGTTATCATTGAACTACTGGGATATTGACCAGGGGATTGTAAAGAACGACCCGGACGAAAAGGGAGAGATTGAAGCGGAAGAATACAGGCGCATGATAATACGCGTCCTAAAGGACAGACAGACCGGCCGAACGGGGCACAGCATGAAACTATACTATAACGCGGCGAATAATATCTTCTATGACGAACACGGGACGCCGGAAGGGGCGAACTTAAAACCATTCAAGAAGGCGCAGTCAAAGAAGGCGAAGAAAGAAGCGGAAGTCCTGGCGGATGAACTGACGGAAGCGGGGTTTATTGGAGTGCCGGAAAAAGCGCTTGAAAAAGCCCGGCGCCAGGCATCAAAGAAGAAACCAATATAAGCGGAACCAGGGGCGACAGGGTAACAGCTGCAGCCCCTTTTTTCTATGTGGAAAACTCTTTGAAAACGTGTTTTTGTTGTTCTAATCCATATTCTATGATATAATAAACACAAGGGAACAAACCAACCAGCAGCGCGAAAACAGGACGGAGAACAACTAGAAACACCATGCACGAACCTATTTTAATGTGTCCGCACTGCGCCGGGCACGGGACATTAACGCAGAACTACAGCTATAAACGAAGAAGCTATTTTGTTTTTGTTAGGTGTATGATCTGCGGGGCGCAGGGAAAAATATTTTACAGCGAAACGGAACCAGCGGCGGAAGAATGGGACAACGAAGCATGTTATCAAGCCGTAGCCGCGTGGAACATGAGAGCAGGAGGGACGACATGACAGAGCAGGCAAAGGAAGCAAGAAGAGCATACAAGCGCGAGTGGAACCGGGCGAACAAGGACAAGGTAAAGGCAGCGCAGGCGCGTTACTGGGCGCGCAGAGCCGAACGAATGAAACAGCAGGGGGCGCAATCTGAGGATGATAACAGAGATTCTTGACACAGGAAGAGAGAACGCGAAGCCGGGCCAGGAATTGGCGGATATGCTGGGAATAACCTATAGGGAACTAACAGCAGCCATAGAGCGCGAAAGGCGGGCAGGGGCGCCGATCTGCGCGGCGACCGGAAGGCCGCAGGGTTATTACATAGCAGCAAACGAGCAGGAGTTGCGGACCTATTGCGACCAGCTGCGCGGCCGGGCTATCGAGGTATTCAAGACGCGCCAGGCGCTTGTAAATGTGCTGCGAGCGCTGGCGGAATCGAAGGAAGAACAATAATTCTTTCTATCGGCGGATCCTGGGGAACCGGGCCCGCCTTTTTTCGTATCATACCCCGCCCCCATTGCGCCAGGAAGGGCGGCCAATCTGGGAACGGTGGGGGCAGGCTTTTATATACACGGGGCAATTTTGGGAAAATTTTTTTGCCAGGGGGGAAAGGCAGCATGAAAAAGGACGGCTGGAAACGGAAAATAAAGGGGCAATGTATCGAAGCAGGCACATATAAACCATTCTTTGAAAGCATTATAGACACGCTGGCGGGGCTAATGGAAGCCCGCGACAGTGCCTATCAAGAGTATCTGAGGACCGGCGGGCGGGCCGTGATCGAGTATATTAACACCCGGGGCGGCATCAAATTGATACGGAACCCGGCACTAGGAACTATATTAGATTGTAACGCGCAGGCCCTTTTATACTGGCAATCTTTGGGACTGACGGCGAAATCTTATAAACAGATCTGCGAGGGCCGACAGGAACAGGACGGAAAACGATTAGAAGATATTCTTGAAAGTCTGGGGGTATAGCCGGCGCAATAGCTGCGGATCCGGCAGGGCGGCACCCTGGGGAGGGGAGCCCCACACCGGGCCAGGCGACACACCAGCGCGCCATCGCCTATTTACACACAGAGCAATTTTGACAAGGGGCAGGCAGGGGACCAGCTGCAGGCAGACAGAGCCGGAACGGGGGGAAGGGGACCCGGGCCGGGGGGCTGCGGTATTCAGTCCGCCGCATTGCACAAAATAACACACGGCACCCAACCAGCCCGGAAGAGGGCACGCGGAGCAGCTCTATTTCCTTCTATGGGCGAACGATCCGGGACCGCTGCGGGCTATCCCTTTTTCCTCTGCAGGCGGAAGGACTGCGGACCGCTGCGGGGATCCTGGACAGAGACGACGCCCAACAGATCCGGGCAGCACACCGGGCGGCGGGAAGAATAATTTGCGCTGCAGATTCTGCGCCGATAGAAGGAAGAAGCAGCGCACTAGGACGAAGGGAAGGGGCGAAGAAATCTTAAAAGCGTGCCGAAATTTCGATACCTGGGCCCTTGCAGTAGTTTCTCCCCCCGGGGATTTTTGAGGGTTTTTTATCCGATCTGCTGCGGATCCGGGCCGGCATGAGCATCTAAAACCACACAGCAACCACACAGCGCCGGAATTATCACGGCGCTTTTTCATGCCATAATATGGCAATGTGACCACAGGCCACGGAGCAACCACGCAGCACCGGCGCCAGCACGGAGCCAGGACACCGGCGAAACACCGGCGCCAGGAATAAGCCGAACGGCGAAAAACACACAGTAACGCCGGCGCTCTGCAGGGTTTTAGGGCCTTCCCTAACAAGCGTATTTTGTAGCACAAAATGCGTAGCTTGCTAAGGATACACGGAGAAACGACACAGCACCGGGGAAAGCACGCAGGGAGCCAGGAAGGGCGGCACTATTCCAAATCAGAATAGAAATTGATAATTTTTAATCGCTGGCGGAACGGATCCGGGCCGGAATGACGGGGGAACCATTCCAAATAGGCATGAAGGCCCCCATGAGGGAACCAGCTGCAGGCGCTGCAGATCCGGCGCTTTTTCGTCTCATTTGCGCGCGATCCGGCGCGGATCCGGGACAGAGCGCAGCACAAGAGCCCTTCTTTCTATCGGCAAGAGGAAGGCCGGCGGACCCTGGCATATTACCCCCGGGACCCCGTGCGGCGCCTACCATGTGCGCCAGCGCCGCGCAGGCCGTGCATTATTTCCACATGTAAACCAGGAAAACCGGGCGGAAGCCTGCAGGGGGTAGAAATATACCGGGGCCGGGCCTATATCCGGCGAATACAGACAAATAACAGGCAAAACAGGCATAGAAAAGGCCGCCCCACGAAAGGAAGAGGGACGGCACCAGGAAAGGGCGGCCGCCATGATGAAACGACCGCGCGAAGCTATTATAACACCCTGGGAAGCTAAAGTCTATTGATCGGCGGAACATTTGAGCGCGTACAAGCCGCGAAACGGGGCGGAAAGACTGCAGGCGGGGAAACTATCCATATTCTACCAGGAAGGGCTATAGAAGGCGCTGGGAACGTCAGAGAGCGGACGACAGCGCCGGCACGCCCTGCAGGGAGAGGGAACCGGCACCACATACACAAGAGAACACACACAAAACATATTTGCGTTGTAATTGTTTCCGAAAGAGTGTATAATAGAACAAGAAAAAGGACACGGGAAAACGGGGGGGGGAGAGACCTACACGGCGCCAGCCGTCATTCCTGGCCCGCATTATACAAATATCTGGCTGAAAACCGAAGGGAGAATGAATAATGTATGTAGCAAAGAGCGGTTTTGTACTTGAAGACGATATGACGCCGCAGGGCTGGCAGATCCGGGACGCCAACGACATATTGACGGCGCTTCTATCCTTCCCATGCTTTGAAACAGTGGCCGCCGCTTTTATTTGGGAAGCTATCGCGCAGGCCCTACCAGTCCGCCAGCGGTACAAAAACATAGAAGATCTGGCGGCCTTCCTGCAGGAGAATTTTATCTAAACGCCGAAACAACCATAATTTTGGACAAAAACACGAAATCATAGAAATATGACACTTTTTGCGGGCCGTTTCTGCGATTTTGGGGCAAAAATAGCAATGTATTCGCAAAAGAAAAGTTTCGCGCATAGATTGAACAACGATTTTTCAGACAATTAACATGTGTTTTTGAAAATCTCTTGTGTATGACACACAATAAACACAAGAGAAAGATTTCTACCAATAAATTTATGCAAAACGTGAAACAATAGCAAACGGCCGGCCGGAAACATACACGAATCATATAAAAATAATTTGCGTGAATAGTGCGACGAATCCGGCACCTATTGCACGCCCCACGGACGACCATAAAAAAGAACCATAGCAACCAGGGCACCCGCTGCGGCTGGCGCCAGGGAATAAAAACAACCAGGAAAGGAACAAAAGACCATGAGCAACACGAAGGAAGCAAAGATTAAAGAGTACATGGAAAAGTACGGAGCCACAGAGACAGAAGCCCGCGTCTTGTATGCTTACTATTACGAAGCGGACGAAGAGAAACGGCGGCTAGTGCGGCAGCTGCTGAAGCTAGAGCCTGCGGAAGAGCCGGAAGCATAGCAACAGCCAGCAGGCGGCCCGGGATCTTCGAGGACCCAAACAGGGCGCCGATAGAAGGAAAAGTGGCAGCAGGCCCGGCGGATCCGGGAGCAAAGCAGCCTTTTTCCTCTATTGGCGGACGATCCGGCCGGGATCCTGGGCGCGCTGGCAAAGCGAAAGGGGGCATATTATGGAAGCCGCTACTCAAAATAGAAGGGGCAGACCTAAAAGCATAACAAGAAAGACCATAGAAGAAACCGGGCTTTATACACTAGACACAATGCGCGGGGCTATGAATCAAAGCTATGCGGGAATGTGTATATTGCAAGTCGCGGAAGCTAAAAGCGGTGAGGAAAGTTTCTTTGTAACGAAGTGCGGCAATTTTCGCCGGCAGGGAATCGCCGAACAAATAGGGCGAATTTATCACGCCGAACTACTGACACTAGAACAATGTAAGGAATTGATGATTGCGGCAATAGAAGAATATGAAAGCGGAAAAAGCGTGAAGGAAGTTGAAAAGCATTTGCGCGATTTTAGACTAATGCTGCAGGGCTAGCGCGGCACCTATTAACAGCCGATAGAAAAGAAAGGGGCACACAATGAGCATGAACGAAGAAAAATATAATGGTTGGACGAATTACGAAACCTGGGCGGCCTATATTTGGATGACAAGCGAGGAAGGCACCTACAAAGCATGGACACAGGAAGCCAGGGCGGCGAAAGAGGAAGCCGGCGACAAGCTGGCGGCCCGTGGGATCCTGGCGGAACGGATGCAGGAAGCAATAGAAGAAAATGCGCCGGACTTGCCAGCAAGCCTTTATTCTGACCTTCTAGGCCGTGCAATAGGCCGAATAGACTTTCTAGAAGTGGCTGCGGCCTTCCTAGAGGAATAAACGGATAAGGGGGGCGCAATATGAAGGTATTGACAATTGCGACGCAGAAAGGCGGGACGGGAAAAACCACGACGGCGGCAGTCCTGGCACAAGCTGCGGCCTACTGCGGGCGGCGCGTCCTGGCGGTAGATCTAGACCCGCAAGGCAATTTATCGTCAGCGCTGGCAACCAGGGCAGGCGGCCCGGCGAACGCGTACAACCTTCTAACAGGGGAGCCGGCAGAACAAAACATAGTTGCGGCAGGGAACGGGCAGGGGCTGGACGTTGTGCCGGCCTGCTATGACCTGGCAACCATCACAAGCGGGAAGGCATCAGCTAGGCGCCTATTGCGCGCCCTGGAGCCCGTGCGGGGCTATTATGACTATGTTTTCATAGATACCCCGGCGACCGTCGGAGAATTGCTATATAACGCCCTGCAGGCTGCGGACGGGCTTCTAGTGCCAGTACAGACAGACTCTT
>Ga0326511_10004897_pt1 | contig 10623 bp, 14 predicted proteins | sample 0_2496_0518_D_FD_203701 | JGI IMG/M metagenome (GOLD analysis project Ga0326511, IMG submission 203701) | Bovine rumen microbial communities from UC Davis, California, United States - 0_2496_0518 | ecosystem: Host-associated > Mammals > Digestive system > Stomach > Rumen | place: USA... | reverse complement strand
GCGCAAGTGTCTCAAAGAGCATGGTTGTGGCGACGGGTGCCCGTTCACCAACGAGAAGGGCAAGACAGACTTTAAGGACGAGGTGATGGTGCATGAAGTCTTTTTTAAGGTCGAAGACCACGAGGTCGAGCTGACGTTGAGAAAGGAAGGCGATGTTGTATGGGACCAGTATGAAATAGATTAAGACTATGCCGCATAAGATAGCACTCAACGGATTCGGAAGGCTGGGCAGGCTTGCGCTGATGGCGCAGACGTTGCCGCTCATGCCACCAGGGGCGAAACGGGTATTCGAGGATGGCATAGAATCGCTGAAAGATGTGATTAACGAGAAGGGCAATCGGAATGTCAGCCCGCGGATGCACCCGACGCCAACCAGCAGGGAGTTCAAGCTGAGACCGCCTGAGTCTGTCGTGACGGATGTCATGGTTGGCACGTCGGACTTGCCAAATGCGAGATACCACGACCGCACGTTTCCAAAGGACTACTACAAGCGGAAGAAGGCGAAACGTCGTCAGCAGAAGCAATCAAGAAAGAGGAGCCGTAAATGACTCCTCTTTCTTGTTTCGCAGGGCGTGGTTGGCGTTACCCAACTCTCGACGTTCTGTGCGGTGTCGCTGGTCAGCCACGTGTTCGGCTGTGCTTCCTGCGGTAATGTAAGCAGAACGTGTTAATCTTCTACGGACATACCGAACGCCCCGATGGTTTAGGCTCATTCGGTACCACCGCCTTGGCTGCCTTCGGCCTCCGGTGCTGGCGTTTCGTCTTCAGGTTCCATAGCCTCTAATTCGGCTATCTTGTCCTCAATCTCATTGATTCTGTTACGCCATGCCTGGTGCTTGGCGTGCAGCGCGTCGGGGTCGTAGGGCAGGGGCTTGCCGGCTGCCTGTGCCTCGGCGTTCTTGATGGTTTTGTAATCGTCGCTGCTAAGCTGCGATTCCAGCGTGTTGCGCTCGCTGTACAGAGCATTCTTCTGCTCGATGATTTCTGACTGTGTCATAATGTTTCAATTTTAAGTGATACTTTATGTTTAATCTCTCGTTGATGCTGTATTGTGGTAAATAGACCAGACACCTGCGCTGCTCGTCGTAGGACAGCCACTGCCACCAGTCGGGCGATAATTTGTCTCTCAGTTCCAGCAGCCGCTTGTAGTCGGTACGGTTCTTCAGTAGTCCGCTGTAGCTATTGAATGCATCCACCATTGCGTCTATATCCTTATACCTGCTCTCATTCATTCTCTCGATACTTCTAATGGCATTATCGTAGGTCTTATTGTTCAGGTGTATGCGGTTAGGGCGTATATGGCTTCCCAGAAACTCGCAACCGTGATAGTAGGGTTGGTCGTAGAATTTCTTCTCGTTCAGCGTCACGCCTTTCTTTGCTAACCTGCGGCGCAGTTCGGGAAGCAGGGACAGGAGGTATTGGTGGCGCTCCTCTGGCACAACGAACACAATGTCATCGACAAAGCACACGGGCTTGACGCCGCATTCTTCCGTCAGCCATAGTATCTCGTCGTTGATATACAGCCCCATTGCTGTCTGCCATATCAGCCGGCCGATGGCGGCACCGATGCCTTCTGGCTTGGTGCGGATAGATTTTTCGGGCGCGATGTGTTCTCGCCAAAGATAGGACGCAGTGCGTAATTCGCAATGTGCGGCTGGGTTACAGTGGATGCTGATCATCGTCAACCATTTCAGGTACGCCTTCGTTTCCTCATCCAGCTCCGTACGGTCTATCACCTCGTCGATACACCTCTCCGCTATCAGCCATACGGCATTGGGGAAGTAGCCGCTGAAGTCTATCTTGACAATCCGCGCAGGCTTAGTGTAACCCTCCGTTACCTCGTAGATGTTCTCCATCAGTTGATTGATAGCTGCCTGACTTCCCATTCCCTTGCGGTTGTTGAAGGTGAACGGCGACAGTATCTTGTCAGCTTCAGGAATTACCACCTCACAGACCTCCGTGTCTATCATGCGGCCACCAAACTCCGTAGCGAAGATTTCGCGCCAACGGGGACGCGGTGCAAGAAAGGTGTAGTTGTGCAGGATGCGCAGCGTGCGGTCGTCGCGGTCGTCCAGAGCACGAACCAACAGCGGTGCCCAGATCGCCTCGAACTCCACGGAGTCCTTGCCCCTGCGTTTATTCTTCCTTGTCTTCTTCATCAGTCTGTAAAGATTAACAAACCTTTCTTCTTCGGTCAAACTCATCTTTGCGTAATAACTTTTTCTAATAAATTCGCGATGGCCCCAACCTGATTCGTGTTGTTCACGTTGTTGTTGTTGAGGTTGCGGTTGTTGCCGTTGAAATTCCAAGCGTTGTTGACGTTGTACCTCTCAGCAAACCACCGGTTCGAGCATCCGAGCAACATTTGAAGATGGTGTGAATGACACCCGTGCTCCCTTTTACTATTTCTGTTCTGACGCGGACTTCTTGATGTTTTCGCCCGACCTCTTCCTGCGTCCTGACGCAATAGAGTTTGATTATCTGATAGAGTTGCGCCATTTCTTCGCGCCTGTTTCTATGCGTTCCAGCAGGCGGGCGATGGCGAGCTTCGCGGAGTCGGAGAACAGATACATTTCGCCTTTACTGTCGGCATCGCTTTTCTTCTGTGTCATATCCTTCATATCCATGAGGATGTCGAAGGCTGCCAACATCTCGCCAAACGAGCCAATCAGGTGCTCCACATATTCGCGCTTGCGCTGCTGTTCATTCTCACCTTTCAACTCCATAGCGATGGTGCAGTAGTGGATGATGGCATAGCCCGCATCCTCAAACCGCCGTACAGCACTGTGCTCGCGACGCGCCTTCGGCAGATGCCACGTCACGCGGTCGTAGAGTTTCATCAGCTCCTTCGCATCGCACAGAATGCTCTCCTTAGAGTTCTTGGCTTTGTTGCTCATATTCCCGCTCTGCTTTGTATGCCGCTTCTTCTGCGCAATATCCCAGGTATTCGCCGTAGTCGCGGAATTTATTGTAATTCATATTTTTTATTATGACTCTGTGCGGTCTTACGACACGCACAGAGACCTTTTAAATTTAATTTTATAAAAGCGCGATGGCCCCAACCTGAGCCGTGCCGTTCACGACGCCGTAGTAGCTGTTGAGGGTGCGGTGGTGGCCGTAGAAAAGCCAAGCGTAGTGGACGCCGTACCTCTCAGCAAACCACCGGTACGAGCTGTTGGCGAGCGTTACCTTGCCTGCCTTTGTCTGCGTAGCGTTGATAACCGCGAGGTTGCTATCTTCCATCATCAGCACACCTTCGGTTACATCCCACAAGTGTCCGCCCTGAAGATAGCCCCAGTTTAGTGCTGGATACATGGCCTTCATACCACCGCTCTTTGTTGGCGCCATCATCGGGCCGTACTTAGCGGTTAGTGCCTCGCCATCAGGCAGTGCAAACACACCTACCTTCATCAATTCCTGAATGCCGAACTCGCCACGCAGGTAGGCATCGTAGGTCTTGTAGTAAGCACGGATGTCGGCAGCGTACTGCGAGGATTGGAACTCCGATAGTTTCATCGGATCGATGTTACCTGCCTCACTATGCACAGCGACATTGGCGCTGAGTGTGCGTCCGTTGGTGCTCCAATAGGATGCTGCGCCCGCGAAGTTCATCAATCCACGATAGTTCGTGCTTTTGCCGTTCACCTTGCGATAGTTGTCGCTGGCGGGCATGTCGCCCCATGTTGCGAACGTAAGAGTGCCGCCGGTGCAACCGCAACTATATTGCTGATAGTTACTCCATGCGTCGCACTGTACAACAATACGTGTAGCACCGCTGTCCACCTTCTCGTTATTGTCATTGGCAAGATAACACCACCATGCCTGCGTATCACCCATCTCTGTAGCCTTGGCTTCAAGAGCGGCAGTAATCTCCGCAACGGTGGTTGCGTCGAAGTTGGTCGAGGTGAGGGTTACGGGTACGTCAATATTCGTGTCATACTGTGCGTTGTCACTCTTGGATGTATCGCGGATGCGGAGTTTCAGCGTCAGGCTGGTGCTGGTAATAGCTGTCAATGCATACTGCAACACGTCCGCATACTTGTAGGATGGCAGACTGCTGTAGTTGCCCAGGAAAGTGCGCCAACGCCCGTCTCTGTGATAACCCAGGAACACACCCTTATACGTCCACGATGCAGGCACAAGGCTGTGGTTATACACCTCCTTGCGGATGGCTACCTTGTTGCCGTTCTCATCCAGATATACAGCGTCACCAAACACAGGCGTGTCGGTAGTCGGCACGTTAACGCCGTCGAATTTGGAGACGTTACCCTCCTTGATGTTAGCCACGCGACTTTCGGTGGTAGGCTTGCCAGCGGAATTGTAACTGGCAGCGTCATTATATTGCTCAATCTGTTTCATATCTTTAAACTTTTTAAACTATTAAACTTCTTAAACCTTAATTCATGGCCACCCAGTCGCTTGTGCTACCCGTCACCGCAACAGCGTAGTAAACCTTCTTGCTCGCCTTGTCAATGTACTGCTGGCCGATCTTGCGGGGACAACCATCCCACACGGTCATAGTCTCCTCGTCCCAGTTGTCTGGCACGTTGGCAGCACTCGGAGCACCCGCCACACTGCTGTAAAGCACGTTAGGAACACCCAGCGTTAGGATATCGTCGCACTCCACACTCTGCGCCTTCACCACAGGCAGCACGGCATTGTCCTTGCCAGCGAGCAGTTCACGCAGAGCCTTGTTCTCGTTATAGAGATAAAGCAGGGCTTCGGCAATGACGGGGATAGTCTTATTGTCGATATTGCTCAACATCTGGCGCACACTGTCAGGGATGCCCTGAGCGTAGGCAATGTTAATGTAGGCACTGCCGACGGCACCCTGGATGATAATCAAGCCCCAGTCCTCGACATTGAACGAGCTGCTAACGGATGCCGTACCTGTTGCCTCTGTAGCCAACTCGTACTTCACGTAGTCGCTCTCCACGGTCTCGTTTTGGTCGGTGAAGCTGATAGTTGTACCGTCAACGAGCAGGGTGATACCCAATGTCTCGAAGGCGGCTGCACCATCGGCCTTCATGCCGCTGATGGTGGCGGTATGAAGGTAGTCGCCCGTTGGCTCACCCTCAGACTCCACAGGGGTATTGGTCCAAGTAGGCTGCACGCGGTCAACCAGTCTGTGCCATGTCACCTGATTGTCGCCTGTGCGCTCAATCCTATCTGCCACGTTGCCGACGGTCAGCATCTTGTCGTATGAGTGGAGGGCATGGATACCTGCGGCAATATCCACCTCAGAGCCTGCATCGCTGTCGTTGTTGACGGCTACATAGTCGTCGTAACGCTTTGACCAGCCGATGTGCGCACAAGTGGCAGCGCGGTCAATACCGCTCACGATGATGTAACCAGCCTGTGAGGTAGTAAAGAAGCGGTAGCTCTTGCCGTCGCTGGTCGCATCAGTATAAGCGCAAGGTGTGCCGTCCGTAACACTTGTAGGAACACCACTCGCCAATGACTTGAAATATACAGTCGGGCGAAGATTCTCATGGTTCTCGTTAGTGAAGAGCACACCGTTGGGTTGCGATGCCGTGTTGATAGTACCGAAGGGCAGTGCGGGAACCATTATATACCAGCCATTACCCACAGCCGTTGCGCGGCGCAAGAGGTTGAATCCCGTTGCGATGAGTTTCGTTGCCGAGAAATCCGTCTTGGCAGCAATCGACATCAACGTAGCAGGCACGCTGCTGTCAATCGACAGGTCGCCACCCGTAGTCTCAACCACGGCCTCCTGTGTGTAGTTCGCGTTTTGTGTAGAGCCTGCCCAAGATGCAAGGTTGCCGGCATTCAGGTCGGGGTAGGACCCGTCTGTACTCGCCTTCTTAGGCATTTCTGTTTTCATAAGCTCGTCGTGGTAGGCGGCGAGCCTTCTCTCAGTAACAAAATCTGTGTTTGCCATAATTTCTGTGTTGTTTTATGAATTGATAATTAAGTGATTCCTTACTCGCCCTGCTCGGAATTGTCGCCGCCATTCTCAGGCTCCCAGTCCTTTACGATGTCGCGGATAGACTCCTCGCCTGCTTCCTTGACGGCTTCGCTGATAGCTTCGGGCACTGCTGTGTTGACAGCCTCGCTGACAGCCGTGTCTAACTGCTGCTGGTCAATCGGCTTGTTCATTTTCTGCTGAACGTCCGCATGCAGGTCTTCCATCTTCACTGCGCCGTCTTTGAGTTGTTCCGTGCCCACCGAGTTGGGTGGCACGTCGATTGTCGAGCCTTCGGGATAGCGTATCACCATGTGTCGCTTGCCCACGATGCTGCCGTAGAGGAGGTTCTTGCCGTCCTCGCGCTTGAAGTAGTAGCGCTGGTTGCCCTCCTGGATGCTATCCAAACCTTTGAAGTCCTCGGGCAGATAGCTGGGGTAATCGTTCGTTGTTGCCATAGTCATTTATCTGTTTGAGTTTATGTGTTACAAATTTACGTTATTGAAAATCCAAAGTGGGACAATCATCAGGTCGAAGGAGTCCAGTTCTTCACGATGTTGCGAACGTTTTCTTCGCTTGCCTCTGGAAGATTTTCCTTAGCCTCTTTGATGGCTGCGGCCACACCTCCGCTTGTCACGGGCTTTTCGCTACCCTCAGTGGGAGCTTCGTCGAACTCCGCAACGCTGTCCAGTATTCCCTCTATCTTCTGATTGTCGTACTTGGAGTAGCGTGGATCAATTATTACATTGTCTGACATAGTAGTATTCGTTTTACGTTGATGATAAAAGACTGATTACTCTTCCGGCGGGTTCTTTGATGGGTCAAGTAGGAAGTAACCGCCGCCCTTGGTGCGGAACGGACCATCGCTGCCTGCAAACACCACGAGCGTGCCGCCGCTGATACTGCATACCTCGCCGAGCAAAAGCTGGGCACCCTCTTGTGGAGTGACACCGAGCACAAGTTCCTCAGCGGCTATGCCAAGTTCAGCCTGTGCCGATGCCTCCACCTCCAGTGCAGCCGCACCGCCAGCCACCACATTGACTTTAGCGCCAGGTGTGGCAGCGACAGTCATGGCTGCCGGAGCTTGAGGGGCGAGTGTAAGTTTAAGACAAGCCATAGCGTTAAGGTGCGATAAGTTTGTCAAGGTCCTTTGTTGCTGTCTGCTTGCGCACGCCGTCGTTGGCATGAGCATCAGGCACGTAGGCCGTAGCAATCACTTTCAGCATGCCGCCAGGCTTCAGTTCATTGGCTGTGTTGAGAATAACAAACCATCTTGTAACAGGTTCTTCACCACTGGTGTCGGTCTCGCTAAAGATGATAACATCGGTGCTTGAGCCGCCTTTGCTACCTTTCAGACTACCGCCAATGGTTGATTTTACCTCGACGTCGAAATCATCGGTGTCCATCGAAAAGCCTGGTGCTTGGAGGTTGATTGCGAATTTTACCTCATCTCCTTTGTAAATTGCCATAATAATACTTTTTTTATAGGTTAATACTCGTGTTAATTGTTCTCTACAAACTGTATTCTCCTGCCGTCAGCAGTGAGGATGATATTGCCTTCTTTGTCGGCCAGATACGTGCCGTCGTCAAGGAAAATCCTTCGAGCGTAGATGTTGTGCGGAATTTCTGGTCTTTACATTCGTAGTTCATAGTCGTTTCCTTTTCTTGTTATTGAGGTTGGTAGTTCTTGACGATATTGCGGACACTCTCTTCACTTGCCTCGCTCAGACTGTTCTGCACAAGAGTGTTTGTTTCATCCTTGGTGTAGTAGCCCGACATATTGATGTATGCAGAGCCTATCTGCTCCCAGCGATACACCGTTGTGCCGCTTGTGGCGTAGGCAATGGTGATGTACTTGTCGCACTGCGTATGCTGTGGGTCGAAGCCTTGTGCCTTGTTGCCTGCCAGGTATGTCGCTCCAACGCTTGTAATCTTTACTGTGCCTGTGGTGATGAGTATTATGGAACCCACCATAGCCTCCGTTGCCGTCACGGTGTGGGTAAAAGTGCTGCCCGACAGTGCCGTACCTCCAAAGGTGCAATGTGAGGCTGTATTGTCGGCAAAAGCCACCTTCACTACATCGCCCGCCACTGCTACGGGTATCTTGATTGCTACGCCCGTGCCTATAGTAACAAAGGTGTTGCTGCTCTGTGCCACGCGGCACGATACGGTATTGCCCACCTCCGCAGGACCGATGCCTATGCGGTAAGTGCCATTATCAGACGGCAGTGTGCCGCTCTGATCTATGCCCGATATCACCACGTCACGCAGTCCTGACGGTATGCCGTTGGCCCAATCCCACAGTGCCGTTGTCTGCAGCGCAGCAGGCACGAGGTATATCCGGCCCTTTGTCTCAGCCGATGCAGTAGGCAGCGATTGTACCAGTGTAGTATCGTGCAGCAATGATGTCAGTGCGTCTATCTTCTTTGCCAGTTCCTCCAACTTCGCTTTCTTCCAAACCTCTGCGCCAGTGGTCTTGTCAAGCAGCAGCATCAGGAAGTCTTTGCTGATGTTGTTTTCGGCTATCTCCGCAATACCGCCTTGTGCATCATCGTCGTTGATAGCATCAGCACCTTTGCTTATAAGCGCTTGGTCGAAATACTCATCGAAATTATCACTCGTGATTTGTACTGCCATAGTTTTCTTCTTTGTTTCTGAGCACAAAACTAAATAAAGTTGTTTCCGACACGCGGACAATGGCTTTTTATTCTTTGTGTTTTAAGATGAATTACTCTGAATCTCTCAAAATTGTCACTTGTAATCTGTTCTGCCATAGTTTTATATGTTTTATTGATTGTTTTGTTTAGTGATACTGGTCTTTTGGGTATATTTGAGATATCCGCTGCTATCTATCTCAATCCAGCCTAATTCGTTTATATGTTCCTCCCCGTAACTGTCCCTCGTAATAACTGCCACACGTTTATATTTCGGCATCACAGGCATTTTGCCCATATTGTTAATCCATTGCTGTTCCGTAGAATAATTCGTGTCATCAGGATAATCTGCCACCACCTTCGGCTGGTCAATCACTGTGAGACCGTGCAGGAAGGCGCTACGAGAAATAATTTCATCAAAATTACCGTTACCATAAAATGTACCTCGTGAAAAAATATTGTTCATCACTGCCTGTCCCGTCTTACCGTTGATGGCTACGTTAGGACTAAAGTTCCTTATATCCAGCGAGTAGTTGCTAATCTGAAAACGTCCAACATCAGAAGGCTTTACAACGATGGCAACATTTATAGTCTCCTCAACTTTGAAGAGACTGTGAGTAGAGCCTGCAATGTTGATCTTTGTATCTTTGAACGTCGTTCCCGTGTAATACCTCAGATATATATCGCAGTTGGTCTTTGTGTCGTAGGATATATCATACAGGAAATCGGGCTCCAACTGTCTGTACCCATCAATCCATTCTGTATCTGATTCGTCAATGGCACTGCCTGTCTGACCTTCTATGCCGGCTACCTTCTTTATATTGGTAATACGGGACTCAGGATGCTTGATATCTATCAGTGTAAACTTTGTTGCAGAGGAGCTTTCTGCGTGTATAGCATTGTCAGAACCTATAAACAATTCCGCAAAGTCAACTTCGCCACTACCTTCCTCACTATCGTAGTCAGAACTCCAAAGACCTTCCTGCGTAAGAAGAAAGTCACCGTTGATAATGAAAGCGCCAAGATGAGCAAATTCAGCGAACAGCACCTCTGCCATGAAAAAGCGAAAGATGCTTGTCATCAGTTCCCAATTATCATTAGAGCCAGGTGTTCCCATTTCACCAATAGTGTACCACCCTGTTTCCTCCGGATTGAAGACGTAGAAGGTATTATTGTATTTAAAGAAAGGAGCTTCCGCATCTGTTACACGATAGCCTGCTTCTGCATTTTCCCATTCTTTAGCATAGTAATAGAAGCGGCCCATTTTGCCATGCTCACCTGACAGACCATTCTCTCCACTGTTGTTTATGGTAAGAGCTGCCTGTGTAGCGATATGCGTACCGTCGGGCTTGAACTCTACGATAAAGGTATGCTCTTCGGCATTAGTAAGACCAGAGCCGTTGGTGGTAATAAAAACTCCGTTTTCTACACCAAAGTCTGTGTCCGGTGACAGATTTCTCACCACATCACCATTTGCTTTCAGGAAGCGCATGTTGAACATCGAGGTAGTGATGTTGCCAAGTTGTGTAATTTCAGAACCGACACTCTTGTATATTACACCCTTGATAGACACCTGATTCTTCCTTGTGTTAGGGTTGTAGATGAAGGTTGTATCCTTGAAATCTATTTTGTACTCGACAGCATCGTTACCGTTCTCACCATTCTCACCATCCTTGATAATAGGCACTACTTCGCTGTCAACGAGATTGTTGCTGCTGTCATAGGCTGCTAAATAGATATTACCGTAAGTAATGCTGCTTGATATTGACAGATTGTTTTTGGAAGGCCATGCAATACCTCCGTCATAAGCAGGAGTTCCTTGATAACTAAACCTGATATTCAATCCGCTATCAACAGGGTCTGCCATTGACGTATTGTCGCCGTCCGTCACCTTAACTTGCAGTGACAGATTTATTATTGTAGATGGTATGGTACCACTATTGTCACGTTTGAATACCACCTGAGAAGGATTCGGAATTAGTTGCTTTATAACAGGTGTCACACCAGCCGCACCACTCTTGACTGCAGAGGCCACAAAGGTAG